>OOGU01000114.1_pt1 | contig 19822 bp, 16 predicted proteins | sample 1670261 | NCBI WGS metagenome assembly OOGU01 (sample SAMEA98137168, study PRJEB22522) | marine metagenome | biome: marine biome; feature: marine water body; material: sea ice | place: Arctic Ocean | collected 04-Sep-2015 | depth 1.3 m
CGCATGAGCTTAGAGAAATTAAGAGATTGGGGTGAGCGAGAGCAGCCAACAACGCTGCAGCTTCAAGAAAAACGGCTATAAATGCACTTATTGCCCGTAGATTAAAGCATCGGACTCGTGACTTTATTCTGCAAGCGTTTGACGAGTATTCCGATAAAATAAGCGTTTTGTATGTCATGTCGATAATCAGAGCTCTGCGCTAATTCCAATCCTTGCATCGCCAACAAGTATGTTACTTGCCATCACCTGCTCTTCAATATATTGAGAACGTAGCGTAAAGATGTGTATTTTAATACCTTGTCATGGTCGTATCTTAAGAAGCACATACGTTAACTTGACCGCCGTGTTATCAGCATTAAATGACATAGATGAGGCAAGGCTTGAGGTTAATGACTCATTACTCCTTATAAGCGACCACATCGTAGGAATTACCGACAAATGGCGCAGTCCACCCTTTATTGTTGAAACCGTTATGTTAGCTTGCAACTTAGACAATCAAAAATACAAAGACCAAAAATTCATGAACCCGTTTTAGACATTTCTTGACAGTCACAAAAGCCATTCATTTGATGTTAAAAATGATGACAGGAAGGATGTACATGAACCACCATAATGGTACTAAACCAAGTTTTGCGATGGCCTTACTACCCATCGCTCTGACACTGCTGCTACTCACGATACAATTGTTTGTATTCAACGATTTTACACCGCACATTCCCCTGGCTATTGGCATAGGGATCACCGCAATACTTGCAAGATTCAGAGGCTATAAATGGCATTATATTGAAGGCGGAGTGTTCAATGCCTTACGTATCGCACTGCCATCTATTGCAATCTTAATTACCGTTGGGATGATAGTGGCAATATGGATAGCCAGCGGCACAGTCCCTGTCTTGATATATTATGGTCTTAAGCTTCTCAGTCCTGAATTTTTCCTAGCATCAGGAATGTTATTATGTGCAATTGTCTCAGTATCCTTAGGGACCTCTTGGGGGACGGTTAGCACTATAGGTTTAGCATTAGTGGGCATAGGGGCTGGATTTAATATCCCAATATATTGGACTGCGGGGGCCGTTGTCTCAGGCGCTTTTTTTGGTGATAAAATGTCCCCCTTATCAGATACAACAAATTTAGCGCCTGCAGTCACCGGAGTTAACCTTTTTGATCATATCAAAAATATGCTCCCCACAACCTTCCCCTCTATGCTGATTGCATTATGTATCTATTTATTTGTTGGCTTTAATGTTGTTGATACACAATCTGTCGACTTTACAAGCATTAACGTCATTACAACAGGCTTAGAAACTAGCTTCAACTTATCTGCTTGGCTATTACTTCCGCCAGCGATTGTGTTGTTTCTTTCTTTAAAACGGATGCCATCCCTGCCCTCATTATTTGCTGGTGTTATTGCAGGTGCGGCACTGGCGATTACCTTACAAGGTTTCTCTTTGCATGAAACATTTCAATTTATGCAAAATGGCTTCAGTATTAATACGGGTGTCACAGAGCTAGACTCCCTGCTTAACCGCGGCGGTATTCAGTCAATGGCCTGGGTAATCACGCTGGTAATGATATCGCTTGGCTTTGGTGGGGCTCTGGAGCGTACACATTGTTTAGAGATCATAATTGAAGTGATATTAAAAAAAACACATTCATTTTTTGGACTACAAGCTGCTGCAATGGGAACCGCTTTTGCAACTAACCTGGTTGCTGGAGATCCCTATCTATCGATTAGCTTACCCGGTCGGATGTTTGCGCCAGCCTACATTAAGCGAGGTTACTCTAAACTTAATCTTTCGCGGGCAGTGGAAGAAGGTGGCACCTTAATCTCTCCACTTATTCCATGGAACGCAGGAGGAGCCGTTGTCATTACCTCCTTAGGTTTAGGTATTGCCGAAGGGAATATAGAAAACTTACTCTATATCCCCTTCGCTTTTGCTTGTTGGCTATCGCCCTTAATTGGACTCATCTATGCTGCAACGGGGCGCTTTTCGCCTAAGTTAAGCACCGCAGAACACGACCAACTACCAACAGCAGCAACACAAGATATGGATCCCATTGAAGCTTAATAAACTATTAGAAAAACAAAAGCTTCCCTAATAGGAAGGCTGTCGGCCTACTGTTTACATGCTGCACTGTGTTTAATCTAATGGCGACTTAACTACCTAAGTCATAGTTTTTAAGTAACTTAGCATAGCTCATTCAACACATTTTCGGCATAAAACTGAATGTCAATCACTGGTAGCCAGCCCTTTAACTGATGACTGGATATAGCAGTTTGCAACGTGCAATGATGTGCTTATAGCGATATGCAGGGCAAGTATGGGTAGATCTTCATCGACCTTTAACGGCCGTGACTATCGCTGTGTTGTCGGCCAGCGTCTTAACTTGAAAACTTAAGTTGAAGACTTAATTTGAAGTCTTAATTTGAAGTCTTAACTGAAGCGCCTTACTCAAATAATGCCTTCACTGATCAGCATTTTTAAAATTTCTTGGGTTGATTCTTTACTGTCGTAGATTACTTTTCCAGCGCCTCCCTGCACCTTAGCAGTTGCCGCTTTAAAACGATCAGCGGCAGTTTTGGCTTTGACAACTTTTAGCCTTTTAGGACGTTTTTGTGCGCCATTAACTTGCCATTTACTCTGTTCAAAATCCTTATGGTAAGCATTACATTGTTTAACGACCAGCTCACCGCGCATGGCACATCCGTAAGCACTTTGTCTTGGTGCAGGTGCTGATATATCAACAGTCGCAATAAAGGGTAGGTTGACTTTTACTTTTCGCCGTTGGCCTCTTGGCAAGGCTTGCAACACCTTGGCATGTCCGGCTTGCTTATCAATGGATACAATGTGTGTTATCGACGCAACTATCGGTATATTAAGTTGCTCTGCCAGCAAATAAGGTAACATGCCCGAGGATTCACCCTTTTCAGCCTGCACTCCGGTTAAAATCACGTCTGGTGTGTTAGCGCTAAAATATTCTAGCAACGTTGTGGTGACATCAGTATGTTCAGGTACATCTATTATCTGTATATGCTTCAGGCCCATACCCAGGTAATCCCTTAACACGGCTGTTGCATCAGTGTTGTGTGCTGGACCTGCATACAAACAGTTTAATTTATCTGTAGCTGATGTTAAGCCAAGCTCTATGGCACGGGCATCCTGTTCAGCCCGTCGGGGACGTCCTGATAAGGGATGTTCACCAATAGAGACAAGCGTGCTAATACTAATATCTTGCGCAATAGCCGTATTATCCTTTGTCATGATTGACACCTTCATATTGGAGATTTTGTGCTGCAATTTGTCCTGCAATTTGTGCTGCACTTTGTCCTGCACTTTGTCCTGCATTTTGTGCTGCATTTTGTGCTGCATTTTGTCCTGCACGGTGTTGCTCAACTAAATTGCGTAAATCGTTCAGTATGACTGTACTGTCTCCGATCGCACTCAGGTCAGCACGTTTAACCATATCACACTTGTCATCGCTGTTAATCGCCACCACCTTGCCACATTGAGCTATACCTTGCATATGTTGTATGGCACCTGAAATACCTACGGCAATGTAGACTTTTGCCGTGACCCAGGTACCTGATGCACCAACCTGACGATCCCGTGGCATATACCCATCATCTACCGATACGCGGCTGGCGCCTTCCGTTGCCCCTAGTGTTTTTGCCGTCAAATGAAATACAGGCCAATCTTTTACGCCATTACCGCCGGATAAAATAAAACCTGCTTCGGCCAAGTTAACGGCGTTAGGATCAACGCTGAGATTGCCCTGGTCAAGCATGCTACTATTAACTGCTGCAGTATAAAAAGGCAACAACTGGCTTTGATGACGTGTCTCACTCACCGGCTCACAACACTCTTCAAGTACCAATAATATTTTCGTCATAGGGCGAATAATGTCTGTTTTACCGGCTGCACCACGGCATAGTAGTTGCTCATCCGTTACTTTCCAAACGCCACACGCCACTCGTTGCCCAAGTCTGGCAGCTAAACGGCGGCCTAAATCTCCACCACCATGGATGCTGTCTGGTAGTAGAATATGTTTGGGTTGCAGTTCATTGACAATATTGTATAAGTCGACACAACGTTGCTCTGGGTTGTAACGTTGATACTCACTTGAGTCAAAGTGAATTAGACGATCAATGCCCGCAGTTTCTAGTTTGTCTTCTTTGAGTTCACCAAAGGCCACCGCTAACACCGCACCTTTACCGTTATTGTTATTCGCCAATTGATGCGCCAGTCCTAGGGTATCTCTGTCATGACTGGTTAAACGAGCGGACACTAAATCCAATGCGACCAGGATGTAAAAGTCCGCTTCTTCTACTTGATGCAGAGGTAAAGTAAGCTCGGCTGGCTTAACGCTTATACGATTTAAGGGGCTATGGTTTGAGTCACCCGAGCGGTCAATACGATTTATACCATTAGGGCCAATAAAACCGATGTTGTGCAAATTTTTGCGTAGCAATCCACTAGGGCCCCGTTTAGGCTGCGCACTGTTTGCCTGGTGTAAAGGGTGCAGTCTATTGCGCCCTATCCATTGTGCCCTTGGGTCGCGACGGAAAATATCATGCATTAGGCCTCCTCATCACTCAAAGCATCGAGCATCAATTCAGCAATGTCTTTAACTTGAGGACGCGGTTCAACCACACCTTCTAACATCTGACTACATCCAGGACAGGCTACTGCGACAATTTCCGCTCCAGTGGATTTGGCGTCATCCATGCGCATATCTGGGATCCGTTGTTTACCAGGAATGTCCGTCACTGCAGCACCGCCTCCCCCCCCACAACAGCGGGATTTGGATTGACTGCGCTGCATTTCTTTAACATTAATGCCCATCGCTTCGAGTAAATAACGCGGCGCATCGTATTCCCCGTTGTATCGACCTAAATAACAAGGGTCATGGTAAGTAAGAGAAATGGCATTATTTGTATTCAGTTTAATTTTATCATTTTTAACTAGGTCAGCAAAAAAGCCAGTATGGTGATAAACATCGTAGTGACCGCCAAAGTCGGCATATTCATTCTTAAGGCAATGAAAAGCATGAGGATCTGCGGTCACTATATGCTTAAACTCAAACTGGCTCATGGTAGCAATATTGATTTTCGCCAAACGTTGAAAGGTGACCTCATCTCCTAAACGCCGGGCCAAATCGCCGCTGTCGCATTCACTTTCACCCAACACCGCAAAGTCAACTTTAGCGGCTCTTAACAAAGTGATCATAGCGCGCAGAGTGCGCTGATTGCGCATATCAAACGCCGCATCACCAATCCACAACAACACGTCGGCGCGATCTACATCGCTGCCAAACACGGCTAAATTTTGGTCTGCGGCCCAATTCATTCTACTGTTTGGGGCATGACCATTGGGATTGTCAGTGGTATTTAAATTATCTAATACTTCAGCTCCTTTGCCGGGTGTTTTTCCCTTTTCCATGGTTTCGAAACGGCGCATGTCAACAATGGCATCAACATGTTCAATCATCATTGGGCATTCTTGTACACAAGCCCGGCACGTAGTACAAGACCATAGGGTATTGGCTTCCAACAGCACATCAACGATGGGGATAACAGCCCCACCCTTGTGGCTACCGAGTTCAACGCCAGGGTATGTGCTTCCGGCGAATTTAGCCGTATTACCACCCGCCATGCCGACCACCATGTCCTGAATGATTTTTTTCGGATTTAGCGGTTGCCCCGCCGCGAATGCAGGACACGCTTTTTCGCAGCGGCCACATTCAACACAGGCATCAAAGCTTAATAACTGATTCCATTTAAAATCTTCTGGTTTTTCTACGCCTAATTTATCTTTTTCCAGATCAATGCTGATTAAGCCGGTTGAACGGCCGCCTCCAAAGCGACCCTGACGACGGTGTAAACCCAAATGCAGTGCGCCCGCAAAGGCATGTTTCATTGGCCCACCCCACGTCATGCCAAAAAACATTTCGCCCATACCCCAGACGATCCCAGCAACTAACAAAATTACCAGTAACCCACTCCCTGAATCAATTGGTAATAAGCCAGAAGCAGGTAGAGTTAACACAAAAAAACTTGAGGAAAAAATCAGCAAGCTATAAGGCAGTCGCGACCAGGGACCGAGTGATAGATTAGGCGGCGGATTGATACGGCGCATTAAAACAAAGATTGCGCCAACAAACATTAAGCCACTCGATGCTAAGAGTGCATAATTAAGGATATTTGTAGCAACATCAAACAGGTAAATTAAAATAACCAATAGGGCGGTTAATACAAAGCCACCTGCGGTCGCCACATGGGTATTGGATATATATTTATCACTGGCTACCACATGATGCAGATCCACCAAATAACGCTTTGGGATGGAAAATAATCCTGCCCAGTGAATAGTCGACTCCTGCCCCTGGCGCCATAACAATATTCTGCGCAGCGCACCTACTAAGAGTAGCACCAACGCAAGTAGGATTAATATGGGTAACAGTTGCGCTAAAAATTCTGCAAAAGACATGACAATACCTATATTGAGATGGGTTCTTAACATTCACACTTAGTATTCACAATTAACATCAAGTTAGGCACTCATTCACCCAGCATTGACCTAATTAGTGCAAATTGTGGTTCGCTATGCAAGTTAACTAAAAATCCTTGCACAGACGTAATGCATCATAGATCGCGGCGTGTGTATTACGCTGAGCAACACAATCACCAATACGATAAAGCAGATAACCATCACCTGACTCTGACAAGGCTGGCTGAGGTTTGGCAGCATACAAGGCTTCGATATCAATTTGCCCTTTGTTCCGCGAATCATGCTTAAGTTGGAAATATAATTGCTCATCCGGGCGCACGCCGTTTTCAACCACGACTTGGTCAACCACTCTTTCTTCTTGCTGCCCGGTATATTCATTTTCCAATACGGCGATCAATTTATCCCCTTCACGGTAGACCTTTTCTAGTACCAAATCAGAGCTCATGATCACTTCACGCTCATACAAACTCCGATAATAAGTAGGGAAAGTAGTCCCACCCACAGCCGCACCGGGTTTGATGTCGTCAGTCACCATTTCAACTTGTGCGCCGGCGTGAGCTAGAAAATCAGCCACCGACAAGCCACTGAATTCACAAATAGTGTCGTACACCAATACATTTTTACCCGGTGCTACTGTGCCATTGAGAATGTCCCACGAACTCACCACTAAACCTTCGGCTGCGCCCCAATGAGTGTTTTGGGTCAGGAACGGTTCACCACCGGTAGCTAAAATAACGACATCGGCATTCATCCCACGGATCGTGGTTTCATCAGCTCCAGTATTTAACTGTACATCCACGCCCAAACGGGCCAATTCCAGGGCAAACCAACGGGTGATCCCAGCAATTTGATCCCGTTGTGGTGCTTTGGAGGCAATGGTAATTTGCCCTCCTAGTTCAGGCTTTTTTTCAATCAAGCTAACTTTGTGACCTCTTTCGGCACATACACGAGCCGCTTCCATACCCGCAGGTCCGCCTCCAATGACCACCACTTTGCGAATGATACCGCTAGTTTTTTGGATAATATGTGGCATGGTGGACTCTCGGGAAGTGGCAGCATTTTGAATACACAGCACGTCCAATCCTTCATACTGACGGTCGATGCAATAGTTCGCACCCACACATTGTTTGATTTGGTCAATCTGATTGAGTTTAATTTTGGTGATTAAATGAGGATCCGCAATATGTGCTCGGGTCATACCCACAAAGTCCACGTAACCAGCTTCAAGAATACGTTGAGCCTGATTCGGATCTTTAATGTTTTGGGCATGCATGACCGGTACATCAACCACTTCTTTTATACCCGCTGCAAGATGTAGAAAGGGTTCAGGTGGGTAACTCATATTGGGAATAACGTTGGCCAGGGTATTATGGGTGTCACAGCCAGAGCCGATCACACTAAAAAAGTCCAGCAGACCCGTTTTATTGTAGTACGCCGCAATTTCTTTCATGTTTTCGTGGTTTAGACCATCAGCATGAAATTCATCGCCAGTAATACGTAAGCCCACCGCAAAATCACGCCCCACTTCTACGCGCACCGCTTTTAGCACTTCCATACCAAAGCGCATGCGGTTTTCGAAACTGCCACCCCATTCATCGGTGCGTTGGTTGACTCTTGGACTCCAGAACTGGTCGATCAAATGTTGATGCACGGCAGATAATTCAATGCCGTCCAAACCACCAGCTTTGGCCCGTCCCGCGGCTTTGGCAAAATCAGCGATAATACGCTGCATCTCTTCAACCTCAATGGACTTGCAAGTTGCACGATGCACCGGTTCACGGATCCCACTGCGGCTGACCATTGTGCTCCAGTTACCACCGTCCCAACGAGAACGACGTCCCAGATGGGTGATTTGGATCATAATTTTGCCGCCGTGTTTATGCACCGCATCGGCTAAATTTTGAAAATGAGGAATAATTCTATCAGTGGACAAATTGACTGATTTCCACCATTCCTGAGGACTATCAATTGACACCACACTTGAGCCACCACAAATACAAAGCCCGACACCACCTTTGGCCTTTTCTGCATAATATTTCACATAACGTTCTGTGGTCATGCCCCCTTCGGTGGCGTACACCTCGGCATGTGCGGTACTGACCACACGATTGCGGATGGTGAGTTGATTAATTTTTAGTGGCTTAAATAATGCGTCAAACTGCGCCATGTTGCCCTCTCAGGATAAAGTAATGATATTGGATTGGATTATCTGTTCGAGCCTACAGCGGTGACACGTCAAAAAGCCCAAATTCACAGCCATCTTCGGCAGCACATTGCACCTGTATGGCCTGAGTTTTAACCTCATAACTAAGACTGTCAGCGATTTGATCCATGGCACCTGCAAACCAGCCCGTAAACATATAATCTACTTTCCGATTCACTTTTCCGTACTGATATACAAAGGCTGAGTGTTCCAATCGAACTCGCGCCGTAGCTGCTTTTAAATCCAGAGATTCGGTAATAAAAAAACCCCATCCACGCTGCGATAAACGTTTCATATAATGTTCAAATACAGCCTCACCCGATAACCCATGGGCTTCGGCTTCTTTTTCGCACCAGTAATAGGCCGATTTATACCCGGCTTTATATAAAACTTCGGCATATTTTTCAGCGCCTAACGCTTCTTCTATTGCCATATGATTGTTAACAAAAAAGTGCCGTGGCACATATAACATTGGCAACGAATCGGTGCTCCATACACCCGTTTCATCATCGACTTGTATCGGCATATCTGGACTGTGACTGGTCATCGACTATTCTCCCCATACGTCTTGTAAGACATTGACCCAGTTTTCACCCATCACTTTGCGGATTTTTTGCTCTGACCAGCTATGCTTCAACATGGTCGCGGTTAAATTGGGAAATTCACCTAAGGTGCGTATCCCTAATGGGTTCACAATTTTTCCAAATTGAGTCAAACGCCTCGCGTAACCTTTATCGTGCGTCAACATATCAAAAAAGTGTTGATCATGGCCCTGAGTGAAGTCGGTGCCTATACCGACACAATCTTCACCAACCAGATCAATCACATAATCCATCGCTTCAACATAGTCATCAACGGTTGAATCAATGCCATTTTTCAAAAAAGGGGCAAACATAGTAACCCCGATAAAACCGTTTTTATCGGCAATAAATTTTAATTCTTCGTCAGACTTATTACGCGGGTGCTCTTTAAGACCTAAGGGTAAACAATGGGAATAACACACGGGTTTAGTTGATGCCTCAATCACCTCGATTGAGGTTTGTGGTCCTACATGACTAAGATCACACATAATGCCGACCCGGTTCATTTCAGCCACGATTTCACGACCAAAGCCAGACAATCCACCGTCCCGTTCATAACAGCCAGTGCCGACTAAATTTTGCGTGTTGTAGGCCATCTGTACGACACCCACACCAAGCTTTTTGAATATTTCCACATAGCCTATTTGATCTTCAAACGCATTCGCATTTTGAAAGCCTAAAATGATGCCGGTTTTGCCTAGTTCTTTAGCCAGTGCTATATCAGAAGTCTTAGTCACAGGTATAATGAGGTCACTATCGTGTTGAAAAAAGTTATTAAACTCGACAATGTTATTCACCGTCTCCTGAAAACCTTCCCACACTGACACAGTGCAGTTGGCTGCAGTCAAGCCACCGCGGTGCATATCTTCAAAAAGAGTTCTGTTCCATTTGGCGATCACCAAACCATCAAATATAATGGAGTTGCTATGCAACTCTTGTGCGTTTTGCATGTCTTTATCCTCAAATTACCGAAGCTTTTTTGACTGTTGAACGAAGTATAAATCTTGATTCAGTCTAGCATTGGCAATATGGCTGATTTGGACTAATACGACTCATTATTGGCTAAACACGTCGTGTTTGTCGTAAATGCACAGTAGATCCATCCTAACCAAAAATCCCACAATAATGTAAGCCCACCGTCGCTCAGGCCATGAGGAAATACCCTTGATATATTGGACACGAATATCTAGATATCCTGTGTTTTTTGGGTAAATATTTGGCAGGAAAATGAATTAACTATTAGGTAAAGGGATATTCAACCCGTGCTGCAAAAGTTGCATAAGCTGTCGGTTTGACTGGTACATGCCGTGTATTAGAAGATATTTTTTATATGTACCCAAAGCCATTCGAGTTATAGCTAGGTGGCAAAATAACTCAGCTCCATGAGCTTAAACTGACTAAATGCGACGCGGTTGGCGCAACGCGGTTGGCGCAACACGGTTGCCGCAACGCCGGTTACCGACAAGGGTGAATGAGGGCGGTCAACAACGCTGCCGCTTCAAAGGGGGGCTGGTATTCAACTAAGGCTGGTAGTGCAAGCTCTGAAAAAAGAATATTGGCTCACTTGCTTCAACCCTCAATTGACTAAGCCTCACTGATACACAAGATTGAACCAAAAGTAGACTCTCCACTAGCCTTCACAGCGTCAAATTTCAAACCACGGTTAAATCTTTCGTCTCTCGGTGGGATTTTAAAGGTATTGCGATAGCACTTACTGAAGTGTGGCGTCGACACAAAACCGCAGCAAATCGCCACTTCGATAATGGACAAATTGGTTTGTTTTATCAGCTGTCGTGCACGCGTTAAACGTATTTGCAAATAATAGCGATGAGGTGAGCACTGCAGGTATCGTTGAAATAAACGTTCAAGCTGGCGTCTGGATAGGCTCACGTAACAGGCTAGCTCATCGAGACTTAAGATTTCTTCAATATTAGCCTCCATTAAATGGACAATTTCTTGTAACTTGGATTGATTTGCGCCAATTATATGTTGCAGTGGGATGCGTTGCATCTCTGATTCATCACGCACATGTCCATGGGCAAACATCTCACAAATGGCGATTTGCAGCGCTTTTCCATGGGCCTTGCCAATAAGGCATAACATTAAATCCATTGGCGCCGTGCCACCTGAACTACACCAACGATTTGTGTCGATGGTAAACAGCTGGTTAGTACTATCGATATTAGGAAAATCTTCTTGCCAACTGGCTAAGAGTTCCCAGTGTATGGTGCATTTGATACCGTCCAACAACCCAGCCTTAGCCAATAAGTAACTACCTGTACAGATCCCACCTAAGATAACTTTATGACGAGATAAGTAGTTCAACCAGTTAAGCGTCAACTTGGTGATGGTATCTTTAATCGCAATCCCCCCACAAACCAAAACTACGTCATAAAGACTCTGTTTATCAATACCACAATCCACATTTACACTTAAACCATCGCTGGCCGTCACTGAGTTGCCATCTTCACTGATCATGGTCCAGACATATAATGTTTTTCCCGAAAGTTGATTAGCCATGCGCAGCGGTTCTATAGCCGAGGACAGTGCCATCATCGTAAAGTTGGCTTGCAATAAAAAACCGATATGTTGAGTTTTATTGCTTTTATCATCATATGTATGTGTCGCGGATGCCATAAATCAATACCTTGTCATTATTACAAATAAATGTCGCGTATTAGTCATTATTAATCAAATATACACTGCGTATTAAACACTGAGTCTAGCGATTGATATTGTTTAAATAACGCATTCTTCATTGTCCCAATAACGACTACATTAGCACTTCAAACGACATCATTTAATATAAAGTGATCTTTTTATCTAGTAACTTTACAAGCGTCTGAGTTGCTATGTCTCAATTGGTTATGTGCGTGTCTCAATCATTCAGATGTAACCTATGCTATTGGCATTAAGGTGGACATATAAAGCCATGATGTGATCGATACCTATGAGCACAATCAGTGGCACTGATATCCATAAAATACATGACCAACTTGAGTACCATAAAACTCAGCCCGGTGCTCTGCTGCCTATATTGCATGAGGCCCAAGAGGAATTGATTTATCTTTCACCCGAAATTGTACCTATGATTGCTACTACACTGAACCAATCCAATACCGAAATCCACGGGGTAATTAGTTTCTATCAACATTTTTTAGACCACAAGCCTGGGCTAAATAAAGTTCAATATACCGCGTCAATATGTCGCGTCTTGTCAGGCGATGAGCTATTCAGGGTCAGAACAAGGCATCAAACAGCGATTGGATGTTGATTATCACCAAACCACCAAAATATAATTTAAAAGGACACCCAACATAATTTGGTTGTTTTATGAACAGTTCTATATTTTAAGTTACCTTTAGTGACATAAGTGGGTGCCCCATGACCCAAAAACGAGCGAGTCTGGTGTGTTTGTCGGATACACCTTATTACCACTGCATATCCCGTTGTGTGCGTCGTTCATTATTGTGTGGTGCGACAGCCGCACTGTAGATAGTTATTCTGGTTAGAGTTATGAGCACAGGCGGGGATGGGTTGAAGAGCGTTTGTTGTACCTGTCATCGCTGTATGCAATAGATATATGCGCTTATGCCGTGATGAGTCATCATGTACATGTTGACGTAGATAAAGTAGGACATAAAGAGCATCAACACAGCCCCATTCTTTCGCGCTTGGGTTTAGATGCTGAGCAATGGCGTTGTCTCACCACTGAATTTGAAAAACATTTTTGTTATGCAGCCGGTGCCGAGCAAATGATGAATAATTTTAAACGCCACATAAACCATCAACGGATGCGAGGTATGGGTTAGGCAAAATGACTACTCTAAAAAGGGCGATACAGAGGTGAGAGGTGAGAGGTGAGAGGTGAGAGGTGAGGAGTGAGAGCTCAGACACTGACTCTCTGTAAACTCTTGCACTACAAGAATACCGCCCCATCCCAATCATCAAAGGAAAAGGGCCAAATTGCTTACTTCACAATACTCAGGTTCAATCCCTCAACTTACTTTCTTCGCGGGTGCACTTTCAGCTATGAGTAATAGATGGGGCCGTAGCAAAATTAATTTATTGTACAGTGGTGCAACTACCAAAATAGTGGATTTGAGCCACTCAATTAAGCGGCCACTTTCGCCCTCATTTGATTTTAAAACACAGCAGTTTCTCGAACGGTGGCAAACGACATCATCAAGATCAGTTTTGTCATGCCACCGCTATGACCGCAATGGCTCATTCTTGGCTGTATGGTACTGAGCAAAACTAATGCCAACGTACTCTTTTATGTATCCATATTCCGTTTCTCAGATACTCATTTTTCCTCTGTGGTAAAGACAGTGTTTTCATGAATAACCACACCAATATAAAAATGCTGGCTCTTACCACAGAGGCGTCTAAGCGCGGGTACTTTTTCCATTTATAACGTATCACTCAATAGAAGGATACGTCATTGTCACTGCATAAATGAGGCTTCTGGTATTGTTTAATGAGTACTTTCAACCGCAATATTTTTCAGCCGCAATATTTTTCTGCATTGCATCACTAAACCAGTCAATAAAATTGATCACGCCAAACTCAAAGGTTTCTGAATAAGGCCCAGGTTGATAAGCCATGGAGTTAACGCCTCGCTGATTATTCTCTGCTAAAATGCGGTCTTGGGTATTGGTTGCATTCCACACATACGTTAGCCTATCTATATTATAATCAAGACCTTCAACTGCATCTTTACGTACCACCCATTTGGTGGTGACTTCGGTCAGTAGAGGACCTACCGGTCTAACCTGAAAAACAACCAAATGATCGCTTTGGGCGTGGCTCCATGAGTTGGGTAAATGCAGAATTCGCATAGAACCCAAATCTGGATTTTTAATCCGTCCCATTAATTTGCTACAGGCTGCATGACCATCAACTGTCATAGCCACTGCGCCTTCTTTGAGTGGCATACGCACGATGCGGTTTCGCAAACCGTGGCCATGAGAAACATGTTCATACGGAATTTTTTCTGCCTCCCAAAGTGCTTGTTTAGCGGCCACCTGGGCCCTGAATTCATCACTGGATCGGGGATCTTCAGTGTCGTCCCACTCCAACATAAAACTTAATAATTCGGGGTGAGAACCGTCACAGTGATAACACTCCCGGTTATTTTCAATCACCAATTTCCAGTTAGCCTCTTCCAATATAGTGTTTTCAACAGCAACTTTGGCATTGTCAAGATCATAGGGTTCGAGATAACGGGCCAGATCATCGAAATAGGCGTCGATATTAATCGGATTGTCACTCAAGGAAACATAAATATAACCACCAGCAGTTTTGCAATTGATAGGGTGTAGACCGAATTTTGATTTATCAAAATCACTGCCCATTTCTCCACCTGCATACAGCAATGTACCATCCAGCTCATAGGTCCATTGGTGATAGGGGCACACCAGTTTGGCCACTTTACCCTGTTTGGCCTGACACAACTTCGAGCCACGATGGCGGCAAACATTATGAAAGGCTCTGACCTGGCCCTGATCACCACGGACTATCATAATTGGATTACTGCCAATTTGTTGCGAAATATAATTACCTTTAGCGGGGATTTCACAAGTTAAACCGACAAAAAGCCATTCTTTTTGAAAAATCTGTTTCATCTCAACATCAAAACAATGTTGGTCAGTATAAAAGGGCTGAGGCAATGAATAATTAACCGGGTGGGTTTTTAGACATCCAACCATCGTCTCACTCGGGCTTAATAACAAAGTCGAATCAAGTTTTAGCTTTAAATCAGTCATTATATTTCCTTATTGCCATCATTGAAAACCAATTGATGTGGTTATTAATACAGTACATTTTTATATTATTTATGCTGTGCATGATCGACATTAGCTCACTAAACTGATAATGGAATTTTGCAGTCTCTTTGTGAGTCTAGCTTTTCCAAAAGCGACAAAATTGCAGTGTAATACCGACCTACAATGTAAATTAAAACTTATTTTGGCACTTTTTATTTTGCTGCTTTTGCTGTTGCGGGTGATATTGGTTATAGCCATGTCGTTTTTGACAAAGTTACCTGACCCTTACTATTAGATATTCTGCAGAGAACCAAGCTTAATAATCCGGATACCATCACCATGAGCGATGATTTTCTTACCACAATCAACACGCAAAGTTGGGCCAATGGTCGCCATGAAGTCCAGTGCGTAAAAGTTGTCTATGAAACGGCCGACGTGCGTACCTTCTGTTTTGGCTCGACAACGCCGATCATGCATTTTTTTAAACCAGGTCAATTTGTCACCTTTGAATTGGAAATTAATGGCCAGCAGGTGTTACGCAGTTATACTATTTCCTCCTCCCCATCCGTACCTTATAGTTTTTCAGTGACCATCAAACGCATTCCAGATGGGCAAGTATCAAATTGGATGCATGATAATTTAAAGCCAGGGGATTTACTGGCGGTGCATGGTCCCGTGGGGCGTTTTAACTGCATCGACATTTTTGACGATAAGGTATTGCTGCTCTCCGGTGGTGTGGGTATTACCCCAGTAATGTCGATGGCAAGGTGGTGGTATGACACCAATACCAACGTTGACATGATGTTTGTGCACAGCGCACGCACACCCAAAGACATCATCTATCGCCGTGAACTTGAACTTGTTGATTCGCGGATCGACAACTTTAGTTTGAATTTTATCTGTGAACACGTTGAGAACGGCGAAAGCTGGAGCGGTTATACAGGTTTTTTTGACCGCAAAAAACTTGATATTATGGCCCCAGATTTCATGGAGCGAACTGTGTTTTGTTGCGGCCCCCCGCCGTATATGACCGCCGTGAGAAATATGCTTATCGCTGCGGGTTTTGACATGGCTAAATACCATGAAGAAAGTTTTGGTGCGCCGCCGGAAGCCGCGCTATTGGATGCAGAACAGCAAGCTGATGATAATGCTAATCTGGAAATTGTTCATGAAGATCTGCTGCAAATCGAATTTAGTCATAGCGGAAAATCGATAAAAATAAAACCCGGTCAGACGGTACATGCCGCCGCCGCATTATTGAGTCTACACATACCCAAAGGATGTGGGATGGGCATGTGCGGAACCTGTATTGTTAAAAAAACCGCGGGAGAAGTAGAAATGTCACACAATGGTGGGATCACCGAAGAAGATGAAGCAGAAGGATTTATTCTTAGCTGCTGCAGCATTCCCCAAAGCGATGTGTCTATCGAATATTAAGTATATACCCAAGTGACATCGATATGCAGGGTTCACTTGGGTATAAACCCCCGAAGTATTAACGTAGCTGCCACTCCAATCAGCCAATCATTTTTTTTATGTGCACTCTGCGTTCTTTGTGCTGAGCTTTTGTTTTTCCCGCCCAGTCGCAACACCCATAGCTTTGGCTAGGTATTTTCGTTTTTCAGCTAATCCGCCTTTCTTAGAAGACTCCCCAGACACTGTGACCTGTGTCGAGAGAAATAATTTTAATTTTTCTGATTATTTAGCGACATTTCTAAACAGGAAAAAATGTCGCTAATAGTCGCAAGTGTGGCGTTAGCAGAACTATTGGCTAAGTGAACGAGGGCTACCATTCGGATCAATGGGTCAGTCCATTGCATGCCAAGAGAAGTGTTCGAAGCAGAAAACAGCATAACCACTGACACCAATTTTAATTTGCTTTTTATGAAACTTATTCACTTTACAACTGGGCCTTTTCAGGCGCTGGAGATGGCACAATGTTTTACAAAAATGATCAAATAGCCGGTTTTGACGAACCAATATGGCAAGCTATCCTTAGCGAAGAAAAACGCCAACAGGATCATGTAGAACTCATTGCTTCAGAAAATTATACCAGTGCCCGTGTGATGCAGGCGCAAGGAACACAGTTGACTAACAAATATGCCGAAGGTTATCCGGGCAAACGTTATTACGGCGGCTGTGAACATGTCGACATAGTCGAACAAGTAGCCATCGACCGCGCCAAAACGTTATTTTCTGCAGATTATGCCAATGTCCAACCTCATTCAGGCTCCCAGGCGAATGCTGCGGTGTTTATGGCGCTATTACAGCCTGGTGATACGGTGTTGGGTATGAGCCTAGCCCACGGAGGCCATTTAACCCATGGTTCCAAGGTGAGTTTTTCGGGCAAAATGTATCATGCTGTTCAATATGGACTAGATGAAAATACCGGCCAAATAGATTACCAACAAGTTGCACAGCTGGCACAAGAACATAAACCTAAAATGATTATTGCCGGATTTTCTGCCTATTCTCGTGTGGTTGACTGGCAGCGCTTCCGGGATATCGCTGACAGCGTGGGCGCCTGGTTGTTCGTTGATATGGCACATGTTGCTGGTTTAGTCGCTGCAGGGCTCTACCCTAATCCTGTCCCTATCGCCGATGTTGTCACAACGACTACCCATAAAACCCTACGAGGGCCTCGTGGTGGATTAATTTTGGCAAAGCACAATGCTCAGCTGGAGAAAAAGTTTAATTCAGCGGTATTCCCGGGGGGCCAAGGGGGACCTTTGATGCATGTGATCGCAGCCAAAGCCATTTCTTTTAAAGAAGCGATGCAACAAGACTTTATTGTCTATCAACAACAGGTTATCGATAATGCTCGTGCCATGGCAAGCGTTTTTCAGCAGCGGGCTTTTAACGTGGTATCAGGGGGGACTGACAACCACTTGTTCCTGTTAGATCTTATCGACAAAGGGATCACCGGTAAAGACGCCGATGCCGCATTGGGCCGGGCGAACATTACGGTTAACAAAAACTCTGTACCCAACGATCCTCAATCACCCTTTGTTACCAGTGGTTTACGTATTGGTACGCCAGCTGTCACCAGCAGAGGTTTCGGTGTCGAGCAAGTTTCTGAATTGACCCACTGGATCTGCGATATTTTAGACGACATAAACAACGAAGGGACCATCCATTCAGTGCGGGATAAAGTGCTGGCCTTGTGTGACGCGCATCCTGTTTATAGCTAATAAACACATCGCCACCAGACAAATTGGGTTTGATAAACAAATAAGTATTGCCCTAGGCAATTAAGAAAAGGGTCTACCATGCAAAAATACTCGGGGTTCGGATTGTTAAAGCATTCCTTGACTCATCACGAAAACTGGCAACAAGTGTGGCGTAATCCCACGCCTAAAAAACATTATGATGTGGTGATAGTGGGTGGCGGTGGTCATGGTTTGGCGACTGCTTATTACATGGCAAAAGAGCATGGTTTAACCAATATTGCTGTGGTTGAAAAAGGCTACCTTGGCGGTGGGAATACGGCGCGAAATACCACTATTGTGCGTTCCAATTATTTATGGGACGAAGCCGCCCACTTGTACGAACATTCGTTAAAATTATGGGAAGGTTTGGCCCAAGAGCTCAATTATAACCTCATGTTTAGCCAACGGGGAGTCTTGAATCTCGGCCATAGTTTGCAAGATATGCGTGACATAGAGCGGCGGGTCAATGCTAATCGCCTCAATGGTATTGATTCACAAGTACTCAATAACGCTCAAGTACAAGCGAAGGTGCCCATTCTAGATTGTTCCAAAAACGCGCGCTATCCGGTTATGGGGGCATCTTGGCAAGCCCGCGGTGGCACGGCACGGCATGATGCCGTTGCTTGGGGTTTTGCTCGTGCTGCCGACGCCTTAGGCGTCGACTTATTGCAACAAACTGAAGTAACTGGTATTCGTCGCAAAGAAGGCGCGGTATGCGGCGTAGAAACCAACCGTGGGTTTATTTCTGCGAATAAAGTTGCCTGTGTTGCAGCTGGTAATTCTAGTACCTTGGCCAAGATGGTGGGCATAGATTTACCCTTAGAGTCCCATCCTCTGCAAGCCATGGTATCTGAACCTATTAAACCCATACTCGACACGGTAGTGATGTCTAATCATGTCCATGGTTATCTCAGCCAGTCGGACAAAGGCGACCTTGTTATTGGTGCGGGTATCGACAGCTACCTAGGTTATGGTCAACGGGGCTCATTTAATGTTGTGGAACATACCATTGCGGCCATTATTGAAATGTTCCCCATATTCAGTCGGGTCAGGCTTAATCGTGCTTGGGGAGGGGTGGTTGATACCTGTCCCGATGCTTGCCCAATCATCTCTAAAACCCACATTAACGGACTGTATTTTAATTGTGGTTGGGGTACCGGTGGCTTTAAAGCCACACCAGGCTCGGGACAGGTATTTGCCCATACCGTTGCTAAAGATGAGCCTCACCCTCTGGCCAAAGCCTTTAACATTGACCGTTTCACTTCGGGTAAATTAATTGACGAACACGGCGCTGCCGGTGTTGCGCACTAAGTACGGGAGTTTTAAGCATGTTACATATCCATTGTCCCTACTGCGAAGAATATCGTGAAGAAGAAGAGTTTAACGTTGTAGGCGAAGCACACATTGTGCGTCCAAAAGCACCTGAGGAACTCAGCGATGAACAGTGGGCAAGTTACTTGTTCTTCCGAAAAAATCCTCGTGGTCTACATCATGAAATGTGGGTTCATAGCCACGGTTGTCGCAAGTTTTTTAATATGACGCGGCATACGGT
>OOGU01000115.1_pt1 | contig 19702 bp, 18 predicted proteins | sample 1670261 | NCBI WGS metagenome assembly OOGU01 (sample SAMEA98137168, study PRJEB22522) | marine metagenome | biome: marine biome; feature: marine water body; material: sea ice | place: Arctic Ocean | collected 04-Sep-2015 | depth 1.3 m
ATCAGGGTGCGGGGGGATGGTTGAGGGGAGTCGCCGGCCACGGTCCTGAGGGCCGAGGGCCATGCCGAGAAAGCCGCCTTCGATATAGGCATCCACCGCGGCCTTGACCTCGGGGATGATGTGCACGTGCTCGCCGTCAAAGTGCGGTTCGTTGGCATCCAGCTTGGCCGCATGCGACTGGAACTGGTCCACCGCCAGCTGTTCGGCGGCGTCGATCACCGCCTCGAAGGTCGCGCGATCGTGTTCGGCGTAGCGGTCGAACGCCGTCAGCGCGCCGGCATCCAGGTACTCGAACAACAGAAAATCGAGGTCGCGGCGGTTGATTAGTGAGCTCATGTACGCCTGTGTTTATTGTCTCCGGGCCGCTGATGGTGCCACTTCACCGCAGGCGGAGCCACTGTCGCTAGGGGCGTTCAGGCGTCGTCGCAGGGCAGCAGTTCGAATACATCGGTGATGCCTTCATACGGCCCGGCCCCGCTCGCACCGGCATGCCGGATGCGGTAGATGCCCGGTTCGGTCTCCGGCTCGACAATCCAGGTCACCCGCGCGTGGTTTTCGCCTGTGGGCAGGGCGGCGGCCACGTATTCGAAGCGGGTGAACCAATCGGCATCGGTGCGGATTGTCGTCCAGCTTCCGTCGGTTTGCTGCCGCTCGACATAGAGCAGGCTAGCGTCCAGGCGCATGTCGTTGCGTGGGTGGCCGGCGGCAAACTCCACGACGATCTCGATCCGCTCGTCTCCGAGCTGATACTGCAAGTCGGGTGGTGTCGTGACATCGCCGAACGCGCCGGCCGGCGTACCGTCGGCGGCCAGCATCGGGTTGCGCATGAGTGTGAGCTGGCTGCGAAAGGCGGGGTCGGCGTAAGGGCTGCTCGCCGGCTCGCCGTTGCGTAGCTGGAGAGCGATGCGCTCGAGTTCCTGTGTTAATGCCTCCTGCGACCAGGGGCCGAACACGGTAGATGCGCCCTCGTAGTATTGCTGGGAATATTCCTCGCGCGTTGTCAGGTAGTGCACGAAGCCGTTGCTCAAACCCGAGATCACGGCGTAATCGATGCCGGCATCGTCCAGGGTGTCCAGCACGGCCGTGCGGATGCGGCGGCCCGACATGGTCGTGACCTCCCAAGGCACGGCAACAATCGCCAGATTGCCGATGGTGATGACCTGCAATTGGACGGTCTGCGGTTCCAGCGACTGGGTCGGGAGGAATGGCGACGGCAGGCCCAGCGGGAAGATGATCGGCTTTTCCGCATGGCATGCGTAGCCGAGCAGGTCGAAGGCAGGATTATTGCAGCCGACCGGCACGATCAGACCGGGCGGGATGGCGCCCGCTGACCCGGCGGCGAAGTTCTCCTCGATCAATTCGACAATTGCGTTCAGGTCGGTGACATCGGTGCAGGTCTGACCTTCCGCGGTCGGGCCACGCCCGTCTTCGGCGCCGCCGGCGAAGGACACGCCCAGCGCGCTGGTGCAGGCCGCGTAGACGCCATCGTCTGGTTGCAGGGCAGCGGGATAGTCGCGCGGTGCATCGACCTGCACGCTGGAAAAATCGACGAGGATCGAACGGTGGCCAACACCGCCTACCAGGGGCTGCTCGGCGGCGTCATAGAGATCGCGCGCGCGCCGGTACTGCTTGTAGCCGGCAATCAAGGCGTTCTCGGCCTCGGTGCGGCCGCCGGCCCGGTGCTGGAAGCCGTCGGAGTCCAGGTTCCGCAACTCCTCTTCGCTGAGGTCGACGATGAACAGATTCGGTGATGCATCGCCCTCGTCAGCCTGCATGAAGCCGGCGAGAAAATCCGGGTTCATGTCGGTGAAATCCTGTTCGAAGCGGTAGCCGGCATAGCCCTTGTTATCGCCCGACAGCTGCAGGTTGTTCTGCCAGATCGATGTGCCGTGGATGGCATACCAGTTGATCATGCCCACGGCGGTGCCATCGTCGCGTTCCAGCTTCAGCAGGCTCATCATCCGGTTGGTCGTCACCTCGCGGCCTTGGGTGTCGACGAAGGCGGCTCGCTCATCGGCCGGGTTCTGCGCGTAGGCTTCGATGGAACGGTTGACAGTGCCGTTGAGCAATTCGCCCTGGTTGTAGCGGATCGGCCCCGGTACGGCCTCTTGGAGCGCCCGGTGGGCGCGGGTGATGGCGTTGATCACACCCGACACCGCGTGCTCCAGCGCCTGGGCATCGTGGCCCAGCGTAAGCACGTGATAGGCATCGAAATGCGACTGCCCGGCGGCCGTGGCATGGCTGTGGGAGGCATTCATCAGCAGATTGCTGTCGGTGTACAGCGGGCCAAGGACGGGGTCCTCGGCCAGCCGATCCAGTACGGTTTGGCGAATCGAGTGAAACATCAGGCCGATGTCCATCTGCACCAGCACCACGCGTTCGCTGGCACCGCTGCAAGCCGTCTCGATGATGAAGGCGCGGGCATGCTGGCGGTCCAGCAGACCGTTGGAGATCTGGTCGGTGTCGACATACCCGGCCATGTTGGCGCCGATCGGCCCGGTGATGTCGCCGCGGCCCGCCGCGTATCGAAATTGCGTGTTGTTGGTGCAGGCGCCGCTGTTCAGCGTGGCATCCGGCGCGCGGACGGCCGAGCGCGGGGCGTAGTGGGCGAGGGTCGCCAGCGGGGCATCGGGTTCCGGACGCGCCACGGCGAGGATGTCAGCTTCGCTCAGCGCATCGACGCGACAGACCAGTTCGGCGGGCGGCGGGTCTGGTTGCAGGGACCGGGGTTCAGGACTCTGGCCGCAGCCCTGGAGCAACGCCCCTGCTAACGCGATGGCGCAAGGCCATGTCGTGCCGTGTTTGGCAGCGCTGATCTCATGCATGCAACATTCCCCCCGAAAAGCTTGGCCGATGCATCGAATAGCCTGCGCCAAGCCGTCGCAGAATGCATTGACACGGGCAATGGCACAGCCTCGTTCCATGCGTCATTGCGGTGCAGCCCTGAACGCGTGATTCACAAGACCTCGGCTAAACACATGGACACGATTACCTGGGACGACTTCGCGAAGGTCCAACTGCGCATCGGCACTGTCGTGTCGGCTGAGCCGTTTCCGGAAGCCCATCGGCCGGCGTACCGGTTACGGGTGGACTTCGGTCCCGAGCTTGGAGAGCTGAAGTCCAGCGCGCAGATCACCGACCTGTATGCGCTGGACGAGCTAGTCGGGCGGCAAGTGGTGGGGGTGGTGAACTTTCCGCCCAAGCAGATCGGCCCGATGCGCTCGGAGTGTCTGATCACCGGGTTTTATCGCGATGACGGGGCGGTGGTGCTGGCCGTGCCCGACCAGCCGGTGCCCAACGGAGCGAAGCTGGGTTAGGCGGTAGGGAAACCCTGATCTATTCCCGCCGCCAAGTTGCCGTCTGAAAACCGACTCCGTCTTGGTGATGTGAATAGATCAGGGTTTCCCTAGTCGTCCGGTTCGAGCTGGTGTGCGATCACGGCGGTGAGATTGAAGGGGCGGTCGCCCAACGACTTCGCCAGCCCAGGCGGCAGATGACGCTTGGCAATCTGCACCACGCCCACATGTGATGCGCCGCCGCGGCGTGACACCGGGCCTTGCCAGGCCTCGACCACCGGGTACTGGGAATCGTCGGCGCGGGTGGCGCCAAAGCCGATGCGCGACAGCCCGGCGGGTATCAACGCGGAGGCGCCTTTCGCCAGAGGGCGCGTCGATGCCTCGATGACCAGCTGGCTTCGCAGATGGCCTGCAGCACGTTCCAGTTGGCGACGTACTGTCGGATGCCGTGCGACGCGTTCGACTGCACGCTCCACACGAGCCTGTGCGGCGAGTCGCAGGGAGCGCGGTCCCGACGGCGGCGCGCTTAGCGCGGGCGCCGGGGGGGCGGATAAATGGCCGTCCACCTGCGCCATGATGCGCACGGTTTCGCCATCGGTATCCCGCCGCGTTTCCACATCCACATCGATACGTAACAATGGCTCCCGGCCGAACAGACCGGGCAGGGTCGCACGCAGGCGCGTGTGCTCGGTTCCGGCGCCCTGCGCGGGCACGTTTTCTTGGCTGGAAACGCCGGTTCGACGGCGCCAGCGAGGCAGCAGCTTCGGCATGACACATCAGTCGGCAAGGAGGCATCGATGATACAGGACACAGGCCGCCGCATCTGTCGGGGCTTTGTGGTGTCCGGGCGTGTGCAGGGCGTCGGGTTTCGCGCGGCCACGCGGCAGACCGCTCAGCGCCTGAAACTCGCCGGCTGGGTGCGAAATCGCTCCGACGGATGCGTGGAAGGCGTGGCGTTCGGCACGGCGGATCAACTCGAACCGTTCACCGAGTGGCTGCACCAGGGCCCGTCCAGCGCCCATGTTGAAAGCGTGTGGCACTCCGATGCGGTGGAGGATGATTCGCTCACCGCCGGATTTGAGGTTCGCTAGGGATTCCCTTGGACGCTGCGGTTCGCCAACTCCCCATCGATCTGATCCGCCCGGGCACCTACCAGGCGCGGCGCAGCTTTGATGCGGAGCGCATCGCCGAACTTGCTAACTCGATCCGTGAGTCCGGCGTGGTCCAGCCGGTCGTGGTTCGGTCGCTGGGCGACGGTTATGAACTGCTGGCCGGCGAGCGCCGCTGGCGCGCCGCGCAGCACGCGCAATTGCATGACATTCCCGCCATCGTCCGCGATGACCTCAGCGACGATGAAGCAATGGTGCTGGGATTGATCGAGAATCTTCAGCGCGAATCGCTGACACCAATCGAGGCGGCGGCAGGCCTGCAGTTTCTGGCCGATCACTACGAGCTGACGCATGCCGAGGCCGCCAAGCGCATCGGCAAGTCCAGGGAGTACGTCAGCAACTATCTGCGGCTGCTCAAGCTGGCCGAACCGGTGCAGAAGCTGGTGAACGAGCGGCTGTTGTCGCTGGGCCACGCCAAGGCTCTGGCCGGCCTGCCGCTGGCCTCGCAACGGGGCATGGCCATGGATGCGGTGTCGGGCGGCTGGTCGGTGCGGGTGCTGGAATCGCGCTGTCGCTCCGCGCTCAAGCGCCCGGCAGCCGGTGATGCATTGCCACGCCGGGACGCCCAATGGCAGGCGCTGGAGCGCGATCTCACCGACAAGCTGGGGAACAAGGTGTCGATCGATTTCGACGGTGCCAAGGGCGAACTGCGGGTGGCATTCCACAGCCTTGACGAGTTCGACGGTATTCTCCAGCGACTGGGCGTCCAAACGTCCGGCGAATAATGCGCCGAGCGTTACGCGACTTGGCCCGATTGGGGAGACAACATGCGAATTTGGACAACCGCCCTGGGTTTGGGCGCTGCTCTGGTCCTGGCGGCCTGTGGGAGTGACAACGGCTCGCCGGCAGAGGCGCAGGATACGTCCGTGTCGCTGTGCGTGGCATCGGACTGCGGGGAGCTACTCACACTGGCGGCCGTGCCCGATGCCGAAAACCTGCTGTTCACGCCGGATGGGCGCTTGTTCGTCTCCGGCGGCACCAATGTGTTCGAAGTGGTGCGCGACGGCGACACCAGCGTCGCGCTGACGGCGCTGTCAGCGACCGATTGTAATTTCACCGGCTTGGCACTGCGTGGGCGCACGCTCTATGCGAGCTGTGGCAGCGCAGAGCTTTATGCGGCGGAGCTAACCGCGACACCGAATCTCGTGCCGATCTACAGCTACGAAAATACCGCCTTGCCCAATGGCATGGCGACCGGCGCTGATGGCAGCATTTATGTGATCGACGGGCCGTTGCCCGGTAATGGCAGCCTGCCATCGCCCAAGATCGTCCGGTTGCGGTTCGACCCATCCGACCCATTGCAGGTCGTCGAGCAGACCACCTGGCTGGCGTCCGGCCTGCAGTTCCCCAACGGGCTGGTTCGCCGCGGCGAGTTGCTCTACTTCACGGACTCCGCGCTGCTGCCGGTGGAACTGGGAGCCGTGCGGTCAGTGCCGATCCTGCCGGATGGCAGTGCCGGCGCCGTGCAGACCGTGGCGACGTTCACCAGCCTGCTGGATGATCTGACCACCGTCGCGGAGGGCCTGCTCGTCACCGAATATCTGTCCGGCCGTCTCGTGTTGCTGGACGCGGCGGGGCTTGAGATCAGTGCCACCGACGTGGGCGGCTTGTCGTTTCCATCGTCGGTGATCGTGGGGCAGCCGCCGATGTTTCAGCCGGATGAGCTGCTGATCACCGAGAAGGGCGTACTTGGCGATACCGCTTCGGCGGTTGGTAACCGCCTGAGTCTGCTGCGTCCCACGGATCGTTGAGCGCCGGATGACCGCAGCCAGGCAAGTATTCGTTGCGCTCGTCGTCGCGTTGTTGCTGGTCGTCGCGACCGTCGCCGCCCTGCAATACCGCACGCTCCACGTTACGCGTGCGCGTCTGGCGGCGGTTGCGCCCAGTGCTGTGGATGTGGGCTTTGCGCAGTTCATGAGCCTGCATCACCAGCAGGCCGTGGTGATGGCGCAGCTCATGCGGGATGACGAATCCTCCGCTGTGGCCAATCTGGCGCAATCCATCATTGGTGCCCAGCTGCTGGAGCTTGGCGAAATGCGCGGCTGGCTGCGGCTTTGGAACAAGCCGTTCTTTCCTGAGAGCAGGGCCATGAGCTGGATGCTGTTGGGTGATGATCCGCCCAGCCAGGCACTTGCCCAATATCTTCTGGATTGCGAAGCCTCGCCAACCGGGATGCCGGGGCTGGCGACCGACCAGCAGCTCAATCGGCTGCGGAGTTTGCAGGGTCTGGCGCGCAGCCGGCTGTTTCTGGAGTTGATGCTGGCCCATCACGAGGGCGGCATTCCGATGGCTCGGTTCGCCGCGAAAAATGCGAGAATTCATGCGGTCCGGCGCGTGGCGTCCAACATCGTGTTGGAACAGACCAAGGAGGTCGCCGGCATTCGCGTCATGCTGCATGCGATTCGCTTGGTGCCGTCGTCAGACTGAGCGCGCCGCCGATCGGCAGGCTGCAACGGGTGGAGCGCGGCGGTCGAAGACTGACGTGTAAATAACAACAACGGTGGGGACAATCATGAAATCAACTGCAGGCATGGCCGTGCTGGCCGTCGCAATGTTGGCGCTGGGCGGATGCGGTGGCGCTGATTCGGGTCCGACGACGCCCGTCGGTTCCGGCGGGGCGGTACCCAAGGCGGTATGTGGGCCGGGTTCGAACCCGGAATCCGGAATGCAGGGACGGGTCAGCAGCGAGGATCACGCCAGCGGCCGCGCCGCCGAAGGGTATACCTGCAACACCGAGCTTGTCGGCGCTTACACCACGTCCAATGCCATCGGCACGGTCGGCGGTTTCAAGGTAGAGCGTTACATCGACGCCCAGGGTAACGAGTGTGCGTACTACGATTCGACGCTGCTCTATCCGACCAATGCGCTGGATGCCGAGGCGGGTGTCAACGTCATGGACATGACCGACCCGGCCAATCCGCAGCTGGTGACCCGGCTGCTAACCCCCGCGATGCTCACGCCGCATGAGTCGCTGGTGGTGTCGCAGGAGGCCGGTGTGCTGGCCGCCGTGACCGGCAATCCGGCGTTTTATCCGGGTATTGTCGATGTTTACGATATTTCTGAGGACTGCCGCAGCCCGCAGCTGCGCTCTTCGGCACTGGTCGGCAACCTGGGCCATGAGAGTGGCTTGGCGCCGGACGGCCGCACCTTCTACTCGGCCAATCCGGGCTCGCCGACGCTGGTCGCGGTCGACATCACCCAGCCCCTGTTTCCGAGGCAGCTCTGGACCGGTCCGTACTACTCGCACGGCCTGTCGATTAGCAACGACGGCAATCGCGCCTATGTCGCTGCCGGAGACGGAAAGGGCTTCATGATTCTTGACGTGTCGGAGATTCAGGCCCGGGTGGACGACCCGCAGGTGTATGAGATCGCGAACATCACCTGGCCGAACATGACCATCCCGCAGAACGCGATTCCGTTCACCCGGGATGGCAAATCCTACGTGCTGGAAATCGATGAATACTCCGCCTCGGAAGCGGACGGCGGGGTTGCGGCCCATGGCGATGTGGTCGGTGCCGGGCGGATCATCGACATCACCGACGAGACGAACCCCGTCATCGTTTCAGATTTGCGGCTGGACGTGCACGAGCCGGAAAACCGTGCCGAGATCGCCGGCGACCCTGGTGCCTTTTTGCCGATTCAGGGCTATGCCGGCCATTACTGCAATATCCCGACGCGAGTGAATCCCGAGATCGCCGCCTGCAGCATGATTGTTTCCGGCCTGCGTATTTTCGACATTCGTGATCCGGCCAGGCCCAAGGAAATCGCCTACTTCAACGCGCCGGTCAATCCGCGCATCACGCCGATCTTCGAGGCCAGCAACTGGGCGATGTCCAGCCCGGCCTTCGCCCCCGAGCGCAAGGAAATCTGGTACACGGATGGCTATAGCGGTTTCTATGTCGTCCGGCTGACCAACGACGTCTGGTAGCACGTCCAGCGGATCGCGGCGGGCGACGCAGGTTCGCCGTGATGTCATGTCGGCCGCGTAGGCTGCCGGGCAGATTCGCGCTCTGCGGTTGCTTCTATTCATGCGTTGTCGTCTTTACGCCGTCACCCTCAAGACCGTGGTCTTCCGCGTTGATCTGCATCGTGCTGCGCCGGGTAGGGTGGCGATGACCGGGTCTCGCGACGGGCGGCGGCGTTTGCTGGGCGCATTGCTCGGCAGCGGGCTCGTGCTGGCGGCTTGCAGCGACACCGGCACGAGCGCGGTGCCACCAGTCGGGCCTCCCGCGACCGTTACCAGTGAACTGAACCCGGCACCTTTGCCGGTCGGCTGGCTGCTGTCCGAATCCCGAGAGCGATGCCAGATTGCAGACGGTTTGCTGCTGCATCGTATTCGCCGCGGTTCGGCAAGCCAGGAACCCGCGCCGTTGCCGTGCACCGACGTGGTCCAGGAGAATCAATTCGGTGGTGGGTCGCTGGGATCGGTGTTCGCGACCGGCCCCTATGCATTTCACGTGCTTGAAATCGATCCGGATCGTTTCACCGGCCAGCTCGAGCCGGCGCTCGCGCAGGGCCGGATCGCCGGCAAGGCGACCACGTCCGAGATGGCCGATGCCGCTGGCGCGATCGCGGCGATCAACGCCGGATTCTTCGTCGTCGGCCCTGGAGGCACCAGCAGCCGTGATCCCGATCAAGGGGACGATGGCCTCGCCGGCGATCCGGCCGGAGTGACGGTGTTGCAGGGCGAGTTGGTGTCCGAAGCCGTCGGCAGCCGCGAGGCGCTGGTGTTTTCCGCTGCGGGGCGTGACGTTCGATTTCCACGCACCGAGACCCGCCTGTGGCTGGAGGCCGGCGGTGAATCCTGGGCGCTGGATGGCATCAATCGTGTGCCCGGCGCGATTCGAAACTGTGGCGGCACGGGGGGCGATAGCCCGACCGAATCCGCGCGGCACGATGTGACCTGCAGCGATCCGGCAGAGTTGATCTGGTTTTCAACGGATTGGGGTCTGGACACCCCGGCTGTCGACGGCCTGGAACTGGTGCTGGATGCTCAGGGCCGCGTCATGCACACGCGTCCGGCGGGTGGCAGCCTGCCTGCGGGCGGATCGGTGATTGCCGCGACCGGCGATCGCGTGGTCGAACTGCAGCGGGCCGCGTCGGCCGTGGGGCCTGTCCTCATGCGCGCCGAGGTGTATATGGACGGCGAGCCGGTCACGCTCGTGCCCGAACTGTCCATCCTCAACGGCGGTCCCGGCCTGGTTCGTGACGGCGAGGCATTGCTCACCGATAACGAAGGCGGATTCCGGCATCCGGGGGATCCGATTTTCGGACTCACCTGGGTGGACGGCCCGAACCCGCGCACGATGATCGGGCGTACGGCGTCGGGCCGGTTGCTGCTGGTTGTTTGCGATGGCCGCCAGCCGGACTGGAGCGTGGGTTTGCCGCTACGGGACGCCGTGCGGGTCATGCGTCACCTGGGTGCGGTCGATGCAATGGCCCTCGACGGCGGCGGCTCGTCCACGCTCGTGGTCAACGGGCAGGTTGTGAACAGTCCCTCCGACGGCGCCGAGCGTCCCGTGTCCGATGCCCTGCTGCTGATCGCGCGCTGAGTTTTCGCATCCGGCCCTCAGCGGATCGGAGCGTCGGGAACCAAACGCAGCTTGCAACAGCCAACATATCTCATGGATATGGAACGCTCGCCGGGTTGGATATGGAGCAGCAGCAAGCCATCGAGACAACGGTCTGCATCGCGGGCGGCGGCCCGGCTGGCATGGTGCTGGGTTATCTGCTCGCCCGCGCCGGTATCGAGGTGACGGTGTTGGAAAAGCATGCGGACTTCCTGCGGGATTTCCGCGGCGACACGGTGCATCCCTCGACCCTGCAAATCATTCAGGACTGCGGCCTGTGGTCGGCATTCGAGGCCTTGCCGCAGCAGCGCGAGCAGATGCTTTCGGCGAAGATCGGTTCACGTTTACAGCCAGTTATCGATTTTCGGGGGCTGGAACCGTTCGACTACCTCGCCTTCGTCCCGCAGTGGCATTTTCTTGATCTGTTCGCGGATGCCGGTGCCGGGTTGCCAGATTTTGATCTGCGCATGGGGCACGAGGTGACCGGATTGATCCGGGAAGGCGATCAGATTCGCGGCGTGCATGCGACCACCGGGGACGGTGTCACCGAGATCCGGGCGGCGCTGGTCATCGGCGCCGACGGTCGTGATTCACGGTTACGCGCCGCCTCCGGGTTGCCGGTCAGGGCGTTTGGCGCGCCGATGGATGCGCTGTGGTTTCGGCTGTCCAAGGGTGACGAATCACTCGATGCCACCCAGGCTGTGGTCGGCGCCGGCCACATGCTGGTGCTGATTGACCGCAGTGACTACTGGCAGGCCGCGCTGGTCGTGCCCAAGGGTGCGGACCGCGACCTGCGGCAGCAGCCTATCGAGGTACTCCATGAACTGGTCGCGCGCACCGCGCCGGAGATGGGCGCGAACGTGCATGCCATCGAAAGCTGGGATGCGGTGAAGACGCTTGCCGTACAGGTCAATCGCCTTCGCCGCTGGTCGCGACCGGGTTTGCTGATGATCGGTGACGCCGCGCACGCCATGTCACCTATCGGCGGAGTCGGGATCAATCTGGCGATACAGGATGCCGTCGCGACCGCCAACCGGGTTGTGCCCATTATCCAGGCGGGCCGGACACCGACCGAGGCTGAGTTGGACCGGGTCAGGCGTCGGCGACTGCTGCCGACGGCGCTGGTCCAGGCCTTCCAGCTGCAAGCGCAAAAACGCGTGGTCGCGAGCATCCTCGATGCCAAAGGTGGCGAGCCGCCCCGGCTTCCGAGTGGGTTGCGGTGGCTGCTGCAGCATCGTCGCGTTCGCAACCTGCCGGCCTGGCTCATCGGCTACGGCTTCCGGCGTGAACGGCCCACCTTTTTCAGCGACTGACCTCGCCGTCGTCATCGGAACCTGACGGCGACGGCTGTTGCAGCATGCGTTTGCCCAACGCCGCGAGGCCGGCGCCAGCGACGGTGGCGGCACCCAGGGCACCGGAGCTGCCTGTCGGGCTGGTGTCGGAATCCGGGTTATCCGGCGTCTCGCCGACCGGCTCATCAATGGACTGACGGGTTCGGTATTCCTCGGGGATGGTGATCTCGAATGTCGCGCCGCCCGTGCCGGAGCCGTCCGCCCCGCTGGGGCCGCGCTGGCTGCTGAAGTACAGCCGCGAACCATCCGGGGTAAACGCCGGACCGGCGATTTCCGAGCCGCCCTTGGTGATCTGCATCAACAGTCTGGCCTGGCCGTTGGGCACGACCACCACCAGACGCATCAGCGCCCCGTCCTCGGCCACGAGCACGTCGCCGGCCGGGCTCACAACGACATTGTCGACCTGATTGAACCCGGTCTCCATCTGCATGTTTTCGTTGTCGTAGATGACCTCGATCAGCTCGTTTTCGATGTCGTAGGCCCAGACGCGGTTATCGCCCTTGGTCGCGAAGAACATGACACCCCGCGTCGGGACGGAGCCACCCGCTGGGGTTTGCCGCAGGTCTTCGGGAATCTCGTAGTACCAAATGCCCTCGCCGCTGGCGAAGCGAGTGCCGACGGTTGTTTCGTCGTTCTGAAAGGTTGGAAAGAGGACGCGTCCGGAGGTGTCGATATCAACGGTTTCCCAGGTCGCAGGCTGCGCCGAGCGCACGGCGGCGGCATCGTCCGGGTATCCGCCATCCTCGAAACCCTCGATGGTCAGTACCTGCAGCGTGCCTGACTCCAGACCCATGCGAGTGGTGCCGTCGGTCTCGCTGAGATCGCTTTCATCGGAGACGAAGCGCCAGAAGCGCTGATTGCCACCGTCTTCGGTCATGTAACAGGCGTGATAAATCGGATCGATGGCCGCCGCTTCATGCGGAAAAGATCCCAGCGCGGGCTTGCGCACGGAGGTCGTCGCCGAGCCAAAGGGATCACATTCATGGATCTGCCCGCCGGTGGTTTCCTCACAGGACAGCCAGGTGCCCCAGGGCGTTGGCCCGCCGGCGCAGTTGTTTCGCGTGCCTTCGAGAATCGAATAGGCATCCACTAGAGTGCCATCGGCATCGAAACGCAATGCACCGACGCCGCCAGGCGTGTCCTCCGAATTGGACACGTACACCCAGCCGCCGTCGGCAGCCGAGGGGTAGACCGCGCCGCCGTCCGGGTCCAGGTGCCACTGGTAACCAAAGGGCGCGGCTTCCCCGGTGAGCGGGTTCAGGCCTTCGCGGGCCACGCAGCGCACGTCGAAGCCAGGCGGCGCGAAGACCTCGTCATCCACACCATCAATCGCACCCGCGGTAAGCGTTTTGTGCTCCACATCGGGGATATTGGCCAGCGGGCCGCTGGGGATCGGCAGCTCCGAACTCATCTGAGCCCGGGCGCGCGAGATCAGAACCTGCGGTGAACTGACGGCCGCAGCACCAAAGAAAATCGATTTAAGGACAGAACGCCGCGACAGCGTAATCGGAAGGTTTGCGGACACGATGAATCCCCGGTGATTGAACCCAATGCGGGGACAGGCTAGTGGCGCTGTGTTGCAGGGCGATGATGAATCGTCGCTGCGCCGTGGCGTCAGTCGTCGTTTGCGGGTGTGTCGTCGTGGTCGTCCAGTGCATCGGGTTCCAGCCCGGCCGGGAGCGATTTTGCGGTCTTCGCGCCCAGGTCCTTGAGCATCTCAGCCTGGCGGGCGAGGTTGCCACGGCCTTCGATCAGTTTGCCGCGAGCATCACGATAGCTGGCCTGGGCACGGTCCAGATGTGTGCCAATCTTGTCGACATCCTCGGCGAAGCCGACGAATTTGTCGTAGAGCGCGCCCGCTCGCTCGGCGATTTTCTGGGCGTTGCGATTCTGTCGGTCGGTGCGCCACAGGTTCTCGACCACGCGGAGGATCGCGAGCAGCGTCGATGGGCTGGCCAGGCCAATGCCGGCGTCCAGCGCGTCGCGGTACAGGCCGGGATCGGCGCGCAGCGCCTCGGTGAAGGCCGGCTCGTTCGGCACGAACAGCACGGTGAAATCCAGCGACCGCACGCCGGGCGCGTCGTGGTAGGCCTTGCCACCAAGGCTCTTCACATGGGCGCGCAGCGACTGCACGTGGGCCTTGAGCTGACGCTCGCGCTCGGCATCATCCTCGGCGGCGATGAAACGCTCGTAGGCCGTGAGCGACACCTTGGAATCGACGACGATGTCGCGCTCGCCGGGCAGGCGAACGATGGCGTCGGCGATGAGGCGGGCGCTGGCGTCTTCCGACACTTTGATCTGGGTTTCGTATTCGCGCCCCGCCTGCAGTCCGGAGGCTTCAAGCACGCGTTCGAGAATCATCTCGCCCCAGTTGCCCTGGGTCTTGGTCTCGCCCTTGAGTGCACGGGTCAGGTTCAGCGCATCCTCTCCGATGCGTTCGTTGAGTTTTGCCAGGCGGTCGATCTCGTTCTTCAACACCGCTCGCTCGCGGGCCTCGTTCCCGTAGACCTCGGTGACCTGCTTGCGGAACTCGCCCAGCTGCTCGCGCATGGGGTTGAGCAGGGCGGTGAGCGCGTCACTGCTTTGCTTGGAGAAGCGGTCGGATTTTTCCTGGAAGATGCGATTGGCCAACGCCTCGAAATCCTTGCGGAATTCCTCGCGGGCGGCCTTGAGCTCTTCAATTCGCGTGTTCATGGCCTCGACGGTCTTGGCCTGCTCGGCCTGCAGCCGCGCGATGGTCGTGCGCGCCTCGTTCAGCGCCTCATCGCGCTGGTCCAGCCGTTGCGAGAGTTCGAGGTGGCGTTCGGCCGCGCGTTCGGCTTGCTGCCCGCCTGCCTGGAGCTGGGCGGCCAGTTCGGCGATTTGCAGCTGACGGGCTTGCAGGGTGCGGCTGGTTCGAATCCACACGACCAGGCCGGCCGGCAATCCGACCAGCAACGCGCCGGCGAGCAGGCCGGCGAATAGCGCCGTCGCAGGCGGCAATGAAGTGAGCAGTGCGTTCATATCGGCATGATTGCGTAATAATTCACTTGTGTCCAGAAAAGCGACATGCGTAGAATCAACGCATGTTTGGCAGCGAGGCCGTCCGTTGAGCGATGACAAACCGCTGCGTTGGGAAGTCCGCCAGCGCCTGATTCTGATCGAAGCGCGATTGATCTGGGCGGGCTGCCTGACCACGCAGGACTTGCGTGGTGCCTTTGGCATCAGCCGATCGCAGGCCAGCAAGGACATTGCGCTTTATGAATCGCTGGCGCCGGACAACCTGCAGTACGACCTGCGGGGGCGTTGCTACCGCGCCGCGCGCAGTTTTCAGCCGCGCTTTCTGCACGGGACGTCGCGCGAGTTCCTGCGAGCCCTTCGCCTGTTTGATCCGGAATCCGAGCATCCGCTGATCACCCTGGCCTCGGAAACCGCGGCCGTCGAGTTGCTGGAAATGCCCGAACGCGAGTTCGATGTGGTCACCCTGCAGCGCGTGAACACGGCGATTCGCGAGCGGCTCCAGTTGCGGGTGGACTATCAGAGCATGCGCGTGCCGGAGCCTCGACCACTGCAGCTGTCGCCAATCGCGCTGGTCCACACGGGTTTGCGCTGGCATCTGCGGGCGTTCAGCCTGTCTCACGAACGGTTCATTGATGTGCTGTTGTCGCGCATGCGCGGGGTGCCGGAGCTGCTGGACGAGCCAGCGATGAGTGCGGACGAGGACTGGGAATGGAAATCCATCGTCCCGGTCCGCATCGGCGCGCACCCCGGTCTGTCCGCGCATCAACGCGCGGTCATCGAAACCGACTACAACATGCAGGCGGGCGTGCTGGAACGCAGGCTGCGCATCGCACTGGTGCCGTACTACCTGCGGTTAATGAACGTGGGCAAGGACGATCGAAAGCGGCCGCCGGAACAGCAGCAGATCATCCTGCTGAACCCGGAAGAGCTCAGCGAACTGGATCGTTTGGCGTAAGCGGCGCCGGTCTGAAATGGAACGCCCCCAGTGGCAATCCGAATCCGCTCCAGGCGATGATGCCAGCCTCCGAACCATGGTCCGTCCGCTCCGGCGTCGCGCGTGTGTCTGGCGATCAGATTGCCTCCGGCGGTTGACCTGGCGTTCCGCTTCATCCCGTTTGGTGATCTCACCCGCGGCTGGCGCCGCGCTACCACGGAGGCAGTGTCGACTCCCTGATGATCCGGCGTAGCCAATCTCTTGATGCCGAGCAGGTACTCAGAACCAGCGGTGGCCTACCGGTGGCCATCCGCCGCAGCCCGCGTGCGCGGCGCATGCGCCTGACGGTGGATGCCCATGGCAACGCCGTGGTGGTCTTGCCGCGCCGGGCGTCGATGGCGCAGGCCAGGGCCTTTGTCCTGGAGCAGTCCGCTTGGCTGGAGCGCCATGCAAGCCGGGGTGTTGCCGCTGGCGAGGCGATGCAGGAACAGGTTCAGCCGGACGCCCAGGGGCGGCCGACAAGAATCATGCTGCGCGGTGAGTGGACCGACCTTGTCTGGGGACGTCACGGTGCTTGGCGTTTGCCGGAGCGGGGTGGTGCCAGCCATCTGGAACAGCGTCTGCGCGAGCTGGCCCGTGCCGATGCGCAACAAGTGATCGACCGGCAGCGTCCATTGCTTGCCCGACCGCCGACATCCCTGACCATTCGCGACCAGTCCACGCGCTGGGGCAGCCTGTCCGGCCGCGGCACGCTGTCGCTCAGTTGGCGCCTGGTCATGGCACCGCCGAGCGTGCTGGCTTATGTGGTGAACCACGAACTGGCGCACCTGCGGCACCCCAACCACAGCCCGGCGTTTTGGGCCGAGGTCGAGCGCCTGATGCCGGGGCATGCCATTCATCGCCACTGGCTGCGCCGGCAGGGTGACGAACTCCGCCGGCTGTTGCCGAGCGCCTGATAGAGTCCTCGCCACTACAACAACAGCGGATCGGCCACGGTGTGTCGCCTGTGCGATATCCGTATCCACGCGCAAAGCCGGGCGCTCAAGGAGACAACGCAGATGCAGAACTGGGCACTCTCCATCGCGCTGGATAATCCGGCCGATGCCAAGGTGGTCGAGACCACTCCCCTTACGCTGGCGGACGGCCAGATTCGCGTCACGATCGAGCGCTTTGCGCTGACGGCCAACAACGTGACCTATGCGACCTTCGGACGTGCCATGCGCTACTGGGATTTCTTCCCCGGTGACGACGGGCGTGGGCGGCTGCCCGTTTGGGGGACCGCGATCGTCAGTGAATCTCGCTGCCCCGCGGTGCCGGAAGGCTCACGTTGGTATGGATATCTGCCGGCCGCAGCCGAGCTCGTGCTCACGCCGGCCCAGGCTCGATCGCAGGGTTTTGTCGACGCCAGCGAGCACCGCTCAAGCCTGCCGCAGGTCTACAACCGCTACGCTGCCGTTGCGGACCGCGATGAGCACTCCGAGCAAATGCAAATGGTCTTGCAGCCGCTGTTCATCACCGCGTTTCTGCTGGATCAGGTGCTTGCCGAGCCCGATCGTGCCTGGGCTGGCGCGCAGGTGATCTCAACCAGCGCATCCAGCAAGACTGCGATCGCGATGGCGCATTGTCTTGCGCGGCGCGATAACGTCGCGCATGTCGGACTCACCTCGGGCGGCAATGTCGCCTTTGTCGAGGGGCTGGGTCTGTACGACCGGGTGGTGAGCTACGAAGACCTGGCATCGCTGAACGCGCACACGAGCGCGGTGATCGTGGATTTTGCTGGCGACGCCGATTTGAACCGTCGCCTCCACACGCAACTGGCTGGTGTCCTGCGGGCGAACATTCGTGTGGGGGGCGCGCATTGGACGCAAAGCGCACCGCCGCATGACCTGCCGCCGCCCAAGCCCGAGTTCTTCTTCGCGCCGGATCATGTGGTCCGGCTGTCCAAGGACTGGGGTCGCGAGGCGTTCGAAACGCGTTACGCCGCAGCTTGGCTGGCCTTCGCGGCGGACGCCGAGCGCTATTTCACCGTGGAGGAAGTAGCCGGCGCCGGCGCCGCGCTACGGATCTACACGGCTCTCATTGGTGGCCAGTTTTCACCGGCTGCATCGATGACGGTGCGGAGCCAGACCCAGTGAAGCCGTGGCTTATATTGAGGCGCATCGCCTGATGGCCGCCGGAGCTGTCACTCCGGCGCCGAAGAGCCCAGCAGGAGTTCCGATGCCCGTTTCCAGAGTCGTTCAATTCATCTGCGTCCTCGATATCGCCGTCACCGGCTGGTTGGCGCTGCCTGGCCTCAGTCAGGGGCTGTTCGCGCTGGTTTACTGGCTGGACGCGCAACTCGGCTTCGCCACGGTCCAACCCGACTTTGCGCCGGTGCACTGGCTGATGATCAATCTGGCCGGTGCACTGGGCGTGCTCTGGAACGCCGCCCGTTTGTTCGACGCCAGCCGGCGCCTGCATCGTGTGGATGCCTGGGCCCGGCTGTGGGTCGGCGGGCTGATTGCGGCCTATATTGTCGGCGGTGGTGTCACGCCCGTGCTGCTCGCTTTTGTGGCCACGGAACTGGTGGGCAGCGTCTGTTTCTGGGCGACTCGGCGGGACCGGGGCTGACTCAAGGACGCTTGACTACGCGGACCTTGCCGCTACCACCGCCCCCGCAGAAAAACCGGTCCGCACCGTCAGACTCCAGGCCGGAGATGCCCGTGCCTGGCGGCATGTCCAGCCGTTGCAAGACGGCGCCGGTGGCCGGATCGATCTGTCGCAGATCGCTTTGCTCGTCCTGCCAGGTGCCATGCCACAACTCCTCGCCCACCCAGGTCACGCCGGTCACGAAACGGTCGGACTGGATGGTACGAAGCACCTCTCCGGTGGCCGGATCAACCTGATAGATGGTGCAGTCACGGTACTGGCCGATCCACAGTGAGCCTTCGGCCCAGGCCATGCCGGAGTCATTGCCCTTGCCCGGCGCCGGAATCGTTGAGAGCACCGCGCCGGTGGCAGGGTCGATCTTCTGAATCAAGGTGTCGGATAGCTGGTAGAGGTGCGTGCCGTCAAAGGCGGTGCCGGCGTGTGCGGGCACGGCGACGTGCTGGGTGACTGTCCCGGTATCGGGGTCCATGCGGTTCAGGCCATTGCTGCCGGCAAACCAGACATCTTTGCCGCTGAAGCTGACCCCATGCACGGCGTCGTTACCGGAGAATGGTCCGTATTCCTGGGTGATGTTGGCGGTGCTTGCTGTCATGTCACTGTCCTTGATGAGTGGGTTCACGTCGTGTCGACGGCCGCCATGCTCATCCATCCGGGAGCGGGGGTGGGAGTAACAAAGTTGTCGGGAAGCCGGGCATGCGCGGCGCGATCCACCGGCAGGCGCGACCGCGGCCAAAGGATTCGGCCTTGCCCGCCGCCGCCAGCTGCCGCAGCGCTCGTTGCACCGTGCGGGGGCTGCGCCCCAGCGCAAGCGCCAGGGCGGAACTGGACCAGGCCTCACCTTCGGCCAATAGCGCGAGGACTGCCGCATGGTCATCGATGATGGGCGGTGTGAGCACCGCTACACCGGCACTGCCGTGGGGTACCAGGCGATAACCGCGTGCCGTGGCCTTGATTCCGCCCAGCGCGCCCAATGCTGCACGGAGCCGGCCGATCTCCACGCGTAACCGGGCACGCATGGAGTCGTCAGCATGCTGCGAGCGAAATGCGTGGCTGATCAACACCCCACGATCCCGGTCATTGGGCCAGGCCTCGGCCAGGGCGCGCGCGAGGGCGAACAGCACGGGGCGGCGACCCAGCGGGACCGTCTTTCCATCGGCACAAACCGCATTGCGGCAGGCATCGACCACCAACACCGGGCCACGTAGCACGTCTGCTACCTCGGCCAGGTGCAGAACGGATTCCCGGCCGCTGGAGAACAGTCGGGCGGCTGGAGCTTGGAGAAAGTCGCGTGTGCGCTGCACCTCTGGTGCGTATACACGTCTGACGATGCTGACGACCTTACTCGTTTAGATTTTTCTTTCTGCCTCTTCATCTTATCTTCTATATTCTTAATACTCATTACTATGCTCCAGCTGCTTTCTTGGCTTCTTTTCTTCTAACTACTTCATCAGAGTATCTAACACCCTTACCTTTATAAGGCTCAGGAGGTCTAAATGCTCTAATCTCTGCAGCAGCTTGCCCAAGGATCTGTTTATTGAAACTTTTAAGCACTATTTCAGTATTTGAAGGAGTTTCTACCTCAACCTCTTCTGGAATTTGATAGCTAACAGGATGAGAAAAACCTAATGTTAACTCAAGATGCTTACCTGTAGCTTTTGCTCTATAACCAACGCCTTTTAATTCTAATTTTTTTTCAAAGCCTTGTGACACTCCGACAATCATATTATTAACA
>OOGU01000116.1_pt1:0-10000 | contig 19631 bp, 12 predicted proteins | sample 1670261 | NCBI WGS metagenome assembly OOGU01 (sample SAMEA98137168, study PRJEB22522) | marine metagenome | biome: marine biome; feature: marine water body; material: sea ice | place: Arctic Ocean | collected 04-Sep-2015 | depth 1.3 m
AATATGAGGACGCCGAACAGCTCCTGCGCGTGCGCGACATGGCGGAGATGGCGCGCGACGAGATCGACCGTCTGAACGAGTTGCTGCCGGAGCTCGAACACGACGTGCAGCTCATGCTGCTGCCGAAGGACGCCGCCGACGACCGCAATGTCATTCTCGAAGTGCGGGCGGGGACGGGCGGCGACGAAGCCGCCCTTTTTGCGGGCGACCTCTTCCGCATGTATGAGCGATACGCCTCGCTGCAGGGCTGGAAGGTCGAACTCATCGCCGCGTCCGAGGGCGAGATGGGCGGCTACAAGGAAATCATCGCCGGCATTTCCGGTCCCGGCGTCTATGCGAAGCTCAAGTTCGAGTCGGGCGTTCACCGCGTCCAGCGCGTGCCGGTGACGGAAGGCGGCGGGCGCATCCACACCTCCGCGGCGACGGTTGCCGTGTTGCCCGAGGCCGAGGAGGTCGATGTCGAGATCGAGGACAAGGACCTCCGCATCGACGTCTTCCGGGCCTCCGGCGCGGGCGGCCAGCACGTCAACAAGACCGAAAGCGCGGTCCGCATCACGCATCTGCCGACCGGCATCGTCGTCTCGCAGCAGGACGAGAAGTCGCAGCACAAGAACAAGGCGCGCGCCATGCAGATCCTGCGCGCCAAGCTCTTCGACGCCGAGCGCGAGCGGATCGACAGGGAGCGCTCCGCGAACCGCAAGGGCCAGGTCGGCTCCGGCGACCGCTCGGAGCGCATCCGCACCTACAATTTTCCGCAAGGCCGCGTCACCGATCACCGCATCAATCTGACGCTGCACAAGCTCGACCAGGTGCTGGCGGGCGATGCGCTCGGCGAACTTGTCGATTCGCTCATCGCCGAGGACCAGGCGGCCCGGCTTGCCGCGATGGAAGACGGGGCGTGACCTCGCGCGACCATGCGATGCGCATGCTTGGCTGGCGTCTCCGGCAGGCAGGACTTCCCACGCCCGAGCTCGATGCGCGGGTTCTCGTGCAGGCCGTCACCGGCGCTTCCGATATCGAGATGGTGCGGGAGCCCGCGACCCGCATGAGCGCGGCGGAGGAAGAACGGCTTGCCGGCTACGAGCGCCGCCGCCTCGCGCGCGAGCCCGTCTCGCGCATTCTCGGTGTTCGCGAATTCTGGGGACTGCCCTTCGCCGTCACGCCCGCCACGCTCGATCCGCGTCCCGACAGCGAGACGCTCGTCGAAACCGCGCTCGCGGCACTTCGCGAGGTTGCGGCGCCCCGGCTTCTCGATCTCGGCACGGGCACCGGCTGTCTTCTGCTCGCGCTTCTTCACGAGCGTCCCGATGCGGTCGGCACCGGCATCGACATATCGGCCGAGGCGCTCGCGGTTGCCGTTTCCAATGCCGCGCGGCTCGGGCTTTCCGGCCGTGCCGCCTTCCGCGCGGGCAACTGGGTGCAGGACCTCGAAGGGAGCTTCGACCTCGTGATCTCGAATCCGCCCTATATTTCGAGCGGCGAGATTTCGACGCTTGAGGAAGAGGTGCGCGCGCATGATCCCGTGCTCGCGCTGGATGGCGGCGCGGACGGGCTCGATGCCTATAGGGCGCTGGCGGCTGCCCTCCCGGACGTTTTGACGCAGGGCGGGTCCGCCGTCATCGAACTCGGCGCCGGCCAGGCGGATGACGTGACCGCGATCTTCGAAGCGGCGGGACTGGCGGTTCTGCGCGTGGTGCCGGACCTTTCCGGTGTCCCGCGGGCCCTCGTTGCAGCGCGGCCACGCGATTGAATTTCCGGTTTTCGAAGGGCAGAAAACGGTTGGAATCTCGGGCCCGGGACGCTACCTTTCTTTTCAGGGAAAATGAGCCGGGCCAGAGACGCCTCGCTCCTCGAACCCCGTCCTCCGAAAAACAGGGACGACAGGCCGAGGCAGATATCTGCCGGTCGGGCCGGGTTCGAAAGGTGCTTGAGGCAGCCCGCAAACTGGAATGATGCCCTTTGAATGTATCGTCGCGCCGGGGCTGGGCTGCGCGATACGGGGCCAGAACCTCTTGGCATCCGAACCGACCGCTCCTTCAGGAGGACGGCAAGTGTGTGCTGGGAAAGTCCGCCTCGCCGGAACGCCTTCGGGTGTGCCCCGCGAAGCCGGGTCGATGGCTGTTTGTCCATCTGCCCGCGAGGAGAACGCAGCCTTTACAGCCTGCGTTCGATGGACCTCTTGAGACGAAAACCCGTGAGTTGAACCAGTAGCGAGAAATCAGACGATATGAGGCAGGGGCAGAACAACTCCAAGCGTTCGCGTGGCCGCGGTGGCCGCAAGCCACAACATTCGGCAAACCGGGCTTTCGACAGCAACGGGCCGGACGTGAAAATTCGCGGTACCGCGGCGCATGTCTGCGAGAAATACCAGCAGCTGGCGCGCGACGCGATTTCGGCGGGCGACCGCGTGACGGCGGAAAACTACTATCAGCATGCGGAACACTATTACCGCCTCATGCTGGCCGCGCAGCAGGGTCAGGAAGGCCAGCAGCAGCGCCAGCCGACCAATCTCGCCTACCGGCCGGACGAGGACGAGGAGAACGAGACGGATTATGCGGGCGACGGTCCGCAGCCGCGCCATCCCGGCCAGCCCTGGCACCAGCAGAGCGGCAACGGCCAGAATGGCGGCGAGAACAACAACCAGCGCAGTGGATCGCAGGGCGGCAACGGCCGGTCGAATGACCGGGACGAGCAGGCCGCGTCCTCTTCCGACGATGACGGCGAGGAAACGGCGGATGCCAATGCGCAGTCCGGCGGCGAAGGCGAGGGCGGTCAGCCCCGCCGGCGCAACAACCGCCGCCGCCGTCCGCGCAGCGAAGGCGACAGGGGCGAGCGGAACGATGCCCCCCGCGCCGAAGCGGCAGCGCCCGCCGACAGCAGCGCCGACTAGGCCGTCTTCTATTCGAGCGTAATACGATCGCCGGGCCTCAGCGTGCCCGGCGATTCTATTTCGGCATAAAGCCCGAGATCGGCATGGTCCCAGTGGCGCATCAGCGTCTGCGGGATCTCCATGTCGCGCGCGCCCGTCTCCGGGTCCACGTTGGTCGCCGCGCAGCGCACCGTGCGGTGGACGCCCTTGAAGGCCACATCGCCCATGCGGAAGCGCTTGCCCACCCAGTCGTGATCCGCGAAGGGCTCGAGCCCTTCGACATAGACATTGCCGCGAAAGCGCAGCGGGTGGACATGCGTCCCCAGCTTCTCCTCCAGCGCGCGCACGCTTGCCATATTGATGATCGAGACGAGTTTCGCCGGCGCGTCCGAATGCGAAAAGCCCGGCGCATGGACGACGCGAGGCGCGCCCCGCAATTCCTTCTCCATGTAGCCGCTCATGAAGTCTTCCAGCGCCGTGCGGCCCGCCGCCGTGGTCAGCTTCGCGGCGAGCACCTCCTTGCCGTCCTTCGCGATGTGCAGCGTCTCCGTCTCGTCCACGAAATGCGTCTTGAGCCTGGCGAGCCGCTCGTCCCGCATCAGCATCAGGAACTTGATCTTCGGGAAATGCTTCGGGTTTTCCGGATCGAAATCATGTTTCCCGTTTTCGATCGCGAAGGCCCGGTCATGAGGAAACGTGCCGCCCTTTTCGAGTTTGACCTCCGCCAGCGGCTCGGGCGAGAGTCCCTTGACCGGGTAGCGGTAGAGGCCGACGATCCTTGCGCTCTCTCCCATCGGCAGTCCTTCCGGGTTCAGGATTTCGGCAGGTTTCTGCGGTGAGAGTGCCCCTTGTATGACAATCAGGCAATGCCCTGGACCGGCTTCCTGCGGCCGGTTTCCGGGATCGGGAATCGATGATGAAGATCAGTACCATGGGCCATGCCTGTATGGTTCTTGCGGGCGAGGAGGAGCGGCCCATTCTTGCCACCGATCCCTGGCTTCTCGGCTCCTGCTACTGGCGGAGCTGGTGGATGGTGAATCCGCCTGCCGAAGAGCAGGTCCGGCGTGTCGAGGCCGCGCCCTTCATCTACATCACGCACGAGCATCCCGATCACCTGCACCCCCCGAGCCTTCGGCGGCTGAAGCCGGGCGCGCGGACGATCCTTCTTCCTGCCTTTCTCCGAATGAAGATGGACGCGTATCTGCGCGAACAGGGCTTCGATGTGCGGATCCTTCCTCCGCGGCAGTGGGTTCCGCTGGAAGACGGGGTGAGCGTCATGTCGCTCCCGCAGTGGAGCAACGATTCCGTCCTGCTCGTGGACACGCCTTCCGCCTTCATCGTCAACCTGAACGATGCGAAGCCGCTCGGCGGTTTGCTCGACGACATCGCCCGTTTGCGGACGGAGATCGGCAAGCCCTGCATCGTGCTCAGAAGTCATTCTCCGGCCGGTCCATTCTTCAACTATTTCGAGGAGAATGAGCGCATTCCCTGCCGGGAACCGGAGGACTATGTGCGCATGACGCAAGGGGTCTGTGCTCACTTGCGCGCGGACCTCTTCCTTCCCTTCGCCAGCCAGGTCGTCTACCGCCGCTCGGATTCGGAGTGGGCGAACGGCTACCGTGTCGGGTTCGATCTTCTGCAGGCCGGCTGGGGCATCGCCACGCGGCTCTGCCCTCCCTTCTCGACCGTGGACCTCGAAACGCTGTCGCTCTCCGCCGAACCGCCGGCGGAATGGCGAGGCGCTTTCCATGACGGCCAGCGCGCGCTTGTCGCGCGGGAAGAGGCACGGAACGGCGAGGCAGCGCTCACCGATGAAGACATCGCGGCCCTGAAGGCAGTGCTCGCCCGCCAGAGATGGCTCCTCGCTGCCGTCCTCCCCGGCGGCGTGGCGGTCGAGAGCGGGGGACGCCGCCTCCTCTACGCCCCGTGGAGCGGCCGCCTGCGTGAAACGGACAAGGGCGGGGATTGCGTCATCCAGGTTCCCGTCGCCGCCCTGAAAGACAGTCTGGCCTCCGGGAACTTCGGAGATCTGTGCATCGGCATGTTCGTCCCGGCAACCCTGCGCGACCGGGCGCTGGCTGGACGGGTCAACCTGTTCTGGATGCTGATGGTCCTTGCGGACTATGGTTATGCGGACGGCATCCTCTCCCGGCTGCGGTGGCTCGTCTGGGTCTGGCGCGTGGAGCGCCGCCGCCCCATCGCCCGGCCGGGCTGAGCCGACCATTCGGGTTCACGAATTCGGCAGGTTTCTGCGGCAAACTGTCTGGCGATTGCCTCTTGTGTGACTATCAGGCAACACCAATATCTGAACAGGACCGGTGCCTCGAAGAGGGCCGGATCATTCGGATAAGGCGCTATTTGGTGGTGCGGCGCATGTCGGCTGCCTGACTGGCGTGCTTGAAAGGAACGAACATGGATCTGGAAAAATACACGGACCGGAGCCGCGGCTTCATCCAGTCCGCGCAGGGGCTTGCGGTCCGCTCGGGGCATCAGCGTTTCACGCCCGAACATCTTCTGAAGGTTCTGCTCGACGACGAGGAAGGCCTCGCCGCCGGGCTCATCCGCGCGGCCGAGGGCCGGCCCGACCAGGCGCTTCAGGGCGTCGAGGCGGCGCTCGCGAAAATGCCGAAGGTCGAAGGGTCGGGCGCGGGTCAGCTCTATCTCGCGCCGGAAGTCGCCAAGGTCTTCGATCAGGCCGAGCAGCTCGCGAAGAAAGCGGGCGACAGCTACGTGACCGCCGAGCGCCTGCTGCTTGCCATGCTGCTCACGCCGGGCACGGAATCGGAAAAAATCCTGAAGACCGCGGGCGTCACCGCGCAGTCGCTCAACGCCGCCATCGAGCGCGTGCGCAAGGGCCGCACTGCCGACAGCGCGAGCGCGGAAGACGCCTACGATGCCTTGAAGAAATACGCGCGCGACCTCACCGCCGATGCCCGTGCGGGCAAGCTCGACCCGGTGATCGGCCGTGACGAGGAAATCCGGCGCACCATCCAGGTGCTGTCGCGCCGCACGAAGAACAATCCGGTGCTCATCGGCGAGCCGGGCGTCGGCAAGACCGCGATCACCGAGGGGCTGGCGCTGCGCATCGTCAATGGCGACGTGCCCGAAAGCCTCAAGAACAAGTCGCTGATGGCGCTCGATCTCGGCGCGCTGATCGCGGGCGCGAAATATCGCGGCGAATTCGAGGAGCGGCTGAAGGCTGTGCTCTCCGAAGTCGCCTCCGCGGATGGCGGCATCATTCTCTTCATCGACGAGATGCACCAGCTTGTCGGCGCGGGCAAGACCGACGGCGCGATGGATGCGTCGAACCTTTTGAAGCCCGCGCTTGCGCGCGGCGACCTGCATTGCGTGGGCGCGACGACGCTCGACGAATACCGCAAATATGTCGAGAAGGACGCGGCGCTCGCGCGGCGCTTCCAGCCCGTTTTCGTCGACGAACCGACGGTCGAGGACACGATCTCCATTCTCCGCGGTCTCAAGGAGAAGTACGAGCTGCATCACGGCGTGCGCATTTCCGATGCCGCGCTCGTCGCCGCCGCCACCATGTCGGACCGCTACATCGCCGACCGCTTCCTGCCGGACAAGGCGATCGACCTCATGGACGAGGCCGCCTCGCGGCTGCGCATGCAGGTCGATTCCAAGCCCGAAGAACTCGACGAGATCGACCGCCGCGTCATCCAGCTCAAGATCGAGCGCGAGGCGCTGAAGAAGGAAAAGGATCAGCCGTCGAAGGACCGGCTCGAAAAGATCGAGACGGAGCTCGCCGAGCTGGAGAAATCCTCCGCCGATCTCGCGGCCGCCTGGTCGGCCGAGAAGTCGAAGCTCGCCTCCGCGCAGAAGCTCAAGGAAGAGCTCGACAATGCGCGCGGCGAACTGGCGCGCGCCCAGCGCGGCGGCCAGCTCGAGCGCGCCTCCGAGCTTGCCTACGGCATCATTCCCGAACTCGAGAAGAAACTCGCCGAGACCGAGAAGCACGAGGAGCAGGCGGGTGCGATGCTCGAGGAAGCCGTCACCGAGCAGCACATCGCGCAGGTCGTCTCCCGCTGGACGGGCATTCCCGTCGACAAGATGCTCGAAGGCGAGCGCGAGAAGCTCGTCGGCATGGAAAAGGCGCTTGGCGCCCGCGTCGTCGGACAGGCGGAAGCGGTTTCGGCCGTCTCCCGCGCGGTGCGCCGTGCGCGTGCCGGCCTGCAGGACCCGAATCGGCCCATCGGCTCGTTCCTGTTCCTCGGGCCGACCGGCGTCGGCAAGACGGAGCTGACGAAGGCGCTCGCCGAATTCCTCTTCGACGACGATCAGGCGATCGTGCGCCTCGACATGTCGGAATACATGGAGAAGCACTCGGTCTCGCGCCTCATCGGCGCGCCGCCCGGCTATGTCGGTTACGAGGAAGGCGGCGCGCTCACCGAAGCCGTCCGCCGCAGGCCCTATCAGGTCGTCCTTTTCGACGAGATCGAGAAGGCGCATCCGGACGTCTTCAACGTGCTGCTGCAGGTGCTGGACGACGGCCGCCTGACCGACGGGCAGGGGCGCACGGTCGACTTCAAGAACGTGCTCATCATCATGACGTCGAACCTCGGGGCGGACTATCTCGCCGAGCAGAAGCCGGGCGAGGATGTCGAGGCCGTGCGCGCGCAGGTCATGGACGTGGTGCGCTCGCGCTTCCGGCCCGAGTTCCTCAACCGTCTGGACGAGATCCTGCTCTTCCACCGGCTCACGCGCGAGCAGATGGATGTCATCGTCGACATCCAGGTCGCGCGTCTGCGCAAGCTCCTCGAAGGCCGCAAGATCACGGTCGAGCTCGACGAGGCGGCGCGCACCTGGCTCGCGGATCAGGGCTATGACCCGGTTTATGGCGCAAGGCCGCTCAAGCGTGTCATCCAGCGCAATGTGCAGGACCCGCTTGCCGAACTCCTGCTCTCCGGCGAGATCGCGGACGGCCAGAAAGTCACCGTCTCCGCCGGCGCCGAAGGCCTCATCATCGACGGCCACGAAGTCGGCGGCGAAACCGCCGGCCCCAGCCTCGGCCTCGACGACGAGGACGGCGACGAGGGACTCCGCGCCGTGCATTGACGGTCCATTGCCGGACGTGAAAACGGAAAGGCCGCTCCCCGGAGCGGCCTTTTTCTTGTCCGGAGATCGTCACGTCGACGCAACGTCCGGATACGGCCAGACCCGTGTTTCGTTCTGCGCGAATTTCTCCCGGCTTCACTCAGGCCGAAAACGGAGAAACACATGCTCAGCCTCGAAGGAAAAACCGCCATCGTCACGGGAGCGAGTTCCGGCATCGGCCGGGCGGCGGCAAAGCTCTTTGCGCGCGAAGGCGCGAAGCTTGTCGTGACCGCGCGCCGTGCTTCCGAACTCGATGCCCTCGTCGCCGAAATCAACGAAGAGGGAGGCGAGGCCATCGCGCTTGCAGGCGACATCGCGGATGAAAGCATTCCCCCGGCCCTTACGGAGCTCGCTGTGAAGTCTTTCGGCGGACTCGATATCGCGTTCAACAATGCGGGCACCCTCGGCGAAATGGCGCCCGCCGCCGAGATTTCGCTCGCAGGCTGGCGCGAGACGATGGACATCAATCTGACATCGGCTTTCGCCTGCGCCCGATATCAGCTTCCCGCGATGCTCGAGCGCGGCGGCGGCTCGATCGTCTTCACGTCGACCTTCGTCGGTCACGTGCTCGGCTTTCCCGGCATGGCGGCCTATGCGGCGGCGAAGGCCGGCATCGTCGGTCTCGCCCGGGTCATCGCGGCGGAGTACGGGCCGCAGGGCATTCGCGCCAATGCCATGCTGGTGGGCGGCACCGATACACCGATGGGCCGCATTGTCGCCGGCACGCCGGAAGCGCGGTCCTTCGTTGCGAACCTCCACGCGCTCAAGCGAATTGCCGATCCGGACGAAATCGCGCGGGCAGCGCTTTTTCTCGCCTCGGATCAGGCAGGTTTCGTCACCGGTAGCGCCTTTTCCGTGGAGGGAGGTGTCACGATCACCCGCACGTAGCTCCTGCTTTCCCGTTTTTCCTCTCCGCCGTATCCATGCGCCTTCCGGTTCTCTAGACTCCAAGGCCGGGCATATCCGGTCTTCGCCGGAACACGCCCGCCAACAGGGAGGCAGGCAATGGGATTCTGGATGAAACTCGTCCTTACCCTCGCGGCCATCATTCTGGTCAGCATTCTTGCGGGGTATCTCTGGAGCTCGATCTTCAATGCGGAGATACCGGGTTTTCTCGGCGGCTTGCTGGGGGGCATCGTCGCCATTCCGGTATGGGAGTTTCTGCGCAAGTTCGACGCGCCTGGAGGCGGTTCGGCCGTGAGGTGAAAGCGCCGCGCGCATCCGGCGAGGCGGCGGGAATGTGCGCATTTCCGTCCCTCGGACCGTGCTCTTCACGAAGGCGATGCACACGCATTTCGCGGTGACGGCAGGAGAGCGGATCACGCAGACCTTGTGCGTGCGCTTCACGGGGGCGAGGAATGTGCGGGTGCGTTCCGCGCGCCGTGCGGGCGAGGGGTGTACGTTCCCTCGTGACGTTTCGATGACAGTTCGGTGACAGTCGGTGCGATTTATCCCCGAAAGGACGTTATCCCCGGTTTCCGGCGCGGTCCGATTTCCCTCCAAACGAAAAGGCCAGGCGCTTGCGGGCCCGGCCTTTCTTCATTCTCCGTGAGCGGAGGATCAGTTCGCGCTGTCGCTCGTATCGGCGGAGGCCTGCGCCAGTTTCGTCGTCGTCGGCGCTTCGGCCATCTGCGTCGTCATGGTGCTGCGCATTTCCTTGAAGGCGGCGAGTTCGCTGCCTTCGAGCTTGCGGCCGGTCGGGACCTTGAGCGCGAGCGGGTTCATCTTCTTGCCGTTCACATGCACTTCGTAGTGAAGATGCGGGCCGGTGGAGCGGCCCGTCGTGCCGACATAGGCGATCACCTGTCCCTGGCGGACGCGGCTGCCGGCGCGGACGCCGCGGGCGAAGCCATTGAGATGCGCGTAAGCCGTCTCGTAGCCGTTGGCGTGGCGGATCGAGACGTAGTTGCCGAAGCTGCCGAAGCGGTTCGCGCGCGTCACGGTGCCGTTGCCCGCCGCATAGACCGGCGTGCCGCGCGGCGCGGCGAAGTCAACGCCCGCATGCATCTTCGAGTAGCC
>OOGU01000116.1_pt1:17500-19631 | contig 19631 bp, 12 predicted proteins | sample 1670261 | NCBI WGS metagenome assembly OOGU01 (sample SAMEA98137168, study PRJEB22522) | marine metagenome | biome: marine biome; feature: marine water body; material: sea ice | place: Arctic Ocean | collected 04-Sep-2015 | depth 1.3 m
GTTCCGCTTCAAGCGGGAAGTCAATCAGATCTCTTGATCCCCTCTTTCAATGTTACGAACAACACCGCCCGCAGGCTCCGCCTCGGGCGGTGTTTTCGTTTGTGCGCCTCGGTGGCGAATTGGGAATTCTGGGACATGCATATTGCTTTGGGCCTTGCGTTCGGTGCGGCGTTCGGCGTCGCAGCTGGCGTTGTTACCGGGATACTGTTCGGGCAGCTCGGATTCTGGCTGGGAATATGTTCCGCCGCCGGCGCTGGTATCGGCGTTGCGATCGGCGCCATTCTCTCGCAAGTCAACGCGACCGCGAAGAGCTCCGCCGATCGTGTCTGAAGATTTGGCCAATTCTGCAAAAACGGATTGCCGATGAGAGTTCTTATCCTGACCTACGGCTCCCGCGGCGACGTACAGCCCTACGTCGCGCTTGGCAAAGGCCTGCAGGCGAAGGGGCACGAGGTCACGCTCGCAACCAGCGAGCGCTTCTCTGCCTTCGTCGGCGAGCACGGCCTGCGCTTCGGGGCCTTGAGCGACGACCTCTTGGCGATCATCGACACCGACCAGGGCCGCGAGATGCTCGAGAACACGAACAACGCGTTCTCGATGCTGCGGCGAATGCTCGCCATGGCAAAGCAGGTTGGGCCGATGCAGCGGGCGCTGCTGGAGGACAGCTGGCGGGTTGCGGAAGCGGCGCGCCCGGACGTGGTCATCTTTCATCCGAAAGCCTACGGCGGTCCGCTGGTGGCAGAGAAGCTGGGAGTGCCGGTGCTTCTTGCCTTGCCGATCGCGATGCTGGTGCCGACCCGCGAGCACGCCAACATGGGGTTTCCGGCGCTCAAGCTCGGTGCCTGGTATAACCGCATGACCTACAGAGCGGTCGGCGCCCTGATGGCGCTGGCGGCGGGCAAGCATGCCAAGGCTTGGCGCAAGGCGCACGGCCTCGCACCGCGCAAGTTCGACATCCTGCACGACGCCGAGGGCCGCGACATTCCGGTGCTGCATGCAATCAGCCGGTACGTGATGCCGAAGCCCGCGGACTGGCCGCCATCAGCACACATGACCGGCTACTGGTTTCTCGATGACGCGCAAGAGTGGCTGCCAGACAGCAAGCTCAACGCGTTTCTCGACGCCGGTCCGCCGCCCGTCTACATCGGCTTCGGGTCGATGGCGGGCCGCGACCCGGAACGGCTCGGCACCATCGCGGTCGAGGCCCTGCAGGCCGCCGGCGGTCGCGGCATCATCGCCACCGGCTGGGGCGGCCTCAGAACGGGCAGCCTGCCCGACAGCATCCTGGAGATTGACCAGGCTCCGCACGACTGGCTGTTTCCGCGCATGGCGGCGATCGTGCATCACGGCGGGGCAGGCACGACGGCAGCCGCTCTGCGCGCCGGCAAGCCCTCGGTCATCGTGCCGTTCTTCGGCGATCAGCCGGTCTGGGCACGGCGCGTCTACGAGATCGGTGCGGGCGCGCGGCCGATCCCCCAGAAAAAGCTGACGGCCGATAATCTGGCGAACGCGATATCGAACGTCACCGGCAACGCGGAAATGCGCCGGATTGCGGAGGAGCTCGGCGAGAAGATCCGCAGCGACAACGGCGTCGACGCAGCGGTCGCCATCATCGAGCGCCACGCGGCCGCAGCCTGAAGCGATCAGTCAGCGTTAATCACGCCGCGTGCGGCGTTCCGACCGGACTTGCGACGTTGCGGCGCGCGGAGCACGCGGCCATAGTCGCGCCGATTCAAGCGACAAGGAGGAAGACGGATCATGAGCGAGCGCATCATCATGAGAGTGGGCGAGAGCCTGGTTGCGGGCGGCCCTCCCGGCACGGCCGCCGAGCCCGAGGTCGCGATCGGCGAGATGGACGTCGAGCACGATCGCCCCGGGCCGTTCCTGCCGCAAATGCTGCATCGCCTGTTCGGTGGACGAGGACAGCGCGACCTGCGCCACGCCCGCATCGAGCAGCGCCTGTTCCAGAACCATGCCGAGGACAGCGTCATCCTCCACCACAAGCACGTGGTCCGGCAATGTCTCGGCTGAGACCGTCTTGGAAGGCTGCGTCATCGGTTCTCGCATGGCTCCGCGACAAGGATGCCGCGTCTGTTCTGCCAACGGGACAAGGCCTTGCACAGTTCCCGGC
>OOGU01000118.1_pt1 | contig 19478 bp, 1 predicted proteins | sample 1670261 | NCBI WGS metagenome assembly OOGU01 (sample SAMEA98137168, study PRJEB22522) | marine metagenome | biome: marine biome; feature: marine water body; material: sea ice | place: Arctic Ocean | collected 04-Sep-2015 | depth 1.3 m
TTGGTGTGGTTGGGTGCTGGTGGGGGTGTGTGAGGTGTGTGTGCCTAGAGGTGGAAGTAAGATCGTTTGGGGCAGCCCGGCGATCATGTCACGACAGCAGGGCACACGGACGCCGAGGCTTGGTGTAGGCGGAAGATAGACGCAGGGGCATCGATTCCGACGAATAAAGATGTGTTCGAGCGAGCTGCGGAAACAGTAGGACCGGAGCCTGTTGATTGTAAGCCTTGCGTTTCGATATTTTTCCCAGAGGGGTATTGCGGCGAGCATGTGGATGGCGCGTTCCTTGTCGACTCTTTTTATTATTTCAAAAATCGAAATGGTAAGAAAGACTATATGCCAGAGCTTTTGCAGCAACTGCATCGTGACACAGGCTTAGTTTTTATGGCTGTGTGTTCTGGTGGTGCAGCTTTGTGTAGGCCTGACAGTGCTGCTGCGGCGTCCTTTCTAGAGTTGCTTTCGCATGTGCCCACGACTTTGGACATGTTGATCGCGATCGTTTGCGGGAATGACTTCTTTGCGAAGCAGTGGCCATTGGACGCGCGGAAGTTAGAGTGTTGGCAAGCAGCAGCGGCGCTTAGTAATGCAATGCGCGAGCGTGCGCGGAAATGCTTTGCTGTTGCAGGAGGATCATCAGCGACGTGGGGGTACGGTGGTGCTTGGTGGCCTGTGGAAAAGCAGCGCGCTTACGACGACGATGCATTGTTCTTGGCCGATGTGTTTGCAAAGTGCGGTGTGCCAGCTTGCACAGGCGCGAGCGAGCTCGTTGGTCTTGACATTGCCGATACGGTTGGCCATGTGCGTCCTGTGAGTAAGTCCATAGTCTTCGCCGCGTACTCGACGTGGGTGATGAAGTGCTTGGAAGGCTGCGAGTCGGTTCTCGTTGGGGCTGTGGACGTTGGGGCGGCGGAAAGCAACGGGGATGAAGATGGGGAAGTTGCAGTTGAAGTTGAAGTGAATGGTCCTCGTACGCGTCGTCGGTGGGTGCGTCGGCTGTTAGTAGCTGTTGATGTGCCAGTGGCTCTGCCCGTGGATTTGCCCTGGCACGCTGTCTGGGATAATGAAGCCGGCAGTTTTCATTACTGTGATGATGTTGGTGTGTGCACGAGCGTGCCACCTCCTTCGACGCCTGTTCCTTGGAGAGCTGTATGGAGCGCGGTCGATGCGGAGTTTTGGTTTTGGAATGTAGACTCGGGTGCGAAAACGTGGGTGGCGCCGCCTCCGCGTAGTGCAGGCTTTGCTTTTTATGACGCGTTGGGTGTTGCTCGTGATGCTGTCGTAAGTGATATTCGTCGTGCTTTTCGTCGCGCTAGTTTGCGTTGTCATCCTGACAAAGGCGGTGATCCAGTTGTTTTTGCGTATCTCGGTCGGGCAGTAGATGTTATTTGTTCACCGGAACTGCGAAGCCTGTATGACTTTGGTGGTGAGGCTGCTCTCGATTGGTTTGTGGCTTTACAAGAAAAAGCGGAGTTGCAACATACCGAAGATATCGTTGTTGTTGGTGACTGGCGCGTTGTTTTGCCAGGGGAAGCGTTTCCGCCAGGCCATGAGTTTCGTATGGATCTGAGTACTGGCGAGAAATTTGTTCTTGTGGAGAAGGCAGGATATAGTGTTGGCCCGGGTGGGAGTGATGATGATGGCGGTGAGGATGGTGGTGGTGATGGTGCCGAAGCCGAAGCCGAAGCCGAAGCCGAAGCCGAAGCCGAAGCCGAAGCCGAAGCCGAAGCCGAAGCCGAAGCCGAAGCCGAAGCCGAAGCCGAAGCCGAAGCCGAAGCCGACGCCGAAGCCGAAGCCGAAGCCGAAGCCGAAGCCCCTGTCTTATGTGCCACTGTGATCGCACATGATGTACTAGTCGAGAGCGATGCTGGCGGTTGCGAGGATTCTTCGATCGAGTTCTTTGGAGTTGAGGTCGCGCCTGACTGTCGCCAATATAGTGTTGGCGGACGCGTTTTGTTCTTATCTCTTTTGTTTTCTGTGTCTTCGCCTTTGAATGTGGATTTCGTGAACGAGTTTGAGTTGTCGCTGTCGTACTTGAGTTTCTTGGACTCTAGATGTGCGATGCGTCGCATGCTGCGGGGACGAGGGCGGACCGTAGATGTGGCTCTGCAGCTTTTGGGTGAAGAGACGCGTGTCAGCCAGCGGCGTTTGCGTTATGTGCGCAGCACTGCTTTGCACGACGATTCTTCGTTTCGGGTTGGATCGAGGCACAATTTTGCTGAGATGGATCGCGTTCCCTCTGGGATGTGGCGAGGTCTGTGTGCGTCTTCGCAGCGCTCCTTGCTGCGATGTTTGCGAAGCTATGGCTATTGTAGGCGTCGTGGCCATGGTTTGGCAAGTGTTGTTTCTCTAGATGCTATTGTCTGCATAGCAGAGACTGAGGTTGAGTGTCCTGAGCGTCGTCGCGTTGCCTCTGATCTCGCGCATCTCGATGATCTGGACTCGCGTTCGCTTCTCTCGCAGTTCGAACGCTCGAGTGTGCTGAAAAGTAATCAGCTCTGCACTATGTCCGATCGCGACGTGGTGGATTTGTTGGATTTGTCTCTGCTTGAAGACCCGAGTTCGTGTTTTAGTGTTGCGAGTTTCGAAGATTTGCGTGCCCTTGTGGAAGAGAGGCTGCGGGCAATGAATATGGCCGATGTCTTTGGAGACTCAATTGGATTTCCGCTGTCTGTTGGTGGGATCGTGTTGTTTCTCGTTTTGCTCGTATCGATGTGTGCGCCTTGGAGTGGGAGCTGCGCGGGCTCGTGTGATCTCCCACCTGCGTTGCTTGCCGAGCAAGAAGCGAGATCTGTAATTCGTCGTTTGCCTCGGATGAAAAGGGTGCGTTTCGTGAGGTGTATGACTGAAGGTGTTTTTATAGAAGACTGTGGGACGCTTCTTGGATCTTGGAGGGGAAAATGTTTGCAGGCAAGTGTTTTGGCTTGTCTGTGTGGGGCAGTTCACGATCGCGCGCGTCGTCAGTTTCTGAAGCGTTGCGCGAACCATGCAAGCTCAGGTTCTGTATTAGATGATGCGCGGGCGATTCGGAATCTCGAAGTTGTCGTGGATGTTTTGCAAGCAGAGCGGGCGTTCGTGTGGGTTTTGGAATCTGCGCGTGTGGGCAAGGACGTCGTGCATACGTGGAAGTTTAGACTTGGTGATCCTTTGGGTGAAGAGGTCGGGGTCTTGCTATGGTTCGGTGATGAAAATCATGTGGTGCGTCTGTGTGGTGAGAGTGAATTCCGTTATGCAGACACTGTTCCAGAGGAGATCAAGGCTCCTGTGTCCGTAGGTCCGCCTTGGTATCGCGGTTTCGTTGGGGCGCCGAAGAAAAAAGGTGTATTTCGCGGCGGAGACGCAAAGGAGATGGGCGCACGGGGAAAAGCGCGGAAACAAGAACTAGCGGCGATGTCAGCTTCGGCGTCAAGTAGTTTGGAGAATGCTAGTGCGGTAGTAGGCGAAGTGGCGGCGGTTCGGCGGAGCGAGCGGCTTCAGTGTAGAGAGGTTGCTGGACCCATTGTTGATGGTGGGGTTGTGAACGCATTTGAGGTGCAGGACAGGATGAGATGCGTTGAGATGGAAGTGGATGAGTCCGGGTTCGTCGAAGCCTGCACCGGTGCAAGTGGAGCTTCTTTCGTGGATGAAGGCCTTGCAAATATCCATGTTAACGTGTCTGGGCTAGAAGTGGACGAGAATGGGTTAGTCGAGGCGTGTCCATTGGAAAGTGAAGTTGTTTTTGAGGGCGATGCGATTTTAGATATCGAAGTAATCGTGTCTGGGCCACAAGTGGATTTGGCGCCTGTGGAGAGTGTATCTTTCGCGGGAGATGCGAATACTTTGTCCCTGGAGCAACGGCTGGCTGCTGTTCGGGCGCGTCTGGAGCAAAGTGATAGCGACTCAGAGGAGAGAGGAGGTTCTGTCGTGCATGGAGTGCAAACGAAGTATCGAAAGTGCAAGGAGGGGTTGCCTCGCGATGCTTGGAAGAGGTTCACGCCAGAGAAAATACATGAACGGAAGTGCCAGGCTCGTGTGTGTAATGGCTATCGTGGAGGTCAGTGCACGAAGTGGCGGATAAGTCCTTATGATTTGTGTGCGCAGCACTTGGCGTATGGAGATTTGAAGTATGGGCGCGTGAGCGGTCCGATTCCCGAGAAGGCGTTGCGTGAGCTCATCCGGCATGCGGATCAGATCGAGGAGAAGGCGGCGATTCGAGCTTTGCGGACGAGGTTTGCGGACGATGGGGCATCGGCCGCTGCTGAGGGTGCTGTTGCTGTGTCTGGAGTAGGTGTTGAAGGAAAGCGGATGCAGAATCATTGGTACACGCGAGCGCTCATGTGGCATTTTGCCCGCACGCTTTTTGATACGGCGCATGGGAATGCTTTGGCGGGTATTTGCGATCTCTCTTTGCAGGAGCGTCGAGTATGTTTGAGCGCAGTGGACGAGTATTTGAAGAAGCACAAGAAGTTGCGTGAGCTAAACGCAAGCACTCATTTGGTGGTTCGCGATCAAGGTCCGGCAAATGCAGAGCAGGTTGATGTCGAGGCCTTAGCATCGTACAATGGAGAAGGGGGTGGGAAGGTTTTTATGCGGTATCGCCGAGATATCTTCGAGCGCGAGCTGGCGAAGCGGGGCGTCGAACGCGCAACCTGTAACGAACGTCAGTGCATGGAGGCGCTGTACGCGACGTCGGCGTTCTTTCGCAAGCGCGAACTATTGCGGTTAGACATGGAAGAGTATGAGGGCCCGCAATGCTATCCTCAGATCTTTGTCGAGAGGCGGATCAATGCTGGCTTGCGTCGGCCAGCGTCCATTGAGGAGGAGGGGGGTGGTATTGGTGTCTGTATGGCGTCGCAACTCTCTGCAATGTGTTGGAAGCGGTGTATGGAGTGTCAGAAGTTGCGTTTGGTCGCTCAGGAATCTCTGCCATCCTTGGAAGCGCCCGACTTTGCGAAGCGTTTTCAAGGGGGCGACAAGTGGAAGCAGTGGTTGGCTGGTGCAGCAGATCGCTATCGGAAAACTGTACCAGACTCTCTGGGAGATGACGGTGGTGATGTTGACCTAGTGGACCCTGGCGTGGCACCCGATGAAGGCGAGGATTTGGATGGTTTTGTTTGCGAGGGTGTTGAGATGGAGAGTGATGCGTCGTCCTGCGATAGTTCTGATCTTGCGTCGGAGGGTGATTTCGAACCGCTCTTGGAGGAGTTTTTGAGAGCGCAAAAGGGGCAGCACCCTTTTGGGGACGCGGATCGGAAGGAGTTGGACGCTTTGGAGGCTCGGGAGGGAGCGCGGGAATCGTCTAAACGTCTTCCGGGTGAGGTCATGCGTGAACAGCTAGAAGTCACGTGTGCCACAGTGCATCATCCTTCAGCGCCTCATGGTCCGTCGCTTGAAGTACGTGGCGGGAGGGTTCTGTTCACGTGCGACATGCTACAGAAAGAGGTGGTCATTGTGCATGGTGATGCGGATGCACCAGAACGTCGGAAGTTCGTGACCATGAGTTGCGACGACGATGAGGATGATTATGAAGCTTTGTTAGCGAGTTCTTGTTCCTGGGATGGTGTGGTTGCGGGGGACGCTGTGATGTTGCTCCGGAACAGCGAAGGCGGGCGCCCTGGTGACGCTCAGTGGTGGATGGCGCATGGGGTGGTCAAGGGCCTCGTGGAAAACGTCCGCGGTCGTGGTGGTGCACCCCGTAGGGCTATTTTACGGGGCTTGCGTTCTCGCGATGGTGCCAATTTAGGTGAACTAAGTTTTGCACAAGTACAACGCAGTCGGAGGTGTTTGTGGACAGGTCTCAGTCAAGGATTGACGGGGTTGTACCAAAAGAAAGCGCGGGGTAAATGCGTTGGTCGAAATCGAAAAGGGCGAAGGCATGACAAGGGGAGCGCTGGTGTGTTTCGGAAGCGAGTGCAAAGGGCGCGGCTGGAGGATTCACGCTTGAAAAAGCAGATCCGGAGCATAACGCTCAGAGAGCAGCAAGTACGGCGAAGGAAAAAGAGTGAGAAGCGACAGGCGTGCTTGGAGCTGGAAGCAACGAAGAAGAGGAAGCTGCAGAGTCGGTTGGCGACGTTGGAGGCGAACTCCGTGAACTGGCATACGAAACACGTGACCGCTTCTGTATTTGATGGCGGCGAATTCGCTATGGTCCCCGTGAAGACTATCTCGATCCGCGTCGCGAAGTTTGATGTCGTGCTACGAGAGGAGCCACTTCGAGCCGCGCACGCGATGCATACGATCCTCACGCGGATGGTGAAGTTTCGGTGCTTGGTCTGCAACGAGCGCTTCCCGGCGTTTCACCCAGCGTATGTGCCTCCGGAAGATCTTGGCTTAACGGTAATGAAGCGCGGGCGGGATGGCTGCGCCACATGCAACATGGAGGTGGCTGTTTGGAATGAGGCGCCCCCGCTCGAGTTGTCCGAAGAGATGAAGGAGGGCCTGGCGCAGCAGTGTAGTGGTACCTGTCTGGTGTGTCAGCGTGACATTGAGCATCAGCAGAACCAAGGCTTAGAGCGTATCGTGCCGAAGCGGTCCTACCGCAACGTCATGGATCCCTGTTGGAACTTTCCGCGGAAGCAATTGGAGTGGCTTTTCAAGCAGGCGACGGTCACGGAGGCGTGCCTTGTGGCTTTAGATTATATGCAGGTGAATTTTGTGACGGTCCATCGTACGCGCATGCATTTCTTCAAAAAGAATACGATTTCGTTTCCGCAGGAGGTCGCAAGTTTCTTCGCACGTATGGGCGCGTTGCGAGGTTTCCGTGTAGGCGATCGCGTGAACTCCGTGCGTGGCCCAGGTTTTGGAGCTTGCGAGGATCCCGATCGACCACCTCGTCTATGGAAGGATGCCTTGAAGCACGACCAGGAGCGCTTTGGGAAGGATGAGGAAGGCCAGATGATCTTCGCTGCCAAAGTGAAGGATGTCCGCGTAAATGGTGACTTAGTCGTGGTGTATATGCTTGGACCAGACGTCTTGGGTGAGGGGATCGAGCGCGAGGCTAACGTGAAGGCGCGCGTGCAGATGCCATGGCACCCGCGCTTCACGCAGGAGAATCTGATTATCTTGATGCGGCGTAACGTGGGCTTCGGCCAGACGCTTGAGAATCTTGAGGTCCGCTGGCGGCTGGTGGCGCGAATTCTCAAGGCTCTCACTAGCTATCCCGAGTTGGGTGCAGGGCCATGGCGCGAGGGCGGATTGTTGCACGAACCCATGCACAAGTATTACGACCCGCGACTCTTTGATGTGCTCAGCGAGGAAGAGGTGCTGGCCAAGTATGCTCCTCGTCGATATGGCAGTGAATTCGTGGACGCTGCAAAAGCACGGGAACTGGAAGCCCGTGGTGAATCTGTGACTGTGGTGGAGACATGTGCCACCGGTGAGGAATTGCACGCTGCAGGCTTCAAGGTGGGTGTGGTGCGGAGCGTGGACGAGGCTCGGGATGGTGTACCTGATGGAGTGGAAGATGTTGAGGATGGCGAAGACGGTGTGGATGCTGTTTCGCCAGAGATCTTCGAACGGTGGCTCACTCTGGCGCAGTGTGATTTGGGGTGCGCAGTGTACTGCTGGTGGTTGACTGTGGAGCCTGCTAAGGAGGGAGAGGCCACGGAGCTGCGTATCAGTGAGCATGACACTGCGCTGGATCTGTACGCGCGTTTGCAGCGGGATTGCCGTCAGGCACTTGCGCTGGCTTCGGGCTCGAGCGACGGTGGGTGCCCGATGCCGCAGGATTTCGTGGATGCGGCGCGCGCGGCGTCTGGGGCTGTGATGGTGAGAAGCCTTGCGGCCTGGTGTCGCTGGCGTGTAGAAAAGGATTTTGGGCAAGAGGCTGGTGAGACCATCGACGAGGTGGAGGATCGCTTGCGCTTCGAGCTGCGAGTGACTTCGCAGCAGTTCGGCAACGAAGGAGACGCTGGTGCTTTAGAGACGGGCGGAAGCGATGAGGCAGAGGATGTGGAGGCGGAGACTTTGCGGGTGGCTCAGAGCGTCGCTTATGGTTGGCCCACTGTCTCGAAGGAGCCTGTCCCCTGGCAAGACGAAGGTCGTTTCGCTCGGGCGCATCCGTTGGAATTTCCGATGGGCATCGCGGACCTGGATGACTCACGACCGCGAAAAGTATCGCCGCAGGAGTGGTGTCAGCATCTGTTGCGTTATCATATGGGCCAGTTTGTGAACGGGTTGCGCGGTCACCGAGTCCTGTGGGCCATTGTTAACGCGGTGTTGTTGAAGGAGACTCGCGGGAAGGGTATCGCGGTGCAGCGAAATGTTCTCCGGCGCATGGGCACTCGCCTCGTCGGCCGCGGTAATATGACGCGCGGGGAATTGAGGCAGATGTTGGCACCTGGTGGCGAGGAAGGCGTGCGGTCGATCGTGCACCAGCTCATGACGCTGGGTCGCGATGTTCGCGGCACGCCAATGTACTGGGCTCAACGCCAGAAGGAGCTTGACATTGGTGTGAAGCATTTGTCTTGGCGACCGCCTTGGGTTCGTGCGAAGGATGCAAGCGAGGTTGGCGACGATGCTGTGCATGAGTATATAGGCGATAATAAGATCGTGGAGGATTCGGTGGGTCTTGGCCGTATCATAGCCATTTGGTCGACGCTGAATTGTCCGTATAATGCAGCGAGCGACATCCATCGGATGAACGCGGAGGCGAAGCGAGGACGTGAGGCCTTGACATCCATGGATGCTGGTTTGAACCAGGTGCGTTATGATTTTATCCGTGACAGTCCGGACATCGCGGCGAGCATCATCACTTTGCGATCGGAGCTGAACATGCGTATGGTTATGCCAGCAGTTTTGCCACATGGACCCGATGGTCCATTTCGTTGCATGGGGAGAGTGGAAATGGGAAAGGGCGGGAATCCACACGTGCACCTCGTTGCTGTTGGAAGTGGGAATCCTCGCTTGGGTCGTGGTGTCGTGGATGATATTACCGAGTCCCATGACGTGGATGCTGGCGGGTGCGTGCCTGTGGCGTTGGAGCGAATTTTGGAAGATGAGGATGAAGAGGAGGCGGCCGAGGAGGCCGAGTTCGTTGATGGTGGTGAGGAGGATGCTGAGATCCGCGTGATGCGTGGTGGTGATCCTGCGCTGCTGCCACCAACTGCTCTGCATCCTGTTCCGCGCGCGCCTCGTGTAGCGAAGGGTGATACAGATGCGGTTGGGGGCTGTGGGAAGCAGTTGCTCAGCGTACAGGAAAAAGAGTTTTGGGCTTACTTTGGGGAGCGCGTGTCGGAGTGGAATCCATGCTACGCCGAAGATGGTCGCCAGCGCTACAGTTTCGATCAAGATGTGGGAGCGCACAATGTCGAGGTCGATGAGGAAGAGGATCTCGGGCGCTTCGAGCCGCATCGATTGAATCTGCGTGTGATCTTGGATGAATATTTTGCGGAGGAGGGTGCAGGCCAATCGAAGGATCTGAGAAAGCTGCGTCGTCTTGTTGCTTCGCTTGTGAACACGTGCGGTCGCCACGATCGCCATGGCACGCAAGCCCCGACCCGTAAGGATCCCTGCGCCCGTGGCAAGGAACCGTGTCTCTATTGTAGGTATGGGTTTCCGAAGCAGGAAATGCACTCGCGAGGAGATCCAAGGCCGCTGCGTTTGAAAAAAGGTGACCGGGAAGATTCATGGGAGGCGCAGTTTCCGCGCAACGACCCGATCTGTACGAGTTACGAACCGCATGTGTTCTTGGCCAACATGGGAAACGTGGATTGGCGGCCGTGTTTGAATCTGTGGGCGGTCGTGGAATATATCTCTAAGTACGCGACGAAAGCGCCCGAAGGCTCCCGGAATATGCAGGAAATGCTGCGCGCTGCTGCAGAGGAGGTTTGCAAGTATACTCGCGAGGGGGAGCCTGTGGATTATTTACGCAAGGCCTTGCAAAAGTTTTATTCGAAATCGATTGGCGGCCGAGATTTCAGCATGTTTGAAGCCGTGCACCTCGGTTTGGATTTGCCTTTCGTCTTTCCCTTGATGCCAGTCGTTGCGTTGAACACGCTTGGCTCACGGAGATGGAAGACGGCCGCCGAGATGGAGAGTGGTGGAGGAGGTGACGATGCTCCTGTGTCTTGGGACAGCAAAGTTGATAAGTTCGACAAACGCTTGGCGCTGGTCAGGAAGCAGTTCACGAAGGATGGTCCGTTGGTGTTGGCAGAGATGGAGGCCTCTGTGCGAGAGACGTCCCTCTATGAATTCTTTTGGAAGTATTATGTGACGCAGAAGCGTGTGGTGCCAGCGAACCAGACCTGGGCGCTCATGGTGACGCCTGCTATGGCCGCTTCCACTGCGCTGGTCTCGCACGATCGTCATGAGTCCTATGCTCGCGTTTGTGTTGTTGCGTATTGGAGGCATATGCCAACGAAAAAAAGGTATGACCTGATTAGGCGCGGGAGATCCGATAAGGCTGCTGATGTGCGGAGATGGGGTGGGAGCGTTTTTGATGAGCCTGGACTCGTGGCTGGTGCGCCCTTGCTAGAAAGATGTCTTGGCGTTGGTGATCTCGTGCATGAATTTGAAGGCCCCCGTGTTCGCGAAGTGCGCTGGCGCGACCAGGAAGCTGGCGGAGGGAAAGAGGAAATGATTTGGAGACTGCGGTCTGGATCTTGGAAGTATGGCTGGAGCTGGGCGCTCATGGAGATGCTCGTTGACCCTGTGCTGCGTGCTTGGGTGCCTGAGTGGGTTGTGGAGCAGTACGAGCGCTGGAATCCGTTCTTTCGCGCGTCGTTAGAAGAAGTGCTTGTGGCAGATAGCAAGCAGGAGCTGTGCAATCGCCAGGTTTTACGGGAGACTCGGGTTTTGATGGAGAAGCGAAGGCGCAGGAAGGCTGCGACGGGTGAAGATGACGATGAAGTGGAACGTGAGAAGGAGGCTGGCTCGGATGGAGAGAATGCGAGCGACGCCGGTGGCGATGGAAGTGGTCAGGATGACGATGATAACAATGAAGACCCTGACGTTGCGGTGAAGAAGGCGTGGCACCGAGACAAGGAGCCTGGTATGGATGACGAGGGAAGTGGTGCGGTTTGCAGTGAGGATCGTTGGGGTGCCTTGAGTGCGGAGGAGCGGTTAAGTGCGGCCCCCCCAGCCAAGTCCGCCAAGGATCTGCTAGGTCCCTATGTCGATGCCTCTGGTACCATACACTTCGCCAAGGGTGATCGGGTGGATGCAGTGGATGCAGGTTATTGGGAGGCGAATAATTTTGTGGATGAGTCTCAGGTGAGTCATATGGAGGGGCTGTTCGAGCAGTGGCGCAACGCGGACGTCGTGGGTGATGAGGAGGCCGTGAAGCGAGAGGATCTTGATCCTTGGCAGAGGTTTGCCTACGATATCGTTGCCTTTTCTTCTGGATTGCGACGCGATGGAGTGCTGAAGTCATTGCGGATGTTCCTGAGTGGCACCGCGGGTACAGGGAAATCGCGCACGGTGCGGTCCTTTGTGCATGCTCGGCAAGAGGAGACGGCCGGAATGAAAAGAGAGGAGTTGCGGCAGTCTAGTGTTTGCGAGGACGAGAGTGTGATTGAAAAGAAAGCATTGAAAGCGGGAACAGATGCGACGGTGCTCGCCGCGCCTACAGGCTGTGCGTCTTTTCATATGAAGTTTGGGGCGGCTACGATCCATCGAATTTTCGGCGTTCCATGTCAGTTTTGCGGGCCGACGAAGGACCGGCGAAAGCCGTCATTTTTGGAACGTGCGAAGCGCATGAAGGCCGCGACGCTTTTTGTGCTGGACGAATTCAGTATGGTGGGTCGTCAGATGTTGGGTAAGTTAGTGTTCAGGGCGCGAGAGGTTCTGGGTTCGGCTGACGATGCGATAAAGGATTTTATCATGTCGGGCGATCCTAAGCAGGCGCAGCCAGTGTGTGATGAGGCGATTTTTAAGGCCGGGCCATACCGGAGGAAGGGCCAGAACAAGCCGCGAAAGGGGCGGGTGCCTGATGGGACGCCAACGATGTCTGACCTCGTAGACATGGGGCGCTTTTTCGCTGAGGAATTTCAAGACGTGGTGTTGCTGCGCGAGGTTCACCGTGTCGCATACGCGAAAGAGGGTATGAGCGAGGCTGAGGCAGCGGAGTACGCGAGGGAAGCTTCTTTGTTCCTTGAGGCATCGACAGCTATGGCCGATTGCACTTGGACGCCTGAGCAGCGGGAGTTTTTCGCCTCGCGCCACCGAAGTCGTTTGAGGCGCACCCCTGAGGGTCGACAAGAATTAGCGACCTTTGTTGACGCGCCTTTGCTTGTCGATGGGAAGAAGAAGCAGCAGGATGGTGCAGATGGGTCCACCGAATTGAACCATCAGAGGTTGGATGAGGTTGCGCAAAGTACAGGGGTGCCCATCGCTGTGTTGCGCGCGTACCATCATTACGAAGGTGAGGAGGGTGATGTGAAAGCGGATTTGCTGGACGCGGATGACTTCCGAGGCCTGCCGCATTTCTTGCGTTTATGTGTCGGTGCTCGTGTCTTGCTCAATCACAACGAGTGGGTTCAGGCAGGCTTGATGAATGGCGCTCTTGGGTACGTGCGTGGCTACGTCTGGCCACAGGGAGGCAGTCCCGACGCGAAAGACGTTGAGAAGCAGGCGCCACGGTGCGTCGTTGTAGAGTTCGACGATGTGAATTTGGGAGAGGAGGATACTGGAGAAATTGATGAGGAGGGTGTACCGAGAACTCGGCCGCGTACGTTTTTCCCGGGTCTGGTTTTGGGTCCCGATGCAAAGGGGAAGGAGCGATCGCTGAAGTGTGTTCCGATCTTTAGGCACGCGGTGTCTTCAAGCGCGGATGAAGGCGTCGTGAGGCGCCAGTTCCCTTTGACGCTCGCATGGGCATTGACTCATTGGAAAGCGCAAGGGATGACTTTGCCGAAAGTTCGCATTCGCTTGGGCAAGAAGACAGCTCAGCAGCCTGGCATTGCTTTTGTGGCGGTCACGCGTGTGAAGCACATTCGCGATATAGTATTCGATGAGGATTTGCCAGAGTGGGAGGTTTTCCAGGAAGCCCGATACAAGGCCACGTTTCGGTCCAGGTTGCGTTTTGAGTTGAGGTTGCGCGCGCGAGCTTCCACCACGCTTCGGAAGTATGGCTTTTGCGAAGTTGAAGGCGAAGCGTGGACCAAGGATGAGGCGCAGATTGCGACGCGTCTACTTGAGGGCTTGCAGGCTATTGGTGAGGAGCGGCGAAAAGGGCAGTGGGCTGCAGGGGATGATGATGCCTGGCTTTGGCCCGACGAACCACCCCGGCTTGATGAGTTGATGGAGGCGCAGGTCGACCGGCTTGTTGCTGAGCTCGGTGGTGGCGATGCGAAGCAGGAGTGCGTGCAACGTGTGGGTGAGCGCCTGCTTGGGCCGTACCATGTGGACCGTGTCAAGGAGGTTCTTGGTTGTTTGATTCCGAAGGATTTGCACCCGCGCTACGACGACAAGAAGCCGCGGGGCAAGGCAGGGACGCGTTTTGGAAAGAGTGGTGTGTATCTGAAGGCGGGGTCATGGCAAGTTGATGTCACCGAAGAGCAGGAGCTGATGGATTCTCGTGTGACGAAAGCAACTCTTGAGTTCTTCTTGATTGTTCTGCGGCAATTGTGCGATAAGTTGCAGCTGCCTGTGGTTGTCGGGTCCCACAAGCTTGGGCTTTTTGCCGCTGCGAAGGAAGACGAGTCTAGCTTTCGCCTCGCCGTGCATGCCTGGCAGCAGTGGCGCGACTTGGAAGCTCTGCTGAAGGGTGGTGCACAGGAGCTGGTTGTTCCTGTAATCACCGACGACTCGCGCGCGCTGCGGAAGTTGCTCTTCGTTCGTGTGACTTCGGCTGACGAGGGGACTCCAGCCCTCGTTGATACGAAGTCCTTCAAGGTGGTGGTCGTGGATCGCTTGGCGCGCAAGCCTTTGGCACGTGATCTAGCGGAGAAGTTTGTTGGGTTGATTCGAAGTGTTAATGGTGCTGCCGCTGGGAAGCCAGAGATCCATGTATGTTTACAGGAAGAGTTTCCGATGTGTGAGCTGGATGACGAGGTCGGTGTAGCAGTGCTAGGGCTTTTGGCTGCTCGGGTTGGGGAAATGGCTTTGCCTGGCATGGGTGCGTTCTTTTCGGGAAAGGGAGTCGGGGCTGTTGATCGGATGGTTTGTGCTCTGAGGGCTTGCTTCGCCGAGTTGCGCGCGGGTGCAGATTCCTGGGGTTCGCGTGATGTCCTGCGGCAGCTTGTGTCAAGAGATGCCTGCCTGCGGGTCTTACGAGTTATGTGTGGGGCGACTGGTGCTAGAGAGGAGGGGTGTGTGGGCCTTGCTGCGCGCTCTTCTGTGGTGCCTGGGCAAGGTACTGATGAGGTCTCGCGGCGTCGAACATTAAAGGTTCTGACGTGGAACATTAGTGGGGCGAATGTATCGCGACAGGCGCCATCGTCCTTTGCGGTGGAAGATAAGCTGGATGTAATACGCGCTGAGGTTGAACGCTGGGCGCCCGATCTTTTCACCCTGCAGGAGTGCACCGATGCAGTGGTGTTGCCTGGGATGGTGGAGATGGGGTATGTGCTCCTTGCCGAGGATTTTGTTGAGCCGCAGCGATTGTATGTGCATCTGTATGCTCGAGCGATATTGAAGTGTGAGGTGCAGCTAAAAAAAGGGAGCTTTCCAGGTTTGCTCGCGCATGTGAAGATGGGGCCTTTATTGCTGAGCGTCGTGGCTGTGCATCTTATGCCAGGTGAAAGTGGCTCGGAGGATCGACGGAAGCAGTTGAGGATCATTGCCAGCGAGGGTCAATTAGCCGACGCCCAGTTGGTCTTGGGAGATTTCAATTTGCGAAGAGAAGAGGAGGAAGCGGATTGGTTTTCGGACACTTGGAAGTTCAGGAACGCTGGCTATACTGGTTCTAGTTGGGATCCTCGGACAGCGCAATACGACGAGAAGCTTCGAGCATACGTTGGCGCAGGGCATGCGTTCGATCGGATTTTCTTTACTGGTGCTTGTTGGGTGGAGTCTTGTCTTGTGGGCCGGGGCCGTCAGTATGTAGATGGACAGGATTTTTACATCTCCGATCACTTTGGTGTGCTTGCTGTTGTTGATATTGATGAAGTTTTCGGGAAGGGCGGGCGTGCACTGGCGAAGTGGCGAGGTCAAGAGGGTGTAGTAGCAGATGCGTTGACGAAGTCAGCGAAAAGTTCTGCGCTTGGAGACACTACCACCGATTTTGAAGCGCGCCTGGCTGCCATACGTGCGAAGCTCAGCGAAGACAGTGATTCTGATGGGGTGGACATTGCGAGGACTGATCTTCAAGCAGGTGCGAGTGTAGGATTTGCTAGTGATCTGGTGGGGCAGGTAGGTACATGCGATCTGAAGAACGAGGGTGGACCGACTGAAGTCGTGGGCTTGGCTCCGTTGGATTCTGGCATCGCGGCGCGCTTGGCAGCCTTGCGGGAGAAGTTAGCTGTAGAAAGTGATTCGGATGAGATGGACATGCCTTTTCCTGAACCATCTGATCTGGTTGGCTTGAGCACCTCGGAGTCTGGCATCGCGGCGCGCTTGGCAGCCTTGCGGGAGAAGTTGGCTGCCGAGAGTGATTCAGGAGAAGAGGGTGCGGTGCTGTCTGCGGCAATGCAGCGGCGTAACTATCGGCGGAAATGCTTGGCGCGGGAACGGGATGAGTTGTGTGTCAAGGAGGCTGGGCATGTGGAGATGATGCGCCGTTTGGGGCGTCACAGCTTTTTAGAGCAGCGCGCTGTTGTGGACGAGCGCGCTGCCGCCGAGCTGTTGAAGGAACGAAGGCGGATCGCGAGGGAGACAGACAGGGAGAAAACGGAGCTCAGGGACCAAGTGTTTGGTGCTGAGTCGTTGTTTGCTTCGGCGAAGGAACCTTTATTTGCTGAGGTAGTTGTTGAGCGGCCGTGTGATGCTTTTGACGTCTGGTCTCAAGAGGGTGGAGAGGTTGTTTTGAGTGCTATTACTGATACAGGAGATGACGCTGCTGGCGTTGTTTTGCCTCTGAGTCATCTCGGCTTTTGCAGCTTGGGTTGTGGTGAGAGTTATGTGCTAAGTGTTGCGCAGGTGTTGCTACGCACGTCGTCTGTTGTGCGGTGGCTGAGCTGGCATGCTGGTCGGTGTGATCGTGGGGTAACGTGCGCAACATGTGCCTTGTGGAATTCGCGGAGGCAGCTTGGAGAAAAGGCTGTGCCCGAGCTTGTGGTTCGCCGGGCGCGAGTACATAGTCGTTTTGCTGGTGCTGGTGTAAGAGATGCCATTGACTTTCTTGCGTGCCTTGTCGACGAGATGTCCATCGGGGAAGCTGCGTTTGGACGCACAGTGTTTTGGAAAGGCGTGGTGGGGCGGTGTTCAATCACTCCTGTTGACGGTCTCTTTGCCTTTGTGGTGGAACAGCGGTTGCAGTGTAATGCCTGTGGGCGGCGAAGCGCCCTGTTCGAGCACGAAAGGATCTTGCGCCTTGCTCTGCCTGCTGTTAAGGTTACGCGCCCGCGCTCGTTGTATGATCTATATATGATGTCTTGCGTGCCAGTTCAGGCTGATGTGGAAAAGGGAGCGTGCACCTGTTGTGGATCTGTTGAGCGGAGTGTTGCTCAGAGAAGATTGGCAACGATGCCTCGCGTGCTTCTGGTGCAGGTATGTAGAGATGGACCTAGCGGCGAGGTGCTTCGACATCCTGTATATGTTGACGAGTCTTTGGAGTGGCCAGGTCTTCCTGCTATGCAGTTGGTTGGGGTCGTGTATCAGCATGGTCAGAGAGTTGATTCTGGTCGATACTCGTGCGCGTGTCGTGGGGTCGATGGGGCGTTTTGGTATTACGATAAACGCCAGAGGCCTGTGCGTCTTGTTGACATTGCTGCGCCTTTTGCGAAAAATGTCGTCTTGCTTGTGTACTCAAGAGGTCGCGGTGTCGTTGAAACTAGTGTCGATCAGGAGGGTGCACAGGGGCGCCGCGACGATGATATGCTTAGGATTGAGGAAGAAATGAGGCGTCTCGACTTGGAGGCTCAGAGGGCATGCGTGTCGAGTGAGAGCGGAGCGCGGGAGCTAATGCCTGCGGACAGATGCCTGAAGCTCAAGCAGTTGGCTGTGCATGCCTCGAGGCTTTGGCGCGATGAAAAGACATTTCAACGCTTGTTGTACGACGATGCTGCTGTGTCAGATGAGTTGGTGGAGTCCTTGTTGCTGAGGGAGAGCGCGGGTGATGTGTTGGATCACAATGAAAGGGACTTTGTGTATTTCGCGCATGAGTGTAAGACGTGGGCGTTGACGCGTGAAGAGTTTGACGAGTTCCAGCGCTCGCAGCGACAGGTAGTGGAAAAGGCCAGGCAAGCCGATGAAAAGCGGGAACGGGAGAAGAAGGCTAACGAGATCGCAAAGCAGCGACACCGCGCTGAGCTGGCGCAGGAGGCGTCCACGGCGGCGACTCGGCGTCGAGGGCAGGAGGCGAAGGCTGGGTTGTTTGATTCGAGGCGGTCCTCCACTTCTGACAAGAAAGAGAAAGAGGCTTCTGGTCGTCCTGTTGGTTCTTCGCGTGTAGAGAACGTCGTTGCTGTTTCCTCGACGCTTGGGGGTGCTTGTCGAAGTGATTCGCTGTTGAAACGGAAGGGTTCGTCTTCTCGCCTGGAGTCTGCTGGACGTACTATGTTTGGTGTGCTGCCTCGTGTTGTCAGCGGGGGAACGCAGGATTCTCGTGTGGATATCGAACCTGTAGGTGGGAAGCGCGCAAGCAGTTCCGTGCGTGGGAATGGAGAGCTTCGAGAGCTCGGTTCGCGGTTGAAAAGGAGGGCACGGTCTCATGGTTGTAGTAAAGATGGACGGAGCCATGGACGTGGTGATGATAGGCAGGAGGGTGATTCCATTTTGTCGAGTAAATTAGGCAGGCAACTCATTGCTCTTGGTGTAGAAAGGGAAGTGGTTGAGGCGATTTTGGCATACATGTTATATCGCTTCGGTGATAGGAAGGCATGGCAGCTTGTGGATGACGACGATGACGATTGGCTCCTAGTCTGGGATCGTTGGGTAGCTTTTGCTTCAGAACTTCAGGAGCTGCGGGTTACTTGGGACTGCGAAGCGTGTCTGTTTTTGGATCATGTGAAACACTTATTGCAGGAGTTGCTCTTCGCGCTGTTCCGTGTAGTTGACGCGCAGGCGCCTGTTTCTGATGTTACGAATGATGAGAGGTTAGCGGAGTTGGAAGCGCGAGGCTTTACGAAGCGGAATGGGCAGGTCTGGGGCGAGAATGATTGTTTGGCTGATAGTTTGTTACAGTTGTTGATCTCGAGCAATGTTGTGCCTGAGGGCGTTGATCGGGAACTCGCGTGTAAGCAGAATCGTTGGAACTTGGAAAGGCAACCGGCTTTGGTACCGAGAACTCGTAGTGGGCGGAAAGATCTGGGAGGTATGTTGCAGCACCATCGTCACGCGACGGCTACCTTGCGTTTTTTTTTGGATTGGTTTTCGTGTGATTTATTGAGTTTTCCAGTTTCTGGTGTGCGTTTGAGTGTGCATGCGCGGTATGATGGAGATGTTTGCTCTGATGTCGATGTGTATTGCGAAGGTGTCGGCGAGGGTGCAGGCGGGCCGCTGCTGTTTGATGTGTTCAACACTACTGGTGCGGATTACGCTGGTTTCCATTATGATCCTTTAGTTCATGTTGATGGACCGCGGCGAGATGTGGCGATGGTTCTGAGTGATGGGGAGGACGATGAGCTGACGGCTGCCATTGCTGCCGTTGGTGCTGCTGTTGCTGCTGATGCTGTGACTCCTGATGTCGTTATGCATTCTGGGGGTGGGATGGATGATGACTGCTCTGGGAAAAGTGTTGCGAACCCACGCGCTTCGCCGCCATTTTCGCTTCCGAAAGACCAGCGCGTGCTCCGACGTCACAACTCGATGAAGGTTGTCGTGCCCGCGCTAGAGGACTTGCGTACAGCTCTTCGACGGTTATCCTTGGGCACTCGTCATGAAGCTGTTGATCTCGGAGTATCGGATACTGAGCTTGAGTCTCCTCGATCTGTCGCTGATGGTGCAAGGTTGGATTTAGTCGCCAGGGCTCTTTCTGACGTAGGTGCTGATGCTGTGGTTGTTGCTCCTGGACTTCTGGATGGCCTCGTGGATTTGCCGACGTCGGGCATTGATGTTTGTTCTTCTCACGCGGTGCACATGGATGCATTTGCGGGATCGTCCGCCGTTGCTTCCTCGCTTGCTGGTGTTATGCCTGATGTTTTTGTCTCTGAGCTTTTCGATGTTGCTTTGATCGCTGAAGGGAGATGTCGTGCCAGGCTTTACAGTAAGAAGAATTTGCCTGTGGTGTTTGCTCAATGTGATAAACAAGCGAAATTCGGTTATTTTTGTAAGCGCCACAAGGATGGTCAGGCACAGGGAGTTTGGGATCCGCCATTGCACGCCAACCTGCCGGCAGGGAAATTGGAAGAGGCTAAGAAGGATGTTGCTAAGTGGCGTGCCCAGACTGCGTCAACGAGTGTTCCACCAGCAAAAGCAAAAGATTGTAGGTAGAAGTTTGTAGGCGCTTCCTCCATCCCTCCCGATGG
>OOGU01000123.1_pt1 | contig 19301 bp, 23 predicted proteins | sample 1670261 | NCBI WGS metagenome assembly OOGU01 (sample SAMEA98137168, study PRJEB22522) | marine metagenome | biome: marine biome; feature: marine water body; material: sea ice | place: Arctic Ocean | collected 04-Sep-2015 | depth 1.3 m
CTGCTGGTCATTTAGATATACTGTCGTGGGAAGACGAAAGCAGCTTGCCCAAATAGGCGACAGGAAAGAATGGGCGGGGGTATATATATATTATCATACGAGCTTGGCAAAGGAGTTGGTCTGAGAGGCTAGTAATCCGGCCGTCTGTGCCGTCCGTGCGTTACGAAGTCTTGCATTCTAGCTGAGAGCGAGCTCAATTTCAGAAAAAAACCCTCGTGGAAACCATGCTCCCAGCTGCCCGTGTGTCATAAACACATGCCTTTCGATAGGTATTTTTTTGAAATGTTCAAAAACACATAACTTTTGATATGTTTTTCAAAACCTCCCTACTAAAATCAATCCTCCTCCTCGTCCTCCAAAATTTCTATCACTTCTTTTGCTTTCGTAGCATTGCCTCGATTTTGGTAGGGTCCGCGCTTTCCCGTTCGAGTAGCTTTGCTTTCCACCATATTCAATTTCTTGGCGGCATTGGGAATCAAAAAGATTTGCTGTCGCTGCATTAGCTTTGATACGCGGGTTCCTGTGTTTACAATGGACTGCATCATAGCTTTGATGAGACCCATTATATAGTGATTGTTCTCCATGCCCTCGGCCGAAGATCTTCCACCCATGCCAGTCGTCTCGCAACCGGTGAGGAGGATGCCCAGGACGAGGAGACATCCGGTTCGCTTGATATTGCGCATAGCCATGCTCCAGTGTTGGAAAGTCCGTCCCCTGACGTGCGGGCTTCCGCTCGTGCACAAACTGCCGGCACCGAACGGGAGACGATCTTTCAGGGTTGGGTTTCGGGGGAGGAGGCAAGCGCGTTCGCGCCGCCCATCACGCCCAGGATGAGCGTCACGACGTGGAATGCAGTCGGGACGAAGGGAACCATCGAGAGACCGGGCATCAGGTCGAAGAGCCCCGCAATGACGGGGAGGACCGCAAGCCAGGACTTGCCGATCAGGCGCCCACGAGAGAAGGCGAGCAGCACAAGCACACCGAGTGCGCCCAAATGTCCCCAGAAAGCCGGCGGAATCTGCCCTTCGAACTCGCTAGTGGCGGCGGCGAACATCAGCGAGTTGGAGCCTGCCCAGGGCAGGACATATGTCGGGATCAGAAAGAGGACGTAGAGAACGGCGAACGTCAGAACGTTGCCAAAAAAGCGCACAGCCATGCCGAAATCCCCCCGATTGAACAGAATGAGCAATTCTGTTCAATCGAGAAGACATAAGCGGTCAGCTAGTTTCCACGTCTTCCCGACCTGCGCTGTTTGGGTGCTCGTAATCGTACCCGCGTCCACCGGGTCCTCGGTGAGGCTGCAATCTGTCTGTGGTAGAGGCCCGATGGTTAGTCCCGAAAGCCAGCGTTGTGGAGCACTTGGCAAACGTCGCACTCACCAACAGTTGTTGGCATGAATGGTTGCACCACAAGCGTACTTCCGCAATTAGAGCAACTTTCGGTCTGTACCGGCTGCTCGCGCCTTAGTTTGAGATTGTGCGAACTGAAGATAAAATTCTCGAGTCCCGGCCAATAGTCCTGCAGGGTATCAGCAAGATAATAATAGAGATTTCGGTCAAGCGGCTTGAGCTCCCAAGCATTGGGATAAGAATGCCGCGCGAGCTCACCCGTCTTGAACTGGTGATAGAGGTGCAGCTCTCGCTTTGAGGTGAAGGCAAGTGGGTAGATATAGTCAATCTTTCCCACCCGCCGCATTGGAAGCGAAGCGACAGTGTATCCCGTAGTCAGCGAATTGAGGATGCCGGCTAACAGATCAGTCACATGCAAGCCTAACGCGACTTTATTGATATCGCGTTCCTCGGCGAACAACTCTAACGCCCGGCGCGTCGTATGATGATCTATATACATTGCCATCGGCGCATATTCGGTGGCCATGAGATCAGGAAGAATCTGGCGAAGTGGCTTGTTGAGCCCGAAAGCGCGTTCGACCAGCTCGGCGGGCACGATATGATGCTCGATACTCAGAAGCTTCGCCAAGGTATCGGCATGTTTGTAGGTAGGCTGATCCCGGCTGTCGAAGTCCTCGAACGTGACCGCGATGAGTTCGAACGGCGGTAGCCGAGGACGCGCATCGTCGAGCGCGAGCAGCAGCGAACTACTGTCGACGCCGCCGGAGAGCCCCACCAGCAGCCGGTCCCCCGCTTCGAGTAGCTTGAAGCGCGTCACCGTATCGACAAGTACGTCGATGAGATAGCCAGCCAGCGACTCCAGATTCGTCGCGATCGCCTCAACTCCGATATCGCCGGTTATATTTGGAAGCAGCCGCCGCTTGATGAAGGGCAGGCCCTCCGGATCGGGATAGCTCATGTGAATCCGTGCGCGGATCTCGCCGATGTCGTATCCTTCGATCAACCTAGCCTCATAGGAGCTGTCGGGATCGATCGGTTGAGAGTCAGCAAGGATTGCTTCGCCTTGGGTAACGAGCACAGATGCGGCAGGAATGCGAGCCCGCCTCAGAACGTCGACGACGCGATCACCGAGGCGGTACTCTAATTCCTCAATTGCGCCCAGCCGATCGATGAAAAGGAACATGACGAATCACCATCCCTAGTCGTCTTCTAGGCGTTCGCAACTCGCGAATATAGGGAACGGAACCTATTCCCGACGGCGGTGCAGACGCGAGACAAATAGAATGAAGCTGTCTAACAACTGATAGTTAACCCTGCATACCATCAGGGGGGACTACCAGCAGATCGGTTGGCTCGGCCCGACACTCGTGGCCGCGAGCTTCTCGTCGACACTCGCTAGTTCCAACCGAAGCTTCGCGACGTCGACTTCCGCAGCCCGCAAGCGCTTCAGAAATTCCGCCCTTTTCAGGAATGGATCTTTAGTGGTTTTGCCCATGGCGCTACCCCTAAATCGTTTGTCTGATAATCTTTGCTACTTACTGGCGCGCGGATCGACGCAACAAGTACGGAAGCGTATGAGCTCCGAATGACGCTTCCGATCAATTTCATCCAGTACACTGCTCAGTGCCGCAATGCCCGCGTCTTCAAACTGCTTTTGAGGAAGGATAGGGAGTTTCGCGATCGGATTCATCGGCTTTCTCCTCGTCAAGTATGTCTTAAACGATATGTCTTCCGACGTGGGATCGTCAATAGTGACGGTCGGCTTTAAGTCACGAGCTGCTGTGATGCAGAGCGGTGACGACGAGACGCCCTGGAAACCATAGCTGAGCTGACCGAGAGCTCATCCCCATGAAGTAGAAAGACACTTGCTCGCAGTGGGCCAGTTGGCCAAGCTTTCGTCCAAGTGCATATCGATGCCGGAATACCTGCCGCAGAAACGGGCCAGTCACAATGAGCACTATCTCTGGCGTTACCTCCCCATAGTTGCAGGACTGCGCGACGTACCGGTCGTTTCGGTATTCCAACGAGGTGAAAGCAATCGGGCGCGAGCGGAACCATTGGTGTTGCGTCATTTACCGGGCGGTCGGCGACCGCACCACAAGCGACGCAGAGCAGTAGTTCGCGCTCAAGATGGGGGGCTTCTATTCCACTCCGAAAAACCTCGCCTCGTCTCTTACATGCAGCACAGTCGAATGCGAGACCGCAACGGGATATCTGGCTGAGACCGGTCCAAAGATCGAATATCTTTCCGCGACGACAAAGCCAAAGGAGCAGCGATTCATCCCTTTCGAACGACGGACGCGCAAGTGCTAGTTCTGTCTCGCCCGCCATATGCAGGCAGTAACGTAAGGCTCCGAATTCGGGCTCAGTAACCTGTGCAGGTGTCGCAGGGTCTATCGATCCGGCGCGGAGGCGAGGAACGGAGGCCAGGCAGGTTTGCGCAGGATCTCCAATTAGCGCGAAGTGACGGTTAAGTCGGCGCGCGGCGGGGGTGCAGGTAAGGTCGCGCAGCGCAACTCCTATTGGCCCCCCGAGCACAGCGCCTCACTAACCGTCTCGGAGAAATCAACTGTGGTGAAGCTCAGTTCGAAATTGGTCACGATTGCACCCACTCGCCCGCCGTTCTCCAGTGCATTGAGCAGGCCGTAGCGGCGATCGACCAAGTCGGTAGCCATCAACCCGAAACAGACGTCAAGGAACAGGACGCGTGCTCGCCATCGCGTGGGATCGACGCGTCGACCCCCAATGTCGTCTTCCGCTATAGATATATTCAGCCTATGGCAGTGACGCTCGATGAGACAGCGCGGCATGGCGCCGGGCGTCGCGATCTCGCCCCAAGAATTCCACCCACAGGCGACCTGCCTTGGTCCGAGGAACATGTCGATCCCGTCGCTGTGCGTGGTGATTGATAAAAGCGCAATGTCACCATCCTGGAAATCGTCGGCGAGTTCTTCAAACCGCCCAGCGCCCGCGAGAATAGATTGGTCCGCCCCGCGGACGAGGCCGACGTCGTCGAGCGGGAAGATCGCCACCCGCCGTCCCGGTGCGCATTCTGCGGATAGCCGCATCGCCACTGCGTGCTGAAGCGCCTGTCGCGCTGCTCCCGGTCCGGCGCCGGCGAACACGACACCGGGCGCAGCGCGCCGTGTCCGAAGGGTCGCTTCAGAAAACAGTCCCTCGAGCAGTTCCGGCGTCACACTTTCGGCCTCTGTCACCAACACCGAGAAATCCGGATCCTGCGCCGCTGCGACGGGATCGTCCGTGAGGGCCACACGGCGACCGGTTAATTGGGCATAGGCTTCGGCGGCGGGCATGAGCTGGGGCGTTGCAGCACCGATCCATTCGCTACGCTGGATTGCCGGAGAGCAGCCGAGCAGCGAAGCAGCTTGGCCGCCCGTGAGGCCGAAGGTCGGCGCGAGTTCAGCAAGCAGTGGTGCGTCAAGCAGGGACGACATTGGATATCTCGGGCCAAATGGCGCGGGCTCGCTGATAGTCCTCGGCCGACATAGCACGGTCATCTTCCGCCGAGGCTAGGCAGGCGGCAAGTTGCACCGGCGACTTGGCGCCAGGGACAACGAGCGACACTCCCGGGCTGGCGCAGCAGAAAGCGATCGCCGCTTGTGCCATGCTACGGGAGTCATGGGCAAGAAACCCGAACCGCTTTGCCGCCGCTGCCCAGGCGGCGATCTGCGTATCCGACCAGCGGCGTCTTGTGTCCTCGGCCGCGAAGTCCCCACGTCGAGGGTGGTGACGAGCGAGAAAGCCGCTGCATAGCGGCAATCGAACGATGAACTGTAGCCCGCGTTGTCGGGCATCCTCGAGGTAGCCAAACTCCGCCGCATGCTGATCGAGTAGGTTGTAGATCAGCTCGACGCTGTCCAACTCGGGCCAGTCCGCCAGTAGCTGATAATGGTGGACGCTGGCGAGCGAGACGCCGACTGCCCCCACCAGTCCCGCCGCGCGTAGATCGGCAAGCGACGCTCGCACCGCACGTTCAACAAGCACATCGGCCGACGGCGAATGCAAGAGTAGCACATCGACTCGCTCCCGCCGAAGCCTGGCGAGGCAGGCGCCGAGCCGGCGCATGAAAGTCTCCGGCGCAAAGCATTACGTCTCGCTGCGCTCCTCCTTATAGCCCAACTTTGTAACAATCCTGGGCACTGGAGCACCCCGGAAGACTTCACCGATCAGCGCTTCGACCGCCCCATCACCGTAGATGTCGGCTGTATCGAGCCAAGGAACCTGCATGACGCCCGCGCCAACGAGAATCTGCCGGGCTTGGAGGAGCGGGATCGGGCCGTAAGCGCGTCCGCCAAGCGGCCAAGTACCTAGACCGATGGAAGCTGGCAAATCCATCAGAGGAAGAAGGAATGCTGCGGTCTGGGAAGGGTCCGCCGCAGTCCCTCAATCCAGGCGATCACTTCGCTCATCCGCCCCTCTGAACGAGCGCGCTCGATTTGTGAAAAGATGCTGTTGAGGTGGTAGCCGCGTCCATTGCGCGGGCAGGTGTCGACGGCGCAGCGTTCGGTATTAATCTGATCGAGTCGGGCGCGACGGACGTCCGATCTCCAAATTGTGTCCACCGTCGTTCGGGCGACATTGCCGATAATCGAATCCGGACGGCCGTATCGATCAGAGCAGAGTTGCATTTCGCCGGTCGGCGCGATTTCGGAGAACCAGCCACACGAAAGGCATTCCGAAATGTCCGTTTTTGGCCGGTCGCCACCGACGTTGAACGAGGCGCTGGGCGCGACAATCCGGATGCCGGCCTCCGACACCCTTTCATACCACGGACCGCCGGGCCGTACCTGCTTTTGTAGCGCCACGACCATGTCGTCGGTCAGGCAAACCTGCGAGCCGGCAAAGGGATAAGCTGGACGGATTATGACGTAATCCACGCCTCGGCCGTTGTGGCGGTACTGGAGCGCACAAAGATAATCGGCTGATGGCTCGAGGTCGTCAAAGTTGACTTGATCTATTACGAAGGACAGACCGATCTCCGTGGTGCTCTCAGAAGCTGCCCGTAACTCGGCGAGCGCCTCGATATTTGCCTTGACCCTCTGTCCGTAGTTGCGGCGGGCATCATAATCGTGATGGCGCCGGTGCACATCCTCGCTCGCCGTATCGAGGCTGAACCGGACGAAGGCAACGCGCGCTTGTAGCAGCACCGGCAGACGCTTGGCGTTTAGCAGACTGCCATTGGTGAACAAACACTGATTGAGGCCACCCTCGGCAGCACGCGTCACCGCCTTGTAGAACGAAGGATGCATGCTTGGTTCGCCGCCGACCCACTGGATGTCGATACCCGCTTCGACCAGATGATCGACGGTTCGCATCAGTGTGGCATCTGACATCACCGTGCCTGGGCTAGCATCAGGCCGGTTGAAAATATCGATGTCGGACCAGTCCTGTCGTGCACTGCGACAACTGCACCACGGGCAAGCGAAGTTGCAAAGATACGTTGGCGACAACTCCACATGCAGCGGTCGCACCTTAAAATAGTCACCAGCGAGCACATGGGCGACGCGATCTTCCCAAAATACCCACTGCCCGTCTTCGGGCCGGCATCGACCGAAAGCCGCCTCATCACCCCAAGCCGCGACCTTGTCGGGAAGCGGGAACATCACCATGGCACCTCATCAAATGAAGAAGGAATGCCCAAGGTCGTGAGTGCATGCCCGCATGTCGTCTATCCAGCCGGCCACCTCGTCCATCTTGCCCGCTCGCCGCATCGCCTCAATTTGGTGGAATACGCGGTTGTGATGATGGCCGCGCGAGTTGTGAGGACAGCGTGTCTCATAGCATTTCATTCCGTTAATTCGGTCGAGGACTTCGCGCCGGCGGTCGGATTTGAGGATATCTCGCAACGGCCGCTCAAAGATGTTGCCGATGGTGTACTCGGGGTTGCCGTAACTGTCCGAGCAGAGCTGCACATCACCATTGTGGCGGATCTCTCCGCACAGGCCATAGGCCAGGCAATCGGAGTCGCTTTCGTAGAAATGCGCCTCCGGCTTCTGGTCAAAGCTGTCCTTAATGAGGATCAGCGGAATACCAAGCTCATTGAGGATCGTCCACACCGGCCCGCCAGGCTCGACCATGTAGCGCGCTCGATCCTTGGTGCCGTCGCGAACCATCGCGTAGTCGCGTTGAAAATGACTGTAGTTCATCACAGGTCGGACGATCACATAGTCGATTCCCGGCCCCACCTCATCGACCACGGCACGAATCTCCTCAGCTGCAGCGACGACATCATTGATGTTCCGTTCGTCGATGATGAGCGATATGCCGATCAGCGTTTTGGCTCGCCGCTCGATCTTACGGCGCACCAGCTCGCGCATCTTGATCTTGATCTGGGCGAAATAGTCCCAGCCCTTGGGATAGCCGTGGAAACGGCGATAGGCTTCTTCAGTCCCGCAATTCAGGCTGATGCGAATCAGGGTCGGATCGGCGTCTAGGCAGCGGTCGACCTCGAGGAAGACGCCGTTTGTGAGAAAGCTCGCGCTGATGCCCTTCGCCCGAGCGTAGAGCATGCCGTCATAGGTGAAGGGATTGCTGGTAGGATCGCCGCCCCCCCAGATGATGCCCATCTGATTATCGACGCGCAGCTCGGCTAGCTCATCGATTACACGACGAAGGCCCGTCGGGTGGAGAGTATTTGCTTCGGAAATCGGCGTGTTGTGGTTCCAAGTGCCGCCATCCACCCATTTCAGCCGGGTCGTCCGGCGGGTACAGTGCGGGCACAAGAAATTACAAACTAGTGTGAAGATGCCCTCATAGTGTGCCGGGGGGAGATCGAAATAGCGTCCCTCAAGCACAGCCTTGACGCGATCCGGCCAATGAATCCATTGAGCCATATATTTGGGCATTTCCAAGAAGGTCGTTTGATCACAGTACTCGCCAGGACGATCGGGCACCGGAAAGCGGGTTCGGCCGTGGAAATCAGGCAACTCGGCACCCGGAAAGGCCTGAAAGCGGGTGAGCTTGTCTCCCGGCACCATGATTTCGTTGCAAACCATCGCCCGAACGTCGCCATCGGCGTCGAACCTGAGGCTGAGCGGAGATACATCCACCCCGGCAGCTTCTCCAAATTGCTGCTCATAGACCCGATCTGTCACCAACGCCTCCACTGTGAAGAGGTTGACGATCACAATGGGCGACGACTACTGCCCATTGGCGCTTGCGAGCCTAGCAACTAAGATGACGTGTGGAAAGAGGCGCCTACGCGCGGAGGGCCGCCTCCGCAGCATCCGCGGAGCACTAAAAAATCGTCACACCAATGCTCCGGGCACGGCGTAATGAAGCAATCGCGATTTTGCCCGAGCAACGGGAAGTGATAGACTTAGAGTATAATCATGATTGACATCAATCTTCTACGCAACGATCCGGATCTTGTGCGGGCGGCGATCCGAAACAAACATGCGACGGTCGACCTTGATCTGTTAATCGACCTCGACATACAGTATGTATCACTGCTGCGCGAAGTGGAGGAAAAGCGGGCCGAGCGAAACCGGCTTGCCTCCCTTATGAAGGGAGGCAAGCCCGACCCCAGTGCGATCGCCCAGGCGAGAGCGCTGCGCGAAGATCTTGTGACGATGGAAGCCGCGCTTGCCAACAAAAAACTGGAGTTCACGGCACTCTATAGAAAGGTGCCGAATATTCCGACAGCGGATACCCCAATCGGCCACTCGGAAGAGGATAATCAGGTCGTCCGCGAATGGGGCGTTCCTCGCAAGTTCGAGTTCCAAGTTAGGAACCATGCTGAAATCGCCTTTTACCACGGCTGGATCGACAAGGAGCGTGCCGCGAAAGTGGCCGGCAGCCGCTTCGCCTATCTAAAGGGCGATCTCGTCAAGCTACAGTTTGCCCTGATTGGCTTCGTTCTCGAGAGGTTGACCGACGAGGTGTTCATCGCCCAGCTTGTCGCCGAGCATAATCTGCCGATATCGACGAAGCCATTTTTGCCGGTTCTACCGCCATACATGATCCGCACTCCTATCTACGATGCGATGGACCGCCTCGAACCCGTTGACGAGCGCTACAAGATTGATGGGGAAGATATCTGGCTTCAAGGATCAGCCGAGCATGTCCTTGGCTCGATGCATGTCGAAGAGACTTTCGATGAGAAAGAGATGCCGATCCGCTATCTCGGCTACGCCACCTCCTTTCGCAGTGAGGCCGGTGCGGCGGGCAAGGACATGGAAGGGATCATCCGACTCCATCAGTTCGACAAACTTGAAATGGAGAGCTTTTCGACAAGTGACAGTTCGCATGACGAGCATCTGCTGTTTGTTGCGATCCAGGAGCGACTAATGGAGTTGCTCGGTCTGCCCCATCGCAAATTGCAGAAGTGCACGTTCGACATCGGCAAGCCGAATGCCAAAGGATCAGACATTGAAGTTTGGTTGCCGGGACAGGGCAAGTATCGCGAGACCCACACCGCTGACTATATGACCGACTACCAAGCGCGCCGTCTCAATACGCGGGTGCGACGGGCGGGCGGGGCGCTGGAGTTTGTCCACACCAATGACGCGACGGCATTTGCCTGTGGTCGTACTCTCGTTGCCATCATCGAGAACTATCAGAATGAGGATATGTCGGTCGACATTCCCGAAGCACTGCGCTCACATATGGGCGGACGCGAACGGCTTGGGTGACCTGACTGCTGGCTAAAACGAGGTGGCCGCCCCAGACATTTTGGTCGCTATCACCTCGTTTCTCAGATTTCTGGCTAGGGGGTAACGCTCCTTTACGGTGACAGTGAAACATTCACTGACTAGCAATGCTGGGTCAGGGCAGAGAATTTTTCTGTCCTCATCAAATGAGGCCTATCCTTCTAATGAAGACAGATGTTCATGTTGTGAGATTCGATCCTTCCGAAGGCTCGATCACCTAGGGCCTCCATATATCGTGTCCAGACCACATGCGCTTCAGCAGCATGCGTTCCTCATCACCCACAGCGTCCGCGTAAATAGCAGTTGTAGAAATTCGCGCGTGTCCCAACCATTTTTGAACGATGTTTAACGGGACCCCTCTTTGTATCGCGCACACGCCGAAGGCATGTCGCAGCGCCTTAGGCATGGCTCTATCAGGTGCAACACCAGCCTCCAACATTACGCGCTTCACGAGCGTCCACGCGGTGGTGCGGCTCCATGGCCAGATCGACGACGTTCGCAGCTTCATATCCAATTGCGCAGCTGCGACATCGTGGGTTACCTCAAGTCGCCGAAGAAGTGCGTGGGGTACCGGGATTGCTCGGTACATGCCGCGTCTGCGCTTCTTCAGGCTCTCTATAACCACAAATCCCGCCTCGATATCTATTCTCTCTGGCGTAACTGCGAGCACTTCCGAAATGCGGGCTCCTGTGCAAGCCAACATCAGACAAAATGTGCTTACGGTGGCCGGGAATTTTTGCGCGACCGATATAAAGGCTTGCCGCTCTTTAACTGTTAGATACTTCCTTTTCCCTGTTTTGTCGTAAATCATAATTTCGAACCTACTTTCTAGGCGCAACAAAACGCAAGAAAGTGGTTGACCAGGTTACTAATAAGTGAACAGAATTGCTCATTCTGTTCAATGTATATTACATCAATTACTCAATAGTCGTATGGGCGCGCGTGGAGGCTCTTCTGGTTCAGCTACATCGCGAGATCAAAGCGACAACCACAAGCGCCAAGAATGGCAGCGAACCGTGTCTCGATGGGGCGAAGGCAGCTATCATTAGTCCTTGAAGGGCGATTCGACGCGTCCGCTCGGGAGTCTGCAATGTTAGCTCAAGGTGTGGCCGAATGAATGGACGTGCTGGCGACCGACGAATCGGCACACGACGTCACGCTGTCTCTGCGCCAGAAGTTTTTATCCGACGGCATCCTCCCGTTCCCTCTCTCGTTTTCGATACCTATTGGTATTTTGCTTCGGAGCGGCAATCTATCTTTCACGCAAGGGCCGGCGGTGCAGAGGCTCCGTGGACGGACGACCCAGTGCTCGGTGCGTACAAATTTACTAACGCGTATAGAGCGTCTGATCGTACGAGCCAGTTTCTAATAAAGAGGGTGATCTACAATGAGGATCATGACTGGCCTTCCACGCTACTCCGCGTGCTTTTATTCAAGGTCTTCAACAAAACCGCGACTTGGAATCTTCTAGAGGCCAGTTTGGGGCCAATGTCTTTGAATAATTTTTCAAGCGAACGGATAAATGCTGTCCTAGACGACGCAATAGCTAGCGGCACGGCCATATACTCAAACGCTTACATCATGCCAAGCGGCGCGGCGTCGATGCGCCAAGCGCGAAAGCACAGAATGCATATAGCTCTGCTCTCCGACATTGTTCGGGGATCAGTGAGCGCGGACATTCAGAAAGCGAACTCGATGGAGCAGGCCTACAATATTATTCGCTCTGTTCCGAGTTTCGGTCCCTTTCTTGCCATGCAATTTCTTGTTGATCTCAACTACACCCAGTTTCTCAATTTCTCTGAAATGGATTTCGTTGTGCCGGGACCAGGAGCACGAGACGGTATCAGGAAGTGTTTCCAGTCGCTCGGCGACTACGATGAGACAGATGTAATCCGTTGGGTGGCAGAACGTCAGGAGTTGGAGCTCTCCACTCGTGGTCTTGAGTTCAAAACGCTTTGGGGAAGGCCTCTTCAGCTAATTGATTGTCAGAATTTATTCTGCGAAGTCGATAAGTATGCGCGAGTGGCTCATCCCGAAGTGGAAGGGCGTACCGGCCGAACTCGGATTAAGCAGCGATTTCGAGCGCATGCAGAGCAACTCACCCCATGGTATCCGCCTAAATGGGGTATTAATGAGAAAATTCGCCAATGTCAGGCGGCGCCGGGACCTTCTCGTGAGTAGGTAAGGCTTTGAGTCTCCGCATTGAGCAACAGCCAACCGCCCTTGTGCCTAGTGAGATTTCGGAATGCATCGAAGCCCATTAGGATTGCTCGTTTCCACTCATACATCTCACATTCTTTGACCTCCAGATTGCGGACCATTCTACCAACTAATTTGAGAATGTTGTGGTCCACCCTGTCTAGACCGCGAAGCATCGAGTGCCCGAGAGCATAGTTGAAAATCGTATGTGAGATGGCTTCCTCAATGATGATTGCGCGTGCTCCGTCCTCCACCTCGTCTTTTTCCGGATCGCTTTTTCTTTTGCATCGAAAGATCGCGCGCGTTACCGGCGACCAACCGAGTACTGCCGCGTAAGCGAGGTGAAATGCATCGTGGTAGCGGTAGCCGTCATCTACCGCGGCGTTATCTGTTAACCGATCGCCCATGTTGAGGTTGTTGACCCTCATGATCACTTCAACACGTCCGTTTCCGCGTTGGCGCTCCAGAAACTGAACGTCGAGATTCCGGGGAAGACGCTCATATCGCGGAGCTCGGGGAGCATCAAAACATCTTGCAGGCCCTAGCACTTCAGGGCCGAACATACCCCGAACTTTCTTTAGATTTCCGGAAAGGACTTGTGACAGTTTCAGATCATGGACTTTGAGCGCTTGCAAGGTAGCCTTGCCGGCAATTCCAATCAAACTACCCAGGTGATCCCGCCTACCTATCGATGCTCGAGCAGGAAGATTTTCAAGTTCCTCTGTGACAGCAGTGATCGCTCTCACCATCACATAGACGTGTCCAAATGGTCCTTTCCCTGGCTTGGGTTGTCCCGCTGTCGCCACCAACTTACTCAGTTGGAGATCATAGTGCGAAGCAAGCGCGGAGAGGTACCAGAGAACGTCGCCAAATTCTTCAGATAAATTCTCCTTCCCTTCAGTGTACGCATCTCCGTCGCGCAGAGACTTCTTGATCTCCGATACCAGAGAGCCGAGTTCGCCAAGAACGCCGAACACGGGGATGTTTCTCTGGGACGAGCTGTCCCAGTTGATCTGAGCGGTCTTTACCGCTTCGACTTGGTAATCGCGAAGGTTCATGCTGCCTCTACAATCTCATTGTCGCGGATGCCTTTACAGGATTCCACGAGATCTGAAACTTGCGCGCGGCTCCAACCAACTCCTTGCTCAAACTGCTTGTCTTCAAGTACGGCGAGCGTGGCATGACAAACAAGCGGGCCTACATCGATCCCGACCTCGTGAGCGATTGCCGCTTGAAGCCGAGCCAAGCCGAGAAAATTCCCAAGGGCCTTTTGAATGTAGTACTGATAGCGGTATACCGCCGTCATATAGAGTTCCCGGTTGGGTCCAAGCTTCAAGCTGATATGGCTGAGGCATTGGCCACCTCGGTAGTTGTTGTGGTCTTCCTCGGTCTCGTAAAGCTTCAACTCAAGCGCCTCCATACCCAAGTCCAATTCGTATATGGCTCGCATCGTGGACTTGTCCTTTAGACGCTTCTTCAACTTTTCTATCGCGAGCTCGAGGGGAATGATTTTCTTGCCGTTGGTACACTTGCGCTCGGTTAGACGCAGTGCATACGTGCCCCATTTATTCTCTGACTTGATGAATGGAAAGATACTCTCAGGGTACGCGTAGACCGCGTCAAATCCACCATGAAGATACTCAGCTGCGGGAAAGATAGTTTCCGCGACAGTGTGTACTGGTTGTGCTTTGAAATTCCTCAAGAACGCATCAACTTTATCTTCAATCTTCCGCGACACCGGCGTAGCAAGCCCTGGGCGTAGGATTTCGAGCACAACATTGTATTCCCGCTCGTGGGTCATCTGCATATGCTCTGCAGCCATAAGCCATGCTTCTGCGCGTGTGGTTGCGGTTCGAGCGAACATGTCTTCTCCTCGCTATCTAGCTACTACGGGCGCGTAGCCGATGTGCTTGTCGGCTAGGTATTCTGCAGCAAGCCAGGCATGGCCCGCATCTCCCCATTCGTCGCCCCAGCTGTTGCGAATAAGGAAGTACTGAGTGGCAGCACTGCCGGACCCCAGCCCAATCGCCAAAACAGCATGCCCTCCGAAGCCCGCACCATGGGGAGAAATGATGTAGGGAGGTGAAAGGGGGGAGAGAAACGCCGCTGACAGCTTGAGGCCGAGAACGACTGGCGTGTCTGCTTTCAGAAGCCGGGCAATCGAACTAACCGCGCTATCGCCGCTGTGTTCAAGCTCGCCTTTCCACACTTTTGTAATCGTCGGAACAACCCAAGGGTCGGGCTGGACAAGAGGATAAGGCCACTCTGTTTCGGCAGGTTGCCCTTTTTGTGCCAGCGCTTCCGCTGCTTCTTCAAAAAGAATGCCGTCTACCAGATTTCCGGTCTTGGCGAGCTGGATAGCCTGGTAGAAGAGAAATTCAGCGGACAAAGGCGGACAACCATGTGCGATGCTATGAGCATCACTCGTGGCGCAAGCCAAACAGGTTGGTCGATCTCCTTGGTCGCGGACCGGCGGAAGACTGTGGCGAAGGTCAACCTCTACCCGAATTGCGCATTTTATATCGATCATGCGGCGAGGACTCTACCGGCTCGCGGTATCCCGGCAGGCTCACGCCCAACAAGCGTAAGATCGATATCAAAACTGCTCCGACCGGTTTCGTTCTTCTCCCAAAGCCTACGTTCTTCGAGATGTAAGTGCGTCTCGCCACTGCCTCGAACGACCAAACGGCGTTGCACTCTTCCACCAATGCGTTTGTCGTCGACGGCGACTCTGTCATCTCTTTCGATAGTCATACCCGCCTGCGTTAAGCCGTCGGCGTCCCATGAGTATCCGGCCGCGGTATGTTCGTCTAAAGCCAGAACTATTAGATCGTTAGGGGCACCCAGCACGCGGGTGCCGCGATCCTTGTCTGAAATTACCCAGACGTCCCTGTGCCAATTTTCCGGATGAACATCAGGAACGGCTCTTTGTTTGGCTTCCTTCGGCTCGACGCTTCTGAGGTGCTCGACTGTTCCGCGGTCAATGAGCTTCTGTGAAAACAAGGCCCAGCACGTTGCGGCATAGCTAGCGCCCAACCTAAGAGACAATTGATATACGATGTCGGGCTTCCTAACGTGCTCGCGGCCCCATCTCTGCCGATTTAGATGGGCAACTATGAGCCATCGAGGCAGAAGGAATTCCGCTGCGAAGGCATCTGCTTCCACCTCTTGCAGATCATGTTTCGCCTCTTCACCTCGTCCGACGAAGCCTACGTCGTTGTCGAGGCTGAGCGTTCGGTGTTCCAACATATGGTGCCCCAACTCATGGGCGGCCGTGAAGCGCTGTACGTGGAGGTCACGCTGCGTGGTAACCAGCATTCCACATAGTGCTCTCGTAGGAACATAGGCTCCGAGCAATCCATCCAACGGTCGAAACATGATGAATAATCCAAGCCTTTGTGCGGCTCCAAAAACATCTACTGAGTCCGTGCCGCTTGCCAAAGCTTCGCGAACGCCGAGCTGAGTGTGCAACTCGCTGGCTCGCGCAACTCCGTTCAGGATTGCGTCGCGTTTGGATGTCATCTCTCGGTCTCGGCCTTCGAGCGTTGGACTAGATACTCACTGAACCGAAGCAGTTCACTGCGATCTTGCTCGGATAATTTTGAAACCTGTTTAGCGAGAAGTGCAACGTCTCCACCCAACGGCTGAGGTTCTTCGCCGGTGAAGTATCCAATTGGACGCTGATACAAACGCGCCATTGCTTTCAGCTCGGTCGAGTCCACACCACGTTGTGCCGTTTCAATAAGAGAAACGGCCGAACGGGACAGCTTGAGAGCGTCCGCTACCTCCTGCTGTGAAAGACCGAGATACTCTCTGGCCTCTCTCAATTTGGCAGCGATAGATTCGCGATCCGATGACATTTGGCAACTCCCTCGATCACTCAGTCCTATTCGGCGGCGACCGACGCAGCGCCAGTCGCCACGCAGTCCTGAGCGATGTGACTAACAAGGTCGGAGACAGCTTCATCAATACTGGGATATCCGCCTTTGCGGACCCATTTTGGCTTCAGCTTATGGCCCGTGATCTTCTCGACGATGGGAGAAAGCTTGCAGACGGTTTTGGAGTCTACCGTCGGCAAGTCCCATAGGTCTGAATCAGGATCCGCCTGCCATGCCCCATCTTTCAGCTCAGCGTTAAGTCCTTCTGTGAGCGCCTTTTCAAGGTCACCCTGAATGGGCGAAAATTCCTTTGGGCTGAGAAGCTTGGGTTTGGCCATGTCGCCACCTCCTAGTTCGAACATCGAACTATATAGCAAAAAAATGTTCGAAAATCAAACACATTCTTATGCCGCAGGTAGCCATGCTAGAGCTAGGGTAACTCCACAGAATTCCCTGATCTTAATGACTGTTGCGGTGACAGCCTCGGCAGTTTGTTGATCCAAGGTTCTAACATTCACAGCTTTGATTGAGCCGTTTGAAGTGGGCATCACTGCTATATCTAAGTGGCCCAAATCCTCATTGCCGGTTATGGGGGACTGGCACTTGTATAGGGCCTCCTTGGCAGAGAATATTTCTCGTACAATAGTCGCGCTGTCTGCAGAGGCCCTCTGACTGCCAAACGACGCAACTTCGTCCTCAGAAGCGACCTCTGTCCACGCTGTTCCCAGGCCCCGCCCATCTTCAATGTCTACGCCGACCGAAAGGGCCTTGCTGGACGGTGCTAACACCACGGCCACATGGCGATTGCTGTGCGCGATGCTTCCGCAGAGCCCTGTTGGCCAAACCGGGGAGCCGACCGCATGTCGAGCAATAGGGAGAGGCGAAAAGCCCATCTCCGCCATGAGTTCACGAGCTAACGTGCGTCCAGAGATAATTTCCTGACGTCGTGTTGGGTTCACTCCCTCCAGCAGAGGAAGCTCTTCTGTCATCAGTGTCCCCTGAACCGCGGAAATGTTACGAACTGCTATGTGCAGCCATGATGGAAGCTCGGACATGGGGCAACTTCCCTCGGGGAACGGCGACCTAATAATTCTAGCTCTGAAAACTACTTTTCAGCTATCCAGGAAGAGATAGGTATTTTCTGTAGCTTCTAAAAGCATGCTCAGACGAATCAGTCCGGAGTCGGAGTACTATGTTCCGCTCCCAGAATGATCTTCATCTCTCTCCCTCGACTCCCGCCCTCTCCCTCCCTAAGCTTTTCCTGCCCACTGGTGCGGCTTAGCCCAACCCGGGGCGTCGACGCTCCCTTTCATCAAGGGAGAGTTCGATGGCTCGGTACGAAAAGCAGGTCGTATCCAAGAAGGAGTTGAAGACTGTCTGTGGCATCCCGTATTCCGGCCAGCATATTGCAAGGCTCGAGGCGGCCGGGCAGTTCCCGAAGCGGATAAAGCTCGGCCAGAATCGTGTTGTGTGGTTGCTGTCGGAAATCGAGGCATGGCTCGACGCGCGGATCGCATTGCGAGACGCGTAAGACCATCACCGGCACTTCCTTCTGAAGGGTCCTTGGGGACCGGGTCGCTCCCGGTCCCCATCTTTTTGACCCCAAATTCCCCACGATCGAGGGCGATGGGCAGGGGGATAGGCTGGGGGATACCGTATCGCCCTTCCGTCCACGGATGACCCAAGCAATAGGCAAGCGGAATCAAGCGTTTGGGCGCCGGGCCGGCAATCTTCCGTAGTCCGACTTATGGCCTCTTCGAGGCCTTTTCATGCCTTATGAGACTTGAAACCGCTTGACTCCCTGACGCAGCGTCCGCTTCGATTTCTCCAGTACAGGTGAAGTCAGGGTCTATCGAGGGGCAGGACAGCAAATAAAGAGGGTGGGTTCATGCAGGCGTCTATCGAGCACAAGGAGATCACGGCCGGGGTCATCAAGAAGGTGCCGCAGGTCGAGGTCACGGTCGCGGTGCAGTTTTCGGAAGAGGAGCGGGCGATCGCGGAGCGCTGGAATCTCGGCGAGCGGATCGTGGTCGAGCGCGACATCAACGCGCATCGCCTCGGCAAGATGAAAGCCGACCAGTATGAGTACCAGGCGAAGCTCGCGCATCTGCGCCTCGCCGACCTCTTGCGGGGCCCGAGCCGTCATGTGGTCGACACGCCGCTCGATGCGAAGCTGTATCAGGACGAGGTGGTCGAGGGGCTGAAGACCCTCAAGGCCTTCCTGACGGGCTGTGCGGAGCTTGCCGAGCCGCAGCGTATCGAGATCTGACGGAGATGGGCGGGCTCGATTTCGAGAAGCCCGAAGACCTCCTGACCGCCGCGGCCGTGCTCGTGGGGCTAATCTCCGGCGTCTATTTCCTGGGGCCCTTCCTCATCCCTCTGGCTCTCATCGGGATCGGCTGCTGGATCGGCATCGCGCTCTATACCGGACCTGCCGCGCGGACGGCGCGCGCGCGGCGCGAGGCGCTGAGGCTCTACGAGACGGCCTCCCGTCTCAGGGCGGAGAAGGTGTTTCCCGACCCCGAGGATTTCAGCGGCGCCGTCTGGAAACGCCTTGCCGATGCGCTGGAGGAGGGCCTCCCGTCCTACGAGGTTTCAGTTCGCATTTTCGAGCTCGCCGAAGAGCTCTACCGGACGGAGGGTCTTGCGGGCGATATCCCCACCCTCGCTCCGGAAGCCGGCGAGATCGAACTCGCACGCTACCGTGATCGGATCGAGGCGCTCATCGCGAAATTCGAACGCGCGGACATAGTGGAACGGATGGAAGAGGCGATCTTCCAGTCGCTCTCTGGCTTTTGCCGCCGGCTCCCGCCTGCTGCCTTTCAGGAGGCGGAAGCTCTTGTCGAGGCCGCCGATGCCGGCGGGTTGAAGACCGGGTTCCGGATGCCGCTTATCGATGCGATGGCGCATCCGGGCGAAGCGGTCGAGCGGCTGCTGTTGCCCTACTTCTCGGCGAAAGCGTCGGAAGCCGGGCTTTTCTCGGGCCTTCGCCACCGCTTGTCGCGCAACCAGTATGAGGCCTCGGGCATTTTTCATCCCGAGCCGCCGGGGAACCGGAAACCGCTCCTTCTGCCGCATGAGAGCAAGGCGCCGCCCCGGGAGCTCGTGCCGGCCTTTCTTCGCGAGACGCCGCTCGAGGAGATGTTCGCGGCCGATATTCCGTTCGACATTTCGGACGGGAGCCGGTTCGAGCATCACTGGAT
>OOGU01000125.1_pt1 | contig 19143 bp, 16 predicted proteins | sample 1670261 | NCBI WGS metagenome assembly OOGU01 (sample SAMEA98137168, study PRJEB22522) | marine metagenome | biome: marine biome; feature: marine water body; material: sea ice | place: Arctic Ocean | collected 04-Sep-2015 | depth 1.3 m
GACAGCCGCTCAGGCGCGAAGTGCGGGCAGGACAAATCGGCCGGGATGGCCTGCCACGACGTTCCTGGCTTGAAGCCTTCGTCCGGGCAGCCCTGCGATTCGTCATACACGTAGTCGCAGTTCGGGCAGGCGTGGCGGGTGGCGGCGGATGACGCCACCGTCGCGGCCGGCGCCTCCTCGACCGTCGGGACGCCGACGCGTGACGACGCCGACGAGGACCAGCGGGCCAGCAGCGCTTCCCGGCGTGGTGCATGCAGGTGCGCACGCGTCAGGTCGCCGCCGTGGTGCGCGGCCACCTTCGGGTTCATCAGCCGGAACCACAGTGGCGGTATATAGGCCGCCAGAATCATGGTCGCGTAGCCGGCCGGCAGCTGGGGCGCATCCACAAAATGGCGCAGGCTTTGGTAGCGACGCGTCGGGTTGGCGTGATGATCCGAATGCCGCTGCAACTGGTACAGGAACAGGTTGGTCACGACGTGATGGCTGTTCCAGGAATGGCATGGCTGGCAGCGCTCGTACCGACCGCTTTCGAGCTTCTGGCGCAGCAGGCCATAGTGTTCCAGGTAGTTGACGACTTCCAGCAGCGAGAACCCGTAAATCGCCTGCACGGCGAGAAACGCCAACGCCCATGGACCCAGGGCGATCGTCAGCGCGCCGAACAGCACGATGGTCATCGCCCAGGCCTGAAGGTTCTCGTTGTTGCGAGACCACACGGACTCGCCCTTGCGTGTCAGACGATCGCGTTCGATCCGCCACGCAGACCGCGCGCTGCCCACCACCGACCGCGGCAGAAACGCCCAGAAGGCTTCGCCCATCCGCGAGCTGGCCGGGTCTTCCGGCGTCGCCACATGACGGTGATGGCCCTTGTTGTGCTCGATGAAAAAGTGTCCATAGGCCACCGGCGCCAGTGTGATCTTCGCCAGCCAGCGTTCCAGCCGGCCCGTCTTGTGCCCGAGCTCATGCGCGGTGTTGATGCCCACGCCATTGACCATGCCCGTCGTCACGATCAAACCCAACAGTCCCCACCACGGCAGTCCCGCTGTTACCGCAAGCCAGGTGGCGATCCCGGTCACGATGTATTGGCTGGGGATATAGGCGTAGACGATGTTGCGGTAGTAGCGATCCGCTTCCAGCGCAGCAACGGCGGTTTCGGGCGCATTGACGCGATCGTCGCCGATCAACACATCGAGTAACGGCACGGCCCCGTAAAAGAAGACCGGCAACGCGAACAGCAGCAGCGGAGAGGCGCCCAACGCAACGGCCGCCACCGACATCAGACCGAGCAACGGCAACGCCGGGCTGAGCAACCAGAACCAGCGTTTGCCATCTACCCAGGAGGCCGCGGTAGAGGCGATGGACGACTGAACTGAAGATTCGATGGACGTGGCACGCATGCGCTTGGCCTCGTATGAAGTGAGGCTGCATCGTGCTGGACCTGGCCGCGATATTCCGGTCATTATGCGACAACGATCGGTCATAATACGCCATGCAGCCATCTGATTACCTTGTCCCCGCCCGCTACTACGCACGCATCGCCGAGCTGTTTGCCAGCGACGGCCTGGACCTCACAGCCCTGCTGGAGTCGGTGGGATTGTCCATGCCGGCGCTGGCGAGACCGGAGGCGCAGATTCGCGTATCCGACGTGGACAGGCTCCTCGTCCGGGCGGCGGAGATTTCTTCACGCAGCGACCTGGGTTTCGAGCTCGGTAAACGCCTGTCGGCCAGCTCGCACAGCTTTGTCGGTTTCGGCATGCTCAACAGCCGCAACCTCGATCAGGCGCTGCGCTTCGAGGCGCAGTATTTCGGCCTGATCATGCCCAGCTTTCGGATGCGCTACGCCAATGACGGCGAAACCGGCGAGGTCCGGCTGACACCACGTATCGCCATGAGCCACGTCAGTCTGGCGTTCCACCTGGAGGCGATCGGCATGGCTGCGATCCGCGAGATTGATGACCTCACCGGTCACCGTCGCCCGCCCTGCCGACTTCGGCTGTCGATCATGCCGCCGCCGCACGTGCGGCTTTATGACCGCATTCCCAACCTGCGTTATGAATTCGGCGCCGACCTCGGCGCCACACCGGGCGTGTCACTGACCTTATTGGGCAATCCGAGCGAATTCCCGTTGGCGATGGCCGATCCGCATGCTCGCGCCGTCGCCGAGAGCCGCTGCCAGGCCATGCTTGATCAGGTCACGCGCGCCCGTGCCTTCGCGGACTGGGTTGCCATGACCCTGCGCGAAGTCAGCGGCGCATTGCCCACGCTGGATGAACTCGCGGCCACGCTGAATATTTCGCCGCGCACGCTGAACCGCTACCTCGCCCGCGAGGGCACGACGTTCCGAACCCTCGCCGGAAAGATTCAGCACGACCTCGCCTGCGAGCGGCTCGCCGGCCAAACCCAGAGCGTGACCGAGGTGGCCTACTCGCTTGGCTTCTCCGACAGTTCGAACTTCGCCCGCGCGTTCCGGGCGCGCGAGGGCTGCAGCCCGCTCACCTACCAGCGCCGAGCAAACTCACCCACGGAGGTTGCGACCCGCCTCTAAACCCGATGGCTCAACCGGTAGGCATGCGGCGTGACACCGTGCCACCGCCGGAAGGCGTTGATGAAACTGGTCGACTCGGCGTAACCCAGGCGGTTCGCAATCTGATCAATAGACAGGCGCGGGCCGGCCAGATATTCGTCCGCGAGCGCCTGGCGCACCTCGTCGCGCAGCTCGGCGTAGGTCGTGCCTTCTTCCTGCAGGCGACGGCGCAGGGTGCGCGGAATCATGTGCAAACCACCGGCGATCTCGGCCATCGTCGCGCGCTCCGCCAGACGTGCGGCGATACGCTCGCGCACGCGCCCGGCCAGGCCGCTGCGCGGCGCGCGGGCATCGAGAATCGAGCGGCATTGCGTCTCCGCGGCCTGGCGGGCCAGATCGTTGGCCTGAGGCAGACGACGCTCCAGAGCCGCACGGTCGAGCAGCGCTTCGTTCGCCACCGCATCGAATTGCGGGGCTAATCCGTAGAACGCCTGATAAGCGGCAGCGGCCTGCCTCGGCGCCGGATAGCGGAACGACAGCGCGTCGATCACCGGCTGGGGGCCAAAAATGTCCCGCTGCAAGGTGATGAAGGCGGCCGAATCACGCTCCACGATGAACCGCCGCAACGCCGGCGGCAGCTCCCCGTCGTCCAGGCGCAGCCGGGTTTGGGCGCCCTGATCGCTCACCGCGAACTGGGTGAAGGCAAAGGTCAGATGGAAGTAGCGCAGCCCGATGGTCATGGCTTCGCGCATGGTCTGGCTGCTCACCATCGCAAACCCGAGCGCCCCAAACGCGGTGAAGTGATAGCGCCGCCCAGCGTCGATACCCAGCGCCTGTTCGTCGCCCAGGGCATCGACCAGGTTGGCGATCAGCCGAAGCTCTTGCTGCGCGCCGACGACCACGTCGGGGTTGTTGAGCTGATCCGCCGAAACCTGGGTGCCGGCAAGCACGGTCGCTGACGGCACGCCGCGTTCGAGCGCCAGTTCGGTCATCAACCGCATGCTGGTCACGGCGCGATCGAAATTCCATGCCGGCATGGATGCCCCCTCGCGAGCACTGTCCTATTTTATTGATATTTTGTCCTCTAACAGGCTCGCCGCACAAGTCGCGGCGCTCTACAGTGGCTATCAACAAGAACAGCTGGCGCAGGAGGAGAGCGACATGGCTGCTACCAGACCCGGCCCTGATGGGCCGACGACCCCGCATATCGTCATTATCGGCACCGGTTTCGGCGGCCTGGGCATGGCCATGCAGCTCAAACGCGCCGGCATCGAGTCGTTCACGATGCTGGAGAAAGCCGGAAGCATCGGCGGCACTTGGCGGGACAACACCTACCCCGGCGCTGCCTGCGATGTGCAGTCGCACCTTTATTCCTACTCCTTCGAGCCCAAGAGCGACTGGACCCGCAAGTTCGGCCTGCAGCCGGAAATTCGTTCGTACATGGAAAGCTGCGCGACCAAATACGGGCTGCACGCGCACATCCGGTTCAATCAGGAGGTCGCCTCGGCCGAGTTCGACAAGACCAGCGGGCTCTGGGTTATCCAGACCGCGGCCGGCGAGACCATCCACGCCCGTGTACTGATCAGCGCGGTGGGGCAGCTCAACCAACCGACGTACCCGAAGATCAAGGGCCTCGATCGCTTTCGGGGCGAGGCCTTTCACTCGGCCCGCTGGAATCACGATGCCGACCTCACCGGCAAATCCGTCGCGGTGATCGGCACCGGCGCCAGCGCCATCCAGTTCGTGCCGCAGATCGTGCCCAAGGTGAAGGAACTCAAGCTGTTTCAGCGCTCGGGCGCGTGGGTCATCCCCAAGGCCGACCGGCCCTTTACGGGCTTCGAGCAGTGGCTGTTCGAGACGGTGCCGATGACCGATCGGCTCTATCGAGGGCTGATCTACTGGAAAAACGAGGTCCGCGCACTCGGCTTCACCCGCTTCAGCGGTCTGCTGGAGGCCTGGGCGTGGCTCAGTCGCCGCAGCCTGCGGCGGCAGGTCAGAGACCCCGCCAAGCGCGAGAAGCTCACCCCCAAGTACAAGATTGGTTGCAAGCGCTTGCTGATCTCCAACGACTGGTTTCCGGCCATGGATCAGGACCATGTGGACATCGTCACCGAGGGCATTGACCACGTGGACGAATCCGCCATCGTCACCAGCGACGGCCAGCGCCATGAGGTGGATGCCATCATCTACGGCACTGGCTTCCAGGCCACGGAATTCCTGACCCCCATGAAGATCACCGGCCTCGACGGCGTTGATCTCAACACGGCATGGAAAGACGGCGCCGAAGCCTACAAGGGCATGTCGGTCTCCGGCTTTCCCAACCTGTTCATCCTGTACGGCCCGAACACCAACCTCGCTCACAGCTCCATCATCTTCATGCTGGAGGCGCAGATCCGCTACGTGATGCAATGCATCCGCATGCTGCTGGACCCCGGCCTAGCCTTCATGAACGTGAAGATGAGCGAGCAGCGCAAGTATGGCGAGCAGATGCAGGCACAGCTCAAGCGCAGTGTCTGGGTAGCGGGCTGCAATTCCTGGTACGTCAACGAGACGGGCAAGGTCACGAACAACTGGCCGGGTTTCACGTTCAGCTTCCGGCTCATGACCGGCAAGCTGGATTTGCAGGACTACGAGCTGCAGCCCACCACTGGATCGAGTCGCTAAGCCATGGTCCGCGCCTTCAAGGCTCTGGTCCGCGGCTTGCTCAAACCGGTGCTGTCACCGCGCGTGCCGGTGCGCTGGCAACGACGCCTGGGCAGTTTGATCGGCTTGTCCCTGCGCGGGCCTGCTGGCGCGGTCTACCGCGAACGGCGCTGGGCCGGGGTGCCGGTGCTGGACATCGCCCCGGCTGTCGGCACCCCGACATTGGGCGTGCTGTTCCTGCACGGCGGTGGTTATGTGATGGGCGGCTTTGGCAGCCACCGCAAGCTGGCGGCAACCATTGGCGAGGCCGCCGGCGCGCGGGTCTGGTTGCCGGAGTACCGTCTTGCGCCCGAGCATCCGCACCCGGCGGCGCTCACCGATGCGCTCGCGGTCTACGCCGAACTGCTGGAACAGGGGCAGCCCGCCGATCGTCTGGTGATTGCTGGCGATTCCGCCGGTGGCGGCCTGAGCCTGACCCTGGCCGGGGCCATCCGCGATGCCGGATTGCCGATGCCGGCAGCGCTGGTGCTGATCTCGCCGTGGACGGATCTGAGCCTTAGCGGTCCCAGCATCGCGAGCCATGCCCGGCGCGACCCCATGGTCAGCCCCGCTTGGCTGCGTGCCTGCAGCGAGGCCTACCGCGCCGGCACGGCGAAAACGGACACCGCTTGCTCCCCTTTGTTCGCGAATCTTGCCGGCTTGCCGCCGGTGCTGATCCAGGTCGGCTCGGAGGAGATTCTGCTCTCCGACGCCCTGCGCCTGCGCGACCGCCTGCGGCTGACTGGCGGTGATTGCGAACTGCGGCAATTCGCCGGACTGTGGCATGTCTTCCAGCTGCACTACGGGTGGCTGGATGCGGCGGATGAGGCCGTGGAGCAGATCGGGCAATTCATCAAGAACAAGACAGCGCGACTGGCCCAGGCGGCCTGATGGAGGAGGACACATGGACGAGCACGATTACGACTACATCATTGTCGGCTCCGGTTTCGGCGGCAGCGTGTCGGCCTACCGGCTGAGCGAAAAGGGCTACAAGGTGCTGGTGGTGGAACAAGGACGTCGCTGGACGCCCGAAAACCTGCCCAGAACCAACTGGCGCATCTGGAATTACTTATGGATGCCGCTGCTGGCACTGAAGGGGTTTCTGCGCCTGCGACTGTTCAAGCACGTGATGATCCTGCACGGCAACGCCGTGGGCGGGGGCTCCATCACCTATGCCCAAACCCTGCTCGTGCCGCCGGATTCGGTGTGGGATGAAGGCAACTGGGCGGGCCTGGATCAGTGGCAACGCACGATGCCGGCCCACTACGCCACCGCCAAGCGCATGCTGGGCGTGACCGAGAACAAGCGCCCCGGCCCGGCCGACGCCAGGCTCAAGGACATGGCGCAGGCAGCCGGCGTCGAGGACAGCTTCTACTACACGCAGGTTGGCGTGTTCTTCGGCAACGAGGGCGACGAACCGGGCCAAACCGTGCCGGACCCGTACTTTGGCGGCGACGGCCCGGAGCGCACATCCTGCCTCGGCTGCGGTGCCTGCATGGTCGGCTGCCGTCACGGCGCCAAGAACACGCTGGACAAGAACTACCTGTACCTGGCCGAACGCCAGGGCGCCGAAGTACGGGCAGAAACCCAGGTGGTCGATGTGCGGCCGGCGGGCGCTGCGGACGGTGCCGATGGCTATGTCGTGACCACCGTTCCGAGCTTTGCTCGCCTGTTCAGAACGCGCAGCACGGTCACGGCCAGGCATGTCGTATTCGCCGCCTCGTCGCTGGGCACGCAGGAACTGCTGTTCGCGCTCAAGGACACCGGTTCGCTACCCCATGTCTCGGACGATCTCGGCAAGCGGGTTCGCACCAATGCCGAATCGATTCTGGGCGTGCGCTACCCCGGCACGCAGCAAGATCTGTCCAGAGGCGTCGCAATCGGTTCGGGCATCTACATCGACAAGCACACGCATATCGAGGCGGTGCGGTACCCCGATGGCTCCAACCTCATGAGCGGGCTGTTCACCGTGTTAACGGGCGGTCGCTCCGGGCCGGTGCGCGTGCTGTACTGGCTGGCGGCGATGCTGAAGCTGCTGGTGACCCGACCGATTGCCGGGCTGCGCGCCATCCTGCCGTATCGCTGGTCGCGGGAAACCGTGATCTTTCTGGTCATGCAGACGCTGGACGGCCACATCAACATGCGCTGGCAACGGCCGTGGTACTGGCCGTTCCGGAAAACGCTCACCAGCCACGGCGACCGGATTCCGACCTTCATCCCCGAGGCCAACGCCTTCACCGAGAAGGCGGCCAAGGCCACCGGCGGTGTCGGCCTGTCGTCGCTGAGCGAAATTGCCTTCAACGTGCCGATGACCGCGCATTGCATGGGCGGCTGCGCCATGGCGGATTCGCCCGAACACGGCGTCATCGACGCGCAGAACCGGGTGTTCAACTACCAGGGGCTTTACGTGGTCGACGGCTCGATGCTCAGCGCCAACCTGGGCGTGAACCCAAGCCTGACCATCACCGCGCTGGCGGAACGGGCGATGAGCTTCATCCCCGCCAAAAACGCCGGCACGGTGAAGCAGGCGGCATGAACCGCTACGCCCGCTACCTGTTCACGGTCGCCGCCCTGTTCAACGTGATCGTGGCGGCATCACTGCTACTTGCCTGGCCGCAGATGCAGCAACTTTTGCAGCTAGCCCCCGCCGAGGGCAGCAACCGCTTGCTGGTCAATCTTTGCGGCGTGCTCGTCCTGACCTTTGGCTACGCCTACTACATGGCCGGGCGTGATCCGGTGCGCTATCGGCCGTACATCGTGCTGGGAGTCATCGGCAAAATGCTGGTCGTTGCCACGGCCTTGCCGGTCCTGGTCACGGGCCGCCAGGGCTATCTGTTGGGCTGGCTCACCATGGGCGACCTGATCTTTGCCGCCTTGTTTGTCGATTTTCTGCTCAAGCGCAGCTCGCCACCCGGCCCGATTCTGGGCCGGCGATAAGCACCGGGAGGACTGCATGGCGCACTTCAATCTGGACAACGCCGTTGTCGCCATCACCGGCGCCAGTGGCGATTTGGGCCGCCATCTCTGCGCGGCGCTGGCAGCCAGGGGCGCACGTCTGGCCCTGATGGATCTGGATCAACAGAGTCTGACGGCGCAGGCCGAAACATTAGGGGACGCCAGCCGCGCGCACGGCTGGGTAGCCGATGTGCGTGACCTGGAGCAGGTGCGGCATGCCATGGACGCCGCGGCAGCGCACTTAGGCCGGCTGGATCTGGTGATCGCCAATGCCGGCGTCGCCACGCTGGAGCCATTGGCGCAGCAGTCAGAAGCCTCGTTCGAACGCACCATCGACATCAACCTCAACGGCGTCTTCCGAACTTTCAAGGCCGGGCTGCCGCATCTGCGCGAAACAAAAGGCCATCTGCTAGCAATCGCCTCGATGGCGTCTTTTTTCAATTCGCCGCTACAAGGCGCCTACACCGCCAGCAAGGCCGGCGTGCTGGCGCTTTGCAACAGCGTGCGGCTGGAAGTGAAACAGCAGGGCGTGACGGTGGGCAGCATCCATCCCACCTTCTTCAAGACCCCGCTGGCCGATCAGCTCACCGAACACCCGGCCGGCCGCAGGCTGTACAACGACAATCGGGGCCTGTTCAAACTGACCACCGTCGAAGACGTGGTCGCCGCGACCATCAAGGCGATTGGCCGACGCAGTCAGAAGGCTGTCGTCCCCAAGCGCAATCTGCCGATCGCCGCAGCGCCGGAACTGATGCGCAAGCTCACCGATCGCCTGATGTTCGGTGATCAGAAAATCAAGGCAGCGCTGGACCATTTCGAGACCAGCGCCCCCGAGCAAGGAGACTCCTCATCATGACCTACTCCCTTAACGACAAGGTGGTGCTGATCACCGGCGCGGCCGGCGGCATCGGGGCCGCGACCGCTCGAGCGCTGTTCGAACAAGGCGCCCGGCTTGTGCTCACCGACCTGCGCCAGGCCGATGTCGATGCGCTCGCGGCCGAGTTCGACGCAGCACGCGTGCTTGCGCTGGCGCTGGACGTGACCGACATGCGTGCCAGCCGTCAGGCCGTTGCCGACGCCGTGCGGCGCTTCGGCCGCCTGGACGTGGTCTTCGCCAACGCCGGCATCGCCTGGGACCCACCCAAGACCGTGCTCACCGTGGACGATGCGGAGTTCGAGAAGATCGTCGAGGTTGATCTGCTGGGCGTGTGGCGCACCGTCAAGGCGGCATTGCCGGAGATCGTCAAGAACCGCGGCCAGGTGCTGACGACCAGCTCGATCTACGCCTTCATGAACGGCACCATCAACGCGCCGTACGCCATGTCCAAGGCCGGGGTTGAATCCTTCACCCGGGCACTGCGCACCGAACTCGCCGGCTCCGGCGCCAGCGCCTCCGTGCTCTACCCCGGCTGGGTCAAAACCCCGATGACCGAACTCGCCTTCGGTGGCAACGCGACGGTCACCCGCTTTCTCGAAGCGTTGCTGCCGAAACCGCTGCGCACGCTGGTCGCACCCGAGACCATCGCGTCCGATGTCGTCAAAGGCTTGAAGGAACGCGCACCGCGCATCATCTCGCCGTCGCGCTGGGCCGCCGCGTCGCTGCTGCGCGGTGTGGTCATCTCGGCCTTCGATCGCAAGCTGGACACCGACGAAACCGTGCGCGAAGTAGTCCGCCAGATTGAGCAGGATTCCCGGCAAAGCCGCGGGAACAAGCGAAAGGCGGCCTGATCAACCGCACCGGTGCCGTGAAGCCAACTAGCCAGCACTGTCCCGGAAGCGTGCGAAATGCTGCTCCCCGCCGTCACTACTGCCCGATTCCACAAACAAACCGGCCTTCTTCGCCCTATAGATCAACGTGTACGCCACGTTGCGGCGGCGGCGGTCCGGCACGCGGGTGGCGTCAATCTGCTCGTACAACTCCCGCATCGAAAACCGCTCGCGCTCGGTGAGCCAGTCCCAAAGGTGCTGGGCCGCCAACTCCGAAATACCGAGGGGGTGATCGTGGGGCATGCGTGGTCCGGTCAGTGGTTAGCCCTCAACCTTCCGGACGCCGAAGCTGCTCGTCAATTCGGGTCGATTCAGTGCGAGCAGGTCGCCGCGGTAGCGATGCTGGTGCCAGTTTGCTTGCCAATATGAAGGCGCAGAATCAAGTACGCCCTACTCTCCCAGACGAGCCGCCCGAATACCGCACACAGGGCGCCAGCCAGTCGCCAAGGCCAGTTCGACATAAACATCCACCCAGGATTACTCGCGTCGCTTCTCCACATCGGCTGACCTATGATGTGTAACACATGGTGAATCGCTCTCTCGCGGCGCAAAACATTGACCAGAAATTGTCCAGCCAATCAATGACCTCCGTAGATCAACAGTATCCCGACCGTGCTCATACCAGGTTAGGAATCAACGAGCAGGACATTGAAGACGAGTTGATCGGCAAACTCGTTGACCTCAAGTACGTCCACCGCCCGGATATTCGCGACCGCTTGTCACTCGAAGCGAATTTCCGCCAGAAGTTCGAAGAACTGAACCGCGTGAGGCTCAGTGACAGCGAATTTGAGCGGCTTCTGGAAGAGATTGTGACTCCTGACGTCTTCACCGCTGCCCAGACACTACGCAGTCGCAACAGCTTTTCACGCGACGACGGTACGCCACTCAACTACACGCTGGTCAACATCAAGGACTGGTGCAAGAACAGTTTCGAAGTCGTCAACCAGCTTCGCATCAACACCGATTACAGCCACCATCGCTATGACGTGTTGCTGCTGATCAATGGCGTGCCGGTCGTTCAGATCGAGCTGAAGACCCTGGGTATCAACCCGCGACGTGCCATTGAGCAAATCGTCGAATACAAGAATGATCCGGGCAATGGCTACACGCGCACGCTGCTGTGCATGATCCAGTTGTTCATCGTCAGCAACCGTTATTCCACCTGGTATTTCGCCAACAACAACACCCGTCATTTCAACTTCAACGCGGAAGAGCGCTTCCTGCCGGTCTATCAGCACGCAGCACCGGACAACAGCAAGATCACCGGCCTGGACCGTTTTGCCGATACCTTCCTGGCCAAGTGCACGCTCGGCCAGATGATCAGCCGCTACATGGTGCTGGTCGCCAGCGAGCAGAAGCTTCTGATGATGCGGCCGTATCAGATCTATGCGGTCAAGGCGATTGTGGACTGCATCCAGCAGAACTGTGGCAACGGTTACGTCTGGCACACCACCGGTAGTGGCAAGACACTGACGTCGTTCAAGGCCTCCACGCTGCTCAAGGCCAATCCTGATATCGAAAAATGCTTGTTCGTGGTGGACCGCAAGGACCTCGATCGCCAGACCCGCGAAGAATTCAATCGCTTTCAGGAGAACTGCGTCGAGGAGAACACCAACACGCAGACGCTGGTGCGGCGATTGCTGTCCGACGACGTCGCCGACAAGGTCATCGTCACCACCATCCAGAAGCTGGGCCTGGCGCTGGATGCCAGCAATCCACGCAACTATCACGAACAGCTCAAACCCCTGCGAGGCCAGCGCATCGTCTTCATTTTCGACGAATGCCACCGCTCGCAATTCGGCGATAACCATCAGGCCATCAAGGCCTTCTTCCCCAAGGCGCAGCTATTCGGGTTTACCGGTACGCCGATCTTCGAGGAAAATGCCAGCTACAAGCGCATCGAAGGCGATCAGGCCTCGATGAAGACCACGCAGGACCTGTTCCAGAGCGAACTGCACGCCTACACCATCTCCCACGCCATCGAAGACCGGAATGTTCTGCGGTTCCACGTGGACTACTTCAAGCCCGACGGCAAGGATGCCCCCAAGCCGGGTCAGACACTGGCCAAGAAAGCGATTGTCGATGCGATCCTGGCCAAGCACGACGCCGCGACCGGCGGGCGCCGCTTCAACGCCATCCTCGCGACCGCGTCGATCAACGACGCCATCGAGTACTTCAAGCTGTTCGAGACGGCGCAGGCGGAAAGACAACAGGCTGATCCGGAACTCCGCCCGCTCAATATCGCCGCCGTGTTCTCGCCACCGGCAGACGTGAGCGCGGACGTGCGGCAGATTCAGGAGGACCTCCCCAACGAGCAGGAAGACAACAAGCACGACCCGGAAGGCAAGAAGGCCGCGCTCAAGGCCATCATTGCGGACTACAACGCGCGTTTTTCCACCAACCACCGCATCGAGGAATTCGACGCCTACTACCAGGACGTGCAACAGCGCATCAAGGATCAGCAGTTTCCAAACGTGGACCTGCCCAACAAGGGCCGTGAGAAGATCGACATCACCATCGTGGTGGACATGCTGCTCACCGGCTTTGATTCCAAATACCTCAACACGCTGTACGTGGACAAGAACCTCAAGCACCACACGCTGATCCAGGCCTTTTCCCGCACCAACCGCGTGCTCAATGACAGCAAGCCCTACGGCAACATCCTCGACTTTCGCGGCCAGCAGGAGGCCGTGGATGCCGCCATTGCCCTGTTCTCCGGTGCCACGGCGGACAAGGCCCGCGAAATCTGGCTGGTGGACCGTGCGCCGGTGGTCATCGAAAGACTCCAGACCGCCAGAACCGACCTGGACGACTTCATGCGTTCGCAAGGCCTCAGCGGCCAGCCGGACGATGTCGCCAACCTGCAAGGCGACGAGGCCCGCGCGGCCTTCATCAAGCACTTCCGCGAAGTGCAGCGCCTGCAAACCCAGCTCGACCAGTACACCGACCTCACCGAGGAACAGGCCACCACCATCCGCCAGATTCTGCCCAAGGACGAACTCAGCGCGTTCCGCGGCGCGTATCTGGAAACCGCCCAACGGCTCAAGGCCCAGCGTGAAAAGCCCGGCAGCCAGCCCATTCCGGAAGTCGAACAGCTCGATTTTGAGTTCGTGCTGTTTGCCTCGGCGCTGATCGACTACGACTACATCGTCAAGCTGATGGCGGATTTCTCATCCAGGGCGCCGGGCAAGCAGACCCTGAGCCGTGAACAGCTCATCGGCCTGATCCAGAGCGATGCCAAGTTCATGGACGAGCGCGAGGCCATTACCGACTACGTGCAGACCCTCCAGGCTGGCGAAGGTCTGAAGGAACAGGACATCCGGGATGGCTACAAGCGCTTCAAGGAACAGAAGAACACCACCGAACTGAATGAGCTGGCCGCTGCCCACGGGCTGATGCCCGAATCATTGCAAGACTTCGTGGACGCGATACTGGAGCGAATGATCTTTGACGGAGAACAACTCACCAACCTGCTGGCGCCGCTGGAACTAGGCTGGCGGGCGCGAACACAGAAAGAACTCGCCTTGATGGCGGACCTGGTTCCGTTGTTGAAGCGGCGTGCGGGTGGGCGAGAGATTTCGGGGCTTGATGCTTATGAGCTGTAAGTTGTCCAACACCAAGGTTCACCTGCTCACTCCGCCGCTTCGCTTCCAAGAATTTCGTGAGCATCCAGGGTGGAAAATAAAACCCCTTGGAAGTGAGGGCGAATTCCTTTCTTCGCTGAGTGGAAAATCAGCGGGCCATTTCGGCACAGGCAACGGTAAATTTGTGACCTACATGAATGTGTTTTCGAACACATTCACCGACATGTCGTCTCTCGGAACAGTAGACGTGGGCGAAAATGAATCACAAAACAGGATTGTGGACGGTGACGTCCTTTTTACAGTGTCCTCAGAAACGCCGCATGACGCGGGGATGTCAAGCGTCGTCCAGGAGGATGCGGATGATTGCTATCTGAATTCCTTCTGCACAATTTTCAGGTTTTTCCCTGGCGCACGGCCAGTTGATCGCTTTACCGGCTATGCAATGCGGCAACCGTTGGTCCGCAAGTACCTTAAGGAACGTGCACAGGGAGCTACTCGGTTCAACTTGTCCAGAGCAGCCTTCCGTAATATTCCATTTGCAATTCCGGGAAGGCCCGAGCAACAAAAAATCGCCGACTGCCTGACTTCACTCGACGAGTTGATTGCCGCCCAAGGGCGGAAAGTGGAGGCGCTGAAGGCCCACAAGAAAGGCCTGATGCAGCAGCTTTTCCCCCGAGAAGGGGAAGCCGTTCCCCGGCTGCGGTTTCCAAGATTTCGGGCTTTTGGGGAATGGCTTGAGAAGCCCGCCGGGACGCTCTTCAGGAATCGAGTCGAATCCGGGTCAGGGGGACTCCCTATTTACTCGGTGACCATGAATGACGGGCTGGTAAATCGTTCTTCTCTGGACCGAAAGATTGACGACATTGCGAATGCGGAAGGAAACAAGAAAGTCCACAAGTACGACATCGCATACAACATGATGCGAATGTGGCAAGGCGCGTCCGGAGTCGCACCGGAGGACTGTATGGTCAGTCCTGCTTACGTTGTTTTAGCTCCAGGTTCCGAGGTGCACGCACCATTCTTCGGGTATCTCTTCAAACTTCCCCAGTATCTGAAACTTCTCACCGCACATTCGCAGGGTCTGACAAAAGACAGGCTGCGGCTGTACTACAAGGATTTTGTGGGAATCCCCCTGCCGCGCCCTGATCTGTCAGAGCAGAAAGAGATTGCAAGCGCTCTGCAATCGATCGATGAGCTGATTTTGGTGGCATCGCGAAAATTGAACGGGCTCAAGACGCACAAAAAAGGCCTCATGCAGCAACTCTTCCCCTCGCCCGAGGCCATGGAGGCGTGAGCAGCAAGCCGTTTGCCGATCTGAGCGCTCTGGCTGAACATTTGCGGCAGGAACTGGAAAGTAAAAAGTACGTCCTGCTCTACGCCTACAACGGCACCGGCAAGACCCGCCTGTCCACCGCCTTCAAGGATCTCGGCAAGAACGGCGACGAGCGTGACACGTTGTACTTCAATGCCTTCACCGAGGACCTGTTCTTCTGGGACAACGATCTGGAAAACGACCGTCTGCGGGTGCTGAAGATCAACAAGGATTCCCGCTTCTTCGCCGGGCTGGAACAGTTCGAGATGGACAACCGCATCCGCCCGCTGCTGAGTCGCTACGCGGATTTCGATTTCCGCATCGATACCGATGCCTGGGAGGTCACCTTCTCCCGCGAAATCCGGAACGGTGAGACGACCGAGACCGTCGAGGACATCAAGGTGTCCCGAGGCGAGGAGAACATCTTCATCTGGTGCTTCTTCCTGGCGATCGTGCAGTTGACACTCGACGGCGAGCAGCCTTACGCCTGGGTGAAGTACCTGTATGTCGATGATCCGATTTCATCCTTGGATGAGCACAATGCGATTGCCGTCGCCAACCATCTGGCCCAGATGCTGAAGACCCAGGATCACGAGATCAGGACGGTCATCTCCACTCACCACACCTTGTTCTTTAACGTGTTGTGCAACGAGCTGGGAAAAGCCAGGAAATACGTGCTGTCCAAGACATCCGATCCGGTGAGCTATGCACTCCGTGAGGAGCGCGGCGACACGCCATTCTTCCATCATGTCGCTGCGCTGGTGGAACTGCATCAGGCCGCGCAAAGCGGCCTGCTGTATGCCTACCACTTCAACATGCTCCGCGCCATCCTGGAAAAGACGGCCAGTTTCCATGGTTACAGGAATTTCGCGGCCTGCATCAAGCGCCAAGACGACGATGCCGATGGCATCTTGCATGCGCGACTCGTCAACATCCTGAGCCACGGTAATTATTCGCTGTACGAGCCACGCGAATTGGTGGACGAGAACAAGGCATACTTTCAACAGATTCTTGGGGATTTCCTGGAACGCTTTCCCTTTAATCGGGAGATGTTTCCGGTCACTGTGGCACCCACGGAAGCCGAGGACGCCACAGCGTCGTGAGCAAGAAGGTCATCATCATCGCGGGCCCCAACGGCGCAGGAAAAACGACCTTCGCCCGCTCGTTCCTGCCGCAGGAAGCGCAATGCCCGCACTTCATCAACGCCGATCTGATCGCTGCCGGCCTGTCGCCGTTCGAGCCTGAAGCTGCTGCGATCAAGGCCGGGCGATTGATGCTGCAAGAGATGGCGGATTTGTTCAGGCGCGGACAGAGCTTCGCCTTTGAGACCACGTTGTCTGGTCTGGCGTACTTGCGCCACATTGATCAATGGCGGGCGGCTGGCTATCACGTCAGCATCTATTTTCTGGCCTTGCCCGGTCCCAAAATGGCCATCAGTCGCGTGGCCGAACGCGTTCGCCAGGGTGGTCACAACATCCCCGAGCCCGTGATTCGGCGTCGGTTTGCTGCGGGGTGGCGCAACTTTGAACATCAGTACAAACCCAGGGTTGATGCCTGGGCGGTCTATGACAATGCGGGCCCTGAACCCGTGCTCCTGGAATGGGGAGAAAACACATGAATGCCAAAGATATCGATCAGGCAAAGGATCCCGACCTTCGGGCTTCGTTGATTGCCATCCGTCGAGCGGCCGCGTACGCGCGCCAGGAGGCGATCCGGACCAACACGCACATTGTCATTTACAGCAACGGCGCGCTGCAGCGGGTATCAGCGGCAGAACTGCGCGAACAGGTCGAGCATGAGGCCAAGGCGTGACCGAAGCCGATCAGAAGGAGCTGGGCAAAACGCTCTGGAACATCGCCGACCAGTTACGCGGTGCGATGAACGCGGACGACTTCCGCGACTACATGCTGTCGTTTCTGTTTCTGCGCTATCTGTCGGACAACTACGAAGCCGCGGCCCGAAAGGAGCTGGGTTCGGACTACCCGACGCTGGCGGATGACGATCGGCGCACACCACTGGCGGTGTGGTATGCACAGAACGAATCGGATCAGGTCGAGTTCGAAAAGCAGATGCGCCGCAAGGTGCACTACGTCATCCGGCCCGATTATCTGTGGAGCAGCATTGCGGAGTTGGCCCGGCAACAGAGTTATGTCCTGCTCGACACCTTGCAGAGGGGTTTCAGCTTCATCGAGAACGAGTCGTTTTCGACCGCTTTTCAGGGCTTGTTCTCCGAAATCAATCTTTCATCCGAGAAGCTCGGAAAAAAGTATGACGACCGTAACGCCAAGCTGTGTTCGATCATTTCCGAGATCGCGCGTGGCATGTCGCTGTTCTCCACCGATGTGGATACGCTGGGCGACGCCTATGAATATCTGATCGGCCAGTTTGCGTCCGGCTCCGGCAAGAAGGCGGGCGAGTTCTACACCCCGCAGCGCATCTCGGACGTTCTTTCCGCCATCGTCACGCTGGATGGGCAGGATCCATCCACAGGACAGCGGAACAGGCTCGACAGCGTGTTTGACTTTGCATGTGGGTCAGGATCGCTGCTGCTGAATGTTCGCAAGCGAATGGGGCCACACGGTATCGGCAAGATCTACGGCCAGGAATCCAACATCACCACTTACAACCTGGCGCGCATGAATATGCTGCTGCACGGGGTGAAGGACACCGAGTTCGAGATTTACCACGGCGATTCGCTGAAGAACGAATGGGACTGGCTGCGCGAGACTAATCCGGCGAAGAAGCCGCGGTTCGATGCGGTCATCGCCAATCCGCCATTCAGCTACCGCTGGGCCCCCAACGAAGCGATGGGCGAGGACATGCGCTTCAAGAACCACGGTCTGGCGCCCAAGAGCGCCGCCGATTTCGCCTTCCTGCTGCACGGTCTGCACTATCTGAAGGATGACGGCGTCATGGCCATCATCCTGCCGCACGGTGTGCTGTTCCGCGGTGGCGCGGAAGACCGTATTCGGCGCAAGTTTCTCGCCGATGGTCACATTGACACCGTCATCGGTTTGCCCGCCAACCTGTTTTATTCCACCGGCATCCCGGTTTGCGTCCTGGTGCTGAAGAAGTGCAAGAAGCCGGATGATGTTCTGTTCATCAACGCAGCCGAGCATTTCGAGAAGGGCAAACGCCAGAATCACCTGTCGCAGTCGCACATCGACAAGATCGTCGGCACCTACAGGGACCGTCTTGAAGAAGACCGCTATTCCCGCCGCGTTTCGATGGAAGACATCGAGAAAAACGATTTCAACCTCAACATCTCACGCTATGTCAGCACGGTCGAACCGGAACCGGAGATTGACCTGAACGCGGTCCATCAGGAACTGGAAGCCATTGAGGATGAGATTCAAGCGGCAACCAAGAAACACAACTCGTTCCTTCATGAGTTGGGTCTACCGCTGCTTAGAGAGTGAATCCCTCTCAATCGACATCCGCCCGAAGCATGTGCGGAAATCCGATCGCATCGGTACTACGTTTGCACGCCTGCAACTGCCTGCATGATGTCCGCGCAGGAATGTCGCGGACAAGGATTATGAATCGCCCCGGTGCGGCCTCCGCGGGGGTCGGCCATCAACACGCATCCGTCGCAGATTGAGTCGCCGCCCGGCGTCGGCATGAAGCTGTCGTAGATGGCGCCCGGCTCGCGGTCCTCCAGCCATTCGTCGCGCGGAACAATCCGGTGTTGCATGATCAAGTTCCTTGTTGCGATTGTGCGACCGTGGCCGACGCTAGGCGTTGGCGGGCCGGTTGGGAGTGACAAACTTGGCGCGATTCGCATGGATGCCCTGACCGCTGCCGCAGCGCAGGCCTTGGCGGCCGGTGATCCGATTGGTGCACTCAAGCGCGTGGCACTGCGCCGCGACCCAGCTGCGCTGGCCTTGCGTGGTATTGCCATGGCGCAACTGGGTGATTGGCAGCGCGCCCGCGAGTTGCTGCGAGACGCCGCCCGGGGCTTCGGCAAGCCTGCTGCAACCGCGCGGGCACGCTGCCTGATCGCGGAGGCCGAGATCGCCCTGGTTTCGCGTGACCTGACCTGGCCCGGCAACCGCTTGAACGAGGCCCGTGCATTGCTGTTATCGCGTGGCGACCTGGCCAGCGCCGGCCACGCTGGTTACCTCGAGGCCCGGCGTCATCTATTGATCGGCCAGCTCGCCACCGCCGAGCAGGTCATGAACTCCATCGATCCTGTCCAACTCACGCCGGCATCGCTGGCTGGGTTCTGGTTAGTTGCGGCGGGCATTGCCATGCGTCAGCGTGCGATTACTCGGGCAAGTGGAGCGCGGGAGCGCAGGGGAAGCGCGGGACGGGGTCGGCGG
>OOGU01000133.1_pt1 | contig 18489 bp, 15 predicted proteins | sample 1670261 | NCBI WGS metagenome assembly OOGU01 (sample SAMEA98137168, study PRJEB22522) | marine metagenome | biome: marine biome; feature: marine water body; material: sea ice | place: Arctic Ocean | collected 04-Sep-2015 | depth 1.3 m
GTGGCGCCTTGTCCTTACCTCGCGGGTAATCGAAATGCCGGGCGGGGTTCGCTATCCTCGCCGCAAAACACCTCAGAAACCGCAGGAATCCGCCTCATGAGCCAGCTCCCTGACATTTCCTATCTGCCTTTCGCTCATCTCCTCGGGATCGAACTCAAGGAAGCGACGCCCGACCGCGTGGTGGCGGCGCTCACCGTTCGCAAGGAGCTCTGCACCGTGCCGGACATCCTGCATGGCGGCGCGATCATGTCCTTCGCGGATACGGTCGGCGCGGTCGCCACTGTGCTGAACCTGAAGGGCGGCGCGACCACGACGACGGTCGAGAGCAAGACGAATTTCCTCGCGCCCGTGCCCATCGGCGACACGGCGACGGCGACCTGCGAACCGTTTCACAAGGGCGGGCGGCTGATGGTCTGGCAGACGAAGATCACGCGGGGCGACGGGCGGCTTTGCGCCGTGGTCACGCAGAGCCAGATGGTGCTGGAGCCGAAGAAGAAGGGCTGAAGCGGCAGGCGGTTCACTAACTCTTCCACCCTCCCCCTGTGGGAGGGTCAAACGGCTGCAAGCCGTTTGGGGAGGGGTAGTTGCCAGAAACTCGGGACTGCGTGTCTGTCTGCTGCTGCAACCCCTCCCCGAAATTCGCTGCGCAAATTTCGACCCTCCCACAGGGGGAGGGTGGAAGAGGGAGGCTAGTCCCTTGACGGAAGCTCCAGCTCGGGCAGTTCCGGCACTTCCGCGTCCTCGCGCTTCGGATGCCCCGCGTTGCGCGTCGAGAGCCTGCGCCAGGCCCAGTTGACGCGGGCCTCGCCGCGGAAGACGCGGCCGGCGACGACGATCTGTTCGGCGCGCCGCGTCGCATCGCCGGAACCGAGATAGACGCTTTCCTCGATGGCGATCTCGCATTCGCCGCCTCCGGCCCGTGCGCGGAACTGCCAGCCGTCGCCGTTTGGCAGCAGCACCAGCACGTTCATGCGGTCATGGGCGAGCGAAATGCGCGCATCCGGATGAATGTGGAAGCGGATCGCGAATTCCGGGTCCTGTGGCGGCTTATGCCAGTAGCGGCGCTGCCAGGGCTTCGGGCGGCGCGGCTGCGGCGCCGTCTCCAGCACATCCTCGCCGCGCAGGTCCTCGCCCGTCGCCGACAGGAAAAAGCGGCGGCGGTGGATCAGTCCGAAAAGGCCCGCATAACCGTCATGCGCGGTTTCGAGCCAGACACCCGCCTCGTTCTCGTTGCGGCGGCTGTCGACCTCGACCGGTCCTTCCATCACGCGCGCGCCGAGGAGAAGCCGCGAGATCTTGCCGCGCAGCATGCGCGCCGACGATGTGTCGGCGAGAACGAGCGTCGAATGCGCCGCCGTCGCGCGGCTTGCCGCTTCCCATTCAGGCCCGAGCACTTTCGTCGCGCCGCAATTCACGATCATGCGGGAGCGGCCCGCGCTCATCTCGAAGGCGAGACAGCCCGCATGAGCCTCATGGCTGAAGGGACCGGGCGGCGCGCGGCCGGTATCGACGACGAGGCTTGCGGGCCCGGCCGCGAGACGCTGATAGCCCGAATGCGGCGCGAAGCCGAAGGGCCGCCCCTTGGCGTCGTCGCGCTCGAGAGCGGCGTCGATCGCGCCTTCGGGGCCTTCCGTCGAGCCATTGAAGAGCGCGAGACGCCCATCGCCGTGGCGGAAGAAGCGCAGCATCGGCGTCATCCGGTCGATGGCGTCGCGAACCGGCTTCGGCACCTCGATGCGGCGCGCCGTCAGCGCATCGCGGAGCGAAATGAGGTCGAGCAGGATTGACAGTTGCGCGGAGGGGTTGCGGCTGACATGGCCGCCATCGGCGAGGATCTGCCGGTCGAGTTCGCGGCAGAGAAGCACAAGGCCCTTCTTCAGCCGCTTGTGGCCTTCGGAAAGGCAGAGCCCGGAAAAGGCGAGGCCCATCGCCGCCGTGATGCGCGGTTCGCCGGCCGGCGCGATCGCGGCGACACGGGCGAGGTGGCGCGCCTGCCGCGCCATGTTGCGCAGAAGCATCGAGCGGTAGACGAGTTCGGTGCCGTCGATGATCAGCGCGCCGTTCGCAACCCATGAGGTGAGGCGGCGGCCGATCACCTGCGGCCGCCAGGCGATGTCGTGCCAGTTGCCTTCCGTCTCGATCCAGTCGGCGACGAGCTTCTGCGCATAGCGCTGCGCCGTGTCGCCATTATTGGCGGCATGCGCCGCCGTGAAATGGCGCAGCCACGAGAAGCCGTGCAGTTCCTCCGCCCAGGTCTCGCTCGGCGGATCGGCGGCGAAAGGCGAGGAGCCGCCGGGCGCGCGTACCTGTCCGCCGGGCAGGAACCATCTTCCCTGGAAGAGCGCGTCCGCGGCGCTGGCGCGGCCAGGGCGCAGTTCCGGCGGATAGAGCACCATGTGGTCGGGCATCGGACCGCGCAGGCTCTGCCCGTAGGCCCATGTGTCGAAGGCGCGGGCGAGGCCGGCATCGCGCATGCGCACCAGCGCCGCGCCCGCCAGATCGATGGCGCGGTTTCCCGAGGGCGCGGCCATGCGCCCTGCGGCGCCGCCATTCCGTCCGGATTTCGTTCGCGCTACGGCCATGCCGGCGGCCCTTCCGTTGACGCGCGTCCCTTCTCAGGCGCCGCGCAGTGCCGCGATGTTCTTTGCATAGGCGGAGGGCCCGCCCTTGAATGTCGCCGTGCCCGCAACGAGCACGGTCGCACCCGCCGCGATGGCGCGCGGCGCGGTGTCGAAATTGATGCCGCCATCGACCTCGAGTTCGACGTCCACGCCTTCCGCGTCGATCCGCTTACGGATGGTTTCGATTCGGGCGAGCTGGCTTTCGATGAAGCTCTGCCCGCCGAAGCCGGGGTTCACCGACATGACGAGAACGAGGTCGATGTCGCCGAGCAATGGCCAGAGCATTTCGAGCGGCGTCGCCGGGTTGAGCGAGAGGCCGGCCTTGCAGCCCGCCTGTCTGATCGCCTGGACGGTGCGGTGGGGGTGCGGTCCGGCTTCCGGGTGGAAGGTGATGATGTCCGCGCCCGCTTTCGCGAAGGCGTCGATATAGAGGTCGACCGGCGAGATCATCAGATGAACGTCGAAGACCTTGTCCGAGTACGGCTTGATCGCTTTCACGATGTCCGGCCCGATGGTGATGTTCGGCACGAAGTGGCCGTCCATCACGTCGACATGGATGTAGTCCGCGCCCGCTTCCGTGATGGCGCGGACCTCCTCGCCCAGCCGGGCGAAGTCCGAGGCCAGAATGGACGGGGCGATCTTGATGCCGCTCATGACGCGAAGCTCTTGTGGTGGGTGATGCCGCAGCCTACTGCATTTTGCATTCCGGGCTTCTGCAATCAGTGATTAACAGCTAGATTCGCGGGGTGCAAGATTGAGCGGGCCCGGCCCCGTCCTGTCCGTTCGGGGATCTCCATGTCTTCTTCGTCATCCGCCGGGGCGCCGGTGCTCAGCTTTCGCCAGCGCCTCACCTGGGGCGCCCATCTCTTCAAGGCGCTGTTCTACCAGTATCACCGCGAGTTCGCGGAGCGGATCGCGCCGCTGGTGCCGGAAGACGGCGTCATCGCCGATGTCGGCGCGCATTCGGGCCAGTTCGCAAAGCTGTTTTCGCGGATGGTGCCAAGCGGCCGGGTCCATGCCTTCGAGCCGGGCGGCTATGCCCTGTCGATCCTGCGTCCCGTGGTCCGGCTGTGCCGCCTGCGCAATGTCGAGATCGTGCCCGCCGGGCTTTCCGACATGCCGGGCAAGGAGGTGCTCAACGTGCCGCTCAAGAAGCGCGGTACGCTCGGCTTCGGCCTTGCCCATATCGGCGCGGAGCTCAGCGGCCGGAATGTCGTCTCGCAGGAGATCCAGCTCACCACGCTCGATCTCTTCGTCCATGAGCGGAACATCACGCGGCTCGATTTCATCAAGGCCGATATCGAGGGCTGGGAGCCGCATTTCCTGCGCGGCGCGCGCGAGACCATCGCGCGGCTCCGGCCCTCGCTGATGATCGAGGTGTCGCCGAAGCAGCTTGCGCAGTCCGGGTCGTCGCAGGAAGAAATCTTCTCGGTCTTCGAGCCGCTCGGCTACCGGGTCTTCAAGACGCGCGAGCATGAGGGCTACCGGCTTCACGCCGTCACGGGGTTCGATGGACCGGCGGATTATCTCTTCGTGCCGGAAGAACGGGCATCGCTTCTCGAGACCGGCTGAGCCTCAGCGCTTGCGCGCCAGTACCTTCAGCGCGGGCTTCAGGCTCCAGACGAAACGGATCACGTCGAAACCGTGCCGGTCGAGAAAGCGCGTCATCGAGTCCTTCGTGAAATAAAGGATGTGATGCGGCGGGAAGACCTGGTCCCAGTCCGGAAAGTTCCCGGGCACGCGCCAGTGGCCCGCATCGGGCGTCGTGAGATAGAGCAGTGCGCCGGGCGCGAGGCGCGGCGTCAGCGCCTCGAAATAGGCATGCGGATCGGGGATGTGTTCGATCACTTCCGTCGAGAAGGCGAAATCGAAATTGCCCCATTCGGGCGGCAGGCTTTCGATGGGACCGGCGTGATACTTGCCGCCCGGGAAGCTCCGTTTCGCGGCGCCGACGCTTTCCGGATCGATGTCGATGCCATGCGCGTCGAAGCCGAGTTCGCGGGCGGCTTCCACCGTCGTGCCGATGTTGCAGCCGAGATCGATGAAGCGCTTGCCGTTCGCGAGGTGCATGTAGCGCTTCAGGCGCTTGCGCGAGCGGGCGACCTTCTTCTTCGCCTTCTTCGTGTAGCTGATGCTCGGCCCGTAATTATCGTAGATCGCGGCGACGTCCGCGCCGGTCGGCATCGGATGGACGAAGCCGAAGCCGCAGGCCGTGCAGCGAAACATGTTGTGGCCCTTGTGCGCGCCGAGCGGCACGAAGGAGGTGCCGCCGCAGATCATGCAGCTCGCGGGCGTTTCGGTCTTTTCGTGTGCGGTGTCGGGCAAGGGCGTGTTCCGGAAAATTCGGGCGCCAGCCTGCCTTCGGGGCCCCCGTTCGTCAATTGAATAGCACGGGCGGGCGGCGCGTTACGCGCGTTCGAGCCGCGCGGCGTAGAAACCGTCCATGCCGCCTTCGACGCCCATGTGGCAGGGCAGGCTGCGGATGTCGCCGTCGCCGGTCAGGATTTCGGCGAGCCCGCCCACTTCGTCCACCGTCACGGACCGGCGGCGAAAATCCGCATTGGCGGCAAGGAATCGCTCGATCTGGCGCACGCCTTCTTCGGGTTCGAGCGAACAGGTGCAATAGACGAGCGTGCCGCCCGGTGCGGTGAGCGCTGCCGCGCGATCGAGAAGCCTCGCCTGCAGCGCGGCGAGCTTGTCGCGGTCGGCGGGGCTCTTGAGATGAAGCACATCGGGATGCCGCCGCGCCGTTCCCGTCGCGGTGCAGGGCGCGTCGAGCAGGACCCGGTCCCATTGCCGGCCGGGATCGTAGCTGCCGGCATCGGCGGCCACGGTTTCGGCGGCAAGGCCGAGCCTCGCGAGATTTTCCGTGAGACGTTCGAGGCGCGGCTTCGAGCGGTCGAGCGCGGTCACGGTCGCGCCCCTCGCGGCGAGCGCCGCCGTCTTGCCGCCGGGCGCCGCGCAGAGGTCGAGCACGGCGCGCGCTTTCACCTCGCCCAGAAGTCTCACCGGCAGCGCCGCCGCCGCGTCCTGCACCCACCATGCGCCTTCCGCGAAGCCCGGAAGGTCCTCGATGCGCCCCGCATCCTCGAGGCGCAGCGTCCCCGTCGGCAGGATCGTCGCGCCGAGCTTCTCCGCCCAGGGAGCGAGCTCGCTTTCGTCTTTCACCGAGAGGTCGAGCGGCGGGTCTTCGTAATGCGCGCGGATGATCGCGCGCGTCGTCTCCTTGCCGTAGGCGGCAGTCCAGCTTTCCCACAGCCAGTCCGGCGTATCGAGACGCTCCGTATCCAGAGTATCCAGTATGGCGTCGCCTTCGCGCGTGACGCGGCGCAGCACCGCGTTCACCAGCGCCTTGTAGTGCCGCGCTGTCGCGTCCTGCGCCGCTGCCTCGACGTTCATCGAGACGGCAGCATGATGCGCGACGCGCAGGAACAGGATTTCCGTCACGCCCGCGCGCAGGATGTTCATGGTCGCGCCCGCGCGTTTCGGCAGGTCCTTGTCGAGAAGCGCGCCGATCACATGATCGACGGTGCCGAGGCGGCGGATCGCGGTGGCGGCGATGGCGCGGGCAAAGGCGCGGTCGCGCGGTTCGGCGCGGGCGAGGCTGCCCGTGGCCGCTTCGTCGGCGAAGGCATCGTCGAGCGCGCGGCGCTCCTTCAGCACGGCGGTGAGAATGGCGGCGGCGCCTTCGCGCGCCGCGAGGCCCGGTTCGGTTGGTTTCGTCATGGGGGCGGTTTAGAGCACAGCCGCCGCCCGCCGGGAAGGGGGTGCCGGATCAGCCCCGGGGACGGCCTGCCGCCTGGCGCATCGCCTGTGCGAGCTCGCGCAGCGCCGAGATGCGGTTCGCGGTCGCCGGATGGGTCGAGAAGAGGCTGTCGCGGCCGCGCCCGTTCAGCGGATTGATGATGAACATGTGCGCGGTGGCGGGGTTCGCTTCCGCTTCCTCGTTCGGGGCCTTCCGGGCCGCCTCGTCGATCCGCTCGAGCGCGGAAGCGAGCCAGAGCGGGTTGCCGGAAATTTCCGCGCCGCCCGCATCCGCCGAATATTCGCGCGTGCGGCTGATCGCCATCTGCACCAGCGCGGCCGCCATCGGGGCGAGGATCGCCAGCGCCAGCGTGCCGATGAAGCCGCCCGCGTTGCGGTTGCCGCCGAAGAAGAGCGCGAAGTTCGCGAGCATCGAGATCGCGCCCGCGATCGTCGCCGTCACCGTCATGGTGAGCGTGTCGCGGTTTTTGATATGCGCAAGTTCGTGCGCCATCACGCCGGCGAGTTCCTCGGGCGTGAGCATGCCGATCAGCCCGCTCGTCGCCGCGACGGCGGCATGTTCCGGGTCGCGGCCGGTCGCGAAGGCGTTCGGCTGCGGATTGTCGATGATGTAGATCTTTGGCGTCGGGATGCCCGCGCGCGCGGCGAGTTCCCGCACGATGCCGACATAGTTCGGCGCCGTCGTCTCGTCGACCTGCCGCGCCTTGTACATGCGCAGCACCATCTTGTCGGAATTCCAGTAGGCGAAGAGGTTCATGGCCGCGGCGACGACGAAGGCGATCATCGCGCCCTTCGGGCCGCCGATCAGAAAGCCAAGTCCCATGAAAAGCGCCGTCATGGCCGCGAGGAGCATGCCGGTTTTCAGTGTGTTCATTGGCTCTGTCTTCAACCTCTCCATCTGTCCGCCGCCTCCGGGGTGGAAGCGCGCCGTCGCCCGCTTTATATGTATCCTGATTGTGGCCGGTTCAAGAAAGGCGAATTTTCATGGCGGATGAGGAAAATCCGGCGGAAAGGGGCGCACGGAAGCTTCTTTCGCCTGCCGCCCGGCGCGCGCTGGCGGAAGCCGAGGCGCGCCGCCGCGAAGCCGATGCCGCGCCGCAGCGCCCGAAGGAGATCAACGGCCGCGGCGGCGCCGAGCCCACGCGCTACGGCGACTGGGAAGTGAAGGGTATCGTCAGCGATTTCTGAATGGCGCCGGCCGGGCGTCAGGGGGGCGACGGCAGAGGAGTGAGTTTGCCCGACAGGTTTTCGCCCCGTATTCGCCGTGCGCTTGCGGCCGCCGGCATCGTCTTCCGTTTCGTTCTGTTCTTCGGCGGGCTGGGCTTCGCGGTCTGGTTCGCGGTGGTCTGGTTTCCGGACGCCTACAATCCCTTCGTGCCGCCGGACATTCGCGACGAACCCAACATCGTCACGGGGCTGAAGCTCAGGGGCCTCGCGGACGAATACGATATCTGCGTCTCGGTCGTGCGGGCCTCCGGCACGAAGTACCGCCGCGACAGCATCGCGTCGGACAGCGAAGGCTGCGGCATGCCGCAGGGTCTCACGCTTGAGCAATCGCGGATTTCCTATGGCGGCGGCATCCAGCTCACCTGTCCCGCGACTGCCGCGCTGCTGATGTGGGAGCGCCATGTCGTCGCGCCCGCGGCGGCCGAACATCTCGGTTCCGGGGTCACGCGGGTGCGCCACTACGGCACCTACGCCTGCCGGAACGTGAACAACGCGCAGTCCGGCCGCCGCAGCGGCCATGCGCGCGGCAACGCGATCGACATTTCGGGCTTCGATCTCGAAGACGGACGCCGCATCACCGTGCTCGACGACTGGGGCGGCGATACGCCGGAGGGCCGCTTCCTCGCGGCGGTGCATGACGGCGCCTGCGGCCTTTTTTCCACGGTTCTCGGGCCCGATTACAACGATCTCCACGCGAACCACTTCCATTTCGAGATGGCGCGCTGGGGCATTTGCCGGTGAAAGGTGGCAAATGCCGGGAATCTTGAAACGAGCGGTAGCGGTCTGTAATCTGGAAAAAGAACAGTTTCACTCGGGGTGCTCGCGCAGACGGCTGCGCAGGTAATCGTTTCACTCTTCATTGTCGATGGGACCGGACATGAACGGCACCCCGCAGGAACGGATCCTCTTTCTGCACCTGCCGAAAACGGCAGGGACATCCGTCGCGCAGTCGCTGATCTCCGGGCTGGATCTGAAAAAGAGAAGCAGCACGAGGCTCGGCCGCGGCGGATGGGTTCTCATCCACGATCATGAGCGGGACAAGCGGCGCAAGCTTCTGCGCAAGGCGAAACGGGCCCGGTTCGTGACCGGGCATTTTACCGCGAGAACCTACAGGCAGCTTGCCGATCCGCAGCGCGATTTCGTCTTCACGTTTCTTCGCGATCCGGCATCCCGTCTCGAATCCCTCTTCCGGTTTTCGCGGGCATGGACGGGCGGGTGGGAATATCCGATCGATCCCGCGTCGCTGAAGTTCTCCGAGTTCCTGCAATACGACCATCCGCTGCATCGCGCCCGGGTGGACAATATGATGACGCGCATGCTCGGCGGCGGGCTCGATGAAGAGCCCGGCTCCGAAGAGGACTGGAACGACATGGTCGGCCGCGCCTGCCGGCTGCTGGACCGGATGAGCTTCGTCGGGCTGACCGAAACCTTCGACACCGATTTCGCGGCGCTGTGCGAGACGGTGGGCGTCCCCGCCCTCGAGACGCCGCGGAAGAACCGGACGCCGGCGCAGCACCGGGAGAAGGCCGTCGCCGACGACGATACGCGCAGCAACGCGGCCGCCCGCGACATGCTTCTGAGCTGCACGCGCCACGACTGGCGCGTCTACGAGCACGCGCGCCGGATCGTATCGGCGCGGGGATCGCGTCAGAACAGCAGATAGATCAGGATGATGATCGGGATCGGGACACCGATCGCCCAGAGCAGGATGCCGCGCATTTCTTGTTCTCCTTGTCCGCGTAGCCACACGTTTCAAGGATGAGAACGAGCGAAGCGGCAAGAGAGTTCCCGCGTTCAGACCTCCAGCCGGTAGCCCGCGCCGTCGCGCTTCACATGGCCTGCCGCCGGTGTCGCGAAATGCGTGCCGATGACGAGCGTATCGGCATCCGCCATTTCGGCAAGGAAGGCGTGACGCGTCTTTTCCGCCATGTCGCCGTCGCTGTCGAAGGCGCTGCGCCAGTCCGTCTTCGCCATCTGGCAGGGGTGGTGCATCAGGTCGCCGGTGATGATCGCGGTCTCGCCTTTCGAGGAGATGACGATGCTGACATGGCCCGGCGTGTGGCCGGGCGTCGGGCGGAGCCGCACCTCGTCGCAGACGACATGATCGTCGCTCACGAGATCGGCAAGCCCCGCATCGAAGATCGGCTGCACGCTGTCGGCGAGCACGGGCGCGTTGTCCTCGTCGTCCTCGGTGGACCAGAAGTCCCATTCGCGCTTGCCGATCAGGTAGCGCGCCTTCGGGAAGGTCGGCACCCATTTGCCGTCCACCAGCATCGTGTTCCAGCCGACATGATCGACATGGAGATGCGTGCAGAGAACCGTGTCGACGCTGTCGCGCGGCCAGCCGGCCTTTTCCATGTCTTTCAGGAAATCCGTCTGCAGCTTGTTGAAGAAGGGATTGCCGCGCTCCTTGTCGTTGCCGACACAGGTGTCGACGACGATGCGCTTGGCCGGCGTCTCGATCAGCAGGGCCTGGATCGCGACGCGGATATGGCCCTCCTCGGTCGCGAAATGGGGCCGGAGCCAGCCGATCTCCTTCACGGCGTCCGGGTAGGCCTGCATCACCATCGAGCCTTCGCCGCCGCCCGGCAGCGCGGCTTCCACCTCCACCACGCGCGTGATCGCCACGTCGCCGATCTGCCAGTCCGCCATGATTGTCCCTCCCAGGCCCGATTTGCGAAGAAGGTCAGGTAGGCATGGATGGCGGCAGGTGCAAGGGGCGGATTACCCCGCCGCCTTGTTCTGCCGGTTGTCGACGAGGTCCGTCACCACGCCGGGGTCGGCGAGCGTCGAGGTGTCGCCGAGGTTCGAGAAGTCGTCTTCCGCGATCTTGCGCAGGATGCGCCGCATGATCTTGCCGGAGCGCGTCTTCGGCAGGCCGGGGGCGAACTGGATGAGGTCGGGCGAGGCGATCGGGCCGATCTCCTTCCTGACCCACTGCACCAGCTCCTTGCGCAGCGCGTCGGAGGGTTCCTCGCCCGCGATCAGCGTCACATAGGCATAGATGCCCTGGCCCTTGATGTCGTGCGGATAGCCGACGACGGCGGCTTCGGCCACCTTCGCATGCGCCACCAGCGCGCTTTCGACTTCCGCCGTGCCCATGCGGTGGCCCGACACGTTCAGCACGTCGTCGACGCGGCCCGTGATCCAGTAATAGCCGTCCTCGTCGCGGCGGCAGCCGTCGCCGGTGAAATAGCGGCCCGGATACTGGATGAAATAGGTCTCGACGAAGCGCTGATGGTCGCCATAGACGGTGCGCATCTGCCCCGGCCATGAATCGTCGATGCAGAGATTGCCGGTCGTCGCGCCCTCTTGCACGTTGCCTTCGGCGTCGACGATCACCGGCTGCACGCCGAAGAAGGGCCGGGTCGCCGAGCCGGGCTTCAGGTCCGTCGCGCCCGGCAGCGGCGTGATCAATATGCCGCCCGTCTCCGTCTGCCACCAGGTGTCGACGATCGGGCAGCGCCCCTCGCCCACCACGCGGTGATACCAGAGCCAGGCTTCCGGATTGATCGGCTCGCCGACGGAGCCGAGCAGACGCAGCGATTTGCGGCTCGTCTTCTTCACCGGTCCTTCGCCCTCGCGCATCAATGCACGAAGAGCGGTCGGCGCGGTGTAGAAGATGTTGACGTTGTGCTTGTCGATCACCTGCCAGCAGCGGGACGCATCCGGATAGTTCGGCACGCCCTCGAACATCAGCGTCGTCGCGCCGTTCGCCAGCGGCCCGTAGAGAATGTAGGAGTGCCCCGTCACCCAGCCGACATCGGCCGTGCACCAGTAGATGTCGCCGTCCTGGTAGTCGAAGACATATTGATGCGTCATCGAGACATAGACCATGTAGCCGCCGGTCGTGTGCATCACGCCCTTGGGCTTGCCGGTCGAACCCGACGTGTACAGAATGAAGAGCGGGTCTTCCGCGCCCATCTCCTCGGGCGTGCATTCCGCCGGCACCTTCGCCGCTTCCTCTGCGTACCATACGTCGCGGCCTGCCTTCATCGCGACATCGCCGCCCGTGTGGCGGATCACGATCACGCTCTTCACGTCCGGGCACTTCTTCAGCGCCTCGTCGGTATTGGCTTTGAGCGGAATCTTGCGGCCGCCGCGCACGCCCTCGTCCGCCGTGATGACGCAGTTGGACGTGCAGTCGGTGATGCGGCCGGCCAGGCTGTCCGGCGAGAAGCCGCCGAAGACGACCGAATGCACCGCGCCGATCCGCGCGCAGGCGAGCATGGCATAGGCCGCCTCCGGGATCATCGGCATGTAGATCGTCACCCGGTCGCCCTTCTTCACGCCCTGGGCCTTCAATACGTTCGCGAAGCGGCAGACCTCGTCATGCAGCTCCCGGTAGCTGATCTTCCTGTCGACGGAGGGGTCGTCCCCCTCGAAGATGATCGCCGTCTGGTCGCCGCGCTTTTCGAGGTGCCGGTCGATGCAGTTGACGGAGGCGTTGAGCGTCCCGTCCTCGAACCACCGGATCGAGACATTGTGCGGCTCGAAGCTCGTGTTCTTCACCTTGGTATAGGGCTTCATCCAGTCGATCCGGAGCCCCTCCTCGCGCCAGAAGCCTTCCGGGTCGCTGACGCTGCGCTCATACATCTCGCGATATTTTGCGTCATCGATCAGCGCGCGGCTTTTCCATTCGCCGGGAACGGGAATGAGGGTGTCGGACAGTTCTTTTGACGGCATGGGGGCCTCCCTGCAGGCGCGTGGGGTCTCGGCGTCTTGTTTCCGGCGTCAGGCGCTCGGCCGGTTTCCGGCGCGTTGTTCTCGTTGGCGGGCATTATGTCCGCCGCTCCCGCTTTGAACAAGGCGGGCGGCAGAACAAGGCGGCAGACTCCTCCCACTCCCCGTCATGGCGAGCGAAGCGAAGCAATCCAGGGGCGGCGGGGACGGAGCGAGCGCCAGGTCGTCACATGCCCGTCACGCAGCGTCGCGGCGATCTTCCGGCCTAATTCGGCTCTCCGCCCAGTTCCTGGCTGACGCTGCGGAACTGTTCGAGCGCTGCTTCGAGGTTCTCGACGATCTCGGCCGCCAGCACATCCGGCTCGGGAAGATTGTCGAGGTCTTCGAGGCTGTCATCCTTCAGCCAGAAGATATCGAGGTTGAGCTTGTCACGCTGGACGAGTTCTTCATAGGTGAAGCGGCGGAAGCGTTCGGTTTCCTTGCGCTCGCGGTAACAGCGGATGAAGTCGTCGAAATCGGCATGGCTCAGGCGCTTGGTCTTCAGCGTCTTGTGAATGTTGGTGCGGTAGTCATAGACCCAGAGTTCCTTGGTCTGAACATCGCGCGAGGCCGGGCGCTTGTCGAAGAAGAGCACGTTCGCCTTGACGCCGGGGCTGTACCAGATGCCGGTCGGCAGGCGCAGAAGCGTATGGAAGTTGAAATTCTCCAGAAGACGCTTGCGGATGCCCTCGCCCGCGCGTCCCGCCTCGAACAGCACATTGTCCGGCAGGACGACACCGGCGCGGCCGTTCGTCTCCAGAATGGTCATGATGTGCTGGAGGAAGTTGAACTGCTTGTTCGAGGTGGTGAACTTGAAATCCTCGCGCTCGTAGCTCTCGCGCTCGGTCGTTACAGAACCGTCCTCGCCAACAACCTTGTAGCTCGACTTCTTGCCGAAAGGCGGGTTCGTCAGAACCACGTTGAAGCGCTTGCCGCTGTCGGCGGCGAGCGCATCGCCCTGATAGACAGGGCTGCCGCCATTGCCGACACCGTGCAGATAGAGGTTCATGGCGCAGAGACGCACGACCTCGTCCACGATGTCCACGCCTGTGAATGAGGTATGGCGCAGCTTGCTCAGCTTCTGACGATCCTTCGACTGACCTTTCATGTGGTCGTAAGCCGCCAGAAGAAAGCCGCCGGTGCCGCAGGCCGGATCGCAGACCGTCTCGCCGATCTTCGGATCGACACATTTTGCGATGGTCTCGATTACAGGACGCGGCGTGAAATACTGGCCCGCGCCCGACTTCACTTCCGAGGCGTTGCGTTCCAGAAGGCCTTCGTAAATCTCGCCCTTCACATCGACCTCAAGACCAACCCAGGGGCCTTCCTTGTCGATCAGACTGACGACGCGCTTCAGCTTCGCTGGATCAGAAAGCTTGTTCTGGGCCTTGCGGAAGATGGTGCCGATCAGACCTTCTTCCTTGCCAAGCGCTTCGAGCGTGTGGCGATAGTGAAGCTCAAGCGCATCGCCGTCCTTGTTCGCGAGTTGCGGCCATTTCCATTTGACGGGGACAGAAGACGTTTCACCGAGCAGTTCCTCGCGCTCCTGATCCATCTTCAGGAAAAGCAGATAGGTGATCTGCTCAACATAGTCGCCATAGGAAATGCCCTGATCGCGCAGCACATGCGCATAGTTCCAGACCTTGGAGACAAGCTGTTCGTTCGTCACGCCGGGGCCTTTCCGCGTTTGGTCTTCTTAGCTGTTGTCTGTGCCGCCTTGACGCGCGCCAGAAGCTCGCTGGCCGGTTCGTCACTCGGGTCCTGATCGACGAGGCGTCCCGAAAAAGCATTCTTCAGAATCGACTGACGCAGCGCGCTCGAACGATCCACCTCTGTATCGCACCATTCTTCAAGAACGGCCAACTTGCTAAGGCGCTCGGCAACAGAATGCTCGATCATCTCTTGCAATGGCAGTGGAGGAAGAGGAATTGCGATCCGTTTGAAGTTCGCAAGGTTGACTTTCTGTTGAGCTACACCTTTGGAAATTTTTCTAATTTGAGATTGGACGACATCCGACGACAACGCCAATTCAAGATAACCCACACTTACGCCAACTTTAGGAGGGCTCATCTTGATGCAATCAGCAGTGATAACCGCCGCCTCTGCGCTGAACGGGTAGATGCAAACATCTCCCGGCGGCTCGCCCATTTTTGTAATCAATATGTCCCCCGGATCAACCTTGTGCGACCTGAGTTCTTGAGCCTTTTCGCGCGATACAAACTTTGGACTCAATCCCGAAAAGTTTTTAGCTCGAATATGACGGACGAAAACGAGGGGCACACCCTCTTCTCGGTAATCATCAACCTTTAAGTTGCTACCAAAAGGCCCAATGCAGAGCGAATTGGGCGCAGGACTTGAAAGTTGCTCAGGGGAGGCCCACACCCACCCTTCTGGAAGCTCCGGCAAACCTGCCGTATCCGGCGCGACGGGTTCCTTGTATTTGCCTCGACCGGACCAGTTTTCACGGCGCGTTTTCAGGATGTGTTCGAGCAGGTCGCGGCCATCTTCGAGGCGATGCGCGTTTTCCGCACGCCAGTCTGCCGTGAGTTCGCCCGTGACGGCGGCCTTCAGAACCGATTGACGATAGCGCGCGAGCAGCTTCTGGATTGCGCGCAAGACCTCCTCGCCCTTGTCGAGACGCGCGAAAAGCGTGTCAATCTTCTCGACGATACGTTCCTGCTCGCTGCGTGGAGGAAGCGGAAGAGGTATGTCCAGGACCGTTAGCGATGACAGATGTTTGACTGTCACCGAAGACGTATGCTCATGAACAAGCTTCAAATAGCCGGGTAGAACGTAAGAAAGAAATTTCTGCGAATAGAAGCGCTCATCAGCTAACAGAGAACAGACACGCTGATTTAGAAGCGCTTTTCCCCCGCGCCACAGGCGACTATTAAAGTCACCATCCATGCCGACAACAATTTCTCCGTCTTCAACGAAGGTCATTGCAGGATCATCGACCATGCCTCGATAGCGTGTTCCGGGTACGCCTTTGAGAACATCTCGAATACGCAAAAGCGGCGTGCCATCGGATTCATTGAAACCGTTAGACTTAAAGGGAAAGCCGTTCTTGAGTCCTGCTATTTCTCCAACTCGAACGCGCTCCCAAGTCTCATGCGCACCGATAAGGCCGTTGGCGTTTGACTGAACCAGCTCCTTGATATCCGCGCCAAAAGCCATTCTTACGCCACCAAAGCTTCCTGCAGTTCGATCAGCATGTCGTTGAGTTTCGTTCCAAAGAGCGCGCGTGCCTGCAGGATGCCGCCCTTGTCGGAGAGGCCCGGAATTTCCTGGAAGTCGCGGGGTGCGATCTCGGCATTGGCTGCTATAATGGATGCGATCAGGCGAAGCCAGTCTTCCTGTTCAACCGTGTATTCGCGGCCCGCGCGCTTTTCGCGGCCGAGCCAGAGATTGAAGCGGCGTTCGACAGCGGTGCCGAAGGGCTCCAGCACATCGGTCTGCCCGAGCGCGAAGCGCACGAGGCTCACCACCTCCGTCAACTGCTCGTCGACCGGGGCGCCGCGCACCTTCGCCGCGTCGAGCCTTTTGTAAGCCTGCCAGACATTGGCGGTCGTCAGATAAAGCGGCGGATCAGTGAGGCGATTGACCAGCTCGCGGATGGCCGCATAGGTGAGGTGCTGGCGACCGAGCGGCTGATTGTAGAGGATTTGCAGAGCGGTTAGTTCGTCGCGATTGTCGTCGATGAACTGACGGAAGCTCGTCACCGTCTTTTCGGCGATCTTCTGGTCGAAGCTAGCATCGACAAGCTCGTCGGCAGTGGTCTCGTCGATCACGATATCCGTTTTCTGCTTGATGTCGGCAAGGAGCTTGCGCGTTTCCGGCTTGTCAAAGACGCGCACCGCCCTGTCGCACATTTCATCGATGACCGCCTTTTCCTGCTCCGGGGTTGCCGCAGAACCATGACGGGCCGAGATTTCAGCCCTTTGCCTGTCGGGGTCGATGGCGTCCAGAAGTTCGTTCGAGAGGTCGCGGGGCGACTTGCCGCCGGTCGACTGGACGATGCGTGCGCGATCCTCGTCGCCGAGCTTGCGGTCCAGCATGGCGAGGCGTGCGGCGAGGGAAGAGAGCGCATCCTCGTCGCGGCGGCCCATGGCCACCTGTTCCAGCAGCGCCTCGAAGCTGATGCCGTGTTTGCGCTCCAGCGGCTGGGAGGCGTTCTTCCTGCTCTCGGAGACGCCGACCGCGTCGATCAGCACGAAGCGCGTCTTGGTCTTCGCGTCCGGCGTGACGGCTCGCAAGTCCGCATCCGGGATGGTGCGAACGCCGCGCCCCTTCATCTGCTCGTAATAGCCTTCCGACTTCACGTCGCGCATGAAGATGAGGACTTCGACGGGCTTGATGTCCGTTCCCGTGGCGACCATGTCGACCGTGACGGCGACACGCGGGAAGGGGTCCACGCGGAAGGACTTGATGAGCGTCTTCGGGTCTTCGCCGGTGTTGCGATAGGTGATCTTCTTCGCGAAGTCGTTGCCCTCGCCGAAGACTTCACGGACGGCCCCTACAATCTCTTCGGCGTGACTGTCATCCTTGGCGAAGATCAGCGTTTTCGGGAGCCATTCGCCGGTGCGGTCCGGGAAGAGCTCGGTGAAGACGCGATCCCTGTAGGCCTGCAACACGGTTCTGATCTGGTTCGGATTGACGACCGAGCGATCAAGCTCCTTTGCCGCGTAGTCGAGGTCTGCATCCAGCGTCTCATAGCGCACCTGGCGCGTGCGCTTGTCGCGGATGGGCACCTGAAAGCCGGTTTCGCCCACTTCGACCTTGCCGCCTTGCTCCGTGACGCGGGTGCGGATGCGGTAGATTTCGTAGCCGACGTTGACGCCGTCGGCGACGGAACGCTCATAGGGATATTCGGCGACAAGATTGCGATTGAAGAAACCCAGCGTGTGTTTCGACGGCGTCGCCGTGAGGCCGATGATTGAAGCGTCGAAATACTCCAGCACCTGACGCCAGAGACCATAGATCGAGCGATGGCACTCATCCGTGACGATGAAATCGAAGGTCTCGATCGGGATGTCCGGATTGTAGGCAAGCGGCGGGATGCTGCCTTCCTCGTCCTTCCATTTCTCGAAACCCGAGACCTCCTCCTCTTCTTCCGCGAGTTCCTGACCGCGCAGCATGGAATAGAGACGCTGGATCGTCGTTATCACCACCTTGGCGTCCGGGTCGATCCGATGCGAGTGGAGATGCTGGACGTTATAGGTGTCGGTGAAGCGATGCGCGGCACCCGGCGGCTGATACGCCTGAAACTCGCGCAGAGTCTGGTCGCCAAGATTGTTGCGGTCGACGAGGAAGAGAATGCGCTTCGCGCCCGCCTCGCGAATGAGGCGATAGGAGAATGAGCAGGCCGTGAAGGTCTTGCCCGCGCCGGTCGCAAGTTGGATCAGGGCGCGCGGACTGTCCTCGGCGAAGGACTTTTCAAGCCCGGCGATGGCTTCCACCTGACAATCGCGCAGGCCCGAGGGATTAAGCGGCGGCATCTTCCTCAGCCGGGCCCGGAGCGTTTCCGGCTGCTGCAGCCAGTCACGGAGCGTTTCGGGCCTGTTGAAGGCGAAGAGGCGGCGCGAGCGCGGCTTCGGGTCGCGCATGTCGCGGAAGAAGGTTTCCTCGCCGGTGCTCTCGTAATCGAAAAGCAGATAGTCGTCCCAGCGCGCCAGATGATCCGGCAGCTTGTGCATGTATTTTTCGGATTGGTCGGCCACGCCGCTCAAGGTGACGCCGGCCTTCTTGGCCTCGATCACACCGGCGGCCTTGCCGTCCACGAAAAGCAGGTAGTCGCAGTGGCCGGCGGGAAGCGGGAATTCGCGCACGGCCACGCCCAGGGCGGCATTGCGGTCGAAATGCTCGCGATCCTGCACGACCCATCCGGCATCGCTCAGAAGCCGGTCGATCTTTTCACGGGCTTTTTGCTCGGGCGCCGACAAATCAGCCCCTTCCGGCGGGGACTTGGCGCCACAAGCCGCGGCGATGCCGGGTCATTCCGAGATGCGGCATCCAGGTACGACGATCTGCAGGTGTGCAAGACATGAAATGGCTGGTCCCCCGTAAAGGGCAGCTTAGCCTTTTGGCGCGCGATGTCACAACCGGCGGTCACTTGCCCGACCCCCCTCAAACCCCCAGCTCCGCGCGCTTCTTC
>OOGU01000134.1_pt1 | contig 18397 bp, 16 predicted proteins | sample 1670261 | NCBI WGS metagenome assembly OOGU01 (sample SAMEA98137168, study PRJEB22522) | marine metagenome | biome: marine biome; feature: marine water body; material: sea ice | place: Arctic Ocean | collected 04-Sep-2015 | depth 1.3 m
GCTTGAGCGTCGTGCCGGGCTTGGGAATGTCCTCCAGCTGCTCCAGAATGACGCCATTCAGCGTTCGGGCAGTGCCTACTGGCAGCTTCCAGCCCATGGTGCGATTCAGGCTGCGCACGGTCACGCTGCCGTCGACCAAGTAGGTACCGTCGGCATCCAGATAGACGTTCTTCATCCGGGTCGCCGGATCGGTCGTGAACTCGCCGACGATCTCTTCGAGGATGTCTTCCAGCGTCACCAGGCCCTGGATGTCCCCGTACTCATCGACTACGAAGCCGATTCGCCGCTTCTGGTTCTGGAAGTTCAGCAACTGCTGGTTCAGCGGCGTGCCTTCGGGAATGAAATAGGGCTCACGTGCCAGCGACAACAGCGTCTCGTGGGTCAAGTTGCCTTCGGTGGCAGACGAGATCACGCGGCGGAGGTGGATGACACCCTTGAGCTCCTCGACGGAGCCGTCGAACAGCGGCAGGCGCGTGTGCTGGCTGCGGCTGAGTTCGTCGATGATCTTGTCGATGGGGTCGGACACGTCCACGCCCATGATTTCGTTGCGCGGCACCATGATGTCCTCGACCGTGGCTTTCTCCAGGTCGAGAATCGACAGCAGCATGCGTTGATGACGTTGCGGAATCATCGCGCCGGTTTCGGCAACCACCGTGCGCAGTTCCTCCGAAGACAGGCTGTGCATCGCGGCATCTTCCGGCGTCACCCCGATCAGGCGCAGGACGCCGTTGGCGATCAGGTTGATCACCCATACGATTGGATAGACTAAGCGTAGCAACGGCCAGTACACGTAACTGGCGGGAAACGCGATGCGTTCGGGATGCAACGCCGCCAGGGTCTTGGGCGTGACTTCCGAAAAAATCAGCACCAGCAATGTCAGCGAACCGGTCGCGATGGCAATGCCAGCATCGCCGTAAAGCCGCAGGCCGATGATCGTCGCGATTGCCGACGCGCCGATATTGACGAGGTTGTTACCGAGCAGAATGACGCCGATGAGCCGATCCGGGCGGTCCAGCAGGCGGCTCGCAAGCATAGCGCCGCGATGGCCGGACTTGGCGAGGTGGCGCAACCGATAACGGTTGGCCGTCATGAGCGCAGTTTCGGAGCCAGAAAAGAATGCCGACAACACGAGCAGTGCTGCCAGAAGTCCAAACAGGACCGTTAACGGAATGTCGTCCAACGCGTAGGGGCCTCGCCCAATCGACCTAGAATCCTTTCGTTAGCTCACGTGTCGCGCATGAGCTAGCAAAAGCATTGAGCAGGCAGAATCGAAAATCACAGCCACTGCTGTCAAGTTATTCAGAGTTCAGCTAGCCCCAATGCGTGTGCATCAGCGACTCCAGAACCCACTTGGACCCGAAGTAGGCCAGGCCGAGAACCGCGTAGCCCGTGCCCATCCAGCGAATCGCCGTACGCCCCCGCCAACCGAGCTGCCAACGCCCGACGAGCAGGGCCGCGAACACCGCCCAGGCCACGACGGTGAAGACGAGTTTGTGGGCGAGGTGCTGCTCGATCACGTTGCGGGTCACGACCAGTCCGCTGGCCAGGCTAAGCGTCAACAGCGCGAAGCCGAGACCGATCATCTGGAACAGAATACGTTCCATGGTCTGCAAGGGTACACCGCCCAGCCGGGTCTGCGGTCCGGGATGTTCATGCAGTCGCCGATTACGTGACCACAGCGTAATCGCCTGCATCGCGGCCAGCGTCAGCACGCCGTAGGCCAAGGCCGAACAGGCGACATGGGCGGTTAGCAGCCAGCTATCCAGGACCACAGGAGGCGAATCGCCCGGCACGAGCCAGTCGATGGCCAGGCCGACGACGGCGGCAGAGAACACCCAGCGTGCAAGCCCCCCTACGGGTTCGCGGGCGGCAAACAGCAGCAGCATGACCGCAGATTGCCAAGTCACCAGAGAGACTGCGGTTGCGAGGCCGAGATGGATTCCGCTGCCGGACAGTAGCGGCGTCAATAACAATCCCCCATGCAGTACCGCGCCGCTAATACCGGCGGTTAGCTGCAATCGGCGCAGGTTTTGTCCGGACGGACCGATCGCAGCGACCGCGTAGGCGGCCATCGCGAGAACGGTGATCAGGGTCTGCATGAACGGGTGGTTATCATCAAATTCGAAAGCATGGATCGAATCATGGCATAGCGGTGCCGGACTCCGCACAGGGGCCTTCCAGGCCTGTGCTAGCATCCGGGCACGCTCCGTCCGAGACGCGGGATGAACATCAAGGTGCTTGGCTGTAATGGCGGAGTGGGTCCCGGTCTGCGGACAACGTCGTTTCTCGTCAACGGGACGATGCTGCTTGATGCGGGCACCGGCGTGTGTGATCTGTCGCCCGCGGCCATGGAGGCAGTCCGCCACATCTTCTTCTCGCACGCGCATCTGGATCACGTCGCCGGTGCCGCGTTTCTGATGGATGTGGTCTACGATGCCGAGGGTTCTGGAGTGACCTTGCACGGCACCGATACCACCCTCGATGTGCTCCAAAATCATCTGTTCAACTGGGCCTTATGGCCTGATTTTTCCAAGCTGCCGAGCGAAGAAGAACCCACGATGCGCTTTGCCCGCGTCGAGCAGGGTGTGCCGGTCGACGTGGACGGGCTACGGCTGTTGCCGGTTGCTGTGCAGCACACGGTTCCGGCGGTGGGTTATGTGGTCCAGGACGGGCGCGCGACCTTCGCGTTTTCCGGCGACACGGCGACCAACGACTCGTTCTGGTCCGCGCTCAACGCGCTGGATCAACTCGACAAACTCATCATCGAAGTGTCGTTCCCGGCCGAGGAAGCGGAGATCGGTGCGATCACCCGGCATTACACCTCGGCCACGCTGGCGGCTGATCTGGAGAAGCTCGAGCACCGTCCCGAGTTACTCATTACTCATAACAAGCCCGGCTTTGAAGCGAAGATTCAGGCCGAGTTGCCCGGCCTGCTCAAGGGCTGGGCCGTGCGTTTTCTGCAGCGCGGTGACATCATTTCGATCTGACGCGCGTTCGACGCCCGCATTCCAGTCCAATAACGTATTCCCATGTTCGAGAATCTGACCGATCGGCTTAACCGCACGATCACGCAGCTGCGTGGTCAGGGCCGGCTGACCGAAGACAACATCAAGCAGACCCTGCGCGAGGTGCGCATGGCCCTGCTGGAGGCCGATGTCGCGCTGCCGGTGGTCAAGGACTTCATCGACAGCATCCGCGAGCGCGCCGTGGGCGCCGAGGTGATGCAAAGCCTCACGCCGGGCCAGGCCCTGGTGAAGATCGTCCAGGGTGAACTGGAGCGCGTGCTGGGGCAGGAGAATGTCGATCTGGAGCTGCGTGCGCAGCCGCCGGCCGTGATCCTGATGGCCGGCCTGCAGGGTTCGGGCAAGACCACCACCACCGGCAAGCTCGCGCGGCACCTGATCGAACGCCGCAAAAAATCGGTCGCCGTGACGTCCTGTGATGTGTATCGCCCGGCGGCCATCGGTCAGCTTGAAACCGTGGCCGGACAGGTTAACGCCGATTTCTACCCCAGTGACGGCGCCGAGAAACCGGTGGAGATCGCCAGGCGTGCGCTGGAACGCGCCCGCAAGGAGTTCAAGGACGTCCTGATCGTCGATACCGCCGGGCGGCTGGGCATTGATCAGGCGATGATGGATGAGATCCGGGCGCTACACGCTGCGGTTAATCCCGCCGAAACGCTGTTTGTCGTTGATGCGATGACCGGCCAGGATGCCGCCAACACAGCCAAGGCCTTTGGCGACGCGCTGCCGCTCACCGGCGTGGTGCTGACCAAGGTCGATGGCGATTCGCGCGGTGGCGCGGCGCTGTCGGTGCGGCACATCACCGGGCGCCCGATCAAGTTTCTGGGCGTTGGCGAGAAGCTCGAAGCCCTGGAACCGTTCCACCCGGATCGTGTGGCATCCCGCATCCTGGGCATGGGCGACGTGCTGTCGCTCATCGAGGAAGCCGAGCAGAAGATCGACCGCCAGAAGGCTGAAAAGCTCGCCAAGAAGCTGCAGAAGGGCAAAGGCTTTGATCTGGAGGACTTTCGCGACCAGCTGGGGCAGATGCAGAACATGGGCGGCATGGCCGGCCTGATGGACAAACTGCCGGGCATGGGACAACTGCCCGCCAATGCAGCCTCGCAGGTTGACGACAAACAGATCGGCCGGACCATTGCCATCATCAATTCGATGACCGTGCAGGAGCGACGCTTTCCGGCGGTGATCAAGGCTTCGCGCAAAAAGCGGATCGCTGCCGGTTCCGGCACCCAGGTGCAGGAGGTTAACCGGCTGCTCAAGCAGTTCGCCCAGACCCAGAAGATGATGAAAAAGCTTTCGGGCGGCGGCATGCAGAAGCTGATGCGGCAGATGGGTGGGCGACGTCCGCCGGGCTTCCCGCAGGGCTGATCCGGATCGGCGGGCAAAAACCCGCGCGAATATCGCAAAAACGCTTCACATTCCAGCCGATCCCGCTACAATACGCGGCCTTTTCGCGGCCTGTGTCGCGCAGATTCGTTGTTTTTCCAGGATTTACCATGGTCAAGATTCGACTTGCCCGAGGCGGCGCCAAGAAGCGTCCCTTCTATCACGTGGTTGCGACTGATAGCCGCAACAGCCGCGACGGTCGTTACATCGAACGTCTCGGATTCTTCAACCCGGTTGCCCGCGGCAAGGAAAGCCCGCTGCTGCTCGATCTGGACAAGATCGCCCAGTGGCAGGCCAAGGGCGCGCAGGTGTCCGAGCGTGTGGTGTCGCTGATTCGCGAATACAAGCGCAACGGTGGTGCGGAAGCCGCGCCGGCAGCCGAAGCTGCACCGACCGAAGCCGCAACGCCGACCGAGGCAGTTGCGGAGGCACCGGCCGAGGAAGCCGCCAAGGACAGCTGATCCTTGGGTACGCAGTGGGTTGTCCTGGGCGAGATCATCGGCGTCCATGGCATCCGAGGCGGCCTGACGATCCGTTCGTACACCGACCCGCGCGAGAACATTCTCGACTACGAACGCTGGCAGCTGGACGAGCGCCGCGAAGTCAGGGTGCGCAAGGGCGGATGGATCGGCAAGCGACTGGTTGTTCATCTCAAGGAGAACGAACAGCCGCTGGAAGACCGCGAGACGGCAGCTTCACTGATCGGCGCACGAATTTGCGTGCCCCGATCGGAACTGCCGAAAAGCGATGAACTCTACTGGGCCGACCTCGTGGGTCTGACAGTGGAAACCGTTGGCGGCCAGCGCCTTGGCGCTGTCGTCAACATGATGGAAACCGGTGCCAACGATGTGATGGTGGTGCGCGGTGACGAGGAACGGTTGATCCCGTTCGTGCGTGAGCATGTGGTCCGCGAAGTGGACCTGAAGGCTCGTCGCGTGGTCGTGGATTGGGACCCGGATTTCGTGTGATGCAGATTGATGTCATCACCCTTTTTCCGGAACTGGTCGACGCCGTGGGTCGACATGGCATGGTGCGTCAGGCGATAGCGCTGGGCGAACTGGAGTTGACCAGCCGGCAGTTGCGCGATGGCGCAAGTGATCGCCGTCGTACGGTGGATGACCGTTCCTACGGCGGTGGCCCCGGCATGGTGCTGCGGCCAGAGCCGATGCGCGCGGTGCTCGAACAGGCACGGGCTGCGCAGCCGACGGGCAAGGTCTTGTACCTGAGTCCGCAGGGTGAGCGGCTCACCGACGCGCTGGCGCGTCGCCTGTCCCGGGAACCGGGCCTGGTGCTGATTTGCGGCCGCTACGAGGGCCTGGATCAGCGGGTGATTGACGAAGTGGTCGATATGGAAGTGTCGATCGGGGATGTGGTGCTATCGGGCGGCGAGCTGCCGGCGATGGTCCTCATCGATGCGGTCGCGAGGCTGTTGCCCGGAGTACTTGGGCATGAAGCCTCTGCGGCGCAGGATTCATTTGCGAATGGTCTGCTGGACCATCCGCATTACACGCGCCCGGCGGATGACGCCTGGGGCGCGGTGCCGGAGGTGCTGCTGGGTGGCGACCATCGTGCGATTGCGCGGTGGCGCATGAAGCAGGCACTCGGGCAGACCTGGTTACGACGGCCTGATCTGTTTCAGGCTTTGACACTAGACAATGAACAGCAGGGCTTGTTGGCCGAATTCGTGGCCGAGCAGTCCGGAAACAACACGTGAGGCACCATGGCCATGACCAATATCATTGATGAACTGAACCAGGAACAGCTGAAATCCAACATCCCGGAATTCGGCCCTGGCGACACCGTTGTCGTCCAGGTTCGTGTGAAGGAAGGCGATCGCGAGCGTTTGCAGGCCTTCGAAGGCGTGGTCATTGCCAAGCGCAACCGCGGTCTGGATTCGGCATTCACCGTGCGCAAGATCAGCCATGGCGAAGGTGTGGAGCGCGTGTTCCAGACCCACAGCCCGATGGTTGCCGACATCGAGGTCAAGCGTCGCGGTGACGTGCGCCGCGCCAAGCTTTACTTCCTGCGCGAGCGCAGCGGCAAGAGCGCACGCATCAAGGAAAAGCTGGCCAAGCGCGGCTAGCCATCGCGCAGCGGAGGCGGCGTTTCCGTCGTTTCCCGCTGCGAGGCAAGCCCGTTCAAGAACGCCTGGCTGATCGAGATCGGCTGGGCGTTCTTGCGTTTGACCGACAGGCTGAGCCAGGCGGGTCAGATTTCGATGCGTCGGCCGATCTCCAGTACCCGGTCGGGTGGCAGGCGGAATTCGGTCGTCGGTAGCGTCGCATTGCGAAGCAGGCGCACGAACAGGCGTTCACGCCAGACCTGCATGCCCGGCACGCGATCGGTCGGGAGTACGGTGCGCCGGGTGACGTAGTAGGTCGCATCGCTGGCGTCAAAGCCGAGATGGGGGCAATGACGCAGTGAGCGTGGCACGTCGGGCGGGTCCATGAAGCCGAACGACAGCCGGATCCGGATGAAGCCCTGGTTCAGGGTTCGCGTCCGCACCCGCTGATCCAGCGGCACGTGCGGGATCGGCCGCGTGATCACGGTGAGCAGCACCACGGTGTCGTACAGCACCTGATTGTGCTCGACGTGGTGGATGACCACGGCAGGCACGTCGCGGGTCGAGGCCGTGACGAAGATGCCCACACCCTGAACCCGGTGCGGCTGCATCTGGTCCAGCGTCGCAAAGAACCGGCCGGGTCTGCGAGAGGCCCGTGACTCCTGCCGGGCCAGCAGGCGCCGACCGCGCGCCCAGGTTGTCATCATCAGGTAGAAAAGCGCGGCGACGACAATGGGCAGCCAGCCGCCATCGACGAACTTGAGTAGCGTCGAGCCGAAGAAGCCGACGTCCACTACCAGCAGCGGCGCCGTGATGGCGGCGACCAGCCAGGGGCTCCATCGCCACCGGCGCAGTGCGACGAAGGCAATGAGCACCGTTGTCAGCACCATGGTCAGTGAAATCGCAACGCCGTATGCGCCGGCCAGTGCCTCGGAGCGGCGGAACACCAGCACCAGGCCAATGGTCGCGATCATCAGCAGCCAGTTGATGAACGGCACATACACCTGACCCCGTTCGGATTCCGAGGTCTGGAGAATCTGCACCCGGGGGAATTCGTCCAGCCGCACCGCCTGTCGGGTGAGGGAGAACGCGCCGGTGATGATGGCCTGCGACGCGATCACCGTGGCCGCCGTCGCGAGCGCAACCAGCGGGTAGACGGCCCACTCCGGCGCGAGCTCGAAGAACAGATGGTCCACCGAGCCACCGCGAGCCAGCATCAACGCACCCTGGCCCAGGTAGTTGAGCATCAGAGACGGCAGCACGACGACGAACCAGGTGATGCGGATCGGCAGCTTGCCGAAGTGTCCGATGTCCGCGTAAAGGGCTTCGCCTCCGGTCACCACCAGAAACACAGCGCCCAGTACGACGAACCCGACGGGGCTGCCCGAGAACAGGAACTGCAATGCCCAGACCGGGTTAAAGGCCTGAAGAACCTGCGGCGCCTGGGCAATGCCGTGCAAGCCCAGACCGCCCAGGGTCAACAGCCACAACAGCACAATCGGGCCGAACACCATGCCCACCCGCCCGGAACCGAACTGCTGGAACAGAAACAGGGCGACGAGAATCGCGATGGTAATCGGCACCACCCAGGGTTCGAACGCAGGGGTGGCGACCTCCAGCCCTTCGACCGCGCTGAGCACGGAGATGGCCGGCGTGATCATGCCGTCGCCATATAGCAGCGCCGCGCCGAAGGTGCCGCAGAACAACAGCACGCGGTTCCAGGGCCTGCGGCGGGCTTCGCCGCGTATTTCAAGCAGCGAGAGCAGGGCCAGAATGCCCCCTTCGCCCCGGTTGTCGGCGCGGAGCACCCACAGCAGGTACTTCACTGAAATCACCACGATGAGCGACCAAAGGATGAGCGAGAGCACGCCCAGGACGGCGTCGTGATGACTGGGGACATGGACCAGAGCGCTGCTAAAACACTCGCGTAGCGCGTAAAGCGGGCTGGTACTGATGTCTCCGAACACAACGCCCAGCGCGGCCAGACAAAGCCAGAGCAGGGGGCGCGAGGCCGGAGCGGTACCGTTCTTGGTTGCCTCGCCACTGTCCGCACCGTTCGCCCGGCGATCGGGCACGGTGGAGACGCTCTTGTCTTCGTCGGCTGCCAAGCAGTGATCCAGAGTGAGCAGAAAACCATCCTGCCGGGAATCAAGCGCAGACGCACGCCTTGAATTCTCCGCGTTAACCCTTATCTCCGTCCCGACTTCCGGGAGGCATCATGAGCGAGACACAATCTTTCGAATTCCAGACCGAGGTGAAGCAGCTGCTTCACCTGATGATTCATTCGCTGTATTCCAATCCGGAGATCTTCCTGCGGGAACTGGTCTCCAATGCATCGGATGCGGCTGACAAGCTGCGCTACGAGGCGCTGACCGACGATGCGCTGCTGGCAGAGGATCCGGAACTGCGGATCGAGATCGAAACCAGCAGCGAGCAGCGCACCGTCACGATCCGCGACAACGGCGTTGGCATGAGCCGTGACGAGGTCATCGAGAACCTCGGCACCATCGCCCGTTCCGGGACACGCAATTTCCTCGAAAAGCTGTCTGGCGATCAGCAGAGGGATTCCGGATTGATCGGCCAGTTCGGTGTGGGGTTCTACTCGGCCTTCATCGTTGCCGACCGCGTCACCGTCAACACCCGGCGAGCCGGCACCGATGAGGCCGTGCGTTGGACCTCTGACGGCGAAGGTCGATACACCATGGCCGAAATTGACAGCCGGCCGCGCGGCACCGAAATCATCCTGCATTTGCGTGACGATCAGGACGAGTTCCTGGAGCCGATGCGGCTACGTCATATCGTCAAGCGCTACTCCGATCACATTGCGCTGCCGGTGCGCATGCGCAAGAACGATGATGAAGGCAAGCCCTCCGATGAGTGGGAGACCGTCAACACCGCTTCGGCGTTGTGGACGCGCCCGAAGTCGGAGATTTCCGACGAGGAGTACACCGAGTTCTACAAGACGGTGGCGCATGATTTCGAGGACCCGCTGCGCTGGGCGCATAACCGTGTCGAGGGCAATCAGGACTACACGTCACTGATCTACCTGCCCAAGCGTGCGCCCTTTGATCTCTGGGATCGAGAGTCCAACCACGGCCTGAAGCTATACGTGAAGCGCGTGTTCATCATGGACGACGCCAAGCAGCTGCTGCCGACCTGGCTGCGCTTCGTGCGCGGGGTGGTGGATTCCAACGATCTGCCACTGAACGTGTCCCGAGAATTGCTGCAGTCCAGCCGTGTCGTCGACAAGCTGCGGGCGGCGATCACCAAGCGTTCGCTGGACCTGATCGAAGGTCTGGCCAAAGATGACGCCGAGACCTACCTGGAGTTCTGGAACACCTTCGGCGCGGTGATCAAGGAAGGGGTGGTCGAAGAGGCGGCCCAGCGTGAGCGCATCGCCGGGCTGGCACGCTGGCACAGCACCCACGGCGATGCCGTGACCACGCTGGATGCCTACATTGAGCGGATGCCTGAAGGGCAGGACAAGATCTACTACCTGACCGCCGAGAATCTGGCCACGGCCAAGTCCAGTCCGCACATCGAAGGTTTCGCCAAAAAGAATGTCGAAGTGCTGCTGCTCACCGATCGCGTGGATGAGTGGGTGGTCGGCCACCTGACCGAATACAAGGACAAGGAACTCGTATCCGTCGCGCGTGGCGAGGCGGACCTGAAGTCGGTCGTGGCCGATCCCAAGGAAGAAGCCGAGCAGGCGCGGCTGGAGACGCTTTACAAGGACACGGTCGAGCGCCTGGGCAAGTCGCTGGGTGAGGATGTCGAGTCCGTGCGGCTGTCGCAGCGATTGACCGAGTCGCCGGCCTGTCTGGTGGTGGGCGACAACGCGATGTCCCGGCATCTGGAGCAGCTGCTCAAGCAGGCGGGCGAAGCGGGTATGCCTGGCAGCAAGCCCATCCTCGAAGTGAATCCGGCGCACCCGATCCTCGAGCATCTCAAGCAGCTGTCGACAGATACCGATTTCGACGATCTCGCGCGCATGCTCTACGAGCAGGCCGTATTGGCCGAGGGCAGCCAGCTCACCGACCCGGCGGCCTTCGTCAAGCGGCTGAATCGCTGGGTGTTTCGTGAAGCGGCGGCCTCCAATGACGCCACCTCGCAGGGCGCCGCCTGATTCGCTGAATCACCGCGGCGCCGCTGACAGGCACCGGACGATCCGGCTGGATCGTCCGGTGCGCGCTCAGATATCGGGGGTTGCCGAGATCGCGTCGGATGAAACCGGGCTGTGCCCCGCCTTCAGTGTCAGCATGAGGCTGGCATCACGCTGGTAGCGGTCCGGCCTGAAGTACAGCACGTCGTCCTCATCGACCCAAGCGGTGCTGTAGTAGATGTACACCGGCAGGCGGTCGGCTTCCGCCAGATCGACGCGGGTCATCTCGCGCGACTCGATGGTCTCTTCCACCCGTGCCGCGTCCCAGCCATCAGTGTTTTTCAACACGAAGCCAGCCAATGCGATCGGGTCACCGACGCGGATGCAGCCGTGGCTGAATGTCCGGTCGGCCTTCTCGAACAAATGCCGTGCCGGCGTGTCGTGCAGGTAGATCGAGAACTTGTTGGGGAACATGAACTTGATCCGCCCCAGCGCATTGTCCGGCCCCGGTAGCTGCCGGACCACGTTGGGAAAGTTCGCATCGGGATCAGCGTAATTGTCCCAGTCGATATCGGAGGGGTCGAGCACCTCGGAATCCAACGGCCAGTCCGCCTGAACGACCATGTTTCGTTCGCTGAAGTAGGTCGGGTTCTGCGCCGCTTCTGCCGCCATCTCCTTGACGATGATGGAATTGGGCACGGTCCAGTACGGGTTGATCTCAAGAAACTCCAAGGTGTCGTGAAACGCCGGTGTCTGGTTCTGCTCCTCGCCGACGATGACCGGCATGTTCAGTGGGTCCTCGCCGTCGCGGTAGGCGACGAGCCAGTAGGCGGCAATGTTGACCATGATCCGGTCGTTGGCGAGATCACGCGGGAGCCAGCGCAGTCGTTCGAGGTTGGCATCGATTTGTTCGAGCCGCTTGCTGGCCGGGTAGTTGAGCATCTGTCGGGCTTCCTGGCCGACGATGCCGTCGTCCGCGATCCCATGCCGGCGCTGAAACTTCGTGAAGGCAGCGACGGTTTGCGGGTCGTAGAGCGTCGGATCCTCCGCGGCGGGGCCTTGTGGTTCGGCCGAATCGAGTTCCCCCGAGATGCTCAGGCGGCGCCGCAGGTCGGGAATCGCCGCGTGATGCTCGCCCGGCTGAATCAGGCCCTCGGCATCAACGGTCGGCCATCCGCCGGCGTCGACGATGTCCACGATGTTTGAGCGGGCGCGTTGCAGGCGGCGGTATTCCGCCGTTTGTGGCAGCAGATCGTGCAGGGAATCCGACACGCCCGAATCGTCGAGCTGACGCAGCTGGCTGCCGTGGTCAAATGGCGGCTTGGGGATGAACCAGGCATTGTCCGCCGAGGCCTGCGAGTAGCGTCCCTGAGCGAAATCCTGCGCGTACTGCAGATAGCTCTGCATGGCCCGCCACTCGCCGGCCGCAGCCGCCTCTGGTGACGCTGGTGGGGCGTCATGAAGAGCCTGCAGCTCATCCAGCGAGTAATTGTCCTGCAGCAGGCCATGTGAATCGGCCTGCTGCACGGCGTCGATCAATTCCTCCAGTGCCTGCGTGGTCGATGGGCTGCCGAAGAGCGAGGTGTCCAGCGACACCCACACCGGTTTGAAATCGCGTTGGCTGTAATAGTCCGTTACCGGCGGGTGATTCTCACCGATCTCGGCTTGCAAGGCGGCACCGAATGTCTTGCGCGCGTCCTGGGTATCCGGGCCGCAGCCGCTGAGTGTCGTCAGCAGGAGCAGCCCTGCGATGAGTCCACGGGTGATATACGTCCTGGTCTGGCCTGTCATGGTCACTCCCTTTGGTGCAGCCCCCGCTGCCTGTTTGATCTTCAGCACATGGCGGCTGGCTATCACCAGCGCGCCCGGAACCCGCGAACATCGACATGCACGAACGGTCCGCGGACGCCTGGTTTGGGGCCGTACAGGCCCATGCCGCCCACGAAGGGCTGGTACCAGCGTTCCTGGGACAGCGTTTCGATCAGGTTGTAGATCACCCGGGCATCAGCGGCATCGATGCGGCCGTCGCCGTTGAGGTCATCCATCACGCCGTCTTTGGGAGCTTCATCGACAAAGATGTCCGCCGCTCCGCCCCAGACGTGCCGGCTATAGGGCACGTTGCCGATTGAGGCGTTGTACCAGGGCGTTCTGAACCCGCTCATGATGTGCAGACCGGAGGCCTGGTAACCGGCCTCCGCGAGTTGCTCGACGATCATTTCCAGCTTCAGCAACAGGCGCTCGCGCAGGGCGACGTATTTCGGGTAGTCGGAGCGTTGCTTGGCCACGAACTCGCCCAGGGTGAAATGCGGCGAGATGCGTGTGTCGCGGTTGGCGTCGGTGACCTCCACGAAACCCTCCGGCGGGTCGTAAATGGCCTGACCACGCAACGCCTGCTGTGGGTAGCCGCCAAGCCGGTAGCCATTCAGACGGCCGTTGATGACATCGCTGGCGGGGGTCATGACAAAGGCATGGACGGTCATCATCACGGAGTCATCGCTGCGACGGACGGTGAGCGGGTAAACCCCGGGCGTGTCAGGCGCGGTCCAAAGCCAGGCCTGTTCGCCATCCCCGAGTAACTGAGAATCGACGGATTCGAGCGTACCGCCGGCGGCAGCCACCTCGAATCGGCTGGTCTGGGTTTCCAGCACCGGCTCGATCGACCGACGTTCGCCCGGCATCAGGTAAATCGCAAATACCGGATAGGGGATGATTTCGTCGCCGACTTTGATCGACAACGTGGCGAGTGCTGTGCCTTGTTCCGTTGCGGCGGGCGACCGCTCGATCGGCGGGCTGGACTCGGCCGGTGGGAGGGCCGCCTGGCTTGCGATCGGTAGCGCCAGCCAGGTCAGAGTGAGAACAATCGTTGCAATGTGGCGGGGTAGAGACATGGCTCCTGCGGGTTTGAGTGTGCCCACAAGCCGCTGAGTCCCGGCCCCCGCCGCGCAGCTTGCAGTGTCGTGGTTTCAGACCGTGGCGCGCCCGGCAGGTTGCATCAGCAGGCTATATCCGGATGCAAACCGGCCGGTACGGCGACGATCAGTGTCGGATCGACCGGTGTTCAGCCGTCGTCATCGTCGGCATCTTCCTCGGCCTTGACCTTGACCTTGTCACCATCGACTTCCAGCTCGAAGGCATCGACCTTGTCATCGTCGGGTTCCTGCGGTGCGTTGTCCTGGCAGGCGGTCAGCGTGCCGATGAGCATGGCGGCGAGCAGCGTGGTGGTCCAGATCTTCATATCCATCGTCCTTGATGTCATTGGGATCGAATTACCCTACGAGGCGGGGCAGGGCCATGGCAAATGACGCACACCGTGGCCTTGTTTGTTCCAGGCGATGGTTTCCGCCCGCTGTGGGCGCTTACACTGGCGCTTCGATGTGACGGGTAGCAACTGAATGGACCACGGTACGGATACGGATCGCAACACGCTTTTAATCGCCTATGTGCTCTACGCATTGGCCCCTTTTAACGGTCTGACCGCTATCGCGGGCGTGATCGTCAACCATATCAAGATCAACGATGCCGGCAGCGAGTTCATCCGCAGCCATCACAGCTGGCTGCTGCGGACCTTCTGGTGGGGCTTGCTGTGGACGATTATCTCGACCGTGCTGATGATCGTCGGGGTCGGATTCCTGATCTACGGCGTGCTGGCGATCTGGTACATCTACCGTGTCGTGCGTGGCCTGATCAATTTTTCCGATCGGCGCGACATGCCGCGGTAAGCTGCGGCGCGTCTGCGCGGCATCTAAATGGCCGGCGTGCCCGAATCATCGGGCATGCACAGATATCTGATCATCGCCGCGGCGCTGGTGCTCACCGCCTGTGTGACCCACCGGCCGCAATCTGACGATACGGGGCCTGTGACGTCACCGGACTTTGATGTCGAGGTGACCCGTGATCAGGTCTACGTGCCGGTCGACTGGCCGGCGTCACTGGCGGGGGATGTCTACCGACCCGTTGGCGCGGGGATACGGCCAGGCATCGTCCTCATTCACGGCGGCGGCTGGACACGCCGCAGCCGTGCCGATATGAGCGAGCTGGCGCGGAAGCTGGCTCGCCATGGCTATGTCGTCTTCAATGTCAGCTACCGATTCGCGCCGCAGTACACGTTTCCGGCGCAGGTTCGAGATGTGCAGCAGGCGGTGCGCTGGTTGCGCCGACACGCCGACACCTTTGATCTCAACATCGACCAGGTAGCGGCTTACGGCTATTCGTCAGGTGCGCATCTGGCGGCCATGGTGGGCTTGCTCAGCCCTGGCGATGGTCTGTTTGAGCCAGGTACGAGGCTCCAGGCGTTGGTGCTCGGTGGCGCGCCGATGGATTTACGGGACTATGCGTCCGGATCACTGGTGCCCGATTTCCTCGGGACGGATGCTGCTGGCGATCCGCTCTACGCCCAGGCTTCTCCGGTCACGCTGATCAGCGATGATGATCCGCCCAGTTTTCTGTACCACGGCGGCCTCGACTATCTGGTGCGGCCGCGCTACGCCAAGGCGGCCTTTGAGGCCATGCGACAGGCCGATATCAACGCCGAGTTTTATATCCACCACCTGCGCGAACACGTCACGATGTTCGTGTTCGGTGGCAGGGCCGAGGATGCAGCCATTCGCTTCCTCGACCGGCACCTGACGACCACCGACCCCGATCAGACGGATACCAGCGACCGGACCAGCGCCGCGACCAGTCGCTGACCGGCCTGTTCAGCCGTGGTGCCAAAGGCGACGACGCCATCCGTGTGTCCGCGCATGGTGAACAGTCCAATCTCCGGAAGGTCGCTGTCGCGATAAAGCTGCGCGACTGCCTGTGCCATCGCTGGCGTGCCGTAGGGCACATCCGCCGCCGTGGCGGGATAGCGTGGCCCCTGGTGCCAGATCTCCGGCGAGTGCGCGTGCAGCACGGCCCCGATGCGTTCATCGACCGCGTAGACCGCGCCATGGGTCAGGGCTTCGGAAGACGGTTTCACCGGGCCGTTGGCAATGATGTGATTGGCAGCGACATTGCAGCGCGTCACCTCGGCGTAGCCCTGCGGCGCCAGACGCACTGGCAGGCCGGTCTGCGTTCCGCTGATCAGAAACCCCGCGGGTCGCCGCAGACTGACATTGCCGAAGCCGTAGCCATCGTAGCGATCGGGTTGCTGGCCGACCAGGCCGAGGCGGTGCAGAACATCACGCCACGCCCGCAAGGCGGCAAAGTCGGGCGATTCGGCCGGGGCACCGGCTGGGTGGTAGTCCAGCCGGTACTTGATGACACCTTCCTGTTCGGCCATTGACCGAGACCTCAGAGTGCGGCGGTTGTCTCCGTCTCGGCTGTTTCCTGCGTGGCCGCGAGGTGGTCCAGATACCGCTCGGCATCCAGTGCGGCCATGCAGCCGGAGCCGGCTGAGGTCACTGCCTGGCGGTAGACATGGTCCATGACATCGCCGGCCGCGAACACGCCAGGTACCGTCGTGGCGGTGGCGTTGCCTTCGAGGCCGCTGCGCACCTTGATGTAACCGCCATTCATGTCCAGCTGACCCTTGAAGATGTCGGTGTTCGGCGTGTGGCCAATGGCGATGAAGCAGCCGGTCACGTCGATTTGCTTGATATCGTCCGAGCGGTTGTCACGCACGCGAATGCCGTTGACGCCCATGTCGTCCCCGACGACCTCCTCGAGTTCGTGGTGCCACTCGAGGCTGATGTTGCCGTTCTCGGCCTTTTCCTTGACCTTGTCCTGAAGGATTTTTTCGCCACGGAATTCGCCACGGCGATGGACCATCGTCACGTGTTCGGCGATGTTCGACAGATACAACGCCTCCTCCAGCGCCGTGTTGCCGCCGCCAATCACCGCGACCTTCTGGCCGCGGTAGAAGAAGCCGTCGCAGGTGGCGCAGGCCGATACGCCCTTGCCCATGAAGGCCTCTTCGGATGCCATGCCCAGATAACGCGCCGATGCACCGGTGGCGATAATCAGGGCATCGCAGCTGTAGGTGGCGCTGTCGCCTGTGAGCACGAACGGCCGCGCATCCAGCTTCACCGTGTTGATGTGATCGAACACGATCTGGGTATCGAAGCGCTCGGCATGTTTCTGCATGCGCTCCATCAGCGCCGGACCTTGCAATCCCTCGACATCACCGGGCCAGTTATCGACATCGGTGGTTGTGGTCAGCTGTCCGCCGGCCTGCATGCCGGTGATCACCACCGGATTCAGATTGGCGCGGGCGGCATACACGCCGCGGTGGATGGCGCGCGACGCGAGCAGCAGGGGGCGGTGATCACGCGGAGTGAGACGCGGGCACAGCCTACAACTGACCCCGACTGTCACTATAACCCCGATGCCGTAGCAGACGAGGAAGCACGCAGGCAGGTGCAGATGGGTATAGACGACCGTTCCCTGGGAGCTGCTCGACGCCGTTGGCTACCGCGTCTACCTGTTGGTTAAGCACATCGTAGAGCACCAAGCCGGGCGACTCGTCGGGGATTGTCTGGTTAACCGAGCGTATCAGCGATGCCACGACCAACGTACAGGCGACTAACAGGGTAAGCGCCGAGCCGAGCGACAACAAAGACGTCCGCAGTGAACTACCCGGCCGATACAGGTTCGCCAACGCCAACCTCAACTCGAACCGATTGATGAGTAACGGGTGATTATCCAGTGACCGCGCCACATGGCGGATACCGCGCACAATAAAGTCGAGAATCAACAACATCGCACCGATGACCAGAACAAAACCGATTCCAAACAGGGTGTCTGGCAGCACCTGCAAAACCAGCAAGATGATCATGCTGGCACAAACCAGTGTCGCCAACCACCAGCGGCGTGGCAGGCGTCCACTATCTTGGCCCTGTCCCCGAAACAGAGAGGCAGGATCTGTCGCCAGTGCCCGTCCGAGGGCCGGCAAAGCAAAGGTATAGGCGGTTAACAGGCCAAAACAAATAGCAATCAGGCCGGGCAGAATTAGGTCGATGAGGTTGGCGGTCAGTGGCACCTGTGTGGCCACAACTTTGCCACCCATGATTGCTAGTCCACTGCCGATAAAAGCGCCTAGCAGGCTCGCGCCACCACCGAGTATCGTTACCTGAAACAAAGAAACGATGGCCAGCCGGCGGTTGGGAAGGCCGAGAGCTCGCAACGTGGCAATGGTTTTCAGTTTGCCCTGCAAGTGGGCCTGAATACTGTTAAACACGCCCAGGCCACCGATAAACAACGTGCTGAAACCGATAATTAAAAGACCCGACGCAATTTGCCCGAGACGTTCCGCCAGCCGCTGACTGCGATCGGCGAAAGTTCTGACTTTCCAGGTTTCGCTTGGAAAGGCGGCATAAAACTGCGTGCGCCAGGTTTCAGCTGGTAAGCTGCTGCGAACTTGATACTCGTAGTCGATACGACTGCCAGGCTGGATTAGCCCCGATGCCTGTAACGCGTCGGCACTGAGCAAAACGGGTGTCCCCCGCCAGTTGGCGTTGAGGCTGCGGTCGGGCTGGTTGAGCACCAGCGCGCGGACTTTCATTTCGAGTGAGCCGATGTAAACACTGTCGTTGATATCAATTTTGAGCCTATCAGCCAATACCGGATCGATTGCAACGCCCCAATAGTTGTCGGCAAAGGCGGTAATATCAACCAGCGGCTTTGATGGCTTTAGTAACAGCTCACCGTAAAGTGGGTAGAGTGAGTCCATGGTCTGCAGTTCGACGCGCAAGAATTGATCATCAGCGGTGCCCAGCATGGTATCAACCTCGGTTACGAGTGAGACTTCACCATTGGCCTGAATCCAGCTTAGCGCCTCGTCAGGTAAAGGTTGTTTGGTCTCCACCTGGTGCTTATACACATCTCCGAGCCCACGAGACCGGC
>OOGU01000135.1_pt1 | contig 18272 bp, 20 predicted proteins | sample 1670261 | NCBI WGS metagenome assembly OOGU01 (sample SAMEA98137168, study PRJEB22522) | marine metagenome | biome: marine biome; feature: marine water body; material: sea ice | place: Arctic Ocean | collected 04-Sep-2015 | depth 1.3 m
CTAGGACGCCGCCGGTACCTGCCAGACGATGCCCCCCCGTTGGGCGGTGGCGAGATCGATCTCCGGATACTGCTCGAGCAACCCGGATCGCTGAACCGCCTGCTCCACCGTCGTGCCCGCGGGCACATCAAGCCGAAGCAACGACTGCTTGTGTGGCAACGCATAGGCCACTTCGATCGCAACCAGATCGGACGAACTCATGGGTGGGTCCACAGGGCAACCAGACGCTGCCCGATGCCCAATGCATCGATCAGCACGATAATGATGCCGATGCGCGCCGGGTACCGCATCATCCAGTGCCAGACGCGGTAACGGCGATCCGTTAGCTCCACACCCCACAGCTCGGCAACCAGTGCCTTCGGCAACATGCGGCTCACGTAAATGCACAGTCCTAGCGTGGTCAGCGGGAACAACACCCGGCCCGTCAGGTCTAGCAGCCATTCGGCAATCGTGCGTCCGCCCGGCGACACCTCTGCCAGCACGTTGAACGACAGGACCGTCGTCAGCCCGATCATCCAGATCAAAATGCCGCTGGCGGTCGCCGCGAACACGCGCGAGATGCCAAAACGTTCCATGCAACGCACCACAATCGGCTCCAGCAGCCCGATCGCGGAGGTCAGCGTCAACAACGCCAGCAACACGAACACGGCCAAGGCCGGCAAGGCGCCGAGCGCACCGAACGCCTGTGGCACCTGCTGGAACAACAAGGGCACCCCGCTGCGCGGCACCTCTCCAGAGGCCAGCACCACTGCATAAATCGCCATGCCCCCAACCAGCATGAACACCGTATCGCCAATCAGCACCACGAATGCAGAGCGAACAATGGGCGCGTTGCTTGGCAGGAAGACACCGTAGGCGAGCATCGCCCCAACACCCAGACTCAGCGTGTAGAACGATTGCGAGATGGCCGACAGCACGCCCGTCACGCCCAGATCAGCCGGGCGGAAACCCAGCAGCTGTCCCGCGGCGGTTTGCAGGTATCCGGTGCTCCCCGCCAAAAGAAACAGGCCGACAACCAATACGATCGCCGTCGGCACCAGCAGGCTCACCGCGCGCTCCAGCCCAACTCTGGGTCCGTGCGCAACGATAATCGTCACGAACACCATGAAAATCGTATGCCAGGCCAAGCTGCGCTCCGGGTCTCCGGCCAGCGCCAGAAACTGGTCGCGGATCGCACCGGCATCCGCCTGGGCGAACACCCCGGCTCCCGCGCGAATCGCGTACGCCAGCGTCCAGCCCGCGATAACCGCGTAATAGGACAGCACCAAGCCCGCGGCGATCAGCGCCGTCCAGCCGAACACCTGCCAACCGCGGCCGATGTTTCCGACCTGCGACAGGTGTCGAAGCCCCCAGACGATGTTCGAGCGCATCCAGCGCCCGAGCAGCCATTCGTTAATGAGCAATGGCGCGGCCAGTCCGAACAGGCTGAGCAGATAGATCAGAAGAAAGGCCGAACCACCGTGGTTGGCGACCAGGCCGGGCAAACGCCAGAGATTGCCCAGGCCGATCACCAGACCCAGCACCGCCAGGACAAACCGAGTCGGCGAACTCCAATAGCCGTAAGGCGACGACCTCAGCGGCATACCTCTCCCCCGTTCATGAATCGTTCTCCGGAACACGCTGATCCGGTTGTTCGGCGACGCTTATTCCGTCGCCCGGCACACGCGTCACGCCATTCGTACAGGCTGGCGCGTTGCGGGCACGTATAATCCTGGGCGTGAGCAAGAAGAGCAAATCAAAACTTGGCGAACGCCAAATCGCCGTCAACCGACGCGCCCGGCACGACTACCACATCGAGGACCGGTTCGAAGCCGGGATCGTGCTCGATGGCTGGGAAGTCAAGGCTTTACGCGAGGGCCGCGCCCAGGTTGCCGAGGCCTACGTCTACCTGAAAAACGGCGAAGCCTGGTTGCAAGGCGCGCATATCACCCCCTTGCAAGCGGCATCGACCCACGTGGTCGCCAAACCCGCACGCACGCGCAAACTACTGCTGCATCGCCGCGAGCTAAGCCGTCTCATCGGCGCGACCGAGCGCCAGGGATACACCCTGATTCCGCTCGATCTACACTGGACGCGCGGCCGCGCCAAGCTGGAGCTCGGTTTGGCCAAGGGCAAGAAACAGCATGACAAGCGCTCGGACATCAAGAGCCGCGACTGGGACCGCCAGAAGGCGCGCATCATGCGCCACGACGCCAAGGCTTGAATCGCCGGGGTTTCGCCCCGAACTTTGCCGCACGCGCCGAGTCGAACTGTGCGAGACTAACGCGTTCATCGGGGGCGACTTGGATTCGACGAGAGTCGCGAAACCTGACGTGCATGCCGAGGTGCAGTCCCCCTCGTAAAACAGACTTGCAAACAAGCTTAGTTGCGAACGACGACAACTACGCCCTCGCTGCCTAAAAAACGGTAGTGAGCGTCCGACCTGGTCTGCTTGTGGGCTGGGTATCGGGCGTCAAATTACACAAGCTCGCCCGCGGATAGGTCTCTGGTCCAACGGTTAAAACTTAGTGAGTCTAAGCGTCTGTCTTCCCTCGCCTGCCGGGTAACAGTCGCCGACAATTAAAGGCAAGGCTAAGCATGTAGATCGAAAGGCAGAGGGCTTTCGGACGCGGGTTCGATTCCCGCCGCCTCCACCAAATGACGGTCCGACAAGGGCCGAGAAAGCCCAGAAAACCTCGCCACGGCGGGGTTTTTTGTTGCCTGAGTGTCCGGGGTCATCTGTGGACATCCAGCGATATCTGGGGCGCATTAGGGGGCACATGCTCATGCCCCCGGCTCAGGTGCCCCCAGATGAAGCTGACAGCCACCGAAGTTCGCAACGCCAAACCACGCTCCAAGACCTACCGCCTGTTCGATGGCGAGGGTATGTATCTGGAAGTCTCCCCCCGTGGGGCAAGTGGTGGCGTTTGAAATATCGGTTTGCCGACAAGGAAAAACGTCTGTCATTGGGCGTGTATCCAGACGTGTCGCTAAAGGACGCCCGCGTACGCCGGGATGAGGCCCGCAAGCTGGTGGCCAATGGCGTTGACCCCAGTGAGCATCGCAAGGCCCAGAAGGCGGCATCCGCGGAGCGCAGCAGCAACAGTTTTGAGACCGTTGCACGGGAGTGGTACGCCAAGCACTCGGGCAACTGGGCGACGAATCACGGCCAACGCATCATCCGCCGGCTGGAACGTGACCTCTTTCCCTGGCTCGGCGGCCAGCCGATTGCCGAAATCACCGCTCCACAGCTACTGGCCGTCATCCGGCGGATCGAAGACCGCGGCGCGCTGGAAACCGCGCATCGTGCTTTGGGCAAGGCAGGGCAGGTGTTCCGTTATGCCGTGGCCACCGGCCGCGCCGAACGCGACCCTTCCGGCGATCTGCGCGGCGCGCTGCCGCCGGTCAAGTCATCGCATTTCGCATCGGTGACCGAACCCGCCGAGGTAGCCAAGGTGCTGCGTGCGATGGATGGCTATAACGGCACGCTCACGGTGCGTTGCGCCTTACGACTCGCCCCACTGGTCTTCGTGCGCCCAGGAGAGCTACGCCAAGCGCTATGGGAAGACATGGACCTGGACGCGGCCCAATGGCGTTACACCGTGAGCAAGACCGATACGCAGCACATCGTCCCCCTCGCCCATCAGGCCATCGCAATTCTGGAAGAACTCAAACCCCTGACCAGCCGCAGCCGCTATGTGTTCCCCGGCGCCCGCAGCGCGGCCCGGCCGATGAGCGAAAACGCGGTACTCGCCGCCATGCGCAGCATGGGTATCGACAAGGACACCATGAGCGGCCACGGCTTCCGGGCCATGGCGCGCACCATTCTGGATGAAGTGCTGGGCTTTCGCCCCGATTTCATCGAACACCAGCTGGCCCATGCCGTACGCGACCCCAACGGGCGGGCTTATAACCGCACCGCGCATCTGGCCGAACGAACGAAGATGATGCAGGACTGGGCAGATTACCTGGACAAACTCAAGGCCGGCGCCGACATCATCCCCATCAAACGCAGCGCCTGAAGGAACACCAGGGAGCCCCCTGTGGGGGCGGACGGGACGGCGGGCGGGGGATGAAACGAATCAAGGCCATTTACACATAATGCAAATTAGGCGGGCGCAGCCGAACAGCACGCAGTGAGGCGCCCCAGCGAACACGCCTAGCCGGTTGCGCAGCAGCCGGCGCCCTGCCCGCCTGGCACGGCGTAGCCCGGCGCGGCGCTTGCCGCGCAGCATGCAAGCGGCGTGACGGGCGGAAGAGCCATGCAGCCAAGGCTACTCGCCATCAGCCGGAATCGTCTCGTAAATCACCTTCGACAGCACTGCGAAAGCCGCGTCCTCAAAAGTCTTATCATCCATATAACGCGAGACGATCTTGTCATTCTCACCCATGCGCTGAATCATCAATTCTTCCAGCATCTGTCGTAACCCAAGCTGGAATTTGTCGAAGGAATTGGCCTGCCGCAGGCGCACCACTTCCGGTGTATTCGCCGCCTTCTCTTTTATTTGCTCGAAGAACAGCCGGTCTTCCTCGGTAAAGTTGGTGCCAAAGCGGTCATTGAGCACATCGATGATTTCCGACAGCGGCGCCTTTTCTTCTTTGGCCTTACTGCTGCCAACATCGGTGGGGCTCTTAACCCCATACTCCTCGCCGTCACCATCTTTGAGATCGATAGCCCCTGAGTAGACCCTTTGCAAGCGGTAGTACTGCAAATCCACCTCATTGCCCAGCTTGACCGTGCTGGAATCGCGCTCAAGCGGCAGATGTGGCAACAGGAACCGGCCATAGCTGTAGAGCATCTCCAGGTCTTGATCGCCATAGGGGATGATCTGACTCAGAAAGCTGTATACCTTCACATAGCCGCTCAGCTTGTCTCGAAACTCGGAGCGCTGATCGTCATCCTGCATCGCCTTGAAGCGATCCACTGCCGGTTGCAGATGGCGCTGCAAATGGGCGTGATCAGCCGGATTCTGCTTTTTCGGCGTTCGGTAGAAGATATGGGCGAAGGCCTCCACCTCACTCCAGTGATAAAGCTGGAACGCATCCAGATCGTGTTTCATCTGTTCCAGTTGAGTCGGGTCTGAACTCTCCTGCAGACTGGTCGCGTCATAGTAGGGCTTGAACGCGGCATAGATATCCTCGGCCTCATTGACGAAATCGAGCACAAAGGGCGTCTCCTTGCCCGGAATCATCCGGTTGAGGCGAGAAAGAGTCTGCACAGCCTGAACCCCATCCAGCCGCTTATCGACATACATCGCCATCAACAGCGGCTGGTCGAAGCCGGTCTGGTATTTATTGGCCACCAGCAATACCTGGTAGTCCGACGAGGCAAACCGCTCGGGTAACTGTTTTTCGCTGATCGGCTTTCCGCTCACCACATCGGTATTCATACCCGGTTCGGTGTACTCAAAGCCATTGTCCGGATCACGCACGGTGCCACTGAAAGCCACCAGTGGACGGATGTCAGCGTATCCCTTTTCGTCGATATAACGCTGGAAGGCCTCCATATACTTCACCGCTTGCAGGCGCGTGCTGGTGACCACCATCGCTTTGGCCCGTCCGCCCAGATGGGCACGCACATGGCTGCGGAAGTGTTCGACGATCACCTCGATCTTCTGAGCGATATTGGTCGGGTGCATCACCAGAAACTTGGCCAGTGCCCGCGCCGCCTTCTTTTTCGGCATATCGGGGTCTTCCTCCACCGCCTTGACCAATTTGAAATAGGTCTTGTAGGTGGTGTAGTTCTGCAACACGTCGAGGATGAACCGCTCCTCGATGGCCTGACGCATGCTGTAGAGGTGGAAAGGCTCGGGCGTACCATTCGCCCCCACACGACCGAACAGCTCCAGCGTCTTGCCCTTCGGCGTGGCGGTATAGGCGAAAAAGCTCAGGTTCTGCTGGCGACCACGCGAAGCCATCACCTGGTTCAGCCCATCTTCCCAATCCGCCTCCTCGTCATCGCCGCGGTTGCCACTGTTCGCGCCCAGGATGGCTTTCAGCTCCCGCGCCGTCTCCCCGGTCTGTGAGGAGTGCGCCTCATCCACAATAACCGCATAGCGGCGCTTGCCGATCTCCATCTCCCACTCCCTGGCCTGCGCCTGCGCCGCCTCATCCGGCGCATCCACATCATCGGCCCCGGCAGCATGCAGCAGGCCGCGCAGCACAAAGGGGAACTTCTGCAAGGTGGTGACCACAATCCGCGTGCCGTCGACCAGCGCCTCGGCCAACTGCTTCGAATCCTGGTCGATGGCCTTCACCACGCCCTGAGCGTGTTCGATCTGGTAGATGGCATCCTGCAACTGGCGATCCAGCACCTGGCGGTCGGTAATCACGATCACGCAATCGAACACCTTGTGATCCTGCGTGTCGTGCAGGCTGGCCAGCCGATGCGACAGCCAAGAGATGGAATTGGTCTTGCCACTGCCGGCCGAGTGCTGGATCAGGTAGTTCTGCCCCGCCCCCTCATTGCGGGCGGCATGGATCAGATTGCGGGTGGCATCGAGCTGGTGATAACGCGGGAAGATCATCGTCTCCTTGGTTCGCAACCGACTACCACCTTTGCCGTCGTCGATCTTCTCCTCCTTCTTCTCGATGAAGATGAAGTGCCCGAGGATGTCGAGGAAACTCTCCCGCTCCAGCACCTCGTCCCAGAAATAGCCGGTGCGATAGCCGGATGCGTGCTGCGGATTACCCGCACCACACTCCACCTCGCCGGGATGGCTGCCACGATTGAAGGGCAGGAAAAAGGTCTTGCCCCCGCTCAGCCGGGTGGCCATGTGGACCTCGTCCGGGTCAGCGGCAAAGTGCACTAGCGCCCGCTGCTTGAACTCGAACAGCGGCGCTCGGGGATTGCGGTCATTCTTGTACTGCTTGACCGCATGCCGCCAGCTCTGCCCCGTCCAGGGGTTCTTCAGCTCACAGGTCGCCACCGGCAGACCATTGACGGCAAATACCAGATCCACCGTGGAATGATCGCCGGGATGGCAAGGCACCTGCCGGGTTACCGTCAGGCGATTGGCCTGGTATAGCGCCAGCACCTCTTCATTCAGCCCATGGGCGGGCTTGAAATAGGCCAGGTGAAAGGTCTTGCCGTAAAACTTGAAGCCACGCCGCAGCACATTCAGGCTGCCCTTGATGGCCAGCTCCTTGACCAGCGTCGCCAGCAACATCGGCTCCAGATTGTCGGCATGCTGCTCCCGCATGGCCTTCCACAGATCCTTCTGCGTCTCGGCAATGAAATCAGTAATGGCCAGAGGGAAAAACGCCCGCTCCTTGTCCCATTCACTGGCTGAACCCTGCTGCCAGCCCTTCGCCAGCAACATCTGCTCCACATAGGATTCGAAGGCCTTCTCAGTGGTCTGCTTCATGGCGTTATCCTCAGGTCATTCCATTGATCTCAAACACCCGATACTTCAGCCATTTCGCAATGCCATCGAGATCGGGGAACAACTGCTTGTCGAATACGCCGTACTGATCAAGACGGCGGCGAATATCGTCATGGGCGTCGTGGCTAATCACCAGCTCCAGAACATCCTTCTCCTCCAGCGGCTTCATCGGCTGATGGCAGGCCAACAACACACCATCCTGGGCGCGTATACGTGGGGAAACATGTGGCGGGTCGTAGATCGTGTTCTCATCAATATCGAACGGGCTTGGCAAGTCATTTGCCGCCTCCCAAACACCCTTGCCTGACTTCTCGACGGCGTCCTCTTCCAGCCCATCGTTATCGTCAGAACCCGAGACACCATCGAAATCAAAATCATCGTAGGGGTCGCCATCTGCTTCTGGCGTTCTCTGCGTAGCACTGTCTTTAACAGGCCTGACCTCCTGTTCGACCTCGCGTCTGAGATCACTCAACCGCTGAGGTTCGCTGATCAACACATAGACCGCACTATCGAGAGGTTCGCCATCCTTGTCCTTTTTCGAATTGCGGCAGGCAAAATAGAGCGCCACCAGAGGATTGATAGACCAGTCCATAAAGCGCGTGGGCAAGCCGTGATGCTGCGCAATTGCCAAGGCCTCCCAATCATTGCGAGGCAGATGGTTGACATAGGTCAGCAGGTGATTGCTGAAGGTCTCCAGCACGTCATTCTCGATCGTGTCGCGTTCGGCAAGTGAACAGCCTTTCAGGTGCTCATAGCGGCCGATGGAAGGTATGAGATCGTAGCCATTGCCCGGAAGGGCGCGCTTGCTCTGGCCGCGAAAGTATCGACGCTGACGCTTGCCATCCTGACCAGTGACACCAATCTCATCGCGGACGATGCTGAGATACGCCTCGAAGTTGTTGATGGTGAACTCATTCATGCCGCTGCATCTCGAACGTCGATCTTGCCGGTGACGGCGGCAGTGATCAGGGCAGTGCGGTATTCCTGTAGGCGGTCGATAGCCGATTCGACCTTATCCATAAGTTGGGATATTTTGGCGGTCTCGCGGTCGAGGTAGGCGCTGATAGCTGTTTGCTCTGCCAAACTCGGAAACGGAAACGTAAAGTTTACTGCATGACTGATATTGAACTGTTTTTGCGCTGCTCCGTATTGAACTATTTCTACTTGGTCGCGACCAACTTGGGAGTTAAAAAGGTAAGCCAACCATGGCGAATCAAACCTCTTGTGCTTTCCTACGATCATCATTGAGGCGCAGTTCGCACCTTCCATTGTTGGTGGTACTACCGCAGCAATACCAGGGTAGCCGACCCTAACCACCACTAAATCACCGGCTGACAAACGGCTTTTCCATAAAGGGCCATCACTATCTACAGCTGAACAGCGTTTCGCGTTATTGCCGTCAATTTTGAATTCACGAACATCACCACCAAGTAAAAACGGCATTCCGTCATCGGATACATAACTAGATGGGTTGACAACAACCCCTACAGTTACTCGGTCAGATATATGGCGCAAGCGTCTTGCCCCCCACCCCTCCGGCACTTCTCCCAGCCATTCAATACCGGAGTCTTTGAAGCGGGTGTGGGGTTCGAGGCCAAATTCGCGAGCGGCGTCTTCGGGCAGGCCACGGGTGACGGTGCGGGAGATGAGCGCGCTGCGCCTCTCCTTGAGCAGCGCGATCAGCCGCCGCTTCTTCCTCACCAGCGTATCGATTCGTCCCGTCTCCCGGTCGAGGAAATCGGCGATGGCAGTTTGTTCTGGGCGAGAAGGAACAGGAAGCAGGCAGTTGCCGATAAAGTCCCAATTGGCTCGGGGCATTTTTGAACCGTAGGTGGACGAATCAACCAATTTGATAAAACCGTCCGCCAATAGGCAGTAGAGCAAGGCTCGCCGATCGAAATCGTCACTTTCGATCACAAGTAATTCGGTTGAACATAGACCGTCAAAATCAGGATTGCATGCCTTGGCCAAATACGGCCGGAGCTTACCGAACAGGGTATTCTTCGTATTAAATCGATTGGCGACACCAGAGGGAACAACATTAGGATTAATGGGCAGCAGTTTGCCCGTCCATGACTCAATGCTTTCCATGCCTATATATGGGACCGGGTTATCCTCGTCTGCCTCAACTTTTCTGTCATTGAGATGAGTGGTCATCCTCAGCCTTTTAACCTCCCAGTGCTGCGGCACCTCACCCAGCCACTGCACCCCACTCTCTTTATAAGCCGAATATCCTGGATACCTCACGCTGTCACTTCCTTGAGCAGGTCTAGAATCTCCCCTTCCAGCCCCTTGATCTCCTCCTCGATCACGTCAAGCTCACGCGGTGGCTCGTAGCGGTAGAAGTGGCGGTTCAGCGGTATCTCGTAACCCACCTTGGTCTTGCTGTAGTCGATCCAGGCATCGGGCACATGGGGCAGCACCTCGCGTTCGAAGTACTCCTCAATGCTCTCCTTCAGCGGTACGGTCTCGGTATCACGCAGGTCGCTATCCGGCTCCGGCTCGCCTTTTTTGTCCCGACAGATCTCGGCGGTCTCGTCACGCTCCCCCAGGGCGGCCAGTACAGCCTTCAATTCTGGAGCCGAGAGTTTGACGCCCTGCGCCCGGTCGATATCGCGCAGGGCAATGAGGAACTGCTTACGGTCCTTGAACAGGCTCTCGCCATGCTGTTCGGCAAAGGCCGCCAGCAGATCGCGGATGGTTTGCTGACGCGCCTTGCCCGCCTGGATCTCCTGCTGGCGGATGGTTTCGTTTTTCTTCTTGCTGCTGGCAACGTTCTTGAAGGCGGTCTGTTCTTCCAGCCGGGCAAAACGCTCTTCGGTTGCCTGGAAGTTCAGGCGTAGCGGGCGTTCGACTGTGATCTTGTGATAGCCGAAGTCTTCGTTATCGAACAGCTTGCTGACCACCAACTCCTTTTCCAACCCACCCCCCTTCGCATCCATGGTGAAGGTACGGCTTTCGCCATCACTAAAGTTCTCGTAGATGCGGGTGATGTCGGCGATGTGGCCGGGGTCTCGGGGGTGGTTCGGATCATCCGGGTCGCCGATCCGGCGGCGCTTGTTGCCCAGGGACTTCTCCATCTGCACCCAGAAGTTACGGGCATCGATGAGCTGCACCTTGCCCTTGCGCTGCTTCGCCTTGCGGTTGGTCACCACCCAGATATAGGTGGCGATACCGGTGTTGTAGAAGAGCTGTTCCGGCAGGGCGACGATGGCCTCCAGCCAATCATTCTCGATAATCCAGCGCCGGATCTCACTCTCGCCACTGCCCGCGTCCCCAGTGAACAGAGGGGAGCCGTTGAAGACGATACCGATGCGGCTGCCATCTTTATCGACTGGCCGCATCTTGGCGATCATGTGTTGCAGGAACAGCAGCGCACCGTCGTTGATGCGTGGTGTGCCCGCACCGAAGCGCCCGGCATAGCCAAGGGTATCGGCCTCGTGCTCGATGTACTTCTTCTGCTGCTTCCACTCCACGCCAAACGGGGGATTGGCCAGCATGTAGTCAAACTGGTCGGGGCGGCCTTCCGGGTTGCCCGGCCTGAAGCCGTCTTTGGTGAAAGTATCGCCCTGGATGATGTTCTCGGCATCCTCGCCCTTGATCAGCATATCGGCCTTGCACACTGCCCAGGCCTCATCGTTCCAGTCCTGGCCGTAGAGATGGGGCCGCGCCTCGCTGTTGAGCTGACGGATATACTCTTCAGCGACGGACAACATGCCACCGGTGCCGCAAGCCGGATCATAGATGGTCTTCACCACGTCGCTTTTTGCGAGATCCTGCTCCGGGGCCAGCAGCAGGTTGACCATCAGCTTGATCACTTCGCGGGGTGTGAAGTGCTCCCCGGCCTCTTCGTTCGATTGTTCCGCGCCGATCCGGATCAGTTCCTCGAACACATAACCCATCTGCATCTGATCGACCCGTTGCGGCGACAAGTCGATCTTGACAAAGGCCTTGACCACCTCGAACAGGATGTTCTTCTCCGCCATGTGGGCGATCTGTTCACTGAATTTGAACTTCTCCATGATGGCGCGGACGTTGGGCGAGAAGCCGTTGATGTAGCTGTTGAGGTTGGGCGCAAGGTTGTTGGGATCATCCAGCAGCGAGTGGATGCCTTCGGCTGGCAGGGTGAATTGCATCCTCGACAGGTTGTAGAAACGATGGCCGGTCACCTGCTGCAAACGCGCCTGCTGCACGCGCTCTGGCTTGGTCTTCAGCGATTTGAACTCTTCCAGCGCCGCCTGTCGGGTGGGCTCCAGCAGGCATTCAAAGCGCCGTAGAACGGTGAGCGGCAGGATGACTTTGCGGTATTCGTTGCGCTTATAAGGGCCGCGCAACAGGTTGCAGATGCCCCAGATAAAGTTGGCCAATTGGCTGTGGGTTTCGCCGTTCATGCTCGGGACGAGTCCTTCTTGTTGTTAGTTGGATTTCCCTTCGGAAATCAAAACTTCATGACGTGTGCAGTAGTCACGAATCATCACCTCGATCATGTTGGCGAGGCTGCGCCTTTCCCTTTCGGCGACTGTTCGAAGCCCCTCCTTCACGGCTGGATGAACACGCACTGTCAGAGTTGTGGATTTGGTCTCTGCCATCGGTAAACCTCTGGTTCGTAGTAGCTTGCAGTTGTACTGCGGATATACTAACCGGATTCCACGGCATCAGGACCGTAAAAATGGCCAGCCAATACCAGCATCGCCAGTTCTTCCGCCGGGTGCCGAATGAACAACTTGCTCGGTATTTCGAAGCCAGAGACACTGACCTGGGCGTGGATTTCGCAAACCTGACCGAGACGCAGGTGGAGCCCTAGCTACAGCGTGTCCACAGAATCCTGGTAACTCCAGATCCACCCGCTTGTGATTCACGACCCAGCCATCCTGCCGGAGCTTGAGGTAGATCATCCCGGCGCCGTAGCGCTTGTAGCGCTGCGCCAAGCGGATGATCTCGGTGCGTAGCTCTTCGTTGCGGTCAGTACGCGGCTCGTAACGCAGCGAGCTGGCGCTCATCTGCACGATGTCCAGCGAGCGTCGCTCTGACAGACCCCGCGCCGTCATCCGCCGCACCACCTCGCGCTTGTGTGGGGCGGCTACCACTTTTTTCTCAGTACTTCGCGCACGACTTCCTGCTCGAGCAGGGATTCGGCCAGCAGCTTCTTCAGGCGGGTGTTCTCCGCCTCCAGTTCCTTCAGCCGCTTGGCGTCGGAAACGCTCATGCCGCCGAACTTGCTGCGCCAAGCGTAGAAACTGCCCTACGAGAAACCGTGCTTGCAGCACAGCTCTTTGACCGGTATCCCACTCTCAGCCTCCTGCAGGAAGCCAATGATCTGCTCCTCGGTGTAGCGCTTCTTCACGTCCAATCTCCTTGTCTCGGGTGATTGGACTCCAGAACACGGTGCTACTCAAAATCAGGGGGACGTCACCGCGCTGCAGAAACCCTGTGGCTGAGCCTGCAGCAGATGGCCGATCTGTTTGAACGCGACAAGTCGGTGATTTCACGGCACCTGAAGAACATTTGCAGTAATGAGGGACTGGTCCGGGCTTCAGTTGTTGCAAAAAATGCAACAACTGCTGCAGACGGCGAAACCTATCAGGTCGAATACTTCAACCTGGATGCGATTCTGTCGGTGGGTTATCGCGTCAACTCCAAGAAAGGCACCCAGTTCCGCATCTGGGCCACCCAGCGCCTGAAGGACTATCCGGTGCAGGGCGACGCCCTGAACCAGCAACCCTTCGAACGCAATGCGCAGGCACTGCCACAAGCCCTGACCTTGATCCAGAAGGCGGCACCTTCACCCGAATTCAGCGCCGTGTCTGCGTCCCGTTGAATCGATAGCATTGCCGTAATACGATATTGGTATCGATTAAGCTGGAGTTGAACATGGAAGCCACCACCCTGTCGTCCAAATACCAGTTGGTGATTCCACGGGCGATTCGAGAGCGCATGAATCTGCAGCCCGGTCAGAAGTTTCAGACGCTGCAGATCGGCAACCGAATCGAGCTGCTGCCATTGGAATCGCCGCAACAGGCGCGCGGATTCCTGAAGGGCATTCAAACCAATGTTCCCCGCGAGCCGGACCGTGCCTGAGTGCAACGTTGTGGATTCATCCGCTTGGCTTGAATATCTGGCAGACGGCCCGAATGCGACGTACTTCGCCCCGGCGATCGAGGAAACAGCCCAGTTGATCGTGCCGGTCATCTGCCTGTACGAGGTGTACAAACGCGTATACCAGCAGCGCGACGAGGGCGATGCCTTGCGCTGTATCGCATTGATGCAACAGGGCACGGTGGTGGACCTTGATAGCGCCCTGAGCCTGGAGGCCGCGGCGATCTCCCTCACGCACCGCCTGCCGATGGCTGACAGCCTCATTCTTGCCACAGCACACAGAAAGAGCGCCCTGTTATGGACTCAGGACAGCGACTTTGAAGGCCTCAACGGCGTGAACTACCGCCCGGCAACGGGCCGATAGAGCCGCACCCATGCGCAACGAAGCCGACACCCGCGCCGAACTGATCGACCCCAAACTGGTGGAGGCCGGCTGGGGTGTGGTGGAGAACAGCTTCATTCGCCGCGAGGTGATTGCACCAGGGCGCATCATCGGAGGTGGCAAACACGCAGCGGCCGTGACCAGCGATTACGTGTTGAGGTACTGCGGCCGCAAACTCGCGGCGGTGGAGGCCAAGAAGGAAAGCCGGAACGGGGCAAGGTCTGTGACCTGGACCCATGCACCTGCGAAAAAACCGACCCGCTCCCCTGCACCGACCGCGGCCAGAAGCCCTGCGTGTGCGAGAAGAAGCTGGTCATCACCCTGACCGACGGCAAGACCCGGCAGATCAAGCACATTGCCAGCGCCCTGTACTGGAGCCCCGACGGCACGCCGATCACGGCCCGGGAATTCATCGAACGCCTGTTCGCCGACCTGCCAAGATTCTTCGGCGACGAAGATCAGCTCCGCGAAATATGGGCCGACCCCACCACCCGCGAAAAGCTGCTGAACGATCTGGCCGAAGAAGGGTATGACGCCGAACGGCTGGACGCGATGAACGATCTGATCGACGCCAAGGACAGCGACGTGTACGACGTGCTGGCCTACGTGGCCTATTCAGCCGAGACCAAAACCCGACGCCAACGCGCCCAGAGCGCCCGCTCAGGGATCGCCAGCGCCTACGCCAGCTCCAAGCAGCAGGAATTCATCAACTTCATCCTGGACCGCTATGTGCGAGACGGCGTCGGCGAACTCGCACCCAGCAAAATGCGCAGCCTGATCGAACTCAAATACGCCACGATCAGCGACGCCACCCAGCAACTCGGCCCGCCGCTGATGATCCGTGAGACCTTCGTGGGCTTCCAGAAGTACCTGTATCAGCCCGATCAGGACACGGGGTGAAATGGCGGTTTGCTTGTGCCCATCGCTGTACCGACTTTGCGCAGTGAACCGCGCGGGACCGCCCTGAAAGCCTCGGATCGCCAGTTCGATTCCCGCCGCCCACCTATAACGAAACCTCAACCGTTCTCGTTTGGGGCTTTTCGGTCATGGCGATTCGATACCCGAAGCCAGGAGCACGTTCGGCCAGACCTGAAACCGACCTGCCGCTAATGCGCAGTCGGGTTTCCCGCGCCAAGTTCCGCGGCGAAGAACGCGGCCGCCCGGTCCATCGCACCGGGAAACCAGGCGACTTCGTACCAAAAGGCATGCGGCGCACCGGACAGCACCACAATGTCGACCTGATTGCCGGACTGGTCATAGGCATCGAACAGTTTCTGCGACTGGCTCAATGGCACCGTGTTGTCATCGGCGCTGTGAATCAGCAGTAATGGTGGTTCTTCGCCGGCATCTAACTGGGTTAGCGTGGAGGCGTAGGCCCGCAAGGTCTCGTCCGGGTCGTCGGCATCGTCCAGAAACTCGCCCCACCACGGCTGCGACGTGGGCTCGGCCTCCGGTGCCATGGCGACAATGGCCTGGATCGAGCTGGCAACATCCGGTGATCCGCCGCTGCCCTCCAGTGCCTGCTCACCGGTTGTGACGGCCAGGTATGCGGACAGATAACCGCCGGCAGATCCACCGATTGCGCCGATCGCGCTCGCGTCCAGCCCGTAGTCGGCGGCGTGCTGACGTAACCAGCGGACGGCTGCCTTGGTGTCGTGGATTGCGCCGGGGAACAGCGCTTCGGCTGATGTACGGTATTCGATGCTGGCCGCCGCGATACCACGGTCCGCCATTGCACCGGCAATAGGCGCGAAGGCTTCTTTGTCGCCCCGGCGGAATCCGCCGCCGCGCACGGCGATTACGACAGGGACGGGCTGTGAAACCGGCTCGTCCGGGATGTAGAGATCCAGGCGCAAGATCCGACCGTCGTAATCCGCGTAGTCCAGATTTTCGACAACGGAGAATCGGTCTTCGACCGGCAGCGGTGGTCTTGAGTCGTCGGAGCAGGCGCTGAGCAACATGATCGCAAGCACTGCAGCCATCGGGCGCCAAGCCCACACGCTGCGTGGCAGCGATGCGGTGGTCAAACGGTCAATCGTTGAGCTTGGCATCTCGATCTCGCGCTATGGAGCGGGCCGGGAACCGGCCGCAAGGGGCTGCCCCAGTCTGACAGCGACGCGGTTGGTCAGGACAACCACTAGCAGTGCACTGCTCGCCATGCCGAGATAGCCGACCGCCAGCGGCACCAGCGTGCCATCGAACTGCTGGGCAATCAGATATCCGATTCCCGTGCCCATGATCGTGGTGAAACTCCCGATGAGTGCGGCAGCGCTGCCGGCGTTACGCCCCATGGGCTCCATGGCCAGGGCATTGAGGTTCGCGCCCAGAAAACCGAAGCAGAACAGGCAGGAGCCCTGGAGCAGCATGTAAAGCGCCAGCGGCACCTGATCGAAGACGGCGACCACCGACCAGACCGCGCTGATGGCGATCAGACCAACCAGTGCGCTCCATGTCATGCGCACCAGGCCAAACCGGCGCAGCAGCCGGGAGTTGGTGAACGACGACGCCGTCAGAAACATCGCGATGCAAGCAAACAGGATGGTGAAGCCGGCGCCGATGCCGTAGCGATCCTGAAAGATCTGCTGGGCCAAGCTGATGAACGCCACCAGTACGCCGAAGACCAGACCCAGGGCAAGCGTGTAGCCACGCGTCACCGGATGCCGAATTGCGGCGGCAAAACCCGAGCCCAGATTGGCGAGTGTCAGTGATCGGCGATTCTCGTCCGTGAGTGTTTCCTCAACGCGGAACATGCCCCACAACGCAATTCCGACGCCCGCCAGCAACAGGGTAAGAAACATCCAGCGCCAGGGCGCAATCAGCAGAATGCCCTGGCCGATTGAGGGCGCGAGGATGGGGACGATCATGAACACCATCATCGCCATCGACATCACCCGCCCCATCTCAACGCCAACGAAGCGATCGCGAACCAGCGCCATTGCCACTACGCGCGGCGCTCCGGCGCCAAACCCCTGAATGAACCGCGACAGGATCATCATTTCGAATGTCGTCGATGCCGCAGAGAACAAGCTGGCGGCTGCAAACAGCAGTAGGCCAAAGGTCAGCACAGGCTTGCGGCCGAAGCTGTCGCTGAGCGGGCCGTAGAGGAACTGCGATGCCCCGAGGCCAAACAGATAAAACGAAATGACCGCCTGGCGATCATTCGTGTCAGCGGCGCCCAGCTCATCGCTGATCTGAGGTAGCGCAGCCAGCACGATGTCGATCGCCAGCGCATTGATCGCCATGCAGGCCGCCACGAAGCAGACGAACTCCCGCAGGCCCATGGCAGATCTCGCGAGGCCGGGTTGATTCAAGGTCAAGGTGCATCCTCAGTGTTGCCAGCGGTGGCGACCGGGTTGCTGGTGCCGGACCGCGGAAATAGCCGGGTGAGACCTGCCGCGAAAGTCTTCGGCTCCGGTGGCGGATACTGGGAGGGAACCATCCTGCGGCTTGAGCAACGGCGTCGATGCGGCTGATATCGGCTTGCCGATGGACGAACTCACGCGATCCGCCAGGCCGCTCGCGTTAATCATAAGTCTACCTAATTAATGGAGCCGATGCAGGTGCGCGACAATCCGCAGATGTCCGATGATGCGTTCGAGGGTGAACCGACCGACTGGAGTAACGGTTTGCCGTTCAGCCCCCGGTTTCAAGACCGTTACTTCGATGCCGCCGGGGTGGCCGAGTCCGCGCATGTGTTCCTGCAACACAACCAGCTACCTGATCGATGGGCGACGAGCCGGCGATTCACCGTGGCGGAACTCGGCTTCGGCACCGGCCTCAATGCCTGTCTCACCTTCGATACCTGGATGCGCCACGCCCCACGCGACGCCACGCTGGATTACGTCAGTGTCGAAGGGTTTCCGCTCAGCCCGGCCGACATGCTGCGTACGGCGTCGCAGTGGCCCGGACTCGACCATTGGATGCGCACGCTGGCCGGGGCCTGTGAGCAGCTCAAGCCGGGCTTCAACCTGCGGGTGCTCGCGGGCGGACGCATCCGGTTACTGCTGCTGGTGGGCGAGGTGCAGCCCATGCTGGATGCGCTCGATGCCTCGGTCGATGCCTGGTATCTGGATGGCTTTGCGCCGTCCCGCAACCCGGCGATGTGGTCGGATGCGGTCTGCCACGCCATGGCTGGCATTACGCGGCCAGGCGGCACCTTCGCCACCTACACGGCCGCGGGTTGGGTGCGCCGCAATCTGGAGGCTGCCGGCTTTGTGGTGACCAAGGCGCCTGGCTTTGGTCGCAAGCGCGAAATGCTGTGCGGACATCGGCCCGCCGCCGCGCGGCCCCCCGAACCGGCTTGGCCAGCGTGGTTCCGGCGTCCGACCGCCACGTCATCCAGCGCGGTATCGATCGTCGGTGGCGGTCTGGCCGGGGCCGCGACGGCCCGTGCGGTGGCCGAGCGTGGCTTCAGGGTCACCGTGTACGAC
>OOGU01000137.1_pt1 | contig 17974 bp, 6 predicted proteins | sample 1670261 | NCBI WGS metagenome assembly OOGU01 (sample SAMEA98137168, study PRJEB22522) | marine metagenome | biome: marine biome; feature: marine water body; material: sea ice | place: Arctic Ocean | collected 04-Sep-2015 | depth 1.3 m
ACTATCCAATGGGATAGCCTGGCACCGCCTCCGTCTGCTGCAACGTACGATATGCCTGTGTAGAAATAGCTATGACCAGTCAGGTAGCTACGAAGTCCACTAGTCTAGATAGATAGTAGAGACGTAAGTAGAGAATGGCAGGTAAATGTAAAGCTATGACGTGTAATAATCTAGGGACTGAAGAAGTTCCAGAATAGTTCACGAGCACAGACCCACCATGTCGAGTGTGACTGATCATAGCCTGTAAGGCTATGCTGATAGGGAAGAGCCAGTAGGGCTCGACCAGAAGAAGTGCGCCATATCGTCAGGTGCAGGAGATCGGGAAAAAAAGAAAAGAAAAGGTTTCCGAGACCAAATCTAGAGTGACCAAAATAATGAGACGGTGTTAAATAAAATTGGGCATAATAGATAGGTCGTCGAGCGCACGGTTCTGCTTGTGGGCGAGTCCCGCGATATTGCGGAGGTAGACAAAGAAAGCGTTGGATTGCCAACGAAGGAGAAACTGGATCTGGGTATCGGTGAACCCCATGCCATGGAGGATGACGCAGGCGCCAACACGGAGTGAGTGGGCGGACCATCGGCAGAGATGAGCGCTGTCTTTGACGGGGTCAAGTTTATATACGTGGGCCGCGGCCATGCGGAACGTGGATTCGATGACAGAAGCGGTGATGTAGCGGATACTGCCGTTGTCGTGGCGGTAAACGCAGAGAGGGAGGTGCGGCGTGCGACCAATGAGCCGAGCGAATCGCTGGACGATCCGCATGGAGCTGGTAACATGGCAAGGAGCCGTAGCGCTCGCGTTGCGGGTGTGCTGGCGTTCTTCGCCATGGCGCCCGTTTTTTTGGGTACGGTACTTGACAAAAATGCGGCCGACAGAAGGACTGGCAGGGTCGAGTTTTATGACTTGGTCGACGGGAATGCGGATCTTATCGTCGGATAAGAAACGGAAATCGGCGATACAAAAAGCGCAGGCGTCCCCTCTGATGTTCAGATGTGGGTTGTGTAAAGCGTGGTGGCCGTTTGGTTGGGCCCATTCGCTAAGCCGAAACCCGTCGTATAAGCCGGCGCTGGCCCAATCGATCATAGCGGCGAGAGGGGAATCATGATCGTGAATGTGCGGTTGCGAAGCGCGCAGTTCGATGAGATATCGCAGCATCTCGAGCGTGAACGGTTCGCGACGGTCGGGAATATTTTCCCAGCGCTGAACCTCGTTGATGACCCCCTGAATTTCGGGCGCTAGTGCCTTGTTGGTTTGTTCCAGTTTGCGAGGGTCGCGAGGGTTCGAACGAGCGCAGAATTTGGCGATGCTGAGGAGGTATTTGGTGATGGTTGCCGCTTTGATGGAACGGCACGAAACAGAGTTGCCGGTAGCCAGATGCACGGTATATAAAGCCATCTGCCAGACGCAGCGTTGGATAGGGAGATGTTCAAGGGCCATGTCGCCCTCGAGCTTCATATCCAAACAAAAGGCGAACCAGTGGATACAGTGGGTTCGAAATGTCCCAAGTTCTTTGGTAGATTTGGCGGGGCCGCCCAGCGTCCGGAAAACAGCGTTGATGCCAGGAGCGATGTGAATTCGTGACTTGGGCGGAAAAAGGCCCAGGACTTCAAGCGCCTGTCGTTCGTTATAATCTGTTGAGAGCGATGAAAATGAGTGAGAGCAAGTTCGGGGGCGCGATCAGGTCGCGAGATAAAGTCTGGTCCGTCATTCGAGATGCCGGCGATGTGGCCTGTGTCAAAGCCGATGGAACTCCGTCGGAGCAGGCCCGAAAGAATTCCCAGAAGTGGTTGTGCTAAGCGAGAGCTGGTGGTGACCCGGTTTGCCCAAGACTTCGAGGCCGTGTTGTCGGTCCATATCAAGAGGTGGGAGATTTCTGGGAGTGTGTCGCCGCAGACCGAGTAAGCGTAGCCGGTTTCCAGAGCAACAATGCAAGCGGCAAGTTGGAGAAGGACTACTATGAATTCGAGGCGATTGATATGGATATAGCCCGGGTCAGACGGCCGCAATTGGCAGCCGTGTCGAACCCGTGCGGACCAGTGAACGTCGAACCAGAACGTGAGTTCTTCGGTGAGGGCCCCACCAGCAACTTGGCTGGCGTCGCCCGCAGAGACGAAGGTTGGGTCGCGCAGAATCCAGTGTGCCACGGAACGCTCCCATTTTACCGCCGGGTCGCGAAGCCAGCCCTGAATGAGAGCCAAGTCCTGCTTCACTTCCGCCGGAATGGCGAAAGTAGCCTTGGAATGCCACAGCAGAAGGGCTTTGTCGCGTGCGATTAGCGGCAGAAGACGGCGCTCCAGATTTTTAGGCAAGCCGTACTTGGCTTTGACCTTTGCAATGCCCATGCGGGTATAGTAACCTTGAATCTTTTTCCATTTCGTGGTAAGGGCAGCACGGATAGTGTTCTGCACGGAGAAGAAATATGGCCGGATCCATCGGTTGCAGTTGGAGGCGCTTTCGAGTTTACCGCATAGAACGGCGCCTTGTAGGAGGGTAAAGGAAGGCGTAGTCAGCCAGGGCTCAATGACCTCGACGGTTTCGTCCCTTTTGTACTGGAGTAGGCCGACTGTCATGGCGCGGGTATCAAGGCGGTAACCGACTGTAGTCCGCTGGGGACGATACATAGTGTCGAGTTTTTCCATACTCAGAGCGCCGATTTGACGTCCGTCGGGGAATCCGAGGATTTCGTATAGAGCAAGGGCGCTGGCGCAAACGGTACGAACGAGGTACTGGGAAATGTCGGCGTAAAGGCAGTCGTCGACGTGGTGACGGTACGGGGGAGGGCGACGGTTGCCGAAGGCGTCGAGGGCGCCTGGATTCAGGGAATCGCGGTTAGCTTGGACGAATGAAGCCGCTTCGGCTACAGTGGGAGGGTCCTGGTGAGCAATCGCCGGCAGAAGAGGAAGTGCCCGTGCAATGGTGTCGGGGCGGTGCCAAAGGGCCTGTGCGTGTTGGGAGCGGCAGTTAGGGACAGCTTCAAAGTTGGAAGGGCTTGTGTTGTCACCGAATGTCTGCCCAGTGTCCACGAACATGACGCCGTTGGCGATTTTGCAGTGAAGTCCCGCTAGGTTCGGCGGGTACTTGATCTGGCGGAATGCGTTGGTGATGTCATCGTCGCAAACGTAGATTTCCAGATGAGGGTACGTGATGCGAAGATTCCATATCCAGGTAAGAGTGGCCACAAAGGCGCCGGCAAAAGTGAGTGGCGGCTCGTTCGTCTTGTCCGTCCAGTCGTTGATAGCGTGGCTCCAGTAGTGAGGCCGACAGGTGGCGTCGCAAACAACCCGAGGGTTCTTGTACGGATGCTCGAGATTGACGATGCCGTGGGGGGTTTGCTTCACGTTCTCCAAGAAATCCATGATATCTGGATCTAACATCAGCGTGCAACCCCGAGCGACGTCTTTCAGGAGCGTCTTTGCCACCATTGCCGTGTTTTCCATAAAGCTAGAATGGTTGCCGTAGTCTCGGTAGGCCTTGTAGTTAGCCTGGGAGCATTCCGCGTTGATGTAAGTAGGGGATCCTTGGGTGAAGACGCGAGTGAGCTCCTTATAGTTCGCGTCGTCGCATGTTTCTTTAAGACGGGCGAAGATGGCGGTGTTGTCGCGGTGTGCGCCGACATGGGGGCCGCCTATCCAACGGACCATAGCTGGTAGGCTCAGGTTGAAGTGGAGAAGGCAAGCGGTTGTCATTTCCCGCTGCGGGACTGAGAGCTCGGTTTGCTTTTGCCAATCGGGCTGAAATCCCTGCATGGATCGAAAGTCGACGTCTCGGTAGAGTCTTGCCAGCTGGTGATACCGACGAGCCGGCGGAAAGGCACGTTCCAGCTTCTTCTTGATGGAATTCGTCATGAAGCCCGAAATGTAAAGTAGATGCAGCACTTGATGGCCGCATTTTTGTAAATAGTAGCATTGATTCAGATTATCCTTACCAAATGGTTGTTCCAGCTGAAGCTGGATTGCGGAAGGGAGAGTGCGGACGAAAGCTGTCTTGGCGGCAGGCGTGCTAAAAATAGGTGTATGGGGATCCAGCTTCTTACGCTGGATCGGGATAACTTCAGATGTCGTTGACGGTACCGTGTCTCCGTTTTCGTCGACGTCTAGACGGGTAAGCATTGGAACGTGAGGAGGAGGCGTAGGTCCGGGATTTCTCAAGGGGGCGAAAACGGGCCTGGTAGGGGGCGGGGCAGGGAGCTGAGCCCGAACGGCCGTTGGCAAATCACGAGAGCGATCCATATGGCAGTAGTGGGGAGCGATAGAGTTTGGCATGGCGAGGGTGTTGCTAGGTGTATCGGCGATGTGAGTAATGCTGGGCATGCTGGTGTAAAAGGGCGCTACGAGTAGGAGTAGTAGGGGAGAAGGTGTTGGGTATGTAAGTAGAAGGGCTTAAATGTATGTGGGTGCATTGGATTAAGGGGTCGTACCGGTAGTTGCCATTTGGAAGTGGGTATGGTTTTGAATGAAGTTTTGGAACTTTGTTTTGTTCTCGGGTGTGAAATCGGCCATCCGCTTGATGTGTTTCTGTTTGCAGTTATCCTCGTAGCGGCAGAACCGTTCGCGAGTGATGTACATCATGCAGATCCTAGTCAGGCCTGAAGAGCCGTTGAGTTCCAATATATCGACGGGGTGAGGGACTCGCCCTGGGCCAGAGTATTTGACTAGGCCCGCAGCTTTTAGTGTAGTGATCCGTGCCGCGGGCAGGTCGGGTGGTGCGTTAGGAGACCGGGTATCGGTGCGGGGGTTATCACGGGTAGTGGTGCGACCATCGTCGCGGCGTCCGCTTCCGTTTCGAGGACCGTCGGTGCGACCCGAGGTGCGGGCGGCCGCTGGGTCGTCCTTGGGTTTTTTGTCGGGTTGGCGCTTGTCCTTTGTGACTCGATCCTTGGGATGGAAAAGGCCGCAGGCGACGGGTTCGATGACGAAGGGACCGAGGGTCATTCCGGGAATCATGTTGTTCATTGTGGCGATGATATGTCTGGCCTGTCCGTTTGCTGTCTCGTAGGCACGGGGATCGATCTGTTTTCCGTCTATGACAGCCCGACGGTATTCGAGGGAGTTTGCGATTTTTACGTAAAGCCCCACGACGTGTTGAAACTGGAGAACGATGGCAGTGACAATATACTTGTGGGAAGAGAGATGGTGCGAGAGCCAGACGCGACCGTCGGGGTGGAGCCAGACGCTGTGAAGTGCATCGATCATTTTCCAGAGCTCGGACTGAGTGGCGTGTTTTGTGATGAAGGTCGCGATTGCTGAAAAGTTGGCGATGGTGCTGTGGAGGTCTGTGTCGGAGTCCATTTTTCCGGTGTGGTCCAGATCGTGGGCTTTGGCGATGATGCGACTCTTGTCTTCGCCAACGATTTCTTGTCGAAAGATTTTGCAACCGTTGGCAATGCGCTGCTCGTACTCGTAGCTGCCGATACGAGGGGGGGCGAAGTGGTAGATCCCCAGTTTGTCTTTGATGGAATCGGGCTCGATAGACAAAGGGCGGTCGGCCCAGTGTGCGCGTTTGAGGGCCGTAACCTTGGGGGCGTCGAGGGCCTTGGCGTCGTAATTCATAGATGCGTCGTGAAAATTTTTGCTGGTGGAACGCTGGGCGAGGTGGTAGGTGAACTGTTCTTGTGTCATGCGAACTGCCTCAGACACTTTGGTGGTGTCGAGGATTTCCTTGAAAACGTCGCTAATAGCCGGCAGGTCGACCGTGATGGTTTTGACGTCGCTGTCGGTGGGATCGGCAGTTGTAGTGAGCCCTGCGAACATAAGCTGGTACCGTGCCACCGCATCTTGGATGGCCTTATGGGTCTCGCGATCGGTGCGGGACTGGACCTCTTTGATAGCTGGCCCAGGGGAGGCGATAGCAGCCTTGACGATGTCGTTCATGACCCTGGCTTGACGCTCGAGAGCCGCGTTGGGAGATTCGGTAGCGAGGACCGGGTGGGACCCTGCTTGACGACGGGCTGTGATTGCCTCTCTGGCGACCGCGAGAACGAAGCCGTATTGCTCTTCGGTGGGGTTTAGCATTGCGTAGTCTGTAGAAACGAGTGGAACCAGGTCGTGCCCGGTGAAAGGGGATAGATCAAGGTCAGTGAGCGTGAAGACGGAAGGATCGCTGAGAATGGACTGTCCGGCGTGATGGGTGAGGAGGTGGGTTACTGACTTGATCCAGGCGCGACCGGCTTCGCACGGGAAGGCGGCTTCGGAGATTTCGGGAGTGCTGAAATCCCAGCCGAGCGGGGCCGGGATGCCGATGGGTACCGAGAATGTTGCCGGGAGGACGGCGATGACGGGAGCAAAGGTGGGGTCGGTAAAAATGTAGTGGAGACGATCGGGGCCCGCGCCAACGGTTGATGGAGGTGGTGGCTCGAGCGTGAGAGGGTCCGCTGCAAGGACCGGCAGATCGTACTTGGTGGCGAGGGCTGTTGGGACAAGGGCGGAAATCGACTGGTGAAGAAGATCGCCGGGGATGGCAGTGGGGGCCAGGTTATCTGTGTCGTTGCCGAAAGTTCCGATGAGGCAAGGACGGTTGTTCTTGTCGGTGGTGAGGATGGGAAAAGTCAGAACCCCGATAGTTCCGTTGGTGACGAACAGCAACTGGTTGGATAGGGTGCTGTTCATCTTCAAGGTGTTCCTGACCGAAGAGGGGGTGCCCTTGGCGAGGGTTTTGTAGAGCTGGGTGGCCTTGACGGCGTCGGGGGTGTAGAGTGCGGAGATGCTAGTCATGTTGAGGTAAGCTGTGATGTAATCCGAGGGAAAACTGAACTTATGAGGAGAAAGACTAGTGCGGAAGGATGTGGGGTCATTGAGAATGTTCTTGGATGTGGTAGAGGTGCGTTGGGAGTGGTACTGTCGCGCTTGCGTGTAGTGGGTGGGCGTGATGACCTCGGGGGTTGTTGACTGGTCAGGATCCGTGTCAGGATTGGGGGAGCCATCGTGGAGGAGTGAAAACGGCCCTGCGTATGAAAGTTGTGGGGTATGGGGATCTGTTCTTGCTTGTGACCGGCCGGTGAAAACGCTAGATTACGGGTATATGTGGTGGGTCATTTATAATGACTGGGCTATAAGTGTACCCGTCGTGGATGGTGACCTGTGTGTGAATGCTACGTGTGGGTTACCTTAAATGTATGTCGTGATTAGGAAAGGTGGGGAGAAGTGGAGCGGCGAAGAAAGTCTAACGGGTGTAGGCGATGGGTGGCGATATTGCTAAAGTTGTTGACGATGGCCCCGGAGACTAGATCGGCGGGACGCCGGGTGACGCGCAGTAGTGCTGCGAGCGCCTTGGCAAGGAAAAAGGGTGTGGTGGAAAGTGTGGCCGTGGCCAAGATGCCTCCCAAAAGAAAGAAGAAGAAACCGGTGAAAGTGGCCAAGAAAGGGAGAGTTGCCAAGAAAGAGCGAGTCGCCTCTGTGGACGAAAGAGAGGATGAAGACGAGGAGGGGAAGTGCACTGAATGCGGTGCGTTGGGACAGTATGGTCAGGAATGCTATTTTTGCGACGATGGATCGCTGTTTGTCGATCCGGTGGGCGAGAGCGTGCCGTCGGAGTGTTACTCTAGTGGTTAGAGAGACCGAAGGTGGTAAAAATAAGACTATTTGTCTGATTCTAATGATTAGTGATATATGTATGGAAGAATGTTAGATGAAATTAAAAGCGTAGCTAGTATTAGTGTTTAGCTAGGTGCTTTGATTGACGATGCTGGCGATAAAGCGCCTCGGTCGGTGTTTGACGATGCTGGCGGTAAAGCGCCTCGGTCCGTGGTTGACGATGCTGGCGGTAGAGCGCCTCGGTCGGTGGTTGACAATGCTGGCGGTAGAGCGCCTCGGTCGGTGGTTGACAATGCTGGCGGTAAAGCGCCTCGGTCGTAGATGGATTGTTGGTAATGCCTCAGTGGGAGGTCTTTGTTGATTGTCTACAACTCGCGAAAGAAGACCAAGCGACATGTCGTCCCATGGTCAACAATCGATCGTTGCAAACGAACAATAACCGATTCCGTCCCGAAGCTACGATTGACGATCTAGTTTCGACCGTCCGTCCTGGTTCCGTCATTGTGCCCAACATTAGTTAACGGTGTGCTGACGCGACTCTCAGACGCACGGGGAAGGACTGTCCTCTCCATTGCTCTCGTCTCAAGTCTCGCCTGCGACTATCCAATGGGATAGCCTGGCACCGCCTCCGTCTGCTGCAACGTACGATATGCCTGTGTAGAAATAGCTATGACCAGTCAGGTAGCTACGAAGTCCACTAGTCTAGATAGATAGTAGAGACGTAAGTAGAGAATGGCAGGTAAATGTAAAGCTATGACGTGTAATAATCTAGGGACTGAAGAAGTTCCAGAATAGTTCACGAGCACAGACCCACCATGTCGAGTGTGACTGATCATAGCCTGTAAGGCTATGCTGATAGGGAAGAGCCAGTAGGGCTCGACCAGAAGAAGTGCGCCATATCGTCAGGTGCAGGAGATCGGGAAAAAAAGAAAAGAAAAGGTTTCCGAGACCAAATCTAGAGTGACCAAAATAATGAGACGGTGTTAAATAAAATTGGGCATAATAGATAGGTCGTCGAGCGCACGGTTCTGCTTGTGGGCGAGTCCCGCGATATTGCGGAGGTAGACAAAGAAAGCGTTGGATTGCCAACGAAGGAGAAACTGGATCTGGGTATCGGTGAACCCCATGCCATGGAGGATGACGCAGGCGCCAACACGGAGTGAGTGGGCGGACCATCGGCAGAGATGAGCGCTGTCTTTGACGGGGTCAAGTTTATATACGTGGGCCGCGGCCATGCGGAACGTGGATTCGATGACAGAAGCGGTGATGTAGCGGATACTGCCGTTGTCGTGGCGGTAAACGCAGAGAGGGAGGTGCGGCGTGCGACCAATGAGCCGAGCGAATCGCTGGACGATCCGCATGGAGCTGGTAACATGGCAAGGAGCCGTAGCGCTCGCGTTGCGGGTGTGCTGGCGTTCTTCGCCATGGCGCCCGTTTTTTTGGGTACGGTACTTGACAAAAATGCGGCCGACAGAAGGACTGGCAGGGTCGAGTTTTATGACTTGGTCGACGGGAATGCGGATCTTATCGTCGGATAAGAAACGGAAATCGGCGATACAAAAAGCGCAGGCGTCCCCTCTGATGTTCAGATGTGGGTTGTGTAAAGCGTGGTGGCCGTTTGGTTGGGCCCATTCGCTAAGCCGAAACCCGTCGTATAAGCCGGCGCTGGCCCAATCGATCATAGCGGCGAGAGGGGAATCATGATCGTGAATGTGCGGTTGCGAAGCGCGCAGTTCGATGAGATATCGCAGCATCTCGAGCGTGAACGGTTCGCGACGGTCGGGAATATTTTCCCAGCGCTGAACCTCGTTGATGACCCCCTGAATTTCGGGCGCTAGTGCCTTGTTGGTTTGTTCCAGTTTGCGAGGGTCGCGAGGGTTCGAACGAGCGCAGAATTTGGCGATGCTGAGGAGGTATTTGGTGATGGTTGCCGCTTTGATGGAACGGCACGAAACAGAGTTGCCGGTAGCCAGATGCACGGTATATAAAGCCATCTGCCAGACGCAGCGTTGGATAGGGAGATGTTCAAGGGCCATGTCGCCCTCGAGCTTCATATCCAAACAAAAGGCGAACCAGTGGATACAGTGGGTTCGAAATGTCCCAAGTTCTTTGGTAGATTTGGCGGGGCCGCCCAGCGTCCGGAAAACAGCGTTGATGCCAGGAGCGATGTGAATTCGTGACTTGGGCGGAAAAAGGCCCAGGACTTCAAGCGCCTGTCGTTCGTTATAATCTGTTGAGAGCGATGAAAATGAGTGAGAGCAAGTTCGGGGGCGCGATCAGGTCGCGAGATAAAGTCTGGTCCGTCATTCGAGATGCCGGCGATGTGGCCTGTGTCAAAGCCGATGGAACTCCGTCGGAGCAGGCCCGAAAGAATTCCCAGAAGTGGTTGTGCTAAGCGAGAGCTGGTGGTGACCCGGTTTGCCCAAGACTTCGAGGCCGTGTTGTCGGTCCATATCAAGAGGTGGGAGATTTCTGGGAGTGTGTCGCCGCAGACCGAGTAAGCGTAGCCGGTTTCCAGAGCAACAATGCAAGCGGCAAGTTGGAGAAGGACTACTATGAATTCGAGGCGATTGATATGGATATAGCCCGGGTCAGACGGCCGCAATTGGCAGCCGTGTCGAACCCGTGCGGACCAGTGAACGTCGAACCAGAACGTGAGTTCTTCGGTGAGGGCCCCACCAGCAACTTGGCTGGCGTCGCCCGCAGAGACGAAGGTTGGGTCGCGCAGAATCCAGTGTGCCACGGAACGCTCCCATTTTACCGCCGGGTCGCGAAGCCAGCCCTGAATGAGAGCCAAGTCCTGCTTCACTTCCGCCGGAATGGCGAAAGTAGCCTTGGAATGCCACAGCAGAAGGGCTTTGTCGCGTGCGATTAGCGGCAGAAGACGGCGCTCCAGATTTTTAGGCAAGCCGTACTTGGCTTTGACCTTTGCAATGCCCATGCGGGTATAGTAACCTTGAATCTTTTTCCATTTCGTGGTAAGGGCAGCACGGATAGTGTTCTGCACGGAGAAGAAATATGGCCGGATCCATCGGTTGCAGTTGGAGGCGCTTTCGAGTTTACCGCATAGAACGGCGCCTTGTAGGAGGGTAAAGGAAGGCGTAGTCAGCCAGGGCTCAATGACCTCGACGGTTTCGTCCCTTTTGTACTGGAGTAGGCCGACTGTCATGGCGCGGGTATCAAGGCGGTAACCGACTGTAGTCCGCTGGGGACGATACATAGTGTCGAGTTTTTCCATACTCAGAGCGCCGATTTGACGTCCGTCGGGGAATCCGAGGATTTCGTATAGAGCAAGGGCGCTGGCGCAAACGGTACGAACGAGGTACTGGGAAATGTCGGCGTAAAGGCAGTCGTCGACGTGGTGACGGTACGGGGGAGGGCGACGGTTGCCGAAGGCGTCGAGGGCGCCTGGATTCAGGGAATCGCGGTTAGCTTGGACGAATGAAGCCGCTTCGGCTACAGTGGGAGGGTCCTGGTGAGCAATCGCCGGCAGAAGAGGAAGTGCCCGTGCAATGGTGTCGGGGCGGTGCCAAAGGGCCTGTGCGTGTTGGGAGCGGCAGTTAGGGACAGCTTCAAAGTTGGAAGGGCTTGTGTTGTCACCGAATGTCTGCCCAGTGTCCACGAACATGACGCCGTTGGCGATTTTGCAGTGAAGTCCCGCTAGGTTCGGCGGGTACTTGATCTGGCGGAATGCGTTGGTGATGTCATCGTCGCAAACGTAGATTTCCAGATGAGGGTACGTGATGCGAAGATTCCATATCCAGGTAAGAGTGGCCACAAAGGCGCCGGCAAAAGTGAGTGGCGGCTCGTTCGTCTTGTCCGTCCAGTCGTTGATAGCGTGGCTCCAGTAGTGAGGCCGACAGGTGGCGTCGCAAACAACCCGAGGGTTCTTGTACGGATGCTCGAGATTGACGATGCCGTGGGGGGTTTGCTTCACGTTCTCCAAGAAATCCATGATATCTGGATCTAACATCAGCGTGCAACCCCGAGCGACGTCTTTCAGGAGCGTCTTTGCCACCATTGCCGTGTTTTCCATAAAGCTAGAATGGTTGCCGTAGTCTCGGTAGGCCTTGTAGTTAGCCTGGGAGCATTCCGCGTTGATGTAAGTAGGGGATCCTTGGGTGAAGACGCGAGTGAGCTCCTTATAGTTCGCGTCGTCGCATGTTTCTTTAAGACGGGCGAAGATGGCGGTGTTGTCGCGGTGTGCGCCGACATGGGGGCCGCCTATCCAACGGACCATAGCTGGTAGGCTCAGGTTGAAGTGGAGAAGGCAAGCGGTTGTCATTTCCCGCTGCGGGACTGAGAGCTCGGTTTGCTTTTGCCAATCGGGCTGAAATCCCTGCATGGATCGAAAGTCGACGTCTCGGTAGAGTCTTGCCAGCTGGTGATACCGACGAGCCGGCGGAAAGGCACGTTCCAGCTTCTTCTTGATGGAATTCGTCATGAAGCCCGAAATGTAAAGTAGATGCAGCACTTGATGGCCGCATTTTTGTAAATAGTAGCATTGATTCAGATTATCCTTACCAAATGGTTGTTCCAGCTGAAGCTGGATTGCGGAAGGGAGAGTGCGGACGAAAGCTGTCTTGGCGGCAGGCGTGCTAAAAATAGGTGTATGGGGATCCAGCTTCTTACGCTGGATCGGGATAACTTCAGATGTCGTTGACGGTACCGTGTCTCCGTTTTCGTCGACGTCTAGACGGGTAAGCATTGGAACGTGAGGAGGAGGCGTAGGTCCGGGATTTCTCAAGGGGGCGAAAACGGGCCTGGTAGGGGGCGGGGCAGGGAGCTGAGCCCGAACGGCCGTTGGCAAATCACGAGAGCGATCCATATGGCAGTAGTGGGGAGCGATAGAGTTTGGCATGGCGAGGGTGTTGCTAGGTGTATCGGCGATGTGAGTAATGCTGGGCATGCTGGTGTAAAAGGGCGCTACGAGTAGGAGTAGTAGGGGAGAAGGTGTTGGGTATGTAAGTAGAAGGGCTTAAATGTATGTGGGTGCATTGGATTAAGGGGTCGTACCGGTAGTTGCCATTTGGAAGTGGGTATGGTTTTGAATGAAGTTTTGGAACTTTGTTTTGTTCTCGGGTGTGAAATCGGCCATCCGCTTGATGTGTTTCTGTTTGCAGTTATCCTCGTAGCGGCAGAACCGTTCGCGAGTGATGTACATCATGCAGATCCTAGTCAGGCCTGAAGAGCCGTTGAGTTCCAATATATCGACGGGGTGAGGGACTCGCCCTGGGCCAGAGTATTTGACTAGGCCCGCAGCTTTTAGTGTAGTGATCCGTGCCGCGGGCAGGTCGGGTGGTGCGTTAGGAGACCGGGTATCGGTGCGGGGGTTATCACGGGTAGTGGTGCGACCATCGTCGCGGCGTCCGCTTCCGTTTCGAGGACCGTCGGTGCGACCCGAGGTGCGGGCGGCCGCTGGGTCGTCCTTGGGTTTTTTGTCGGGTTGGCGCTTGTCCTTTGTGACTCGATCCTTGGGATGGAAAAGGCCGCAGGCGACGGGTTCGATGACGAAGGGACCGAGGGTCATTCCGGGAATCATGTTGTTCATTGTGGCGATGATATGTCTGGCCTGTCCGTTTGCTGTCTCGTAGGCACGGGGATCGATCTGTTTTCCGTCTATGACAGCCCGACGGTATTCGAGGGAGTTTGCGATTTTTACGTAAAGCCCCACGACGTGTTGAAACTGGAGAACGATGGCAGTGACAATATACTTGTGGGAAGAGAGATGGTGCGAGAGCCAGACGCGACCGTCGGGGTGGAGCCAGACGCTGTGAAGTGCATCGATCATTTTCCAGAGCTCGGACTGAGTGGCGTGTTTTGTGATGAAGGTCGCGATTGCTGAAAAGTTGGCGATGGTGCTGTGGAGGTCTGTGTCGGAGTCCATTTTTCCGGTGTGGTCCAGATCGTGGGCTTTGGCGATGATGCGACTCTTGTCTTCGCCAACGATTTCTTGTCGAAAGATTTTGCAACCGTTGGCAATGCGCTGCTCGTACTCGTAGCTGCCGATACGAGGGGGGGCGAAGTGGTAGATCCCCAGTTTGTCTTTGATGGAATCGGGCTCGATAGACAAAGGGCGGTCGGCCCAGTGTGCGCGTTTGAGGGCCGTAACCTTGGGGGCGTCGAGGGCCTTGGCGTCGTAATTCATAGATGCGTCGTGAAAATTTTTGCTGGTGGAACGCTGGGCGAGGTGGTAGGTGAACTGTTCTTGTGTCATGCGAACTGCCTCAGACACTTTGGTGGTGTCGAGGATTTCCTTGAAAACGTCGCTAATAGCCGGCAGGTCGACCGTGATGGTTTTGACGTCGCTGTCGGTGGGATCGGCAGTTGTAGTGAGCCCTGCGAACATAAGCTGGTACCGTGCCACCGCATCTTGGATGGCCTTATGGGTCTCGCGATCGGTGCGGGACTGGACCTCTTTGATAGCTGGCCCAGGGGAGGCGATAGCAGCCTTGACGATGTCGTTCATGACCCTGGCTTGACGCTCGAGAGCCGCGTTGGGAGATTCGGTAGCGAGGACCGGGTGGGACCCTGCTTGACGACGGGCTGTGATTGCCTCTCTGGCGACCGCGAGAACGAAGCCGTATTGCTCTTCGGTGGGGTTTAGCATTGCGTAGTCTGTAGAAACGAGTGGAACCAGGTCGTGCCCGGTGAAAGGGGATAGATCAAGGTCAGTGAGCGTGAAGACGGAAGGATCGCTGAGAATGGACTGTCCGGCGTGATGGGTGAGGAGGTGGGTTACTGACTTGATCCAGGCGCGACCGGCTTCGCACGGGAAGGCGGCTTCGGAGATTTCGGGAGTGCTGAAATCCCAGCCGAGCGGGGCCGGGATGCCGATGGGTACCGAGAATGTTGCCGGGAGGACGGCGATGACGGGAGCAAAGGTGGGGTCGGTAAAAATGTAGTGGAGACGATCGGGGCCCGCGCCAACGGTTGATGGAGGTGGTGGCTCGAGCGTGAGAGGGTCCGCTGCAAGGACCGGCAGATCGTACTTGGTGGCGAGGGCTGTTGGGACAAGGGCGGAAATCGACTGGTGAAGAAGATCGCCGGGGATGGCAGTGGGGGCCAGGTTATCTGTGTCGTTGCCGAAAGTTCCGATGAGGCAAGGACGGTTGTTCTTGTCGGTGGTGAGGATGGGAAAAGTCAGAACCCCGATAGTTCCGTTGGTGACGAACAGCAACTGGTTGGATAGGGTGCTGTTCATCTTCAAGGTGTTCCTGACCGAAGAGGGGGTGCCCTTGGCGAGGGTTTTGTAGAGCTGGGTGGCCTTGACGGCGTCGGGGGTGTAGAGTGCGGAGATGCTAGTCATGTTGAGGTAAGCTGTGATGTAATCCGAGGGAAAACTGAACTTATGAGGAGAAAGACTAGTGCGGAAGGATGTGGGGTCATTGAGAATGTTCTTGGTTGTGGTAGAGGTGCGTTGGGAGTGGTACTGTCGCGCTTGTGTGTAGTGCATCTACAGACCCATTTCTGGCACTGTGACATAGTACTTAGATACTGTGACATGGCTATGCCTTTTTTTCCCAGAATCTTCGAGATTTTCCCAGAGTTATGTCATTCGTGCCAGAAATATGTCAATAATCCCAGAATACAAGCCATACTTATGTATGAAAATCAACTAATCAAGGCAAACTTCAACTAATTATTGGTCTTACCCAGAGCTATGTCTCATTCAACTAATTCTGAGACAGAATGAACTATTTATTGGACACAAGTTCCAGAACTCTGGACGGTAACCCAGAACTATGTCTCCAGCACACATAATTATGTGAACCAGGCACATATATATGGGATACTCATCCCAGAAACGATTGGTTGCTTTTATTTCCTGTCCCAGGTCAATGCGTGATTTACTAGAAGCACAGATGCACGCCAATCGAGTTTGATCGTACCAAAATCTTGTCCTTGCTACTCCGAGTAGCTATTACCATCGCAACCTGCCATTTTCAAAGCCTTGGCGAGGAGTCGTAGGAATGTGGACAAACAGCAAACGATTCTTACAGCAAGATACGAAACAAATCAATCAATATTGCCAACAAAACTTGCCTCTTATTTTCGTAACTACGCAAAACTGGATTTTGGTCGGAAACTACTAGCGATTTCAGTTTTCGAGACCGCTAGTAGTTCCTTAGCTACTAGTGTTTTCAATTTTCGAAACCATTAGTAATTTGGAAAATAGGCTACTCTACTGTACCCTGCCTGGTAGTCCTGCATTGTTCTCGACTACCGGTACACAGTATTGTACGACTAACTCTTGCATCCACTTGCATCATTTTCCTTCCTACGAAACATTTTCTAAATACAGTTCTGTACTTCTAGTCCCCCATGCGCGCGCGCCCAACTGCAACCAAGATTGAATTCCTCTCCGATCTCTATGTACAGTAGCTTGAGTGCCGCGTTACCGCGTGCGCATGCTTGCCTCAACTGACGTGTTTTCGCATACCACCTGTCAGTTGCCACAATTTTCAGCGCAGATCCAATATTTATCGGCAGCCAAAACCTTCAGAACCAATTATTTTATGCAGCAGCAGCAGCAGCAGCAGCACATATTTCATGCAGCAGCCAGCAAAACTCTATTTTGAAGTCACAATTTGTCAGTGTTTGGTTTGACCCTCTCTGTTTTTGGCCAAGGCAAAGAATCCAGGCTCTGCTTGGATCCCTTATTCTTGTTGGGTGACTAACATTCGGAATGGTATCATTTGGTACAATTGGATTCTTGTTCTAGTATCTTCTTCTGTATTTGGCTTGACCCTCTCTGTTTGTGGCCAAGGCAAAGAATCCAGGCTCACCTTCCTTCACAGTGGTTGTTTTCCTCGTCGCAGTGATATTCTTTAGTACCGCCGTCGTTGATACAATATCCTGTGGAGGGAAGCGTGGAAGGAAGTTAGCTCGATTGCACTTGTGCGGGTGGCGCTTTCTTTCCTGAGTCTGGTATCTGCGCCTTTGCCTTTTCAGATTGATTCTCGCTTTATCCAGAAGACAGTATGAAGCAAGAACCAATTTATCAAGATGTTGTCTGGCCGGATGAATTGTCACCCTGGGATGGTCCTCTCCCCTACACCAGCCTACAAGGTCCTGTGCAACAACACCCAACCCAAGTAGCAACAACAGGGAAATTCCGGCAAAGGATTCTTCTATATTTGGCTTGATACTTTCTGTTTGTGTCAGAGGCAATGAATACAGACTAAAGTCCCTTCGCGATGGACCCTGGGGTGGTCCTCTTCCCTATGCTAGCCTACACGATCCTATGCAACAACCACAACACAAGCAGCAACAAGAGGGAAATTCTGGGAAAGGATTCATGGGCACCTTTGAAAGGGTTTAAAGGAAGTAATAGTTCCTTGGGCAGCAAGACAAGTGCTTCCCTACAAGATCCTGTGCAACAACCACAACACAAGCAGCAACAAGAGGGAAATTCTGGGAAATGATTCATGGGCACCTTTGAAAGGGTTTCAAGGAAGTAATGGTTCCTTGGAAAGCAAGACAAGTGCTTCTAGACAAGGAAGCAGGACATATCACCACCTGGTTGTCATCGATGGTCAGATTCTTGTTTAGGTCTTGTCTGAGGCTATGGTGTTTGGCAGTCAAACTGGCTAAGTTCTTTTGGTTGGAAGATGCTTGGTCTGTTCTTAGAGTTGCTTCTTCGATGGCCTGTAATGACCTTGCTTCAAGCTCTATGAAGCATACTGGTGCTAGTTGATAGCATTCCAGAGAGACAGTACTTTTCACCGCTATGACCGATCTTAGTCTTTCTAGGCTGTCATTGAGCTGGGATTCAACAGCATTGGACTTTCTCTACGAAGATGCAAGCTCCACCAGTACTGTACGACTAGCCAAAGGACAACAACCACGGTTCCCAAATACAAATGTTGTGAGTGTTTGTCCAGGTGAGCTCCAGGTGAGGTGGGAAGTTGGTCGGAATCAGTGCTGACTTCAGAATCCTTCTCCTCCTCCTGGTCATTATCGTCATCCTGGTCCTTCTCCTCTTCCTGGTCATCATGGCCGGAGTCATATTTGTATTTCTCTTCTTCCTCGTCTTCATCATCGTCGTCGCGATTGTTAGCGGCATTGTTGTCAGCCTCATCGTCGTCTGCGTTTCCGTCAGCATCCTCCTGGGCAGCCTCATCATTGTTTTCGCCAGCATTATCTCCTTGGCCCCCATCATTCCCTCCTTGGTTGTCGTTATTTTTGTTATTTCCGGCATCAGCATCAGCTCTATTATCCTCAGGGATGCCTTCAATGGAAGCAGAAGCTTTGCCGTCATCATTGTCATTTCCGTCATTTCCGTCATTGGCTACATTCAACAAGTTGATGGGAATGTTTGCGTCTGCTTCTGCATTCCCTACGCCTTTGACTACCACTTGGTCCTCTGCGGCTGCTTCTTCATCGCCTTCAACTAGGTCTACTACGTTTGTAATATCAGTTGCACGGTTATATGAATCAT
>OOGU01000138.1_pt1 | contig 17826 bp, 19 predicted proteins | sample 1670261 | NCBI WGS metagenome assembly OOGU01 (sample SAMEA98137168, study PRJEB22522) | marine metagenome | biome: marine biome; feature: marine water body; material: sea ice | place: Arctic Ocean | collected 04-Sep-2015 | depth 1.3 m
GGCTCGCGAACTGCCTCAAACAAAATGGAGAAATCCAGGATTTTCCGGAAATCAGTGTTTTGCAGGTTTTTGTACGTTTTCCTGGTTTAGGGATCATCATGTTGATCCCTCCAAATAGAGAGTTGGTCTTATGTAGGAAAGGTTACATCATCTGTGTGAATGTTGAAATTGTACAGTATGTTAACACGGAAACAGATTTGAGAGGCGACATGACGTCGTCATTACACTTCAACATCAGTGATGGAAAGTATATCCACAAGGCACCATCATAAATTATAGGAATGAAACACCGGCACTCGTGTGATCATCTTGTGACAGCAGTCAACATGATCAAGTTAAACTAAAATTAGTTGTTCAACTCTTACCTGGCAAGTAGTCAGTACGAAAAGTTTGTAAAGTAGATATTGGTATTCAAAGTATGATATAGAAGTGTAGCGTTGCTTCAATCTCAGAGACACCAGCATTCATTGTCAACTACCATGCTATACCTTTTCAACACCAACACGCGTAACGAAGAGAGCACACGCACGGATCTCACCAGTTAGTTTTCCCCGAGTACATGTTTTGAAATGGGTTGAGAAAATCTATAGTATGTTGTGTCATCATTTTGATCATCAGAGCTTCAACTTCAACATCACCGTAGCATACAGCTGGTAGTTTGAATGCTTCATAATTCAATCGGAGCTTCATAGTTCAGGTTCAAGCCGTAGGATCTCATCTGTAGGTCCCGGTGTTTCGTTGCTTCCCTGATGGATGTCATCGTGCAAGCAACCATTGCGTTCATACAGGAGTTCTCCGACACAGTTCTCGACATCTGTCACACTGGAGAAAGACCACGACGACGAGATTGTGTCGTGTCCGTTTTGGTTTGGTTGCTCAGCAAATCATTGCCTCTGACGGACGCTTATCTTCGATCGAGCTCATCATGTCCACGGCTTCATCTGGCAGAAGGAGAATCGCAAGAGACAGAGACACTTCAGTTGTCCCGTTGGCTTCTGGCATATGCAGACTGTGTGCTTCACGCCCTTGCTAACGTGGAGGATGCATTTCGCATCCGTGCGGATGAGTTTCTGGTTCGCAGTCTTGTCGCTGAGTTCATTTCAGAACAGAATAGTAAAGGATTGACAGTACCGACAGACACAGCGATCGAGATGTATTTGCGTTTCTGGGCACATCGCCCGAGTTCGCTTCGCGTGCAGGAGAATCTAAGGAAATTAACGCATCATCGAAACAGCCGCCGCAAGTTCGGTGTGCTTCTTCGCGCTGAATGGATGTTGCAGTTCTCCGTAATCAAAACTGCGAGAGACCTAGAGTTTGATGAGATCCGTGCGAGGGCACTCAATGTGAAAACATTTCCACCAGGTCAGCGCAATGCGACGGCCTCGCAGATTTTGAACGAGATCAGAAGTTCCGAGTGTTGTGTTCCACGCACATGTATCACGCCCGGACCTTTTGATCTTGTCTGCATCGTTGTCCTTCCCAGGTGTTGATCTTCTTGAATTGGACGCGCTTTATTGTGGAAGATGTAATGCGAGGTCGGTCGCATGTCTTCATCAACATGGACGAAACCTCGGTCAGCACAATTAAGCACAGTGGTAAAGGATTGGTGGCTCTCAACAAGGTAAAGCGGGACAACATGTGGAGTCAGCCCAAGCAAACACAAGATCGCACTGATGTTAAGACAAGCCTCATGGGCACTGTGTGTGATTGTCCAGCTCTGCAACCATTCCTTCCTCAGGTAATCTTACCTAAGTACACCAAACGTGCCGTTCCCCCACAACGCTTCCTCGACGCCTACTCCATCACAGGCAGCCCTTTCGAGTATTGGCATGGCTCCGTTGGTTGGACGGATTCTCAGATCATGAAGAGATGGGCCACACGTCTCAGGAGCATCGTGAGCAGTTTCAATTCGGATGCGTGGATCGTTCTCATTCTGGATTGTTCACACGTGCATTTGAATGTGAAGACCGTTGCTCATTTGAAAAGGCTCGGCATTCTGGTGTTGATGTTACCTGCGAAGCTCACCTGGCTTTGTCAGCTTCTTGATGTGTATGTCTATTCGGAGCTTAAAACCTTGATCCGGTCTGGTCAGTGTGCACTTCGTCTTTCGAGTCTTAATGCTACAGTCAATGTTGGTGCTTGGATCGAAGTGAATGCGAGGGCCATCAGAGAAGTTATCGTGGACCGGGATTGGCAAGATGCTTTCGCCAAGTTGGGGGCCGGCGACAGTGTACACGGAATGAACAGCGAGTTACAGCGTTATGTTCCTGCGGAAGACGTCATTCCGTCTCTTCCAACAGTTGTGCAGTTCGCTCGCATGGTAAACCGACCTGCTCATACTGAGGTCACAGTACGCTTGCACACAATGGTGGTAGGTGGCTTCCTCGACTTGCAACAGTTGCCCCTTCACTCTGCCCCGGGGCCAGGCGCCATGGTGCACTTGCCTTACCTTCCGGCGGCGTCCAAAAGAGCACGCACCGAACCTGCTCATGACGCCCCCTGGGAGGATGTGGTTCGAAAGTACTTGAGACGCAGGCCTTCCGTCGTGGGTGATCTGGACATTCGTCTTGGGCCAGCCAAGAATCTCACTCTTCCTGTTCCGGTTCCAGATTAGGGACAACTTTGACGTCTTGTAGATCTTGTGTATTGTACCTTGCTCGCTGTCTTCCATGTATTCGTTGGGTGTCCATCCCGCGCTTGTCGTGCGCACGCAATGCTTGTGCAGGTCAGCGCGTCGCGACGGCCTTGTTTCTGTAGATTTGAATCTTCTCGAGTTGACTCTGCACAGAGAGCTCGGAGTTGGTTTGTGTAGGTTCGTGGGAAACAAAGTATCCAGAAAGAATTCGCCATCACATTTGTTACGTCTGGTTCTGGTCACGGTTGTCGTTTCTTCTTCCGTCGTTTGCTCACTTTATGCGTGTGTTGAATCTCGTCTGTTCAGGAGGAGACGGTTGTGTTCATTGCATCGTATACTCAAAATCTGTTCTGTCGGATGTTTCAATTCCGTAATCACAGATCTCCAAGGATCTCTGTGTAATCAGATATTGTTAACTATTCGATATGTCTGTTCCTACGCATCGACTACCGAAGGTAAGTTGGTTGGAGGATCAGAGCAATTTCCAGTATGAAGGTCCCATCGTCAATCCTTTGAGTGTCATAATGCAAACACGTTGGGCACTGATGTTTCTTGTTCGTGTATGAGTAGGCTCTGATCAGGTGACAAGCAGGTGAACACTGTCTCTGGTGAGATATTTTGCTTTCGTCAAGGTACTTTTCTTTTGTGTGTGAGCACAAGGTCTTTGTCGTAGAGAGTTACTTTCTGTCTACAATCCATTTGGATGATAATGTGTTGTTGATTCCGACACCAACTTTTTCACCCATTCGCAACAGTTACTCATGATCCAAACTTTTTTTTGATTTGTAGTTAGAACAGACACGTACCTTACTGCCCAATCGTGTTCAAAGTAATTTTCTTTCTAGGGTTCAGTGTGTTGTGGTGGTCTGGACATTGCAGACCATTGTTGTTGTTTGAATCAGAATGCATCTTCGACTCGCACCGCATGGTCTAGCAACCGTCATGGAAGTGTCAATGTGGGTTGGCACGTTTCGAAGTTCTCCATGAGTCACATTTATTCCGTAGCCTTTTATGTTCAAGTTCGCAGCCATTTACTTCGGTTCTCAGCATCATCATCAGAGTGCCTCCCAACATGGATGCGAATGCATCGCAGAAATCCGATTCCAGCCATGGCACGGCATCGCGCCATCATGTTGGTGGTGAGCGCAATGGTGGGGCGCCGGCCCAGCCGAAAGCGAGGGTCAAGAAACCGCGCATCGACATCGATAACCAGATCACTGAGGCCAATCGTCTTTCGGAGGTCTTGCGCAAGGTGGCTCAAGCAGCCAAGACTACTGCCAAAAATGGCACACGTGCGAAACAACGTCTTGTCCGGAAAGCTGGCAAGCTCAGCAGTGAGGACCTGGAGCGCATTGCGGTGTTGAAGCGCTGCGGTCTATTCACAGGTGTCATGCAAGATTCGGAGGCAGAGCACCCATCGGCACCATCCGCAATGGGCATTGAAGAAAACATCATGGTGGACAAACAGAATGTCCGCAACAAGATTGCTCAAACCATGAGCCACATCACAGGTGCCGAGGAGCTCTTCGGGGACTTCCAGACGATCAAGAAACTTTCCATCAAGGCCCCCGAGAACCTTCATCAGGAGATGTTGATGAATGCAAAGTCCAAGACTGCCGTGGTGACCGGGGTGGGTCATTCCATCGTGGCCCAACCATTGCCTGCCGAAGTTGCGAAACCAGTCGGTGGCGCGTGCAAGCCGATCAAGTGAGCATCTTGCAGTAGCCAGTTCTTCAAGATGATTTCGGCGTTTCTTCTTCCGGCATCACAGTAACGACGATGTCATGGAGGAGCCGATGCTTGACGTCACGTATGATGCATGACGTTTCTGTTTCAATTCAAAGGGGTTCCGGTATCTCACGCCTGCACTTCACCGTGCTGATTCAGTGTGCAGTTCTGAGTTGGCCGTTTGTGGTATGTCAGCATGTTATCTGCACGTTTCAATCTCACAGTTGTTGCCTCCACTTTTTAAGCGCGCGTGAGCAGGTCAGCGCATTGCGACGGCCTAGTTTTTTGTTTTTGTATATATTATAGTATCGATGTCGGAGGTCCTTTGCCAAAAGCAGTGTGCAGGCAACCTCGTGCTACTTAATTCTGTCGTAGTTCTGTTATATGTCATCCACCGTCCCTTGGTTATGTGTCGCATGCACATTTGTTGGTCTGATAATGGTTATGAGTATTTGCAGGTCGTACTTTGTTATCAATCCCATTGGGCTGAGCTCGTGTGAACACAGCAAATCAAACACGTTGCGTCCTTGGTTTGCAGTATCCAAAAGAGGAGAAACACCGACTACCAAAGTTGAATTAGTTGACAATTTTGGGGCACCAGTTTCTGTTAACTTTAGAGTCAAAAGTGGGGCCATTCCCACCAGGAACGGGGTCAGTTTCTGACCCGGTTATTGGGGTCAGATTCGGAGCCACTATAGGGATTGAAGCAATGGCCCCTTTGTGCCAGGCTCCGTTTTGGATCTCATTTTGGTGCGCTATGGGTTCAGGTTTGGCTGCGTTAACCGGGGCCTCAATTGTTTCAATTTGGGAGCCCGAGCAATGCCAAAACAGAGGGACACTTGGCGTCATCGGTGATTGAGATCAGCGCCCAATCCCTTGCCACTAGTAGTACTTGGCAGAGATAGTCAGGACTCATATCAGCAGGTTTGAATCCAATCGCGGGTTGTGCAAATCCAGCACAACCTTAAGTCTATTTCGAAACACTGATGGTTCAGTGATGCAACCAACAATGATGACCTCCTTGATGGAGCCGTACAGATTTCAGTTCTAAAACCTAACAACCGTCACGCATCATGAGAAGACATAAATCATTAGTTTGGCTTCGGCGCCTTAGCATGTCGTCAGGAAATGGTGTGATTGCAGATATGCGGCAAACTTTTTCCGTGCTCAACCTTCCTCAACTCTTTGATGATTCCAATGCATCGCACATTGGTTGGATCAATGATGACCTATTTTCAGAAATCCTTACAACTGCATGCTTCGACATCTCAGTCGGGGGCCAACATCCCATTTTGTCTACCTTTCTTTGTAGGCTTCTTGTGATCTTTTGTTTGTTCCACAGTGTGTCATCACCAAGTCTTGATCACTGTTGAGGCAACCTCATCAAACATCGAACGAATGCGACCCAGCCAGTTATGTTTGTGTTTATATTGCTGATGTTTTCAGGTTGCTTTTTCTGTTGTTCAATATGAGAGCATCATTGTTTGGGGGTCATCTCAGATGTTCGTTTCAAATCTGGTGGTGTGAAGACTTTCATGTGGTTGGCACGTTACATATGTGTTTGGATTGGTTTACCTGTGGGCCCTCAGACCAATAGTTGGTGACACGACAAAGGATTCACATATGTCGAAGTTCTCATTTCCACATTGATGTCACAATGCATCTATCATTTGCCCAGTTGAGGTTTCCAATCATTTCTTTCGGTTCAAGCACGTAAGTGCAGTGCAGGTCAGCGCTTCGCGGCGGCCTTCAGTTGTTCAGTTGTTCTCTTCGCAGACATGATAGATGGCAGTCCGTCAATTGATGACGATGACTTCCTCTATCCCGACACCGACCATGAACATGGTTCCGAGAGTTCTGAAGGTGATGACTATGTGGAGGCACCGATCAAATCTCGACGAATAACCAACTCTTCTTTGTGGGGTCCTGATGTGGATGTTCACACTCCGGTAAGCACGGCTGCATCATCCTCCCCGTCTGTGACTTCCCACGTTGATTTCTTCGCGGATGGCATCAACATGAAGCGCCTCTTTGAAGATGTCATGGCAGAACAATCATCAGATTCTGGACTTGTGGCATCATCTTCTCAGAGCTCCCCGCCAACAGACTATTTCGAGGGCATCGAGAATTGGCACCCCAACAAGGTCTTCGTTGCCGTGGTGGAGTTTGGTCGTCCGCGCTGGTCGTTCATGATCCATCAGCATACGAGGTTGGTTGGTAAAACCATGAATGTGAAGAAGTATCTTCTTGCTCTCCATGCCAATCCACTGATGGTTTGTGATGGCAAACTCAACAGCCGTAAACGCCAGCGAGGTTTCAGATGCATGATAAAGTGGGTTGGGAAATTTTCCGGAGTACATAATCGGTCCCTCAGGATGACGATGCAGAACACGTGGATTGCAGCAACCGACGACATCAAAGGACGTTGGGTCTTGTTTGATGATTTTCTTTCGATGCCCAGCGTGAGCAAATTGTTTCCGGAGTTCTTTGGACGGAAGGGAAACATGTGTGCAGGAGGGATTCCGGTGCCACCAGATGCAGTCGAGAAAGATGCTGCTGCCGCTTTGGTTTGCTGGGGATACTTGGCCACTTACAACACCAAGATCGGTCTGCACGATCCTCAGGTGATCTCTTGGGTCAACGAGGGCATCAAGGGCGATGAACTTTGCCAACTACTTCGAGAACACCCACTGTATCGGCAATGCTTCAATCGTTTCGTAGCGTTTCAGAAAGACGTGGCGGCCAAGATGGGCTTCCGTTCTGTTGCGATTTCTATGGAGCATTCAACGCATGCATCCAATCCTGCACGTGTGCATCTGCATGCTTACGCGGGTGTGGACATTCGCGGAGGTGTTGATTTTATGGGAACGATTCGACCAGCCCCGTTGAAGCGGGCAGACCTCATCTGGGAAGGAGGCTCAGTCCCATTCGTTAAGTTGACGTTGGTCAAGCGTGTGCGGCCGGCTACAATCTTTCAGGCAGTGGCCACTGGGGTGTACTATGTTGTCGGCGGCAAGTCCGGGAACATGTTCAAAGATACCACTTTGGTGCCCATCCAGGATTAAGATTTTCAAGGTGAAGCCACTTCAAGGATAATCTGGGTTCATGGTGTGCTACAATGTTTAGGTAGCATGGTACCCGTCATTCCTTCAGACAACGTACGCTTGAGCACTATCAGATGAGTTCGACATCGTTGTTCGTTGTCGCACGTCGAAGTTTATGTCGCAGAACGCAAACCTCGAAGTGGCTTCATGTTTCGCTAGTCCTTGTCCAGGATTTCCCGGTGTCCGTGTCCCTCATTTGGACGCAGTGGCGAGCTGGCAAGATGGATGAAGACACTTGTCTGTCAGAATTGATTCGGTGTCGCGATCCTCGATCGCCACAGTCCATCACTGCCCTGGAACTCATTGTCCGAAAAGAGAAGATTCTCAACCTCCAGCAAGACATTCGCTCGGTTCAAGGCCTTCTGTCACAGCAGCAACGGCCATTCATAGATCATCCCTTGATTCGGGAGTGGATGCAGCAGTACTCGGAGCACAACTACGGAAAGACTTCGCGGTTCAAGATTCTTGCTTTGGTTGGAGGCAGCCAACAGGGAAAGACAAGCAAGGGTGTCTCCTTGTTTGGGATCGAGCGCACGCTCAAACTCGGGTGTCAATCTCTTCCCCAAGGTGTACTGCCCTCAGTGGCAGGCTTTGATCGACAACGTCATAAGGCTATGTGTTTCGACGAATGTCGCACGGACCAGATCTTGGCGAACCGGGAGTTCTTCCAAGCTTGCCAGTTCGTGCAGAGCTTGTCACAATCCTTGTGCAATCAACATTCCTACGATGTGTGGGCATACCAGACGGCCATGATAGTGTGCAGTAACTTCCTGCCTACCACGACGGAGGCGGGATTGAGTGCTCAGGATGCGGATTGGATGACCGCTAACGTTGTCGTTGTCCAGTTGGCTGCTGGCCAGACATGGTTCATGTAGCCTTTTTTTTTGTTTGCTGTACAGGCGTGCAGGTCAGCGCTTTGCGACGGCCTTTTCGGGATTGAATGCTTCTGCGAGCGTGTAATATTGGGAAAGGTATCACTTTACATGAACTATGCATATCCGATCAAACAAGAACATCCCAGTTTCGTTCGCTTGATGGTCTCTTCGCATCATGTGATCGTGCTTTCCAGCTGTGGAGCACTGCTAGCAATTTCACATGCTCGAAACCGGTCCCCAGTGTTCAGTTCTGCCAAGCATCCCATCCGATGGTTCGGGTGTCATGATGTTAGACAATATCATATCCTCGAATTTTGATGTTCCTTTGGGATTATTTTCACGTGACCATCTTCACAAACTGTTTGTTGCCTTCGAGATTGCGGTTGTGTTTCCATCATCAGAGATCACAGTGATGTAAGATGAAACTGAACAACATGTGTCGGATAATTGCGAAACACACAACATCAAGAAAAGGCTCATGATGGATTTCGCATTTGCTTTTTGATTGGGAACGTTTGTGGGAACCTTCAGTGGGCCAATCACAAGCGATTCTTTTATTCGTTGCAAACAGTTGGCCTTCACGTGCATTTTGATCGAGATGTGATTCGCATAACACAGCCACACCATTTGTTCTTATATTACGTCCATTTATGTTCAACATAGTTGACCATTTGACGTATCCACGTCAGTGTTGCCAGGTTTTTGTGTTCTCTTGTCGCATTAATCATTGCAACCAAACGGATCACCATCATTGCATGGGAGGTTCAGTGTTTGGCTTGTCATCTGCACATCGAATTCAGCGTGATCGTGAACCCAAAGTCAGGTTTGGGCTTGGTCCATATATGTGTTCGTTCTGATCCAATGCATGGCTTTGTTAACCGGTTTGATTTCGGATGATCACCGTGGCGTTCGATTACTTGTGGCCATTTGTCTCAGGTCCGCGCAGTGCGACGGCCTCTACGTAGTGTAGAAGTTAATCGTACGTGACGCACAATCTATTGTCTTCGGCAGATATCATTGGCCCGGAACAATGTTTTCTCCATGGACTCCTGCTTCGGCGACTGGTGGCGCAGCTGTCGCTTTGTTGCCGACAGTTGCTCCGTTGGACAATCGATCCCGCACCCCAAGTGGTTTATTGACGTCGTCAGCCGGGGCTAATTATCCTGGCATAGCACACAGCCCAGACGCGCACCTTTCAGTTACAGGGAATCCTCGGGCTGATGCTTGGTATCATGACAATGTTAGTGACCAGGATGTCAAAGTCAAGTTCATGGAGATGCCGGTGTACCGGAGAAAGAACATCATCCTGAAGGCCATGGATCGCCCTCCGGACAACCTGGAGTCTTGGTTGGTGGCATGTCATCGGAACTGGGTCTCGCAGGAGTTGGAGAAGCGCGTGGCAGGAGGCGCATCGGTGCACGGCCGTGGCAATTATCAACAACACGTTCCTCCGCACGGTGCGATGAGGTCAGCGCAAAGCGACGGCCTACATCAACCGGCGCATGGGAGCATCGCACCGTCACCTGGCGCAGGGTTGTCAGAGCACGATCCAATTGGACAGTACTCCATGGCCCCATCTTCAGGCACGGTGCCAACTTGGGCTCCTGAAATGCATGCTTGCTGGCCTTCTCAGAAAAGCAGATTGATGGGCAGGTTCTTATCCTTGTTGCACGGAGACGTACAGGCTCGTGTATGTCTTCTCCCCCCACCAACTCAAGCATCTCTGGCCTTCGCATTGATGGTGGCAGGGTCATCAGACAGTCCGTCTCCTGATGTGTTGGTGACACAGTGGCTGCTCCGACTCGACTCCTTGAACCACATTGCGCCAACTGCTTCCGAGGTATCCCTTCCAAGCCAAGATCCCAGCCAGAAGATCCAGCTTCAGATCATCATGACTGGCGAGTCCGCGCCCTTGTCCGTGATGACCACGAAGGCTTTCCAAGGTGTGATGTCGCGACTTCGGGGTGAAATCCAATGGGACCTCTTGCCAACTGTTTGCATTGCGGACGGAGACGCTGCAGGTGCATCGGCCCGCGATGCTGGGCGGAGGCTCCGTGTGAACCTCAACGACACGGTGCACGATTTCAACACGTTGAACCAGTACTTAACTTCGAACATCGAAGAATTCAAAGGGCATCACACAAAGTTCTTCTTCGTGAATGTTCTCTCTACCCGGGCATTCGAGAACGCAAGTTCAGAGATGGCGTCGGAGTCGGATTTGCACTGCAAGTCCACCAGGTGGGTGTGGAATGTCGTCAGGTTGTCGCACGATCTTCGCCTAACTGTTGGAGACTCCAATGTGATGGAATTGACTTTGGCACCTCCGCATGCTTCGCCCAAAGTTGTAGCACGTTTGGAAAGCCTCTTCGGTCCACTGGTGATTGAATCGAAGATGGGTTGTGAATACAACCAGGTGGCGCCAGTTCCGTGCGTCTTCGGTGTCCCTTCTGATTTCGTAGTGACGAAGTGTCATGACGACCAAGACACAGCCGGGTCGGTGTTGGATGGTTGGGCAATGCTTGCTGAACCTGCACGGCGTGAGAAGACTTTCGGTCCCGGTCTTCTTTCCATGATTTGCAAGGCTGCCGAAAGCAAACTTTTCGAGGAGCGACCGTTGACTCCCGCGGAATCGTCGGCTCTCGCGACCTACAGGGTGAAACACAACACCACGGGCGAAGAACGTCTTTGTTCCCGTGATTGGTGGATGAGGTGGTGGGGCTTCCACCAGACGCCCCACCAAACGTTCCTGGACACTGAGAAACCGTGCAGCCGCACGATCATCTCGGTGACCGGACTCCGTGCTGAGGAATCATCGTCTTGTGCAAAGGCGTGTGGGCGTGATAGGTATTGCAAGGCTTGCGAGGAGGTGTTCCAATCGTTGGAGAATACGTTCTCCTTCCCCGCCGTCATCGATTGCATGGTTGCCATTATGAACAAGGCCCTGAAGACATGGAAAGACGGCAGAACGTCTGATGAGTGGGTGCGTGCGTCGGTGCCGGACCGTTTGCATGCCTGCGGAGCCGATTGCTCTCTGAGGTCGGGAGGCCCGAATATGTCGGTGCGTGCGTAGGATCAAGTCACTGTAACGTGTCTGATGTCAGTGTACTGTTGCAGATTATCGGTCTGCAACATGCGTGATGCTAGAGGGAAAGGTTTGCCCCGTCAGTATTGTTTGAGTGTATGATACAGTGGCTTGTTGTAGGTTTTTGTAGGAACATTGCGAGCATGCGGTCTGTGGGACTGGGATGAGACCGCGGTGCCATGACCAAAAGAATGCATTTGCTAATCTTCCGGTTGCCTCATCAATAGTCATCGACACGAATCAATGGCTTTGCCTTGCCATGTGGCCAAACTCTGGGCCCTGCCATGCCATGTGGACCAACTCAGGGCTCAGTACACTCATTGCATATGCAGTATGCGTTGAGCATGGTGCTTGCGAAGGTTGGTTCACTCACCCACGAACAACAACATCTACGGCACCGGAAGGTTCAGTGTGTCTTCATCAGATGATTTTTCTGCCGGTGTTCACGATCCAAACTTATCACAGTGACTTTGGGGGCCGACCAGTTGGTAATCGATATTCACGTGGAGGAAACAAATTAGGAACATGCACCATCATTTTGAAACAGACGTTGATGTCGTGAGTGAATCCATCACACACAACATGAATACTTTTTGTTATCGCATGTCCAAGTAGTGATACAACTTATGGTTCAAACCATATCTTTCATTACAGCACGAACAACATGTTATCTTTGTCTAGATGTTCCATGCGGTTTTGCGCATCTGCTACATGATTAGGTCAGCGCTTTGCGACGGCCTGCATACGGCACTCGGTGACATTGTGTTTGGTTGTGTCTGTAACCATAGTTTTACGAACGATGTGCAACCAGACATCGTGCAGCCGGCATCGTCACTTGGTCAATCGCATGCAACATAGGAAGGGTTGGTGTGGCGACCAACCGCACAGCTTTTCATTGCATCGAAACGGTGCTGTGAGTTCTGATCATATGTTCGGAAGTTGATGTTACCGATTCAAATTGCCAGCCACTACATGTCTCTGCCGGCATTTTGATTTGTTTGTATCAACACCTGACATACCCGATGAGCAATATACCACCGTGTCAAGCGAATGAAAGATTCTGTTAATGGTTTCCACACCAACCAATTGTGCACAGGACGATACTTAGCAACACAACTGGATGATGATCTGGTGACAGTTGTGTGTTTCCAAACCATCACACACATTAATGATATACGCTCGACACTCGTATTTGTCGTTGGGCTCAAGTTTCAGCTCCGGCAGGTCAGCGCTCTGCGACGGCCTTAACTCAAGCAGGTCAGCGCTTCGCGACGGCCTTGCGTGTGCACCTCATGCCCGTGTGCCGCAAATGCCAACAAACTGCAGCTTCGAGGTGTCAGCTTGGACTTTGTGGAAAGTGCTGCCTTCCCAGGTGTGCGGAGGAGGTGCACAATGCAAGGCACGAGGCTCGCGGAGTGCAAGGCAAGATGAGGAGGCGGAAGTGGTGCGAATTTTGGAATCAGGCGATGTCGTGTGCGAAGCGATGGCTGGACTGCGGCATGTGCAAGAAATGGACTGGGTTCTTCACGTTGGACTTCATAGAAACTCGCAGGCTGTTCTTGAATGAGCTCAAATGCCGCGTCCAGGCCGACGATGGTGATCAGATACGTGAAGCGCATCCAGTCATAAATTGTGTTTGTCCACCGTGCGAAATGGACAACATTGTGCAGTACTTGAAGAAGAATTTCACCAAGGCCGAAGCCAGTGCAGCTGTCGACGCTGACCTGACGGCTCCAGATTTCGAGTTCCATTGCAACAATCATTCAACAGCACGTTCTTCTCATGAACCTTCTGGAGCACGTTCCGATTCTGTCGGCACGGACACGGGACACCAAGCTCGAGCCAAGGTGACAGCACGTTACGATGATGATTTGCCTCCGAATCGTGCCCCCCTAGTTGAAGGATCATCGGAGAGTTCGTCCTCAAGTGGGAACGGGGAAATACTTCCTGCCTGGGCACCCAAAGACAAGTCTGCTACTTCGGGTGGGATACCATGCTCTCATTATCGGCGGGACTTCCCTCCGATAATCCACCAAAATTCAACTGCCGCACCGCCGAGAATGAGAAAGAGTATGCCCGAGACCAGGTATAATACCGCAAAGTTCATCTTGCGCGAGTGGGTAATGGCACGTGCCGATCTCCAACTTGTCCTTGCACCACCGATTGAGAAGGTGTACAATTGGTCTCCAGGAATGGACCAGGCCTTGAGTGCAGATTTGCACAGTGCCGGCATATGGTTCTGGTGTGGTATGCAGAACAACAAATGGATGCCGCCTGCTCCAGACGATGCCGATTGCGAGAACAGGAGTCGCCGAGGCATGAAGTATGATATGTTCATCCACGCGTCGAACATGTACATAGTGCACAGGGCCATGATGGGTGGATTGGAACCTGGCACGAAGCCAGGCAGAGGTGGCTTGATCGGAGTCTTCGCGTACCGCCCCATAGGCAACTCCGCAGCTGTTTCCAGCAGTGGCTACGCTGTGTACTCGGACCTCGCGAATAACGGCCTGTACTTCTCTCCTCGTTTCGAACTCGCAGTCGACACTCACCATATTATTTGGGATCAAAAGAAGATGTCGGCCGGCAACGCTCAGTATGCGCTTCCATTGGGCTACTTCCACATCACAGGTTTGTGGATCCATTGCATCAGTGGTAACGACGTCCTGGCCGGCAAGCTCGCTGTTTGGACAATGCTCGACGATTGGCACCCTGATTTTGAGCTGACAACACGGAGCCGTCCGCACCCTAGGGCTGACGGCGATTTCCAGTAAACCTTTTTCTGCGAGAGAGCCAACAGTTGAGTGCGTCTTGCAGAGAAACAACAGTTGAGTGCGTAGATTAACACTTGCATCCATGGGTTGTTTTTGTGAAGGCAACAGTGATCTTGACACCCAATCAGACAACCAATTCGATGGTCATTGTATTGAAAACACTTGGGATCCGTTGTTGGTGCAGGCTACAGCAGCAACGATGTTGTTGTTTGACCATCACTCGTATGATGACATGGCCGAATGGTTTTGAATCATCTTGGAAGACGCAAACACACCAAGGCTCAACACCAAAACATGTTAACACATGGTAGATTCAGATTCAACCATCAGTTTTTACATTTCTTGAGGTCAACAGTAAGTCTCTGAACACGATATCTTTGTTTGAGTTAAACATGGTCGTGGTTGCTTGAGAATGTTGTACAGGCGTATGTTGTTGCGTTTCGGAAGATGGCTGGGAAATGGAGGTGTCAAGAACGCCTCGGTCAATCAATTCCGGATCTGAGAATTCGGAACGACAAATTCCATTGATCATCTAACGTCATCAGGTTGATGCCCCGAACCCTCCAACATTAGTACATGACCACGCGTTGCTACTAAGTGGGTTGTCGTTGGTTTGTATGGGTTGAAGCTTTCTGGTTTGCTTGGTGTGGTCGATTGTTGACATGTCTGTGAAAACATTCATCTCTGTGACGTGGTGTATTCTGGCCCGCTTTACGAAGGTGGTGCAAGCTCAGATTTGGTTTTCTTGTTCAGGAAGTAGAGTGCCTGGCGTCCATGTGTTCCGGTTCTCTAAAGTTGAATCACGTGCTTGACATGATTTGAAAAACTTAATAGAAATCTTAGATTGTGTGTTGTTGTTTTCAAAACCGCGGGACGATTGAGGGCGGTTCCAGGCCACACTTCGTTTACTGCGGTGTGGTTCACAACACACCAACCGTTCTCCTAAAAGGTGATCGCTTGTCAAGTTGAACACTGTGTAGATACCACAATATTCCCCAGCAGACGTGTCAATGTTCTGTGGAAATGCCATGAGCACCCACGTTGATCTGACGGTTGAATCTTTGCGGGAGGTTGACAATGCTGTGTGCATGAAGTTGTTTGTAGGTGGACCAGATCACACACACAGACATATCACACTATTGTTATTGTGAGCGTCGTGCTGTGCGTTCCGTCACCAAGTTGATTAATCACATCGTGCTATCTTTTCGGCTCAAACCGTGGCATCAACGGATCACTTGTTGTAGTTGGTTTTCCAAGGTCAGCGCATCGCGACGGCCTCTGTTATTAGTTCCACCGTACTTTGCTGTGTTGCGAGTCAAGACTTTGCATAGCACCGGGCAAGCTCACCGCCCTCGCACGGTGCTCTTACACAGAAGGCCACCATGTACTCAATGATGGGCAACCAGCTGACAGATAGCAGCATGCGTCTTGCTCACGATTCCACCTGGTTCACGGCATGCACCAATTGCCATCACATCAACTCTTCAACCATGCCTACAGAAGTGCGAACACCGGAAGTTGTGCATCTTTGCACACAGCTCCATGGCTTCGTCGACGATGTGCCCTACGGTGATCGTGAACAATTACCTTTGGCGCATGTTCCATCAGCGTTCAACCAATCGACGGACAACCGGTGCGTGATGCTTCAGACAGGTCAACACAATGCGCCGGCCTCTTGTGCACTGGGATCAATGACCGTCACAAACCGAGCATTGCCAGTGATCGTTGACGAATTAGATGTTGTGGATATCCGCCAGTTGATTGAGAAGATGCCCCATCCGGCAACATGTCCGTTCAACGGTTGCCGCATGTCGAACTGGGCTGAACTACCGGGGAGACCGGGCAGCGTCGTCAGGCTTCGTGAGGTGGCAAATCTCGGCGCGGGTCTTGCATTCTTCTCGTGGGCCAACCATCGTCGCATGCAGTATCCCGCCAAGTATGACATTGTCATGGACTTCGAGAACCACACTGTTCCCGGTGGCCCGTACATCATCACTCTGGAGCCAACAGACGCACTGGTGTGGTGCCCGGCCAAATACCTGTGGCCCGCTTGTGTGTTGTGTGGGAAGTTCCTCTTCCCATGCGATGCGCACAGATGCTCTCAAGGTCATGTCAAGAGACTGAGTTGGTGGTGGCCCACACTCATCTCGTTGCAGAGTCTCGAGGCGAATCGCCGTTCATACCTTTTACAGTTTGTACAGAAAAATTTGTGCGGTTTGGCAAACCCTTGGTGATGCTCACCACACAGCCACATTCAGGAATCGTTGCTTGTAGTAACCGTACTGATATCATTCGATAACACAGATGTACATAATGATTGATGATGCTATGAACGGCTCTGTTTATGCATTGCGCGTGATCGGTATTCGGCGGCAGCTTGTTTTTTTTTTGCCCTTGTACAGCGCGACAGGGTGAGTAGGAATGGATACTTCTAGTGCCCGGCAACAATTACGCAGTTGTGGGTTCGCCAGCTGAGCGACTCCAGCAGTAAATAAAAATATCTGGGTGATTAAATTCATCATTGGACGCAGGATTGACATTGGTGCATGCATTCCGGTTGTTGACTTCATGCTGCAGTCCATGGGAGCGTGGCAACCCTCAGCAGATTAATACTGTGTTGTGACATTTCAAACACATTGCAGCAGGCACATCGAGATATGACGGGTGTTGAAGGAAAGGTGTGTGCATAGGGTCACTCTTGATGGATGCTCGACAATGATTGTCAAAATGTCGTCGGTGTCGAGTCTGTTGTTTGCCAAAACACAAGATTTTTGTTAGTTGTGTGCTGTCGATATTGAAGTCTGATGTTGTGCAGAACACTTTGGAAGGTTGTTGGGTGTCTCTGTTTTAACGTCTTGGTTCGATGTCTCAGGATCAGTGACTCGATGGGAAATGTTGAGGACTTCCAATTCTCATTGTCAACGTTCGTGAATGGGATGTTGGACGGTCATTTGTTGTTCAGACATCCGGCTACCAAATCGATGCTTCTTCCTTTTCAACAATCGCTTTGTGGATGGATGTACAGACACCAATGTGCAGGGCACTGGATAGGTTCCGTCATACTATTGTTCTCAAGAACGGAAGGTGTTTCATCAGGGTTCAGTTGCGGGCATGTCTGTCAGTCAGGATGTTGGGGCTCAGTTCAAACAAATCACAATGTGCATGTCAGTACGAGATCGGGGAGGAATCAGAGATTGGCAGTTGTACATCAACGGATTTCAGTGTTGACTTTGTGTACAGTTTGAGATGAGACGTCCAGAGACAGATGTATACCCACCCGAGTGATCCAGGAATTCATGGTGTTTGGTGCTGATGACCATTCTGCGTACTGATGGTGTTCAATCAAAAGGGCATCCGGGGCTTAAGAGTGTGGTGCTTGTCAACCGACTGACACTGGTCATGCTGAAACACATGGTGGGGGGCGACCCTGAGAACAGGTTCGGGTCACCGGTTTCGGGGTCAGAATGCGGCCCAGAAAATGAGGCGCCGTTTGGGCACCCACTGTGGGTGCCCAAACGGTGGCTCAAAACTTGGGCCGTTTTTTGAACCACCACTCGGTGACATGTTTTGAAGCGATGTGGTAACCAAAACTTGATGAGAGCTTCGACTCAACTGGAAGTGCACCCTG
>OOGU01000142.1_pt1 | contig 17413 bp, 15 predicted proteins | sample 1670261 | NCBI WGS metagenome assembly OOGU01 (sample SAMEA98137168, study PRJEB22522) | marine metagenome | biome: marine biome; feature: marine water body; material: sea ice | place: Arctic Ocean | collected 04-Sep-2015 | depth 1.3 m
AAATTTTATCTGTCGTTTTTATCTGTCCATTAGGGTCAAATATTAAGACAAAAATATTACAAATACTGGAGTTAAGAAAATGGCCTTAGAGCGCACTTTTTCTATTATAAAACCTGATGCAGTTGCTAAAAATGTTATCGGTGCTATTTACAATCGTTTTGAATCTGCTGGTCTTAGATTAGTCGCTTCGAAAATGTTACATTTGAGCAAAGAGCAAGCAGAAGGGTTTTACGCAGAACACAGCGAACGTCCTTTTTTTGCTGCTTTGGTTTCTTTCATGACCTCTGGTCCAGTTATGGTTCAGGTGTTGGAAGGCGAAAATGCTGTTTTAAAAAATCGTGAAATCATGGGTGCTACCAACCCAAATGAAGCGTTAGCAGGAACCTTACGTGCTGATTATGCTATTTCAATTGATGAGAATGCTTGTCACGGTTCAGATGCACCTGAATCAGCAGCACGTGAAATTGCTTACTTCTTTAGTGATGAAGAAGTCTGCCCACGCACTCGTTAGGCTTATATCTGTTTAACAAAGGGAGCTTAGGCTCCCTTTTGTGTGATTAATGAAATATTCTAGCTAACGGTTTATTATACATTATAAAGTGTTCTAGTTATCTGTACTGCAAAAGCTGAGTAATCAGTTAAAATGACATATTAGTCTGTATATTGAGGTTTATTGTGAAAACTGAATTGGTATTTGCCCAAACAAAAAAAATTAACTTACTCGATTTAACTCGAGAAGGTCTACGTGCCTTTTTTAATGAGATGGGAGAAAAGCCTTTTAGAGCTGAACAAGTCATGAAGTGGATTTACCAGCAAGGTGTAGCTGATTTCGAGCAAATGACAAACCTCAATAAGGTCTTGCGGACCAAACTTCAAGCTCGATGTGAAGTCAAAGCGCCAGAAATTGCTTATCAAAAAAGTGCAGCAGACGGTACGATCAAGTTTGCTTTAAAACTAGAAGGTGGTCAGGAAGTTGAAACAGTTTGGATACCAGATGGCGACCGTGCAACACTTTGCGTGTCTTCTCAGGTAGGCTGCGCACTTGCTTGCACTTTTTGTTCAACTGCTCAGCAAGGCTTTAATCGTAATTTAAAAGTGTCTGAAATCATTGGTCAAGTTTGGCGAGTGGCAACCACAATAGGGTTAAATAACGATACGGCTAAACGGCCCATTACTAATGTAGTTATGATGGGCATGGGGGAACCGTTATTAAACATCAAAAATGTTGTGCCCGCTATGCAGCTCATGTTGGATGATCTTGCCTTCGGCCTGTCCAAACGAAGGGTGACATTAAGTACATCAGGTGTGGTACCTGCTCTTGATATGTTAGGTGACCAGATAGATGTAGCATTAGCTATATCCCTACATGCGCCAGATGATGCTTTACGAGATGTACTTGTACCAGTTAATAAAAAATATCCGATTGAAGTGTTTTTAGCCAGTGTTAGAAGATACCTAGCTAAATCTAATGCTAACCAAGGTAAAGTCACAATTGAATATGTCATGTTAAATGGGGTTAACGACAGTACTGATCAAGCACATGCATTAGCAAAAGTATTGTCAGATACACCTTGTAAAATAAATCTTATTCCGTTTAATCCATATCCAGGTTCACCTTATACTTGTTCTAGCAATTCACGCATTGACCGTTTTGCTAAAGTCCTCATGGAATATGGACTAATAGTCGTAGTTCGACGTACAAGAGGCGATGACATTGATGCAGCTTGTGGCCAATTAGTCGGAGAAGTTGTAGACCGTACAAAAAGAATATTGAAAAAACAGCTGAAGGGCGAGAGTATTTCAGTCAAGATAGCAGAATAAATTTATTATTCACAATACATCAAATAGGTCTCAATGAAATCCACGCCAAAACTTATCGGTATTGCATTTACTATTATAATGGTGTTCAGTGGATGCACTAGTCAAACCTCCGGACAAAATTTTGACAAAGAAAAGGCTGCTAAAACGCGCGTTTCTTTAGGTTTGACTTACCTTAAAAATGGCAATTTTAGCCAAGCAAAATTTAATTTAGACAAAGCATTAAACTTTGCACCAAGGTCAGCAGATGCCAATTTTGCGATGGCTTATTACTATCAAAGTGTGAGCGAGTTAGAACTTGCTGAAAATTCTTATCAGTTTGCCATGGATCTTGAACCAGAAAACGCCAATATAGCTAATAGTTATGGGGCTTTTTTATGCCAAAATGGTAATTACGAAAAAGCTCAAAAATACTTTTTGAAAGCGGTCAATACTAGTAGCTATGCTTCCAGTGCCGAAACTTATGAAAATTTGGCTTTATGCAGTCGAGACCAAGGCCGCCCTGAAGAGACGATTCAGTATCTGCGAAGCGCTGTTAATCATCAACCAAGAAGAGCGAGCAGTCTATATCTTCTTACGCAATCATTGATAGAAATTAAACAATGGCAAGAAGCAAAAGTTATATTTAGTCGCTATGAAAAAACATCTCAAATTAGTCCACAAAGTTTGTTAATGGCCTTGAAGATAGAAAGCGGTATGGGTAATGAATCTGCCTCAAAAGGGTATTTAGATATGTTACGAAGGTTATTTCCTAATGATCCAGTAACAAAGACCATGGCAATTGAGCAACCGTCGCCTTTTGAAACAGTTAATAAATTAGTCAGCCGACCAGTAACACCGGAAGCGGTTGTGTCCAAACCGGCAATATCGATAGCATCGTCAGGTAAAAATGAGTCAGAAAAAATTATAATAAGTTCCAATAGATTAAAAAATAATGTCGCTTTTGTTAAGTCAGACATTCTGGACAACCCAGATGTTCATATTGTTGTAGAAGGTGAGAATTTATATCGGATATCGCTTCGATATAACATCAAAATGCAACGTCTGATAGAATGGAATAGTTTGGTCGATGCGTCGTCTATTTACAATGGTAAGAAGTTATTTTTAGTTGCCCCAAGTGCCGTAGAGTAAAGTTAAACTATGATTGAAAATGAAGAAGTAGAACAAATAAAAGTGGTTATGCAAGGGCCTGGTCAGATATTAAAAGAGGCTAGAGAGCGGGCTAAATTGACGACTCAAGATATCGCAGACAAGATGAAATTAAAAAAAGCCCTCATTCAAGATATCGAACAAGACAACTACGATATTGATATTTCATTGACATTCATCAGAGGTTATTTGAAATTATATGCTAAACACGTAAAAGTTAGTGAAAAGGATATATTGGGTGCTTTTGAAAGTCTAAGTACTCAGAAAAAAGAACCTGCTAAACTTCAAAGTTTTTCCCGCAGGGTTGCCAATCAGGCCAATGATGACAAGTTGATGCTAGTCACTTACCTGATAGTGGCTGCGGTAGCTGCCTTAGTTGTAATTTGGTGGTTTCAACAAAGCCCAACTATCACTGCAACAGAATCAAACTCTAATAATTATTCACAAGCTGTTTCACAAGGCATTGTTGTTCAAGAAACATTAACACCAGACCTAGGAAAATTAATATCGACACCCACAGGTGCTGCAATGTTGCCTAAAGATATAACTGATACAAATGATGATATTTTACTTTCGACAGCTATTGAAGAGCAAAATATCGATGTCCGAAGTGTGAATAACCAACCTGTTTTTGAAAAAAACGAAGATGATATAAATACTCTGGCTCAACAGTCAGATATTACAACAAACATAGACAATGAATCCGTCACACCTGTTGAGTTAATATTTAAGTTTTCTGGTGATTGTTGGATGAACTTGTCTGATGCAACAGGTGAAAATATTGCTTATGGGGTAAAAGTTAAAGGTAGAGTTATGCCTGTGACGGGTATTCCTCCTTTTATTGTCACATTAGGTGCACCAGAAGTGGTAAAAATTAGTTACGCAGGTGAATCATTAAATATGTCCTTCTTGCCTTCAGGTCGTATTGCTAAATTTGATTTACCTTTATCTGAATAATTGACTAAATAAATAGAGCTAAGTAATCAATATGTTTTCTGAATCACCTATAAAACGCCGACCTTCTAAACGTATCTATGTAGGTAATGTGCCTATAGGTGACGGTGCACCCATCGCTGTGCAGTCTATGACGAATACTCCGACCACTGATGTTGATGCAACAGTAGCACAAATTAAACGTATTCAAGCTGTGGGAGGCGATCTAGTCAGAGTATCTGTACCTACAATGGATGCAGCTGAAGCGTTTAAATTAATTAAACAAAGAGTCACTGTTCCACTGATTGCGGACATTCATTTTGACTATCGTATTGCTTTGAAAGTGGCAGAATATGGAGTGGATTGTTTACGTATTAATCCCGGTAACATAGGGAGTATGGATAGGGTACGTTCAGTCGTGGACTGTGCCAAAGATAAAGGGATTCCTATTCGTATTGGTGTCAATGGCGGTTCTTTAGAAAAAGACATTCAAGAGAAATACGGTGAGCCCACGGCAGAAGCATTAGTTGAATCCGCAATGCGTCATGTTAATATTTTAGACAAACTAAATTTTGAGCAATTTAAAGTCAGTGTTAAAGCTTCAGATGTATTTTTAGCTGTAGGGTCTTATCGGCTTCTGGCCAAACTAATTGATCAACCCCTGCATTTAGGGATCACAGAAGCGGGTGGTATTCGTGCCGGTGCTGTAAAAAGTTCGGTAGGTTTAGGTATGTTACTCGCAGAGGGTATTGGCGATACAATCCGCATCTCATTAGCGGCTGATCCAGTAGAAGAAATAAAAGTCGGATTTGACATATTAAAGTCATTACGTATTCGTTCCAGAGGCATAAACCTCATCGCATGCCCAAGTTGTTCGCGCCAAGAGTTTGATGTAATAAGCACAGTGAATGCTCTAGAGCAACGATTGGAAGACATACTTACTCCGATGGATGTATCTATAATCGGTTGTGTGGTTAATGGGCCAGGCGAAGCAGAAATCTCAGATTTGGGTTTAACAGGCGCGCGAAATATGAGCGGTTTTTATCTAGACGGTGTTCGTCAAAAAGAACGCTTGTCAAATGATGATTTAGTAGACCAACTTGAAAAGCGTATTCGAGCCAAAGCCAGCCAGCTTGATGAAAAGCGTAAAATCGAAGTAAAACAATTGGATTAAACAAATTACGCATCTTTGTAAACAAAGTTTGCTTAATATTTATTTTTTTAGCGTCATTATTTTACGTTTATCTATAAAGCCCCTATAATGCGGGGCTTTTTTTTAATTATTGCATAAGAGAATACTTTTAGTGTCAAAAAAAATTCAGGCCATTCGAGGAATGAACGATTGCTTGCCAACTGACTCAGGGCTCTGGCAGTTCGTTGAATCCAGCATTCGCCAAGTAGTTGCCAGTTATGGTTACCAAGAAATTCGGACACCTATCGTCGAAAGTACCGACTTATTTAAGCGCTCTATTGGTGAAGTGACCGATATAGTTGAAAAAGAAATGTATACTTTTTTTGACCGTAATTCAGACAGCCTCTCGCTTCGACCAGAAGGCACTGCCAGTGTGGTGCGCGCTGGAAATGAGCATGGTTTATTGTATAATCAACAGCAGCGTCTCTGGTATATGGGGCAAATGTTTCGCCATGAACGGCCACAAAAAGGCCGTTACAGGCAGTTTCATCAATTTGGTGTAGAAGTATTTGGTTTACCAGGACCAGATATCGATGCTGAGGTGATTTTACTTAGTTCAAGGCTATGGAAAAATTTTGGGATTAGCCAACATGTTACTTTAGAAATTAATTCTCTGGGTTCTTCCGAGGCCCGAGTTGCTTTCAAAGCACAACTCGTCGCATTTTTAAAAACACGTATTTCTGAACTGGATGAAGATAGTCTAAGACGCTTAGAAAGTAACCCATTGCGTGTGCTCGATAGTAAAAATCCACAAGTGCAGAATGTTGTAAAAGATGCACCAAAACTGATTGATTCGCTCGACAAAGAGTCAGCAATACATTTTCAAGGATTATGTGAACGTTTAGACAATTTAGGTATCAAATATCGAGTCAATCCTGCTTTGGTACGCGGACTGGATTACTATAACCGCACAGTATTTGAGTGGGTCACCGATAGTTTGGGCGCACAAGGAACCGTCTGCGCTGGTGGGCGATATGACGGTTTAGTTGAACAGCTTGGTGGTAAAGCAACTCAAGGTGTCGGTTTTGCTATTGGTCTAGAGCGTCTAGTGTTGATGCTTCAAACGTTTGAATTGGATAAAAATGTAGAGTCGGTAGTGGACATATATGTGACTGCTATGGACGAATCTGTAGAATTCTATGCCAGAAAGGTTAGTGAGTTATTAAGAGATGCACTACCACAGATAAAAGTGATGAATCATTGTGGTGGTGGGAATTTCAAAAAACAGATGAAACGTGCCGACCAAAGCGGTGCTAGCGTGGCCCTAATAATTGGTCTGGATGAAATGGTGTCACAGCAAGTTGCTGTTAAGCACTTACGAGAAAAGCAACCGCAAGAAACAATTTCAGTTGACGAACTAACTTATTTTATAAAAAAGCTATTTGACGTCTAAAGGCGTAAATTTTTAAATTTAACTTTATGTGTCATCACGCTTACGATGGCCAAGCAGTAAAAGGAATGGATGATGGAACAGTACGAGACAGAAGAACAACAAGTTGAAGCCATTAAACGCTTTTGGAAAGAAAATGGATTAGCATTAGTTATTGGTGCAATTGTGGGCTTAGGTGGCATTTTAGGATGGCGTTATTACAACGATTAACAAATTGAAGCAAAAGGGCAGGCTTCCTTTGCTTATGAAAAATCCTCAGAAAATTTATTAAAAGGCGAGATTGGATTTAGTCAGGCAAAGATGTTTATTGACAATTACAGTGGTACTGGTTATGCCATGTTAATGGCATTGGAATTGTCTCAGCAAGCTATCGAGCGTAAAGACCTAACTGAAGCAGCTAAACAGCTTGAGTTTGTGGCAAACAATGCAAAGTTATCAGCTGTTCAATCAGTCGCACAAATTCGTTTAGCGCGCATCCAAATAGAACAAGGCGAGTTTGAACAAGCTTTAGCAAGTGCAGATAAAGTCACTGACCAAGCGTTTAATAGCCAGAGTCAAGAAGTCCGAGGTGATGTATACAAAGCTCAACAGTTATTTGATAAAGCCAGAGCTGCATACAGCGCTGCTTTAGAAACGAATGCTAGTGACCAGGTTTTAAAAATGAAATTAGATAATTTAGCCATTGCGGCAAATGGTTAAGGTGAAAATAGTGAAGCAATCTTTTTTATTCTTGTTGTTAATCAGTTCTGTTCTGTTATCAAGCTGCACAACTGTCAGTAATTGGTTTTATGAAGAAGAAGAGCTAGAAATACGTAGGCTTAAGCCTATTCAATCTCAGTTCATTCCAACAGAAACCTGGTCCGTAGGCTTAGGCGATGGGATTGGTAAATTTTATTCAAAACTTAGCCCAGCAGTTGCATACGGAAAAGTGTTTGCAGCAAATCGGCAAGGTGTTGTTAACGCTTATGAGCAGGCCACAGGTAAAAAAATATGGTCTAAGGACTTCGCTACTTACGACGAGGAAGGATTAACCTCGGGAATAAAGCAGCTGTGGTCAAATGGCTTGTCAGCTAAAATCGCTGGCGGAATAAGTGTTGCATATGAAACTGTTTTTTTTGGCACCGAGAATGGTGAAGTCGTAGCGTTGGATGCCAATACAGGAGAACAAAAATGGATAAAAATAGTTAAAGGCGAAGTTCTAGCTGCTCCAGCTATTGATGCCGGCGTTGTACTAGTTAATACAGGTTCTGGATTTATATTTGCTTTAAATGCAGATGATGGTGAGGAAATCTGGTCATCTGAGTCTGACGTACCTCCTTTGTCTTTGCGAGGTGTTTCTTCTCCTGCGGCAGTTAACGGTGGGGCTATTATTGGTACCGCGACTGGTAAACTAATAGTGAATATCCTTGAAACAGGTCAGACTGCTTGGGAACAAGTGATTTCATCAGCTACCGGTGTGACTGAGTTAGAGCGAATTGTTGATATTGATAGTGAACCTCTAGTCGCTGGCGGTAACGTTTACGTGATTTCTTATGATGGTACTCTTGCCTCTGTTGAGTTGCGCACAGGTCGAGTTATTTGGAAGCGTGAGTATAAGTCGTTCCGTCGTTTATCATTGTCTGGTAGCACTTTATTTTTAGTTGATGTAAACAGTAATGTCTTTGCATTAGACAGCCGTAATGGTGTTGAACTATGGAGTCAAGGTGCGCTTAAACAGCGTTTATTAACAGGAGTTACACCAGTTGGCGACTATTTAGTGGCAGGTGATAAATTTGGTTATTTACATTGGTTTGATCAATCCGATGGAAAAATTGTTGCGCGCTTAGAGGTGGGCAGTGATGATGAGGATGAAGGGATTTATCACTCGCCTGTGGTAGATGGAGACATCATATACACCCAAACGCGAGATGGTAAATTAGTGGCTATCAAAACCCCATAAAGTATTTTTGAGTGATTTTTGCAAAAAATCACCTTTATAATTTTTTTAACGGCTTGGAATATTACTAAGCCGTTTTTGTCTATAGGATATGTATTTATGTTACCCGTTGTTGCCTTAGTTGGCCGCCCAAATGTTGGGAAATCTACATTGTTCAATCGCCTTACGCGCACACGAGATGCGTTAGTGGCTGATTTTCCTGGCTTAACTCGGGATAGAAAGTACGGTCAAGCCAAGTATGAAGGTCTGCAATTTATTGTGGTAGATACTGGTGGTATAAGCGGTGATGAACAAGGCATTGATGTGGCAATGGCCGAGCAATCTCTGTTGGCTATTTTAGAAGCTGATGTGGTGTTATTTTTGGTTGATGCTCGAACAGGCATGACAGCTGCAGATCAAGGCATTGCTGAGCACTTACGCAGACAAGAGAAACCTGTTTATGTGGTTGCTAATAAAGTCGATGGTATCGATGGTGATAGTGAAAGTGCTGATTTTTTCGCTTTAGGTTTGGGCGACGTAAATCAAATTGCTGCTGCCCATGGTAGAGGTGTGACACAATTGTTGCAAAATTCTCTTGCGCCAATTGCAGATGTTTTTCCTGATATGCATATTCCTGAAGAGAGTGACAAAGAGCTTCAGGAAGTAGACGCTGACGAACAATTAGCTAAGTTGCAAGCTCTACCTATTAAATTAGCGATAGTTGGTAAACCTAATGTGGGTAAGTCTACTCTTACTAACCGTATTCTAGGTGAAGAACGTGTTGTGGTTTATGACCAACCCGGTACAACACGAGACAGTATTTTTATCCCCATGGAGCGAGATGGCAGAGAATACATTCTGATCGATACGGCAGGTGTGAGAAGACGTAGAAATATTTCAGAAGCTGTCGAAAAGTTCTCTATTGTAAAAACATTGCAAGCCATTGAAGAGTCTAATGTGGTGTTATTTGTAGTTGATGCACAAGAAGGGATCACCGATCAAGATTTAAGTTTATTAGGTTTTATCCTTCATTCTGGCCGCTCGTTAGTCGTTGCAGTGAATAAGTGGGATGGATTAAATAAAGACGTTAAAGATGAAATTAAGCGTGAGTTAGACAGGCGTTTAGGTTTTATAGATTTTGCTCGCTTGCACTTTATTTCAGCTTTACATGGTACTGGTGTTGGGCATTTATTTGAATCGGTTCAAGAAGCTTATGCTTCAGCGACTAAACGTGTGAATACCTCTATGTTGACACGTATTATGGATATGGCTCAAGAGGACCATCAGCCGCCTGTAGTGCGAGGCCGCCGTGTTAAAATGAAGTACGCTCATGCTGGTGGATACAATCCTCCCCTTATTGTTATCCATGGTAATCAATTAAAAGATTTACCCGATTCGTATAAACGTTATTTAATGAACTATTTCCGTAAATCATTAAAAGTTATGGGCACGCCAATTAAAATAGAATTTAGAGAAGGTGCTAACCCATACGAAACTGATCATAGTTCGTTAAATGATTCACAGCGACGTAAACGCAGGCAACTTATGCGTTTGCATAAAAATGCTAAATAACGTATTTAAAGAATGTTGAGCTTAAACTGTATCAAAAATCCTTTTGGAACAGTTTAAGCTCGTTTGTCATTCCCCGCATTCATTATTACAGCAACGAGGCGCCGGTGTATTTCTTGAATTTTGTTACAGCCTTTGCATGATTAAATAAGTTATCCTCTTTAGAGCAGTTTCGAATCAATCCATTTTGCAGTAATCTTTAACCTTACAAGCATTAATTATTGACACATCGAGCAATAAATATGTGGGTATTGGCAAATAATGCAGCAAAAATTAATGTTTATCTTAATATTCAGAAAACTTTGATTAGGTGGGCTTCACTAAGCATATAAGGTTTTCAGCGTTTTTGAGCCACCCACAGATATTTCGACAGAATCAGACATTTTATTGCTTGAATTCAAAAAATGTACAAGTCTCTAGTAAAATAAACCAAAAAAATCACCAAAAAATTTTCTCCCTAAACCCACATTCTGGTAAAGGTCACTTTCCATAAAATAGGTTATGCATAAATACTTTTTAGGTGCTCGTTACATTTCATCAATTTGACCGATCTCACTGCGTATTTCACCGTTTTCTAAACGAGTTACTAAGACATCACCCACTTGTACTTGTTGTATCGTTTTCACTATTTTTCCCTGCTTAAAACTGATGCTATAGCCTCGTGCTAGTGTAGCTAGTGGGCTCACTGTATCCAATAGATGCATATTATTACGCAGCTTTTGCTGTTTGTTGTCTATTAGTTGTTGGCAACCCTTTTGTAGTTTAACTTTCAGTTCTTGCAGCCTCAGTTGATGTTGTTCTAGCAGTCTGTGGGGTGAGGACAAGGACAGTCGACTACGTATATGTTTTTGTTGCTGTTGTGCCTGAGTCAGTTTTCGTCTGATTGAAGAATGTAACGAAGATTGAAGTTGGTCGACATACTGGCTTTTTTGCTCTAATTGTTTCTGTGGGTGGTTTTGCAGTAGTCGTTGTTTTACTGCTTTATGCTGCTGAATTCGTTCCTGTTGTAAACGCTTAAATGCTTTTATTAACAGGTCTTGTAGGACTAAGATTTTATTTTGAAGTGTAGATTGGTCTTGGCTGACCAACTCAGCAGCTGCCGAAGGTGTAGGGGCACGCATATCCGCCACAAAATCAGCAATGCTCACATCTATTTCGTGACCGACTGCACTTATTATAGGAATGGTAGAGGCGAATATTGTTTGGGCTAGTTGTTCACTATTAAAACACCATAAGTCTTCTAAAGAACCGCCTCCTCTTCCAACAATTAATACATCTACCTCGTTTCTGATATTAGCTTGGGTAATCGCTGCACAAATGAGTGAGACTGCGTTATCACCTTGTACTTGGCTAGGATAGATAACTACTTCAATAGCAGGATTTCGGCGTCGTAATACGGTCAGAATATCATGTAAAGCGGCACCCGTGGGTGAGGTAATGATACCCACTTTCGATACTGTTACGGGAATTGTCTTTTTATATTCTTGCGAAAATATTCCCTCAGAAGCTAATCGACGTTTTAATATTTCGAATTGTTGTTTAAGTTGCCCTTCACCTTCTGGCTCCATATGCTCAACAATAATTTGATAATCACCTCGAGGTTCATACAAGCTGATGTTAGCTTTAACTAGAACCTTGTCACCTTCTTTGGGCTTTAATTGTACTTTGCGGTTCGCACCTTTAAACATTGCCCCTTTGACTTGTGCACGATCATCTTTGAGAGTGAAATACCAATGACCAGAGCTGGCTGAGACAAAATTTGAAATTTCAGCTGATAGCCAAATCTGTCCAATTTTGTCTTCTAGCACCGAGCGAGCTAACCGATTGAGCTTACTAACAGTAAGGATGTTTTTTGATTGGGTTTGGTCTGAAAACATTGATTGTTAGGATCTCTAATATAGCATTACAAAGAAGTTTACCTGATTTACTACCAATTCTGATATATATCTAGACTGACATACTTAAAACCGCTAGAATCGCACCGCAATTCAATCAGCATTTATAGGTGATATTGCATGTTAAGGATCGCTAAAGAAGCCCTTACTTTCGACGATGTTTTGTTAGTGCCTGGGCACTCAACTGTTCTCCCTCATACCGCCGATCTTAAAACAAGATTAACCCGTGGTGTTAGCTTAAATATTCCCTTAATTTCTGCAGCAATGGATACTGTTTCTGAAGCACGTTTGGCTATTGCATTGGCTCAAGAAGGCGGCATCGGTTTTATTCATAAAAACATGACGCCAGAACAACAGGCAGAACATGTTCGTACAGTGAAAAAATACGAAAGTGGCGTGGTGTCCGATCCCGTTACAGTCTTACCTACAGCCACAATTGAAGAGATTAATGCCTTGAGTAAGCGACATGGTTTCTCTGGGTTTCCTGTAGTCGATGAAGACAATAACTTGATTGGTATAGTCACCGGTCGTGACTTACGCTTTGAGAATAGTTTAAAGCAACCTATTTCTAGCGTTATGACTAAGAAAAATGATTTGGTCACAGTTAAAGAGGGAGCTCCCTCTGAACAAGTGCTTGAGTTAATGCACGAATATCGTATAGAAAAAATCCTGGTTGTAGACGATTCATTCAAACTAACTGGCATGATAACGGTTAAAGATTTTCAAAAAGCAGAAAATAAACCTAACGCTTGTAAGGATGACTTAGGTCGCTTACGTGTTGGTGCTGCTGTGAGTGTTGGGCCAGGAACCGACGAACGCATAAAAGCTTTGATTGACGCAGGTGTCGATGTATTACTGATTGATACTTCCCATGGTCATTCTCAAGGCGTTATAGACCGAGTGAAAAAAGTACGTCAAGATTATCCTAATGTACAGCTAATTGCAGGTAATGTTGCCACCGGCGAAGGTGCCAAGGCGCTTGCTGATGCCGGTGTTGACGCAGTAAAGGTTGGTATTGGCCCAGGTTCAATTTGTACAACCCGCATAGTAACTGGCTGTGGTGTGCCACAAATCACTGCCATATCAGATGCGGTTGATGCTCTTGAAGGCACCGGTGTGCCCGTGATTGCTGATGGTGGTATCCGTTTTTCTGGTGATATTGCAAAAGCTTTGGCTGCGGGAGCTAGTTCAGTGATGGTTGGTAGCATGTTAGCAGGCACTGAAGAGGCGCCAGGTGAAGTAGAACTATATCAAGGTCGCTATTTTAAATCTTATCGAGGCATGGGTTCCTTGGGCGCTATGGACCAAAATAATGGCTCTTCTGATCGATATTTCCAAGACAGTAAAAGTGCAGAAAAACTTGTCCCGGAAGGTATCGAAGGCCGTGTTGCTTACAAAGGTCCTATTTCGAACATCATTCACCAACAAATGGGTGGCTTACGTTCAGCAATGGGCTTGACTGGTTGCGCTACTATTGAAGAACTACGGACTAAACCACAGTTTGTGAAAGTGACATCTGCAGGTATGGGTGAATCTCATGTGCATGATGTGAGTATTACTAAAGAAGCACCAAACTACCGCTTAGGGTAGCTTGTGACATTTCAAATGAACGTCGATTGTCAATCTAATCGCGTTCATATTCTATTTCTTAAAAGAGTACTCAGATGAGCTTAGACATCCATGACCAACGTATTTTGATCCTTGACTTTGGATCACAATATACCCAATTGATTGCGCGCCGTGTTAGAGAAATTGGCGTTTATTGTGAGCTTTGGGCTTGGGATGTTAGCGAAGAACAAATTCGCGAGTTTAACCCCAACGGCATCATCTTATCTGGTGGTCCAGAATCAGTTCATGCTGACAACTCGCCAAGAGCACCAGAATATGTATATCAAGCTGGTGTGCCTGTTTTAGGAATTTGTTATGGTATGCAAGTTATGGCAGAGCAACTTGGTGGTGCAGTTCAAGGTTCAAATAAACGTGAATTTGGCTACGCACAAGTCGAAGTGATTGGTGATATGGCGTTGTTAAACAACATTGAAGATCACATAGGTTCCAACGGCAATGCTTTGCTTGATGTATGGATGAGTCATGGTGATAAAGTCAGCGCTGCACCTCCAGGATTTTTGACAACAGCCAAGACTGAGAGCTGCCCATTTGCCGCTTTTGTAAACAAAGAGAAACAATTTTACGGTGTACAATTTCATCCAGAAGTCACCCATACCCAACAAGGTGAACGTATTTTATCTCATTTTGTGTTGGACATCTGCAAATGTGAAAAGCTATGGACACCCGCTGCTATTATTGAAAACGCTATAGACAAAATGAAAAAGCAGATTGGTGACGACCAAGTTATTCTAGGTCTGTCTGGTGGTGTTGATTCTTCTGTTGTTGCTATGCTGTTACATCGAGCCATTGGCAAAAATCTTACATGTGTTTTTGTTGATAACGGTTTGTTGCGTCTAAACGAAGGTCAACAAGTAATGGATATGTTCGGCGATCACTTTGGTCTAAATATTCGTAAAGTTGAAGCAGAAGATAGATTTCTTGATGCCTTGGCAGATACTTCAGAGCCTGAAGCTAAACGTAAAATTATTGGCCGTATATTTGTTGAAGTGTTTGATGAAGAGTCTAAAAATTTAGTCAATGCCAAGTGGCTGGCACAAGGCACCATTTATCCTGATGTAATCGAGTCTGCGGCCTCCGCTACAGGTAAAGCTCACGTGATCAAATCGCACCATAATGTGGGTGGGTTGCCAGCTGATATGAAAATGGGGCTAATAGAGCCATTGCGTGAATTATTCAAAGATGAGGTACGCAAAATTGGTTTAGAGCTAGGCTTACCCTACGACATGTTATACCGTCATCCATTTCCTGGGCCGGGTTTAGGTGTCCGAGTATTAGGTGAAGTGAAAAAAGAATATTGTGATCTGTTACGTCGTGCTGATGCTATTTTTATAGACGAGTTACACGCAGCCAATCTTTATCAGAAAGTCAGCCAAGCTTTTACTGTATTTCTACCAGTTAAATCCGTTGGTGTGATGGGAGACGTGCGTAAATACGATTGGGTGGTATCATTGAGAGCAGTAGAAACAATAGATTTTATGACTGCACGTTGGGCACACTTACCCTATGATTTTTTAGGTAAAGTGTCGAATCGTATTATCAACGAAATTGATGGAATTTCCCGGGTTGTTTACGATATTTCAGGTAAACCACCGGCTACCATTGAGTGGGAGTAGGTCGTCGCTACTCAGACTAGTTAAGAAGGCCAACGACCTATGAGTGACTTTACAATAAGAAATGCTGTTCAAGTAGATTTACCATTATTGAAAGAATTTGAGCAAAACATCATTGCTACAGAGCGTCCCTTAAATGATTGTTTAAAGTCTGAGTTCATCCGTTATTATGATATCGCGGCACTTATAGATTCTGACAGCTCTTGTGTAATGGTAGCTGAAGATCACGGTGCGATTGTGGGTTCGGGTTACGCTCGTATCAAGGAGTCGAAAGCACACTTGCAACATACGCTGCACGCATATCTTGGTTTTATGTATGTGGTACCTAGCCATAGAGGGCAGGGTATTAATCAATTGGTTATCCAAGCTTTAATTAAATGGGGTAAAGCTCAAGGTATGCATGATTTTTATCTTGAAGCCTACGCAGGTAACTTACCAGCATTGAAAGCTTACGAAAAATTAGGTTTTAAAGCATCACTTGTTGAAATGAAGTTATCCCAATAGGGCAAAATTGAATAGCCCACATTAATATTATGGACACTCAAAACTATGGCTATAAAGCCAACAATTTATAAATTTAAGTTATCCGTATCAGATCTTAACCACAATTATTTTGATACGCTTAACTTAACTGTCGCATTACACCCATCAGAAACCAAAGAACGAATGATGGTGCGTGTTTTAGTATTTTGCTTGCATGCATTTAAAGATAATGAAAAGTTGATGACTTTCACAAAAGGTTTAAGTGCGATCGATGAGCCTGATATTTGGTTGCGAGGTTTAGATGATCAGCTTCACCTTTGGATAGATGTCGGCGAGCCAAGCTTTGAAAGGATCAAGAAAAGTTGTCGCTTGGCGAAAGAAACCTATGTGTACAGTTTTAATTCAAAGTCCAATGCATGGTGGAAACAAGCACAAGCACAATTTAGTACATTACCGGTGAATGTCCTCAGTTTTGATTGGCAAGAGATACAAGCGCTAAGTACTTTACTGGAACGCAAAGTAGAATTATCAATCACATTGAGTGGTGAATCTGCATTTGTCGCTGCTGAACATCGTCAAGTGGAAGTTAACTGGCAAACATTACAATTAGATGAAAATTAAATTATTTTCAATGGTTATTGCATTAAAGAGTGCGATTACTGCAAACACGATTAGCGAACTCCGTTAGCAAACCGTTTGCCCGTTGGCATATTAGACGGGTAAATAGTTCGGCTGATCCACAGTAGAGAAAATAAAAACAGAATGCCCACTAAGTTTGATTCAATTCGTCCTTTTTACGACAGCGATTTATCCGTAGTTTTGCCAAAGCTTTTTAATAATAAAGAATTTATCAATAGTATTGTTGCTTTTAAGTTTAGTACTTGGCCGCGTTTTACGCGCCCTACTATTGGTTTTTTTACCCGTCATTATATTATCAAGCAAATCAGTAAAGTCACTACGCACAGAGATTTTCAACGATTGGTTGAACCCTATATGGAGCGTATGATTAGTACTACTACAGAATCGTTTACTGTCAGTGGCTTAGACAAACTGGATTTATCTAAAGCTTGTTTATTTATGAGTAATCATCGTGACATTGCCTTGGACCCTGCTTTTGTGAATTGGGCATTGCATATCAGTGGTCAAGATACTGTGCGTATAGCAGTAGGTGATAACTTACTTAAAAAAGAATGGGTAGCTGATCTTATTAGGTTAAATAAATGTTTTATCGTTAAGCGTTCGTCTACAGATAGGCGTGAAAAGTTATCGGCAGCAAAATTATTAAGTGAATACATCGAATTTTCTCTAAATACAGAGCATCAGCATATCTGGATAGCACAAAGAGAAGGGCGGGCAAAAGACGGTAACGACATCACTAATCCAGCTATTTTGTCTATGTTGGCATTAAATAAGTCTAAAGACGTCGAGTTTTCGACATATATCCGAAACTTACGGATTGTGCCAGTGTCTATCTCCTACGAATTTGATCCTTGCGATATTAGAAAAGCCAAGGAATTGCAAGAAGTTGAGCGTGAAGGAAGCTATGACAAACCTGATAATGAAGATGTAAAAAGCATAGTAAATGGTATTACTGGTCAAAAGGGCAGGGTACATATTCATTTTGGTGAAGTACTTACCGCTAATTTAGACTCTGCAAAAAATGTAGCTAACTATATAGATAAGGAAATACTGCAAGGATATAAATCTTTTCCTACTGGCTCTATTGCCGCAAGAATGCTCAACGGTGATTATAATATCATAGGTAAGGTGGAAACCGAGTTAGATCAATACTCACAAGCTGCTGCTAACTATTTACACGCTAGACTATTC
>OOGU01000143.1_pt1 | contig 17396 bp, 16 predicted proteins | sample 1670261 | NCBI WGS metagenome assembly OOGU01 (sample SAMEA98137168, study PRJEB22522) | marine metagenome | biome: marine biome; feature: marine water body; material: sea ice | place: Arctic Ocean | collected 04-Sep-2015 | depth 1.3 m
TTTATCGACGGGCGGCGTCCGTGTGGCGGGGAAGTCACCGATCAGAATCGGGCGATGCTGCACCGTGCCGGTGCCGGCGATGCCAAAATCCACCACCGCGCAATCCTCCACGGCGATGCTGCCGAGCAGGTTCGCCAGCGTCAGGCAGCCCTGCGCACCCTTCGCTAGTGGGATCGGGCGGGCCTGACCGGAATGCGCCGCCGGCAGATGCAGTAACAAGATGCAGGCGATGAGGATCGCCCGGCCGTAATGAAGAATCACAGTGCGAGTGACGCGCCGCGTAGTGGGTGGTGAGGGGAACAGGCCATCGACTGGCCGGCGCGAAGAATACGCGAATCCAGCCGCCGATCGCCAACGCAATCGGCTGTGTTCAAGTCAGGCACGAACACCCGACGAATCAGCTTTCGGCGGGGCGGACCAGGTAGCCGCCGGAGCGTTCGTCGCGGGTGAGTAGCAGCAGCTTGGTCTCGCCCATGGCTTCGAGCAGCTTGTTGAACGAATCGAAGCCGTGGAACGATTCCGAGAAGCCCGGCTTACGCCGCTTGAGCGTCTGCTTGATCATCGAGCCCCAGATGCGCTCGTCTTCGCCGCGCTCCTGGATCAGTGCTTCCAGGGTTTCCAGCACGTAGTCGAAAGCGTCCTGCTTGGTATCGTCCACCTTTTGCGTGTTCGGCTTCTTGGCCTTGCGCTTGCGCCGACTCTTGTCAGTGGAGCGGACCAGGTCATCGTAGAAGATGAAGTCATCGCAGTTTGCGGTGAGCAGATCGGAGGTGGAGTTCTTCACCCCCACACCGATCACCGTCTTGTTGTTCTCGCGCAGCTTGCTCACCAGCGGAGAGAAGTCCGAATCACCGGAGATGATCACGAACAGGTCCAGATGCTCCTTGGTGTAGCAGAGATCCAGGGCATCGACGACCATGCGGATGTCTGCAGAGTTCTTGCCCGACTGGCGCACATGGGGAATATCGATCAGCTCAAACGCCGCCTCGTGCATGGGCTTCTTGAACTCGGCGTACCGGCTCCAGTCGCAATAGGCCTTCTTGACGGTGATCGAGCCCTTCAGCAGCAGGCGCTCCAGTACTTTCTGGATATCGAATGCGGCGTAGTTGGCGTCACGGACGCCCAGGGCGATGTTCTCGAAATCGCAGAACAGGGCGAGATTGGGTTGTTCGCTGGTTGGATTCATAGGCGCCATTATCGCAGGTCGGGCCGCAAAGCGGCTGACTTGCGCGAGTAGTTAGGATGGCTTGCTAATCCGCGCAGGGTGGCTATGATCGCCGCCCCCACGTTCGTTCCGGATCACGCCATGCGTGCACTGCGCCTGTTAGTTCCTTTCTGTCTGTTGATGTTCCCTGGCTTGTCGATCGCGGTCGAGCCGGTGGCGGACCAGGCACTGGATCTGACGACGAGCTGGATCGGGCTGGCCTGTTTGGTCATGTTCGTCGTGGCCTACGTACTGGTGGTGCTCGAGGAATGGAGCGGGATGCGCAAGTCCATTCCCGTGCTGATGGCTGCCGGGTTCATCTGGACGCTTATCGGCGTGGCTTACACCCTTGCGGGGCAACCGCATGCGGCGGGAGAACTGGTGCGTCACAGCCTGCTGGAATACGGCGAGTTGTTGTTGTTTCTGCTGGTGGCGATGACCTACGTGAACACCTTGCAGGAGCGCGGGGTATTCGACGCGCTCCGCGGCTGGCTGGTCTCGCGGGGTTTTTCGCTGCGGGTCGTGTTCTGGGTGACCGGTGGTCTGGCGTTTCTGATGTCGCCACTGGCTGACAACATGACCACCGCGCTGGTGCTGTCATCGGTGGCATTGGCGGTTGGTGGCGAGCAGAGCCGTTTCGTCGTCGTGGCCTGTATCAACATCGTGGTCGCAGCCAACGCGGGCGGTGCGTTCAGCCCCTTTGGCGACATCACCACCCTGATGGTCTGGCAAAAGGGCCTGCTGGGAGCCGGCGAGTTCATGGCATTGCTGGTTCCGGCGCTGGTGAACTGGCTGGTGCCAGCCGCGATCATGAGTTTCGCCGTGCCCAATGGCCGGCCTGAGGCGGTGGGAGAGGTGGTCCAGGTCAAGCGCGGTGGCTACATCATCATCCTGATGTTCGTGGTCACGGTGGCCGTGACCGTCACCATGCACACCGCGTTTCACCTGCCGCCTGCGCTGGGCATGATGGGCGGACTGGGCCTGCTGAAACTCTACGGCTGGTATCTGAACTGGTCTGCGCTGCGCAGGCAGGGGCAGCCGATCAGCTTCGTCTCGCATGACGAGATGATGTCCGACCACACCGAACCCCACGCCCCGAACACCTTCCGCGAAGTGGCCCGTGCCGAGTGGGACACGCTGCTGTTCTTCTACGGCATCATTGTCTGCGTGGGCGGGCTGGGCGCGCTGGGTTATCTCGCCGCCGGCTCTGAGCTGATCTACGAAGGCCTGGGCGCGATGACGGCGAACGTGCTGGTCGGCGTGGCCTCGGCCATCATCGACAACATCCCGGTGATGTACGCCGTGTTGAGCATGAACCCCGCCATGAGCGATGGGCACTGGCTGCTGGTCACGCTCACCGCCGGGGTTGGCGGCTCGCTGCTATCCATTGGGTCGGCCGCTGGCGTGGCGGTGATGGGGCAGGCCCATGGTCGCTACACCTTTTTCGCCCACCTGCGCTGGAGCTGGGCGATTGCGCTGGGCTATATCGCCAGCATCGTTATGCACCTGTGGATTAACAAGAGCCTGTTCTGAGCGGCGAGCACCGACGTAGTCGCCTATCGGCTCGCGGAAGAGAGACCTGCTATCTGACGAGGCATCGTATCGATCGCACCGTAGCGAACACGCGGGCGGGTCGCTCGGCTGTGGCATCCTCGCGGCCCCGGCTTCGGCCCGCGCAAGGAGATGTTCGCAATGATCGTGACCCCACTGTATGCAGGCTTGCTGGCGCTATGGTTCATGGTGTTGAGCATTTGGGTGATCATGGGCCGCAGCGGGCCCGATGGCGTCAGCCTCGGTGACGGCGGCAAGGCCGAGATGACTCGCCGCATCCGCGGGCACGCGAATTTCGCCGAGTACGTGCCGATGGTGCTGGTGCTGCTTGGCGTTTCCGAACTCAGCGCTGCGCCGGGCTGGTTGTTGCACGCGGTTGGATTGAGTCTGCTGGTCGGACGGCTGCTGCACGGCTATGCGTTGTCGTTCACCGCGCACTTCATGCCGGGCCGGCTGCTGGGGATGATCCTGACCTTCTCGGCGTTGCTGCTCGCCGGTGGTTACTGCGCCGGGTACGGGGTGGCCAAGTTGATTCAATAGCAGGCGGCCGAATCGGCGACCGGTTTCGCTGGCCCCAGATACAAAAACGCCCCCTGGGACGCGGTCTCAGGGGGCGTTCTGACTCATGCGCTAGACGACTTCGAACAGACCGGCGGCGCCCATGCCGCCGCCAATGCACATGGTGGCGACCACATACTTCGCACCGCGGCGTTTACCCTCGATCAAAGCGTGGCCGACCAGCCGGCTGCCGGTGACGCCGTACGGGTGCCCGATCGCAATCGCACCGCCGTTGACGTTCAGCGTCTCGTCCGGAATCCCGAGCTTGTCCTGGCAGTAAAGCACCTGCACCGCGAAGGCCTCGTTCAGCTCCCATAGGCCGATGTCATCCACCGTCAGGCCATTGCGTTCCAGCAGCCGCGGAATCGCGAACACCGGACCAATGCCCATCTCGTCCGGTTCGCAGCCGGCGACAGCGAATCCGCGAAAGATGCCCAGCGGCTCGATGTTGCGCTGCTCGGCGAGTTTCGAATCCATCACCACGCAGGCCGATGCGCCGTCCGAAAACTGGCTGGCGTTGCCGGCGGCGATCACGCCACCGGCCAGGGCGGGGCGAATCTTCGACACGGCTTCGTAGGTCGTGCCGGGGCGGATGCCTTCATCCTGCGCGCAGGTCACGGTTTGAGTTACGAGCTGGCCGGTGGCCTTGTCCATGACCCCGGCGGTCACGTCGATCGGGGCGATTTCGTCGGTGAAGCGGCCGGCCTCACGAGCGGCCTCGGCGCGCTGCTGACTGCGGGCGCCGTATTCGTCCTGCCGCTCGCGCGAGATGTTGTAGCGCTTCGCCACGGTCTCCGCGGTTTGCAGCATCGGCCAGTAGATTTCCGGCTTGTTTTGCGTGAGCCAGGACTCCTGCAACATGTGCATGTTCGCCTCGTTCTGCACGCAGGAGATCGATTCCACGCCGCCGCCGATCATCACCGGCACCTTGTCGACGATGACGCGATGCGCGGCCATGGCCACGGCCTGCAGCCCCGAGGAACAGAAGCGATTGACGGTGACGCCAGAGGCCGTGATTGGCAGGCCGGCGCGCAACGCGATTTGCCGCGCGATGTTCGAGCCGCAGGCGCCTTCAGGCCAGGCGCAGCCCATGATGACGTCTTCGACGTCAGCGGGATCGAGGCCGGCGCGTTCAACGGCCGCCTGAACGACGTGGCCGCCAAGCGTGGCGCCATGAGTCATGTTGAAGGACCCGCGCCAGGACTTGGCGAGGGGCGTACGTGCGGTGGATGCGATGACGGCTTCGGTCATGATGGTTCTCTCGAATTCGTTATTGGGAACAAAGGCTTAATTGAATGTCTTGCCTTCGGACGCAAGCGTCTTGATCAACTCGGCGGGTTCCCAGAACGCCGTGTCCGCGCTCGGCAGCGCGGCGAACTGCCGCATCCGGCGCTCGACGTTGAACAAACCCATGTTGTCGGCGTAGAGCATCGGCCCGCCGTGATGCAGCGGGAAGCCATAACCGTTGAGGTAGACCATGTCGATGTCGGAGGCACGCTGGGCAATACCGTCTTCGAGAATGCGTGCGCCCTCATTCACCAGCGAGAGGATGAGGCGATCACGAATCTCGTCCTGCGACAGCTTGCGGCGTTCAATTCCGAGTTCGGCGCAGGTATCGAGAATGAGCTGCTCGACCTCGGCGTCAGGATGGGCCTTTCGATCACCGGGGATGTACTTGTACCAGCCGGCACCGGTCTTCTGGCCGAAGCGGCCCATCTCGCAGAGCTTGTCGGCGATCGGCATGCGAGGCATGTCCGGGTACTCCACGTAGTGGCGCTTGCGGATGTACCAGCCCACGTCGTTCCCGGCGAGATCAGACATGCGGAACGGCCCCATGGCGAAACCGATGGACTCGACGGCCTTGTCGATCTCCTGCGGCAATGCGCCTTCTTGCAGCATCGCGAGTGCCTGCGCGACGTACTTGTTGATCATCCGGTTGCCGATGAAGCCGTCGCAGACACCGGCCACCACGCAGAGCTTGCGAATGGCCTTGCCGAGCTTCATCACGGTCACGAGCACGTCGTCGGCGGTTTTTTCTCCACGCACGACTTCCAGCAGGCGCATGACATTCGCCGGGCTGAAGAAGTGCAGGCCAACGACATCTTCCGGGCGTTGGGTGAAGCCGGCGATGGCGTTCAGATCCAGCGTTGAGGTGTTGCTGGCGAGAATGGCGCCGGGCTTCATCACAGCATCGAGCTGCTCGAACACCTGTCGTTTAACGTCCATGTCCTCAAACACGGCCTCGATCACCAGGTCGGTGTCGCCCAGGTCGTCATAGGACAGCGTCGGCTGAATCAGCGCCATGCGCTGTTCCAACTTGTCCTCGCTCAGCTTGCCCTTTTTTACCCGGCCTTCGTAATTCTTGCGGATGGTCGCGATGCCACGGTCCAGGGCCTCCTGCTTCATTTCCAGCAGACGGACCGGAATGCCGGCATTGAGAAAGTTCATCGTGATGCCGCCACCCATGGTGCCGGCGCCGATCACGGCGACCTTGTTGATAGGCCGGGGCTTGGTCTCCCTCGGCACATCGGTGATCTTGGCGGCCGTCCGCTCGCCAAAGAAGGCGTGGCGCAAGGCCTTGGATTCGGTGGTCTGCACGAGTTCGCCAAAGAGCGCCCGCTCGAGCGCAATGCCCTTGTCGAACGATCCGGTGGACGCGGCGACCGCCTCCACACATTTGACCGGCGCCGGGAACGGGCCGGCCATCGTCGCCACGGTGTTCTTGGCGACCATCAAAAACCCTTCGGCTTCCTTGTGATCCACCTTGCGATCGCGGACCCGTGGCACAGGCTTGCCGATGGCCTGTTCCGCCAGCTGCATGGCATCGGCGCGTAGATCGCTGGCCATGGCATCGAACAGGGCGGTGGAGGCGAGCTGCTGGGCCGGCACGATATTGCCGGAGACGATCATGTTCAGCGCGGGCTCCAACCCGATCATCCGGGGCAGGCGCTGGGTGCCACCCGCGCCGGGCAGCAAGCCGAGCTTGACCTCCGGCAATGCGATTTGCGCATCCGCTACCGCGACTCGGTAGTGGCAGCCCAGTGCGAGTTCGAGACCGCCGCCCATGCAGGCACCGGAGATCGCGGCGACAACCGGCTTGGCGCTGGCTTCGATGGCATCGATGACCGTCGCCAGCGTCGGCTCGGCGAACATCGCCGGCGTGTTGAACTCGCGGATGTCGGCGCCGCCGCTGAACGTGCCCTGGGCACCTATCAGCACGACCGCCTCGATTGCCGGATCAGCGCCGGCGCGGTCCAGACCTTGCAGCAGGCCCTTGCGCAATGCATGGCCCAATCCGTTAACCGGCGGGTTTTGCATGGAAATGACCGCGACGCGGCCCTGGGTTTGGTAGTCAGTTGCGCTCATCTGCACTCCAGTTGCGTTGTTCTGCCCGGCTCGTGGCCGGTGATTTTTGGTTTATGGACGTGGTTATTCGGTGAATTCCGGGCAACGCACGGCAGGCGGACTGCCGTGGCGAAAATTGATGCGTACCGGAGCGTACATGAGGTGGCCGACGGCGACCACCGCATGCTTTCTGGCATGTGGGTCAGGCCTTCTTACGATCGAACTGGAGCAACAGCCCCGGCAGGAACAGCAGATCGAACACCAGCGCGATGCCGATGGTCATGGCCGTCATCATGCCCATGGAGGCGTTCACGTCGAAGGTCGATTGCGCCAGGATCAGGAAGCCCGCTGCCAACGCTACCGTGGTGATCACCAGCGCCGCGCCAACGGTGGTGAACGCGTAGCGAATCGCATCCTCCGTCGAGTAGCCGAGCTGGCCGCGAGCCCGCAGGTACTTGCTGAAGAAATGCACCGTGTTGTCCACGACAATGCCCAGGGTGATCGAGAACACCGCGGCCACCGCGAGATTCACCTGGCCGACGATCAGCCCCCAGAGCCCGAAGGAAATCGACGCCGGGAACGCGTTCGGCAGCAACGACAGCAGGCCGAACTTGAACGAGCGCAGGGCGATGATCAGCGTGACGGCGATCAGGGCCAGGGCGAGGGCAGAGCCACGCATCATCGCCTCGATATTGTTCTGACCGATGTGCGCGAACATCAGCGACACGCTGGACCCATGGTTCTGGATGGCGGGCGCATTGGCAGCCAGCCAGGACTGCGCGCGCTCCTCAACGGCGATGATCTCCTTGGAGTTCAGATTGCTGAGGTTCACCTGGAACTTGGACGCCGACTTGTCGAAGGTGAGCTGGTTGTTGAGATCCAGCCCCATGGGCAACGACAACTCGTAGAGCAGGATGTACTGGGCGATCAGCTCGCGGTTGTCCGGCAGCCGGTAGTAGGTCGGATCGTCACCGTGCATGTTGCGGTTGAGCCGCTTGACCACGTCGGTGAAGGTCGACACATGCGTGACCTCCGGCTGGCTTTCGTACCAGCGTGAAAACGCCTCGACCTGACGCAGGTAGTCGGGATCGACAATGCCGTTCTCCTCGCCGGCGGGCAGGGAGTAGGCAATGGTGTCCACGCCGGTGAGGTTGTCCTGCACGAAATCGAAGGCCTGACGGATCGACAGTGATTCGTCGAAATACTCGACCGTGTCGTCGTTGAATTCATTGCGGGTCACAAAGCTGATCAACACCGCTGCCACCGCCAGAACCGACCAGAAGATCAGCCGGTTGTGGGCAATGATCAGATTGGCCAGCTTGAGCATCGGGCCGCTGCGGTCGGGGTCTTCGTCCACCGGCTTCACGCGAATCGGCAGCATCAGCGTGATGCCGGGCAGCAGCACCAGCGACCACAGCATCGCGCCCAGCACGCCGAACCCCACCGACGTGCCCAGCTCGCGGAAGGGTGGCGAATCAGAAAAGTTCAGACTGAAGAAGCCAATGGCGGTGGTAATGGAGGTCAGAAACACCGGCTTGATGTTGATCATCAGCGCGTGCTCCATGGCCTCCAGCTTGCCGAGACCACGCCGCAGGTCTTTCAGGTAGCTGATCAGCACGTGCACGCAGTCCGAAACCGCCAGCGTGAGAATGATGATTGGCGCCGACACATTGATCTGGTTGACCTGGTAACCCAGCCAGCCCGTCACGCCCAGCGTCGCGACAATGGAGACGATGATGATCACCACCGTCGCCACCGTGGTCGTGATGCTGCGCATGAACAGCGTGAGCAGCACGATCACCGCCAGGAACATCAGCGGCACCAGCGTCGCCGTGTCATTCGACGCCGACTCGTTGAAGCTGTGGTTCACCACCACCTGACCCATCATGTACACATCAAACTGCGGGTACTTCTCGATGAAGCGGTCACGCAGCTCATAGGCATCCGCCATCAGGCCGGGGATCACCGCACTCTGCTCGCGTGAATCGTCCGGCAGCTCGACCCGCACGTTCACCGACGTAACATGCGCCCGATCGGAAATCAGGGCATCGACCAGCACCGGTTCGGCCAGCGCGATCCGCTCCAGCTCGGCCAGCTCATCATCCGACAGCGACGCCGGATCACGCACCAGATCGTGGACGATCAAGTCATCGTCTTCTGCGTGGCTGTACTGAAAATTCGAGATCGAATCGACCCGGACCGACCGCTGCAACTGCCAGGCCTGATCCGTCAGCCAGATCACCGCGTCCAGATTGGCCGGCGTGAACACCTTGCCGTTGTCCGGCTCCAGCACATAGGCCACGTTGTCGCCACGGGTGTAGGCATCCTCCATCGCCTCATAGGCCACCAGCCGCGGATCGTCATCGCTAAAAAAGATCTTGTAGCTGCTCTCGAACCAGAGCTTCGCAGCCCCGCTGGCAATCAACACGACCAGCGCCAGCGACAGCAGGGCGAACAAATAACGGCGGCGCACCAACAGTGCGGCAAGACGAGCTTCCATGAACACTCCCTAGTCGACAGCACCGCATCCGGCGGCGCCCGACGCGATCATACCGCTTGGTATGTCAGCGCGCGATACGGACCGACAAAAAGCGCGCCTTGTGGGCGCGGTGTGATACGGGAATACTGGCAACTTGGCGAACAGGGGGAGATATATAGATATGGATGGGAATCGGCGGGGATATCCAGATGGGTATGGTTCTATATGGATCTGGATGTTGGATGGTTCGGCTAATTGGCGTTGGGCATCTAGACGTTACTGAATGATGCTAGAAGCAAGCTTAGTTCTTCTTGCCGCCGCACTAACCGCGATGTTCGCGAGAGACATCTATTTCCTTCAACGAGAGTATGAGCTAGTCATTGCGCGGTACTTGGATAACGGCATAGACAAAGTTCTAGCTGAACTCGACGAGATCACGGCCGCGTTCAATCACAACTGGTCGCAAATCATTATCTTGCTTCGCAACTTCGACGATGCGGGTGAAGGTTTTGACCTTGATCAGCTGAAAACGGACTTTCTTCGCGTCAACTTCAGTGGATTGAACGCGGTTGCGCACTACCGAATCCGGGTGCTTGTTGGCAACAACGAATACTGGGCGGTGTATCAGAAGGCTTTGGCATACTACGCACAAGCGAATAGCGTGTTCACGTCAGAAATTCCAGAGGTGGTCAGGCTAAAAGTAGCGGGTCATCCATCAGTTGCTCACCAAACAGTTAGAGATGTGGTTGAGGCCGGTATGAATGAGGCGAAAGATGAGTACGATCGCGGGGTGTGCTACTTCTCTCTAATCCAAGAACTCCAGCTTCTATCGACAGAGCTCGAATCCAAGCGGATGAACTTCAAATCGCTGGAGAAGTTCAAGGATATTCCTGCAGTTGTGAATTCACGCGAGAGAATCCATGCAATGCTCACTGATGAAGCTGCCCAACAAAGCGTTGCATCCGACCCTTCTTCCGCTACGCTCCAGTCGGGCGGCTGAACGTAAGCGTTATGCGCCATAGAAGACGAAGACCACCAATGCTGACGCTTTCGGACTACCGACGAGCGTTTCAGATTATGCACGGCATTCTTCTAAGCGAAGATGCAACGCCGGAGAAGGCGTGCCTGTTCTTCGCAATGGCCGGCGCGAAAATTATGTCTAGCCACTACAAAATAGAAGCTATCCCTGTAGCAGGGTGCGCATTCTTCATGGTGGAGGAGGCGTCGGCTTCGGTTCTGTCCTATGCGGAATTGAATGCAGAAGGGGCACGTTCTACCAGCAATGCATTTCACGCTTGGGTTCAATGTGGGGATTGGGGCATAGATTTCATGGCACCACTGTTTCCTGATGCTGCCGCTCGCGCCGGACTGCGGGGGCGTACTCCAAGGCATATGTTTCAACGGCAGCTAACCGAAATGGCGTCGAGTCACCTGTCTCTCCAGCACGCAGGTGATTTTTTCTTGGCCCCAAATCCGGAGCTCACAATTGAACTCGTTGGAAAATTGCGCAGAAAACCAGCAAACGAGGATTTGGAGAACATCGCCTGTCAGTGGTTCAAAAAAGTGCCAAAAAAGATTCCCATCCACATGCCGGTCTCAGATGCCAGGGGCAAAATCAAGCGTGTAACAATCGGAAAAGTGCCAGTTGAGGGGGCATGGTAGTGCCGTCGCATAACAAGTCCTTGGAGTCCGATGCGTGCTGCGCACGCGCGGCTCAAGTCCAGCGTTAGAGCTCTAAGGGGAGGGTATGGCGCAATCAAACCGAAAGCAGTACGGCGAGGCACAAAACGTCGCGCTGACTTCACAGGTCGATGGGGTATGCCCGCGCTGTGACAAGCCCCTTTTTTACAAGAAAAGGGGCAAGAGCTTTAAAGCTTACGAGATCGCGCACATCTACCCGCTAAACCCAAGCCCAGAGGAGATTGAGCTCCTCAAAGGCGAGGAAAGGCTTAGCCAAGATGTGAATGATGAAGACAACCTCATTCCGCTATGCAAGAGCTGTCACGGCAAATTCGACAAGCCGAGAACGGTTGAGGAGTATCGACAACTCGTCGAAATAAAAAAACACCACATCGCGCGATCTGGCCAAGAGGCGCTGTGGTCTTCGCATTATCTAGAGACGGATATACGTGGTGTTATCGAAGCCCTCTATGAGGAAAGCTTTGTCGGTCCGTCGGCTGCAGAAATTGAATTCGCGCCAACGACTATCGATGGAAAGGTCGATGACTCGATCACGCGACCTACCGTCCGGAAAATCAAGAACAACGTTAGTGATTACTTCACATTGATTAAGGCGCATTTCTCTGAAATCGACAAGTCGAATCCGAACTTTTCAAACATCGTGTCATTGCAGGTCAAAACCTACTTTTTGAAGCAGCAGCAGTTGGGATTGGACAAGCAAGCGATCTTTGACAACTTGGTAGTCTGGGTGAATGTAAAAACCAAACCCAAAAGCATTGATGCCGCTGAAATATTGGTTTCCTTTTTCATTCAGAACTGTGAGGTGTTTTGATGATTGTCCCCACCAAATTCACCTCCTTGGACGAGAGCGTTTTAGGAAAATCGCCCACTCTTCTGCAAGCATTTGATAGCCCCATATCGGTTCACAGCTTGTATAAGCTTGTTGAGCGCCAGTTTGAGGACGCCGGTGAGTTCTTATTTGCGCTTGATGTCTTGTACGTCTTGGGCATGATACGCCTCAATGCATCTACCGGGATGGTAGAAAAATGCTGAAATCCATCACCTGCGAGTGAGTGGCAACAGGGTCAGGTCTTGTTCCGTGCATGAATCCGCTGATACTGGTCCACCCTCAGGCCCACTCATGGCCCAGCCGGGCGGTGTGCCAGTCGGCTGGTGGCAGGTCGGTACGCCCGACGCGGGTTACGTGGTTGTATAACAGGCCGCAGCAGTTGATGCCGGCAGCGCCGCTGCAACTTAGGTTCGGCGTTGTATAGTCGGTGTTTTGGCGGATTATCAACGTGGCGGCTCTCATTGGTATCAGGCTGCCCAGTGCATGCATAGTGGCGATCAACCTTTTCCGACGGCTGCAGCGTAGTGATCGAGAGCCGATAGTGACGTGCCGGCGACGCCATGCCAACGCGGCGATTCGTGCCGACCGCCGGAATCAGCGTCGGTCATGAGTTCCAGCGTTGCGGGGATGATTGCCGGGCTGATCATCACTCCGATGATCATGGCGCTGCTCGCCAAGATTTACCCGTCGAAGCATCAACCGCTTTCAGTTCCGGCGCTGGACGTGCTTCAGCGCAAATATTCCAGGTGGGAAATTGCGTTTACCTGCGCTTACATAGCGCTATGGATTCCAGCCACGTTCGTGCTGTGGTTTCCGTTGCGGGCGCTATCCGATCTGAATGCAGCAAGATTGCCTGCAGAGTACATATTGACGCTCGAACCCATATTCTGGTTTCTACCTGCATTCTTTTTGGCGCTCGCTGTTTCCGCGCTGCCCTTGATGATGCTCTTCAAACTTCTGCTACGCGCCCGTTATGAAGAATACGTGTGGTACTGGAGCGCGAAGCACGGAGTGGACATGCATCGCGCGAATCGCACTGCAATCTGGGTGGTTATGGTTCTGGTCGCGATCGTTGTCTTTATGGGGCTCAATTGCTACGTGTTGCTCGACAAAGAAGCAATCGTGGTGAACCGTTTTTTCGGGCTGCGTGAAACCGTCTATCGGTTCGATGATGTTCAGTCGATCCAGACGGCTCCGCAGCTGATCGCCCCCAACGGAAATACCGTCAATAGACGGGAATACCGGTTCATCTTTGGAGACGGTCGGACATGGTCCACGAACTTTTTGCCGCGTGAACTCAGCGTTGATGAAAAGCTCGCCTTCGCGAAATCGATAGCTGATGCTGCTGGGCGTGAAATTGAGAATATCGCTATTTTCGATAAATCAACGCTTTAGGCATAGTGTGTGAGGCCGTGAGTTTTTGCTCCCGTATAGGCTGGCGTGAATCTGATAAAAGCAGGAGACTTCTATGAAAACGTCACTATTCGCTATGGTCATCGCATGTTTCTCAGGCCCGCTCATGGCCCAGCCGGGCGATGACGTGCCAGCCGGCTGGTGGCAGGTCGGTACGCCCGGTGCGGGTTACGTGGTTGAGACAGCCGCGTCGTCGTTTGGGCTGAAGAGCGTCGCTGTTCATGCCGAGAATGCGTCACGCACTACATTCGGAGGCATCGGCCAGGCCGTGTCAGCCGCTCCCTATGCGGGTTCACGCGTTCAACTCACCGCCAAGTTAAAGACGCTGGAGGTCAACGGCTGGTCTGGACTGTGGGTGCGGCTGGATGCGGAAGATGGCCGGGTGATTACGCTCGACAACATGTCGGATCGAGGCGTGTACGGCACGCGGCCATGGCGGCGGCAGCGCGTGGTGCTCGATGTGCCGGAAGACGCCGTTCGCATTGTTTTTGGTGCGATTCAGAATGGCAGCGGTCGCACCTGGGTTGATGATTTCGAGATCGCGCCCGCTCAACCCGGCGCCGTGGTCACCGCCGGACCAAGCCCTTACGGCTACTACAACGAGCCGGTTTACGAACAGCCGCCGATGGACCCCGAAAACCTGGATTTCGAGCTGTAGGGCTGCGGCGACTGTCTACAGGCCGAGCATCTGCCGCACCACCGGTTCCAAGCCCTTCAGGCCCGCAGCCTGACCGTGCGTGAGGGCTGCGGTCGGTGTGGCGCCGTCGACGAGATGGGCTTTCAACGCGAACAAGGCGCCCACGCGGTTGCTGCTGGCGCAATGCACCAGGGTTGGCTTGGGTGATGAGTCCAGCGCGGTGGCCAGGGCTTGGGCGTTGCCCGGGCTAAGGTCTGTGGCCGCACCCACCGGAATGCAGGTGTAGGGCAGGTCGAGATCGGCGACGCGCGCCTGCTCGTCCCATCCACATTCGCCGGCCGGGCACAGGTTGATGATGCTCTTGAGACCGGCCGCCTTGGCCTGTTCCAGCTGTTCTGGGGTCGGCTGTCCGCCGGTCCAGGTGGTCTCGTCAAGCTGGGTGAGGTACGGAATGCCGGTGGATTCGAGGGTCATGGTGGCGTCCTTGAACAAGTGGTTGGCGGCGGAAAATTCACGCTGATGCGCATGGTACGGAATCCGCCGCCGGATGCGAGCCGGCGAACAGGATCTCCGAAACTGTTGTCCGAAGGTTTACTGGCGTGGTCATCGGACCGTGCGCCCGATCACCAACCAAGGATGGTTGCATGGCCGAATCGGAACAGCAGCTGGACCAGCATGAGGGGCGTGATGCCCGTCGACGTGTGTCGCCCCGGGCGGCGGTCGTATTCGAGGCGATCCGGAAAGAGGGTGAATCAGAACTTGCGCGAAAGTCGATGGCGCTGTTCTGGTCGGGGCTGGCCGCGGGCTTGTCCATGGGTTTCTCCTTTGTGGCCGAAACGCTGCTCAGCTACCACCTGCCAGCGAATGCCGACTGGACACAGCTCATCACCAAGCTGGGGTACAGCGTCGGCTTCTTGATTGTGGTGCTAGGCCGCCAGCAGCTGTTCACCGAAAACACGCTCACGCCGATGCTGGAGGTGTTCAACCGGCTGTCGCGCCACGGTCTCACCCAGCTGGCGCGCCTGTGGAGCATTGTGCTGGGCGCGAACATGCTCGGCGCGCTGCTGTTCGCCGTGGCGGTTTGCTACGGCGATGCGTTTTCCGCGGAGCGGTTGGCGCATTTCGAAAAAGTCGCTCTCAAGGGCATCAGTGAGGACTGGTGGACCACCTTCGCCGGCGCCATTTTTGCCGGCTGGCTCATCGCCCTGATGGTCTGGCTGATGCCGTTCGCCGAGACCGGCCGCATCTGGATCATCATCATCGTGACCTACATGGTTGGCCTGGGTGGCTTCGGTCACATCATCGCCGGTTCGGTTGAAACGCTTTATCTCGTCGTCGGCGGCAAACTGGGTGTCGGCGCCTGGCTGGGCAGTTTCTTCGTGCCGGTGCTGCTGGGTAACGTCATTGGCGGCGTGAGCCTGGTGGCGGCGGTGAACTCGGCGCAGGTGAAGGTCGAGGCGTAGTTCTAGACCCGGGTATACCGGCGCCAGGCAATGCGGCCAATTAGCGACGCCGCGACCAGGCCGGACATCGCGACCAGCATCGTCTTGGCATCCTTGGCCTGGGCGCCCAGCACGGCAGTGGCGATGGCTAGCGGGACAATGCCGGCCAGTGTCGCCAGCATGAACTGCGAAAAGCGCAATTGCACCGCGCCGGCCAGGATGCTGATGGCGTCGTTGGAGAGCAGGGGGTTGAGCCGGGTGATGACCACGGCCCATAGGCCATAGCGATCGGTTTGTCGGTGGACCCAGGCTTGCGTTTGATCGCCCAGCAAGGCGTCGATAGTGGGTTGGCCTGCGATGCGGCCGATGGCGTAGCCCACAGCGGCTGCGATGACGATCGCCAGCACGGCTAGCGCCCCGCCGGCCCAGGGTCCATAGACCAGCACGGCGGCGATCATCAGCAGCCAGGACGGAACGACAAGCAGAAACATCTGCAGGCTCATCAGCGCGATGAGAATCACCGGCCCCCAGTAGCCAGCGCTTCGTATCCATTCGCGAATGCCGGCCAGGTCGCCCGCGGCGATAACGTCGTAACCCTGACGCGTCCAATCTGGCGCGAGCATCCACAGCAGGGCTGCGACTGCCCCGAGGATGAGCAGGATTGCCGCGGCGATTGCCCAGGGTGTGCGGCGGCGCCACGGGTCGCGCATGGTCAATCCGTGAGCAGAGCGACGCCGTAGGGCGGCAGGGTGATGCGTGTGCCGTCGGGCGTCCAGGGGCTGAGTTCCGGTGCGGCGAGGTGGCGGTGTCGATCCGGCACCGAGAGCGTGACGGAATGGTCCGCGAGGTTAAAGCCACACCACAACGGCTGGCTGGGATGCGTGCGCTCGAACGCGAGTACCGGGTCGGCGGTGGGGCTTAGTCGCAGCCTGCCGCAGCCCAGTGCTGGCGCACGGTGCCGCCATTCGATGGCCTTGCGATAAAACTGCAGCAGGGAATCGGTCTCGGCCTGCTGCCGATCAACGGCCAGCGGCCGGTGCTCATCGGGAATGGGTAGCCAGGTTTCGGCAACTGTGGAGAAGCCCGCCCCAGGCGCGTCGGCTTGCCAGGGCATGGGCGTACGGCAACCATCGCGGCCCAGCAGCAACGGGTAGTTGGCGATGCCGAACGGATCACGCATCTGGTCGAATGCGACCTGCGCCTGCGGCAGCCCGAGTTCGTCACCCTGGTAGATGCAGGCGCTGCCGGGCAGGGTTATCAGCAGCAGGCATAGCAGCCGGTCGAGGCTGTCGCCATGTTCGATGATGGCGTCGCCATGGTTCCACCAGCGGCTCTTGAGACGAGGAAAGTCATGGGTGCCGAAGGTCCAGCACAGGCGGTGATCAGGAAACAGGCATTCCACCTGCTCGATCACCTTGGTCAGGCCGCCGCGGGTGAACGGCTCATGGCTGATGAGCGCGGCGTTGTAGGCGCAGTGCAGCCGGTCGTCGCCGTGCACATAATCCGAGGCGGCCGCCAGGGTGTCTTCGGCGCTGGAGATTTCGCCTAGCGCCATGCGCTCCGGGTACTCGTCCAGCATGGCGCGAATCTCGGCGAGCCAGGGCAGAGCCTCCGGCCGGCAGACCGTGCCGGAGTTGATAGTGGCGAAGTAGGGGTCTTTGGGCTCCGCGCCGGCCGGCCGGGCCATGTTGGCGGGCCGTTGGGGGTTGTCGGCCAGCGACGGGTCGTGGCCGAGAAAATTGATCACATCCAGGCGAAACCCGTCCACGCCTTCGTCCAGCCAGAAGCGACCGATGTCCAGCATCGCGGCCCGGACATCCGCGTTGAACCAGTTCAGGTCCGGCTGCTGGGTGAGAAAGTTGTGCAGGTAGTACTGCTCTCGCCGGTCGTCCCAGGTCCAGGCCGGCCCGCCGAAGGTCGCGCGCCAGTTGTTCGGTGGTCCACCATCCGCGCTCGCGTCCGCCCAGACGTACCAGTCCGAGCGGGGATTGCCCCGATTGGTGCGGCTTTCGACAAACCACGGATGCTGGTCCGAGGTGTGGTTCCAAACCTGATCCATGATCAGCCGCATGCCCAGCTCATGCGTGCGGTTCAGCATCTGACGAAAGCCGTTCATGGTTCCGAACATGGGTTCCACGGCGCAGAAGTCGCTCACGTCGTAGCCGAAATCGTGCATCGGTGATTTGACGAACGGGGACACCCAGATCGCATCAGCGCCCAGGCCGGCGACATAGTCC
>OOGU01000151.1_pt1 | contig 16800 bp, 13 predicted proteins | sample 1670261 | NCBI WGS metagenome assembly OOGU01 (sample SAMEA98137168, study PRJEB22522) | marine metagenome | biome: marine biome; feature: marine water body; material: sea ice | place: Arctic Ocean | collected 04-Sep-2015 | depth 1.3 m
TGGGCTGTAACGATGACTAGAGTGAGCATCTAGATCAACCACACGCCAGCGTGGGGACGCGGAGGCAGTTGCTGTCGAGAAGGCATTCCACGGGCTAGCCGTAGACGTTCGAGGACGTCGACGCCTTCATAGCCGAAGACGTCCTCCGGCATCACGCGGCCCTCGACGCACGATCGATGGAGGAACTCATCGGCCGCACCGATCTGCTGGACATTGATCCGGGCATCACACCGAAGCAGAACCGCCTCGACCTGACGCCAATCCTGTCGGTCGACAGCCTGGCCGACACCCGCCCGCACATCTGCCTGCAGCCGCATAACGAGCCTTACGACAAGGGCGAGCTGGCCGAGGAAATGGTCGCGGCCTGCCTGCCGGCGATCGAATCGAAGTCCGGTGGCAGGTTCCCGTTCCGCATCGCGAACTACCATCGCTCCATCGGTGCGAGGCTGTCCGGCGAGATCGCCAAGCGCTATGGCAACGATGGCATGAACGATGCGCCGATCACCATCGAGCTGAATGGAACCGCCGGACAGAGCTTTGGCGTGTGGAACGCTGGCGGCCTGCATCTGGACCTGGTCGGCGATGCCAACGACTACGTCGGCAAGGGCATGGCCGGTGGTCGCATCACCATTCGCCCGCCGGAGAAAAGTGCGTTCAAGACTCAGGACACGACCATCATCGGCAACACCTGTCTCTACGGGGCCACCGGCGGCTCATTGTACGCGGCCGGCCGCGCGGGTGAACGCTTTGCGGTGCGCAATTCAGGCGCACTGGCCGTGGTCGAGGGTTGTGGCGATCACGGCTGCGAATACATGACAGGCGGCGTGGTCTGCGTGCTCGGTTCCACCGGCGTCAACTTCGGCGCCGGCATGACCGGCGGCTTCGCCTATGTGCTGGATCGCGACCGGCATTTTGTCGACCGGTACAATCACGAGTTGATCGACATCCATCGGCTGGTGGCCGAGCACATGGAAGGCCACCGCCACTATGTGCGCGACCTGATTGCCGACTATGTGCAGGTCACCGGCAGTCAGTGGGGCGCCGAGATTCTTGATGACTGGCGCGACTGGGTGGGCCGTTTCTGGCTGATCAAGCCCAAGGCCATCGATATCGGCGATCTGCTCGACGCCATCCGCCAGGCTGCCTGAGGACTAGGCAGACCATGCCCGCCACCAAGCGGGCCGATCAACCCTGCAAGGGTCAGTAAATGGGTAAGAACACCACGCAATTTCTGGATGTGCCGCGTCATGATCCGGCCAAGACCTCCGTCGAAGTCCGGATACAGGACTTTCGCGAAATCTATGGCGAGTTTGATCCGGAATCCGCCGTGCAGCAGGCCGGGCGCTGCCTGTCCTGCGGCAACCCCTACTGCGAGTGGAAATGCCCGGTCCACAACTACATCCCGAACTGGCTCAAGCTGGTCGAGGAAGGCAACCTGTTCGAGGCCGCCGAGTTGTCGCACAAGACCAACTCGCTGCCCGAGGTCTGCGGCCGTGTGTGCCCGCAGGACCGCCTCTGCGAGGGTGCCTGCACACTCAATGACGGATTCGGTGCCGTCACCATCGGTAGCATCGAGAAATATATCTCCGATGAAGCCTTCAAGCAGGGCTGGCGTCCGGACCTGTCGCAGGTCGTGGCCACCGGCAAGCGGGTGGCGATTGTCGGCGCCGGGCCGGCCGGCCTGGGCTGCGCCGATGTGCTCGCCCGCAACGGCGTGCAGGCCGTGGTCTTCGACAAGTACCAGGAGATCGGCGGCCTGCTGACCTTCGGTATTCCGCCCTTCAAGCTGGAAAAGTCGGTCGTGCGCACCCGCCGCGAGATTCTCGAAGGCATGGGCGTCGAGTTCCGGCTGGGCGTGGAGATCGGAACAGACACGCCGTTTCAGGCGCTGCTCGATGAATACGATGCCGTATTCCTCGGCATGGGGACCTACACCTACATGAAAGGCGGCTTCCCCGGCGAGAACCTGGAAGGCGTCTACGATGCGCTGCCTTACCTGATCTCGAACATCAACCGCGAGCTGTTGCTGGAGAATCACCCGAGCGACTTCATCAACATGGCCGGCCAGAAGGTCGTCGTGCTCGGCGGTGGTGACACGGCGATGGACTGCAATCGCACAGCCGTACGGCAGGGTGCCGAACGCGTGCTCTGCGCCTACCGCCGCGACGAGGAGAACATGCCGGGCTCACGTCGCGAGGTGGCCAACGCCAAGGAAGAAGGCGTGCAGTTCCTCTTCAACCGCCAGCCCATCGAAATCGTGGGAGACGGCCGCGTCGAGGGCGTCAAGGTCGTGCAAACCCAGCTGGGCGAACCGGACAACCGTGTCCGTCGCAGGCCGGAGCCGGTCCCCGGCACGGAAGAGGTCGTCGACGCCGATTGCGTCATCATCGCCTTTGGCTTCCGGCCAAACCCAGCCACCTGGTTTGGCGACCACACGATCGGCATCCACGATGATGGCCGGGTACAGGTCAATGCGCAGGCCGACGGCAAGCATGCCCACGCCTTCCAGACCGGCAATCCGAAGGTGTTTGCGGGGGGTGACATGGTCCGGGGCTCCGACCTCGTCGTCACCGCCGTGTTCGAAGGCCGGGAGGCCGCCGAGGCGATCTGCGACTATCTGGAGGTCTGATTCAGGCCGCGCGGCCGGGACTGAAACGAGCGGGCGTTTAGCCGTTGAGCGGCTGCGCCAGAATCCAAAGCCCCACACCGGTGAACAGGACCATCAGCGCCAGCACGGGAATCTGGCTGAGCAGCACGGTGCGCGTATCGCGAAACTGGCGCAGCGCTTCGGCGTGGGCGATGTAAACACTCACGACGTGCCCGAGCAGGATCAGCAACACCTGGCTGTACCACACCACCCCCATATCGGGCAGGATCGGCACGCGGCCGGTGATGGCGGTCCCGAACAGGTTCCAGCCCCAGCCAAACGGATCGGACACCAGCGCCCGGATCTTCACGCCCTGATCCAGCAACAGCGTGTAGTAGTGCGTCACGTGGTACACGACCGCGATGGGCAGCAGGCTGTACCCGAAATCCATTGCCAGATCGCGAACACTCGCCCGGGTGCGGCAAAGGCATTTGCCAAGCCAGAGAAACAGCGCCACCGCGCCAAGGTACAGAAATGGTGAGGCCACAAGACACAGCATTTCGTAGCGAATAAACCAGATGCGTACATCGCCGTAATACTGCAGGGGGTGGCGACCAAACCATTGCGTCAACAGGCCGCTCGGGTCCATCCAGAAGGCGTTAAACCACGGCTTTGTCTCGCTCAGGCCGTCAAATGCGGTCGAAGACAGCATGAACAGCAGGAACACAAGCAGGCTGCGGTGCTCGATGCGGGCCCCCAGCAAGCCCACGAACGGCCAGCGAAGCCAAACCCGCCTCGCCCCGTTGGCGCCCCGGTCAATCAGCACCGGCGCCATCATCGACACCAGCCGAAACATCACCGCGAAAAACTCGCCGTGGCGAAACCATGCCCGAGCGCCTACCAGGAACACGCCGAGCAGGTTGATCGCGGTGTACAGCAGCAGTGCGACCGACAGCGAGAACGGCCGGACATCCCCAAACAGTTCCAGCGCGATGAAGCCCATGTACAAGACCAGCGCCGGCCAGTACGCCAGACCTGCGGGGTAGCGAAAACGCCCGGTCGAGAAGGCCGGCCACAGACGGTCGCAAAGGCGACTCAGCGTGCGCCAAGGGTTCAGCACACCGTACCAGCCGCCGATCACAGCACTGAGGTAGGTGCCGCCCAGCACGAACAGAATCCAGAAGAACGTCATGTTGAAGTTGCGGTACGGATCGCGCGAACCGACCAGACCGGTCAGCACGGAAAACGCGAACAACAGCAACACCACCGCCCGCAGAGTGCTGATGGCGTATCCACGTCGCAGCCAACGCAAGGGCGGACTTCCGCTCAGCTCCCGGTAGCGCGGAGCGCGATCAAAATGCGACCGACCCACGAATAAACCGAACACGACGAAAGACAGCACCAGCGCGGCCATCGCACCGTAGATATAGAGCCAGTACGGCATCGGCAGCTGGTAGGGCTGCCCGAACGAATGCCCGGAAACCGGCGTGGAGAACAGGACCGCAGCAAGCAGCCCGGCACGTCGCATCACGACCGTGGGTAGACCTCCAGCGTCCCGACCTCCAGCGTGCTGCCGTGAAGCTCAAGCTGGTGCTGGCCGGCGCGATCGGCAGTGAATTCGAGCGTCTGGGGCGCTCCCGCCGGCAGCGGCAGATGATGCCCGTACCCGTGCACGTGCATCGCGTCGTCCACGGCGCTGGTGACCTCGAAGCGAACCCGATCGCCCTGCTCGACGCGAAACCGCTTGGCGACCCAGTGCTTGCCGTCGCCGAGCGCGAGCTCAAAGACCTGCATCTGCGGTGCGGAGTCCGCGGACGGCACCGCCGGCCGCATGGTCCACCACAGTCCTGCCAACAGCGCCATCGCCACCAGGGCGATGAGCAGCTGGCTAACTTTCATCGGACGCGGTCTCGCGATTGTAGGTGCGCTCCCACATCTGCAAATAGCCTTCGGCCGAGTTGTAGAGCGCATCCAGCGCCTCGCGACCACCCTCCAGACGTACTTCCTCGACAAAGTCGGCGACCAGGCCGTAGTGCGCCATGCCGACTTCGTCGATGTGCCAGAACTTGCCGCTTTCCGGGATCGTCAGCAGGCCCACGGACACTGGATCAAAGCCCGCGAACTGAGGTCCCCAGTCGGCGCCCTGGAACAGGGTGAAGGGATATTGAACCGGCTCCGAATCTCCGCCACGCGGCCCCGGATGCCCACCGAATCCATTGGCATCCGCACCGAAACCCAGCCCCAATATCCGGTCATCCGGAACACCAGCCTTCTCACGCCAGAACTTCAACTTTTCCAGGAACTCGACGTGTTTGACGCCGTTGCCCTTGTACGGATAGATGATGCCGCCGCTCGCAAGCATCCGTTGCGCCTGGTCGCTGGTCAGCCCGCCATGGGCATCATGGGAGGAGGCCATCGGGTATGGCGGATTCTGGGATTCCGCAATGTCCAGCATGATGTCCTTGCTGTGGTAGGCAGCGTGGTCGATGTCGATCACCATGCGCTTGTCCATCAACGCTTGCAGGGCGTACGCCCCCAGTTCCGTCACGGTCCGCTTGTTGCAACTCTTGCCATCGGGGTAGACCGGCAGCGAGCCCCCCGTCAGCCCGAGTATGGCGGCGGTGAGCGGATCATCCCCCAGGCCGGGCAGCGAGGTGGCGATCTCCAGGCCCGGGGTGCGGACCGAAGGCTCGTCCTCAGGATAGTCGCGGCAGGCTTCGACCTCCCAGAACGCGCCGGTGTCCAGCAGCCCGAGCAGGTTCATGATGTCGCTGAAAATTCCGGTGCCGCCGAGAGCACTGTTGATGTCGTGATACGGGTAGACGTGTCGCACACCCAGTTCCCACAGGCGATCAATCTCGGCATCGATCTGGGCCTGGTCACACTCGGGAACCTCCGCCAGCCCAACCGCGAGATTGACGCCGCAGTTGAAGACCTGCGCCACTTCCACACCCAGCACCACGGCGAGCTTGCCATCGTTGATGACCTCCCGGGCCTGCTGCGGGCTGGTCACGATGCGGAACCAGCCCTTGCCCGGGCCGCCATGTTGCGCATCGACGTAGTCCTGAACCTCGTACAGATACTGCACCTGCTTGACCGCGATACTCATGTCATCGCAGTCCGCCAGCGGGGCGAGGGAATACAGCTTTCCGACGTTGCAAAGCGCCTGAATGTTGGTGCCGTGATTGACCATCAGCCGCAGTCCGGCCAGCCAGGCGCGCTCCACCCACTTGTAGTACATCACCTGGTGGGTCAGGTAATCGCGCTGCGGCCAGTCGATGAACGTGGGCCAACCCTCGGTCTCATGCGTCCCCACCGTGCCGGAGATGATCTGGTTCGCATCCAGCACGCCCTGCGGACCGTGGAACTCTAGGCAGTCCTCGAGCGCATGCGGAACGCCGAAGCGGTGAATGACCTCCCCGTACAGCACACCGCCTGCAGACGGCCCCACATCCCCCGCGTAGGAGAGCTCGCTGGACATCCCCATGTGCGTGTGAACATCGGCAAAGCCGACCGCCGGCTTGTTGATCCCGTTGCCCTTGAAGCTGTCGCCGGTCACCGCCACCGGCATCTCCGGATAAATGGCGCAGGTCACGGAGGTGGGCACGAATTCGAAGTGCGTGGTGTTCGTGTCGCCGGGGTCGGCCAGGGTCAATGCACCGGCGTCGTTCACCGCCAGCGCCAGACTGGCGTCGTCGGAATACAGGGTAAAGGCGTCCGAATCAGGCACCGGATCAACCGTCCAGATCGCAGCATCGCTGGGAGCACTCTGGCCGGCAGCGGGTGACGCCGAAGTCAACAGCCGAGTGTCGGTTGCGTAGAGCAGATACTTGCCCAGCGTCGCCGCCCGCATGAAGAACGCCTCGGCGTTCTCGGGCGCAACCACCGAGGTGTCGTAGCCACCGGTGTCGTTGGCCACAACTAGACCATCCGTCGCCACCGATCGCAATGCATAACACTGGTTCACGATGGAAAAGCGGTCGATGGGCAGAGGTGACTGTCCGACGTCCGAGTCTGATGGAGGGGGGCTCGAACCGCAGGCCATGATGGTCAATGCCACACATGCGGCAACCGCTAAACGAATATTGGCCATGTCCCCGGTCCCGATTTGTTGTTTAAGTTTGTTCAGGCTCGAGTGTATGAGAGTGACCCAGGTGAACAAACCGTAAAAATGCCCCAACGGCGCGCTGCAGGAGATGAACGACGCATCCGCACCGTCACCGTTCGACGCGGGCTTCGACAATCCCCCGATCGGCTCCTAAGATAGCCGCCGTCCCCCTACCCCTCCCGACGAATCATGGCCGAAACCACTGCGCGCGAGCGATTGATCGTTGCCCTGGATGTTCCAGACCTCGCCCACGCGAAGGCATTGGTCGAGCGGCTGGGCGATACCGTTGGTCACTACAAGATCGGCCTTGAACTGGCGATGACGCCGGACTACTTCGTCTTGCTGGACTGGCTGGTCGGTCAGGGGCATCGTGTGTTCTGCGATCTGAAGCTGCATGACATCCCGGCCACCGTTGGCCGGGCGGTCGAACGGCTGGCCGCCTCCGGCGCCCAGTTGCTCACCGTTCACGCCGGTCAGACCGCGATGCTCGAGGCTGCCGCGCAAGCCAAAGGCGCCACACTACAGGTGATCGCCGTCACGGCTCTGACCAGCCTCGACCAAGCAGACCTCACCGACCTGGGCATCACCACGCCGGTTGATGACCTGGTGTTGCGCCATGCCAGCCGCGCTCGACAAGCCGGCCTGGATGGTGTCGTGTGCTCCGGCCACGAAGTGGGCCGGGTCCGCGCGCTACTCGGTCCTGATGCACTCGCGGTCACGCCAGGGATTCGGCCAACGCTCGAAACCCATCACGCCGATCAGAAACGCGTGATGACGCCGCAGTCCGCAATCAAGGCGGGCGCCAGCCACATCGTGGTCGGACGGCCGATTCGCGACGCGGACAACCCGGCCGCAGCGGCTGAATCCATCCTGCGCGCCATCGAACAAGGCCTGGCTGACCAACCCGCCTGAGTGACGCGGCAGGCCCGAAGCTTTTAGACTCCGCCGCCATGGAATCCAGTCATCGCTTTATCCGCGCGCTGCGTCGCCAGCCCGTGGACAAGACCCCCGTGTGGATCATGCGTCAGGCAGGACGCTATCTGCCCGAGTATCGGGCCACGCGCGCCGAAGCCGGGGACTTTCTCACGCTTTGCAAAACCCCGGAGCTGGCCTGCGAAGTCACCATGCAGCCGCTGCGCCGCTTCGAACTGGATGCGGCCATCCTGTTTTCGGACATCCTGACCATCCCCGACGCGATGGGTCTGGGGCTGACGCTGGTCGAAAAGCAGGGCCCGCGCTTCGACCGACCCGTGCGCGATCTCAGCGGCATTCAGGCCCTGGGCGTGCCGGATCCCGAGGATGACCTGGGCTACGTCATGGACGCCGTGCGGCTCATTCGCAAGACGCTGGACAACCGGACTCCGCTGATCGGCTTCGCCGGCAGCCCATGGACCCTGGCCTGCTACATGGTCGAAGGTCAGGGTTCGCGCGATTTCGCCCGGATCAAGACGCTGGCCTACGACCGCCCGGATGCGATCGCGCATTTGCTGGACACCCTGGTCGAGTCGATCACCCTGTATCTGAATGCGCAGATCGCCGCCGGTGCGCAGGCGGTGCAGATCTTCGATACCTGGGGTGGATCGCTGTCCTACGACGCCTACCGCCGTTGGTCGCTGGAACCGATGCAGCGCATCATCGCGGGTCTGGACCGCGGCCCGGAAAACGTTCCGGTGATTCTATTCACCAAGGGCGGCGCGCCATGGCTGGAACACATCGTCGACGCCGGCGCCGATGCGCTGGGCCTGGACTGGTGCTGCGACCCGGCCGATGCCCGACGCCGGGTCGGCGACCGTGTCGCGCTGCAAGGCAATCTCGACCCGGGGATTCTGCGCGCCGATCACCACGTCATCGAACGCGAGGTGGCACGGACGCTTGATGCCTTCGGACCCGCGCCCGGCCACGTGTTCAACCTCGGTCACGGCATCACGCCGGACATCCGCCCAGACGCTGTCGCCACCCTGGTCGATGCAGTCCACCGACACCGGTTCGAAGCGGCCTGAGGTTAGCCTCACCACGCAGGTGAGGCGACAGTGCACCGCAGGTGTCACGCTGGTTCTTGGCGTGATCTGGCTGCTGGGCTGCTTTCTGCTGCTGCTTCCGATCGCCCTGATCAAACTGGCGCTACCGCATCAGGCAGTGCGCGGCTGGTGCGCCGGCCGCATGGACCGGATCGTTGGTCTGTTCTCCGCCGGCCTTCAGCGGCTGCTGGCGCTGATGCGCGTCGGCGCCTACGAATTGCGCATACACGGCGACCTACGCGCCGACCGAACCTACCTGCTGGTATGCAATCATCAATCCTGGGTCGACATTCTTTATCTGCTCGTCCTGCATCATCGGCGCATCCCCTTCCCCCGCTTCTTTCTGAAGCGCGAGCTGATCTGGTTCCCGGTCATCGGCTTCGCGTGCTGGGCCATGGATTTTCCGTTCATGCGCCGTTATTCCTCGCAGGCGAAAGCGGCCAATCCCGCCCTGGCTCAACGCGATCTCGAAACCGCCCGTGCGGCCTGCGCGCGATACCGCGGCCGCGCGGTGACCATCATCAATTACGTCGAGGGCACCCGGTTCTCCCGCGCGCGCCATGCCGCCCAGCAAGCACGCTGGACACACCTGCTCAACCCACGCGCCGGCGGGGTGAGCTATGTGATTGATGCCATGGGCGACCAATTGGACGGCATCATCGACACCACCCTTGCCTACCCGACACCCGAGGGGCCGGGCTTCTGGCGGTTCCTGACCGGCACCGAGCAACCCGTGCTGGTCGAAATGGCATTGCGGCCGGTCCCAAGCTTCGACCACAGCACACCACGCGGCCGGCGTGAACAGGCCCGCAACTGGGTCAACGCGCTCTGGGACGAAAAGGATCTCCGCATCGAAGCCATGCGCGCGGAACTGGAACCACGCCTGCGCTAACGCGGGGGCCACGCCGCGGTTGGGTATACTCACGCGCCGCGAAATCCCGTCCACACGGCCAATCCAACCGACATGACTCGCTTTCTTGAAGTCCGACAACTCGATCACCAGGCCATGGAGGCCGAGCGACTGGACTGGTGGGAACGCGAACAGATTTTCCAGCAGTCGATTTCGCAGCGGGCGGACGCGCCCAGCTTCACCTTCTACGAAGGCCCGCCCACGGCCAATGGCCGGCCCGGCGTGCATCACGTGCTGGCGCGTACGATCAAGGACAGCTTCTGCCGCTACAAGGCGATGCGCGGCTACCGCGTTGACCGCAAGGCCGGCTGGGATACGCACGGCCTGCCGGTTGAAATCGAGGTCGAGAAAAAACTCGGCCTGAAATCCCGCGAAGACATCGAAGCCTTTGGTGTCGCCGAATACAACGCCGCCTGCAAGGCCAGCGTCGGCGAGTACACCGGACTTTGGAACACGCTAACCCAGCGCATGGCCTACTGGGTCGATCTGGATGATCCCTATGTGACTTACGACAACCACTACATCGAATCGGTGTGGTGGCTGCTCCGGCAACTATGGGATAAGGGCCTGATCTACAAGGGTCACAAGATTCACTGGTATTCGCCGGGCACCGGCACCGTGTTGTCCAGCCACGAGGTTAGCCTGGGCTACCAGGAAGTCGCCGACCCCGCCGTGACGGTCGCGTTTCCGCTGGCCGACGAGCCGGAGACCGCCTTTCTGGCGTGGACGACCACGCCCTGGACGCTGATCTCCAACCTGCTGCTGGCCGTGGGGCCGTCTATCCGCTACGTGAAGGCGAAGACCGAGTCCGGACAGTTCATCGTCGCCGAGGCGCTGGCCTCCAAGGTGCTCGGCGAGGACTTCGAGGTGCTGGCGACCCTGCGCGGCGACGAACTGGCCGGCATGCGCTACACCCCGCCCTTCGACCACTATGTCGATCATGCCGGCGCCCATGTCGTGGCCACCGCCGACTACGTGACCACGGAGGACGGCACGGGCATCGTCCACACCGCCCCGGCGTTTGGCGCGGACGACTTCGAAACCGCCAAGCGCGTGGGGGTGGAGATGGTCAACCCCGTGCGCCGCGACGGCCACTTCGAAGAAGCCATGCCGCTGGTCGGCGGTCTGTGGTTCAAGGACGCCGACAAGCCGATCTGCCGTGACCTGAAAGAGCGCGGCCTGCTGTTCAAGCGCGACCAGTACCTGCACAACTACCCGCATGACTGGCGCCGCGGCACGCCGCTGATGAGCTACCCAGTCGAAAGCTGGTTCGTGAAAACCACGGCCTTCAAGGAGCGACTGGTCGAACTCAACGCCACCATCGGCTGGCAGCCTGAACACGTCGGTCGTGGCCGCTTCGGCGAATGGCTGAAGAACAATGTCGATTGGGCCTTGTCGCGCCACCGCTTCTGGGGCACTCCGCTGCCAATCTGGGTCTCGGACCGCGATCCGGAACAGGTCGAAATGATCGGATCCATCGAGGAGCTGAGAGCCAAGGCCGGCGATGCCTGGCCGGGCGACGAGGCGCTGGACCTGCACCGCCCGTTCGTCGACGACATCACCTGGCCCGACGGCCAGGGCGGCACCATGCGGCGCGTGCCAGAGATCATCGACGTCTGGTTCGACTCCGGCGCGATGCCCTTCGCCCAGTGGCACTACCCCTTCGAAAACAAGGACAGCTTCGAGCGCAATTTCCCGGCCGACTTCATCGCCGAGGGCCTGGACCAGACGCGCGGCTGGTTCTACACGCTGCACGCGATCGCGACCCTGGTCATGGACTCGGTCGCGTATAAGAACGTGGTGGTCAACGGCCTGTTGCTGGATGCCAACGGCGAGAAGATGTCCAAGTCCAAGGGCAACACGGTCGATCCGTTCGAAGCGCTGGACACACACGGCGCGATGCCGTGCGCTGGTACCTGATGGCGGCCTCACCGCCCTGGGACAGCACCAAGTATTCCGATGCCGGGATCGTCGAGACCCGGCGTAAGCTGTTCATGACGCTGACCAATGTCTACGGATTCTTCGCCAGCTACGCGAACATCGACGGCATCGACCCGACCGAAGCGCCGGTGCCGCTGGAGCAGCGCCGCGAGTTGGATCGCTGGATGCTGTCACGCCTGCATACGACCACAGGCGAGGTCATCGAGGCACTGGATGGCTACAACCCGACCCGCGCGGCCCGCGCCATCGAGGCGCTGGTCGACGCCCTGTCGAACTGGTATATCCGCCGCTCCCGGCCGGTGTTCTGGGCCGGCAAGAAGGACACCGGCGTGTCGGATGCCGACAAGCGCGCCGCCTACCAGACCACCTACACGGTGCTGCTCGGCATTGCCCGCCTGATGGCGCCAATCGCTCCGTTCTACGCCGACTGGCTGCATCAGGCCCTGCTGGGTGATGCCTCGGCGGCAAGCTCGGTCCATCTGGCGGACTTCCCTGTTGTGGACCAGAGCATGATTGCTCCAGAGCTGGAACACCGGATGGCCCTGGCACGGACAATCGTGTCGACCACACTGGCACTGCGCAACACCCACAAGCTCAACGTCCGCCAACCCCTGGCGAGGCTGTCGGTGGTCATCGAACCCGGTGTCGACGAGACCGCCATCGAACTCGTGCGCGACCTGATTCTGGACGAGGTCAATGTCGAGGCTCTGGACTATGTCGACAGCGGCTCCGACCTGATTCATCGCGCGGTCAAACCAAACTTCCGCGTGCTCGGCAAGCGCGCCGGCAAGCGGATGAAAAGCCTCGCGGCGCAGATTGCCCGGCTCGACGCCGCGCAGATCTCCGCGGTGGCCGATGGCCAAACCCTGGTCGTCGACCTCGATGGCGAGCCGTTCGAACTGGCCGGCGATGACCTGCTGGTCGAAACCCAGGGCGCCGAGGGCTGGGCTGCGCTGCGGGAGGGCGGCGTGACAGTTGCGCTCGACACGACCGTCACCCCGGCGCTGCGCTCCAAGGGCCTCGCACGCGAGGCGATCAACCGCATTCAGAACATGCGCAAGGCCGCCGATTTCGACGTAACCGACCGCATCGTCGTGCTCTGGCAGGGCGAGGGCGAACTGGCACAGGCGCTGACCACGCACGGCGACTGGGTCGCCCGCGAAACACTGGCGATCGAGCTGCGTTCAGATGCGGACCCGGCCGGCGAGCACCGGGAGCAGTTCGAGCTGGATGCCGGCCTGCTAACGCTCGCCATTCGCCGAAGTTAGCGCCAGAACGGCCCGCCGGCGCGGCCGTTCAATACCGTTGGCGTAACCGGGCTACCCTCGCTTTCACAAAACAGTCACAATCCTTCGCTGTGTAACGGGCGTAAGACCCGACCATCACTTTGCGAGGAGACGTTATGACACGATGGGGAATGCTGGCGGTCGTCGGCTTGGCGACGGCAATGGGCGCGGGCTGCGGCAGCAGTTCTGGCGGCGGCACGAACGACGGTAGCGGTGGCGGCCCGGTTGGTGGCGGTGGGGAATCACGCGACGGCGAGGTGTACTCACCAGAACCGCTGGTCTCCAATGTGGACGGCGAGGCCATCGCCATCACCGTCCTCGAGCCCACCACGGTCACCGAAGGCGCCACCTATCCGTTAATTCTGCACAGCCATGGCTACGGCGGCGCCCGGCAATCCGCCGCGCCGGCGGCAGGCACGCTCATGGGTCGGCTCCGTGACGCCGGCTACGGCATCATCAGCATCGACCAGCGCGGGCATAACGAATCCGGCGGCACCATCCGCATTCTCGACCCGGCGCTGGAAGGCCAGGACCTGCTCCAGGTGCTGGACTGGGCCGAACAGACCCTGGGCTGGCTGGCCTACGATGGCAACGGCCCCGACACCGGCCTGGGCAAGGGAAACCCCATCGTCGGCGCGATTGGCAGCAGCTACGGCGGCGGCTATCAGCATCTGATCTGGGCCATTGATGCCAAGCACCGCCTCGACGCCATCGCACCAGACATCACCTGGAACGATCTGCGCTATAGCCTGTTCTCCGGCAATGTGTTCAAGACCTTCTGGGCCACACTGCTATCCGCTGCAGGCAACCTGCCGCCGAACACGCAAGACCCACAGGTCAACCAGGGACTGCTGGAGGGGCTGACGACCAATAGCCTGAGCGACGCCAATCTGGAATTGCTCTACCACCACAGCCTGGCCTCGCATTGCGCCGGCGAAAACCCCTTCACCGCAGCCGGCGGCCTGACCCCGATCGATGCGCTGGTCACGCAGAGCGCCCAGGACACCCTGTTCAACTTCAACGATGCCTATGCCAACTACCAATGCCTGTCCGCGCTGGGCGGTGACGTGCGTTTGTTGACCAAGGCCCAGGGGCACGGCGTGGACAACGGCGATGGCGGCGAACACTGCGGTGGGATCGAGCGAGCCGATGCGACGTTTGCCTGGTTTGAGGAAAAACTCTACGGCCGCGGCAAGGTGGCGGATTTCGTGCCGGGCATCTGCCTGATGCTTGGTGGCTCGGGCAACGATGCCGTGATCGTCGACGAGGTCGCCGTGGGCGGCACCGAAGTGGCGATTGATTTGCAAGGCGTCACCACCGGCGAGCTTGGCGGACTGGTGCCGACTGCGATCCCGCTCTACACCGCGCCCGCGGGCGGCGATGTCCTCGCCGGCATTCCGGTACTCACCATCACGGTGACGGACCCGCTGCTGGGCGATGCCGGCGTCGGCGATCCGATCTTTCTCGCGGCCATGGGACGGGCCGGTAACCTCGGGCAGTTCGAGGTCTTCCAGAACCAGTACCGCCCGATCCGCGGCTATGGCGAGTTCAGTATTGACATGAACGGCGTGTTTGAACGGCTGGCGGAGGGCGACGAACTAATGCTGCTGTTCTACGGCGGTTCGCTGGATCAGTATGCGGGGTCCACGGGCCTAGGTGGCCGGGTCAACGTGGAAGGCACGATCAGTCTGCCGCTGATCGGCACCGACCACCCCGCGCCGTGATCGACGCAAACCCCGGCTAGCCGGGGTCACCACCGAAGACCACCTGCCGCTGGGCGGTGACCGCAACAAAGGGCAGGCCGAGGCCCGCAAGCCAGGCCTGCCCGTCGTCAACGCCACTGACCATGGCCACGGTGGTCGCGATGCCGGCGAGCAGGCAGCTGTCGGCGCGAGCCGAGACGCCCGCAAAACCAGACTCCGGCGGCCAGCCGGTTCTAGGATCGAGCACATGACCATAGACGCGCTGCTCGGTGCGAATCGCCCGCGCATAATTGCCGCTGCTGGCCAGCCCGCCGCTCGCCAGTTCGATGGTGGCCACCGCCTGGTCGGGCGCGAACGGATCACGAATGCCCACCCGCCACGGGCTGCCATCCGGGTTCGGGCCGATCACCGCGAGATCGCCACCCAGGTCAACCAGACCATGCGCGCCACCGGCCGCGCGCGCCGCGGCGGCCGCCGCATCGGCCGCGTATTCCTTCACGAATCCGCCGAAATCCAGTTCCGCGCCGGCCGGCAGCTCGAGGACCGGGGGCTGCCACCGCACACGCTGCCAGCCCACCTGTTGCAGACATTGGTCGACCGCCTCCCGATCCGGCACGGCGCCGCTGCGGAAGTCCCATACCCGCCGCAAGACGCCGGCGGTGATGTCGAAGCGCCCGTGGCTTTGCGCATGCGCTGCCGCGGCGAAATTCAGCAGTTCGGCGGTTTCGTCATCGACGACAATGCCGCCAGGCTTGCCAGCGCTCCGATTGATACGCGAGGTTTCACTATCAGGCAGATAGCGCGAATAACGAGCCTCCAGGCGCAGCACCACCGCTTGCGCGGCCGTTACCGCGGCCGGCGAATCCGCCTGGATCCGGCACGGGCAGCCCATCGCCCGGAAGTCGACGGCCTCCACGCCGTGCCTAGGGAAACACTGATCTATTCCCGCCGCCAAGTTGCCGCCTGAAAACAGGCCAGGCAAGGCGCGAGGAGTGAAGTTTGGTCATTCCAAACAAGCGACGAGTAACGCCGCATGGCCTGTTTTCAGGCGCAATCCGTATGGAACGGGCCGGTTTTCCCGCAAGCCTGCGTGGTCGTTCGCTTATTTGGAACGACCAAACCGCACTCACTCCGCCTAGGCTTGCGCGAAAACCGGCTCCGTCTTGGTGGTGTGAATAGATCAGTGTTTCCCTAGAACGCGTACGTCAGCCCGACGGCCAGTAGCGTGAAGTCCACCAGCCCCGGGTTCTCGGTGACGACGGAGCCCAGCGCGTAATCGCCGCTGCTCTCGTATCGCTCGATGCTGCCGGTCAGGCTTAGGTTGTCGAAGCGGTATTCGCCGGCCAGACCGATCGTCAGGGCGCCGTAAGGCGATAGCCGGTAGTCGCTGGAGTACAGATTGTCGTCACGGGTGCTGCGGAAGTAAGGCCGATAGAAAAAGGCCTGGCTCTGGCTGTAGTAACGCAGATTTGGCGTCACCGTCACCCGCTCGCCGATGTCCTGATACCAGCTCAGCGAGACCGTGTGCGAGACCACGTTCCAGTCGTCACCGTAGAGTCGGTAGTCGAGATGGGCGGTGGCACCGAGATGAGAAAAGCGACGCCGCAGACGTGTCGTCCAGGCGCCGGTCCAGCGTCCATCCGGCCGTGCGTCCTGGCGAAGATCATCATCGACAAAGACCAGCTTGTAGGGATCCGACAAATAGCCATCCAGATAGCTCACCGACAGGGCCGTCTGTACGACGGTCTTGGGGCCGAGGATCCGGGAAACACCGCCGAGCAGGGTTAGGGATTGCTTGTCCTCGTGATCGGGCCGGCTCGGGAATCGCGTCTGTGCGTCGGTGGGCGTGATCGTGTCGGACGCATACCCGCCGCCCAGGGTGTACGCCGTCATCTTGTCGGCGTCCTCCCACTCGACCTCAATGCCCAGATTCTGCGACTCGTAGTCATCCTCGGTCGATTGGCCGACGGACACCGAAACCCGCCGCCCACTGTCGCTGTACTGTGAGACCGACAGCAGCAAATCGGTGCGCGCATCGTCGATGGTGGCACCACTCATGACCTGCACGGGTGTGCCATCGGCGTCCGGCTGGACCAACCAGGGCGAGGCCCCGGACATCCGCCCCTAGGCCCCCGCCAGGTCGACTGCGCACCCCTCCCCCAGTGGGGTGCTCCCCAGCCACCGCCCCGCCGCACCTCCGCCTCCCCGTTGCGCCCCCTGACGACCTGGCGGACGCTGGCCACTAAG
>OOGU01000152.1_pt1 | contig 16614 bp, 17 predicted proteins | sample 1670261 | NCBI WGS metagenome assembly OOGU01 (sample SAMEA98137168, study PRJEB22522) | marine metagenome | biome: marine biome; feature: marine water body; material: sea ice | place: Arctic Ocean | collected 04-Sep-2015 | depth 1.3 m
AGGATCAACGTAGACATGCGCATAAGACGAGGAAATGAGCTAGCACGTATATCGACAAGTTGCAACTCCTACACCTCCGGCACACGCAATGCGCCTCCACGCGTAAGTTCGACGGCAGCGTCAGATGGGTATCAGAGACAGGTGCCTTCGCTCGGGCACCATCGAGACCGGCACCCCGCACACGGCCCGCGACCCCGGCTGAGACGTCCAAGCGCTTACGCGACGGCCGCCATGTCTCCGACGATCTCTTCGATCGCGCGCGCCGCGCCAGCGCGCTCCTTCTCCGTCATGTGCAGGCCGCACTTGGTCCGGCGCCACAGCACATCCTCCGGCGTACGCGCCCATTCCTGCGCACCGAGATAGCGCACCTCGCGCTCCGTCAGTCCGCCACCGAGGTCGGCGCCGAGAGCGGCGAGAGAGCGCGCCTCGCCAAGAACCGCATCGCACAGCGAGCCGTAGCGGCGCGCCAACTGCCGTAGATACGCCGGCGGAAAACCTGCGCGCTTCGCCGTCAGCCGCTCCACGAAACCGTCGAGGCCGCCGGCACCGAGATCGCCGCCCGGCAGCTTCGCCTTCGCCGTCCACGCCGGTCCCATCTTCGGAATGTGCGGCGCCAGCCTCTCCAGCGCGTGCTCGGCAAGACGCCGGTAGGTCGTTAGCTTGCCGCCCAGCACCGTCAGCAACGGCGGCCGCCCGGGCTCGGCGGTGAGCTCGAAGCGATAGTCGCGCGTCACCGACGAGGCGTTGGTGGAGGCATCGTCGTAGAGCGGCCGCACGCCCGAGTAGCGCCAGACGATGTCGGAGCGCTGCGGCGGCGTCGCGAAGAACTCGCGCGTCAGATCCAGGAGGTAGTCCTCCTCCTCGCGGCTGATCTCCACCTTGGCGGGATCGCCGGTGTAGGGAATGTCGGTCGTGCCGACCAGCGTGAACGCGTCCTCGTAGGGAATGGCGAACACGACGCGGCCGTCCGGGCTCTGGAACAGGTAGGCGTCCTCCGCGCCGCGCACGCGCGGCACGACGATATGGCTGCCCTTGACCAGGCGAATTGGCTCGCGCGTCTGACCGGCCGGCGTCTGCACGACGTCGGCGACGCCCTGCACCCAGGGACCGGCCGCGTTGACCAGCGCACCGGCCTGCACCTCGCGCAATCCTTCCGGCCCCGCGAGCGAGACGCGCCAGACCCCGTTCGACGCGGAAATCTTGGTGACGCGCGTGCGCGTCGCGATCACCGCGCCCTTCTCCGCCGCGGCGCGCGCATTGAGCACCACGAGCCGTGCGTCGTCGACCCGGCAATCCCAATAGGAGAACCCGCGATGCAGGTCCTGCTTCAGGGGAAGCCCGGCGGGATCGCGATTGAGATCGAGCGCGCCCGAGCCCGGGATGCGGCGGCGCGGTCCCAGGTGATCGTAAAGAAACAGCCCGGCGCGCAGCAAAAGGCCGGAGCGCCCGCCCGCAGCCTGCGGCAGCACGAAGCGCTGCGGCCACACGATGTGGCCCGCCTTCGACAGCAGCACCTCGCGCTCCATCAGCGCTTCGCGCACCAGCCGGCAGTAAGGGCAGCCTTCAAATTCGTAGAGTTCCAGCAACTGTTCGGGCTGACGCTGCACGCCGAACGCGCTGGTCCCGCGCCATCCAGCCAGCGAACTCGCTACTACCGATCCAAGTATGTCGCGCATGTGCCGGGCTCCAGAGCCTCGAAAAACCGGGCGCCATCTTAAACCTTAGGTTCCGCAGACCCCAGACCAACCGGTCATCGGCAACGGCCGCAGCCGAGGGGTATTTCATCTGGAGCGGCCTCAATCCTCGCGCTCGGCGTCCTCGCGTCCGCGCTGGCGGGCTTCGGCCTCAAGCCGAGCTTCTTCGATGTCGTCGAGCACGGCGTCGACATCGGCATCATGCTCGCTCAGCTCGAAGCGGCCGGTGAGCGACGCCTCGGGGGTCAACTCCCCGGCCTCGTACAGCGACCAGATCTCGTGGGCGTATCGGGTTTCCAGCAGCTCTGGTGCGAAGCGCCCACAGGTACTGCGCAGGTTATTGACGTCCCGCGCGAGCATACGAAATGCGTTGTTGTTCCCGGCCGCGTCCACCGCCTGCGGCAGATCGATGATCACCGGCCCATTGCTGTCGACCAGCACGTTGTACTCGGACAGGTCACCGTGGATCAGCCCGGCGCAGAGCATGCGCACGATTTCGCCGATGAGCTGGCGATGCCACTGGCGGGCCTGTTCCGGCGTCATCTCCACCTGACCCAGCTGGGGCGCGGTGACACCATCCGCGTCAACGATGCGCTCCATCAGCAACACGCCGTCGAATACGCCCATGGGCTCCGGCACACGCACGCCGGCCTCGGCGAGTCGGTATAGCGCGCTAACCTCGGCGTTCTTCCACTGGCTTTCCTGCACCTCGCTGCCACGCTTGCTGCGCCGCTTCATGGCGCGGGCATCACGACCGCCGCGCCCACGGCGGCCCTCCTGGTACTCGGCGAGCCGATGAAACCCCCGGCGCTGGACGTCCTTGTAAACCTTGGCGCAACAAAGCGTGTCGCCACGGCGCACGACAAAGATTTCCGCCTCCTTGCCGGACTGCAGACGATGCATAACCGCATCGATAATCCCGTCGTCCAGCAGCGGCTGCAGGCCGCGGGGCGTCTTCAAGACCACCCCACGGGTAACGCATCAACAATAGCCTGCAATCCACTCATTACTTCTTGCTGGCCGCCTTCTCGGCTTTGGCTGCACGCTTCTCGAGCAGCGTCTTCTGCGGCTTTTTTTTGACGTTCTTCTTGCTGTCCTGTGACTTGCTCATGTGCTGCGTCCTCAATGCTCCGGGGGGAACGATTCGACCCCGCGCAAGCGCCATATGATACCGACCACGGTCACCTGCGGGACGTGGCAATGACAGCGCCCGCCGCTCCGGCATCAGCCCGCCAGTGCTCACCATTGCCCGCCATCCGTCGGTCCGCCGCGAACATTCGCTTCCCTTGGGCGCTGTTTATTTATACAGTTTCTCGATGAACCCGAACCCGCTCAAAGGCCGCGGCGCACTCTCGAACCGAGAAAGCCGCTATCGACAGGCGACCATGCACGCCGAGGACGACGGCTGGTGGCAGGACGATGTCATCGAACGAATCACCACCGTCGTGCAGGCGGATCAGTCCCGATCGGTGATCACCCACAATCAGTCCCCCGATGTGCCCTTCGACCAGTCGATCAATCCTTATCGCGGCTGCGAACACGGTTGCATCTACTGCTTCGCGCGCCCCACCCACGCCTATCTCGATCTGTCGCCGGGCCTGGATTTCGAATCGAGACTGTTCTACAAGCCGCGTACAGCCGAATTGCTCCGGCAGGAGCTCAGCCACCCCAAGTACGTTTGCAAACCCATTGGTCTGGGCACGAACACCGACCCGTACCAGCCAATCGAGAAACGGTTTCGCATCACCCGCCAGATCCTGGAAACCCTGCTGGAATGCCGGCATCCGTTGACGATCGTCACCAAGGGCACGTTGATCCTGCGCGATCTCGATCTGCTGGAGGCCCTGGCCGAACGTGGGCTGGTACACGTGATGATGAGCATTCCGACGCTGGATCGTTCGCTCAAGCGAACACTCGAACCGCGGGCTGCCGATCCGGCCCGGCGCGTACGGGTGATCGAAGCACTCACCGCACGCGGCATCCCCACCGGTGTTCTCGTGGCCCCGGTGATTCCGGCATTAACCGATCACCACATCGAAGCCGTGCTGGAACAATGCGCGGCTGCCGGCGCGACCGAGGCCGGCTACGTGCTGCTGCGGCTGCCTCGCGAGGTCGCACCGCTGTTCGAGGAATGGTTGCGCGCGCACCGCCCCGATCGCGCCGAACACGTGCTGTCGATTCTGCGGCAAATGCACGGCGGGGCCACCTACGACCCGAGCTTTGGCCGCCGCCAGACGGGCCACGGGCCGTTCGCGGAACTGCTGGGCAAGCGCTTCGAACTGGCGCGCCGTCGCTACGGCCTGGACCGCGAACGGCGGGGGCGTCTGGATTGCAGCCAGTTTCGTCCGCCTGTCGAACAGATGGCCTTGTTCTAGTTTCCCTAGGCCTTTCCGATGAGCGCCAATAGGCGCGCGCGCTGCTGACCGACCAGAATCGCGGACGCGATCCAGACGCCAACCGCCATGAAGAACAACAAACCGCCGTCGGTGGCAATCTGTGAGTTGTCCACACCGGCTACGGTTTCGTTGCCAACCACAATCCCAAGCGGCGTGAACAGGTGAAAGAAGATCGCACCACTGATAATACCGAGCGCCAGCAGGGCCCCTAGCGAATTGAGTATGCGCAGGCGCGGGACGATCAACCCGACCAGAAGCAGCGCCGCGGCGACCAATTCCAGCGAGCCGATCACCTTGGCCGAGAAGATACCCCCCGGGTTGAACAGGCCCTCGATCCCCACCAGACCGGCGGCCCAGGCATCCAGGGTGCCGAAGATCAACTGCGTTTCCGGGGCGTCAATGAACTTGAAAAATAGCGACTGGACAAACACGAACGCGATGTAAAGCGACAGCAGCACCGGCAAATAGCGTTGCGCCTTGGACATTGGATGCACTCCCTAGTTGATCACGAATCTCCGCTCTTGCTCAGGACCGGGCAAGGCGGCTGGATTTCCCCTCCTCCTGCGACTGCGGATCGGTGTACTGCACGTGAGCAGGGGGTCAGATACCGTCTTGAATAGCAAGCCCGGCCATCGGGATCGTCCGTGCGTGGTCGCACCATGCTGTCGAGGTCAGGGCATGCGACAGCGCGCACGGCGCTGTACATGGCGGGCCTTGTGGCGGTGCGCCATAACCCTGTCATTGCCGCCATGGCCGTAAGGTTACGTGAGCGTGGCTTGGCACCAAAAGCGATCGTGGGTGCCAGCATGCGCCGGCTTGCTCACTTGATCTATGGCGTGGTCAAGTCCGGGAAGCCGTTTGATGCACGAATCCCGATGGCCGGGCTTGCTATTCAAGACGGTATCTGACCCCAATGCTGCCCGGACAGCGGTTCCAGGAAGCGCCTAGTTTCCATCCAGCAAGTTTCACAGCTTGGGCCATTGGAATCTCCGTAGGTCGCGCCAGACAGCCACGCACGACAGCATTGTATTACCGCCGGCCGGGCACAGAAAACGGTCGTTGGTTATCTGCGTTGATGGCGGTCGCACCTCTTGAATCGACCGGCAGGCGCATCCATTAAGTATGTCGATTTTATGCCGATAGTGTGTATGATGTTCCACTCATGAAAGAGGATGTGAGTCATGTCTAGCGGAAGTCTTACGAGCTTCAAGATCGACAAAAAGATGGCGGAGACGCTTCAAGAACTGAAGAATTCAACCAATGCAGCTTCCAAGGCGGAGGTGCTTCGGCGCGCCGTGGCGCTGTTCGAGCTGGTCCAAGACGGAAAGAAAAACGGCAGCGTTGTTCAGCTTGTCGACGTTGATGACAGCGGTCGGGAATCCAATAAGCGCCAGATCGTGCTCCCATAGGTGAACGGATATGCCCGAAGACCAAGGCCAGACCGTCCAACGAATTCAGTTGCCCGATTCGAATCAGACTGGAGACATTTCTCAACAACCGACTCCGACACAGCGACTGACTCTTGCCTACAGCATCTTAGGGGGGAGTGCACTGATGCTGGTGGTTTCATGGGCAGGACTAATTTGGGCACCTGAGGCCAAGAAGGAGGAGTCAGAAGCGATCTTCGATTTTGCGAAGACGATAATCCCTCCCATCATGACTTTGGTCATCGGCTACTACTTCAGTAGCGAGACCTCCGTGCAAGCAGCGACGGACTAAATTGCCTGATTCCGCAACGCACGAAGAGCACGGAGTAGCGGGCGCCCTGCTCGGCGAAACCCTAGAGGGTGGCTATCGCGTCATCCGAAAGTTGCCATGGTCAGTCGATCACCCAGAACGAAATCGTTCATGTTGCTACGAGGCAGTCGGCCCGAGTGGAGAGAAATACTTCGTCAAAGCCTACGATTTCAGGCACGAAGAGAGGAGCGGAAAACTAGAAGACCTCGTTGCTGCGGGGCGTCAATTCATCAGCGAGAAAGACATCCACTCGAAGGCTTCAACCCTCCGGCGGTCTACGCACCTCGTAAGTCACGGGACCATCAACATCGGGTCTGAAACGGCTCACTATCTGGTTTCGGAGTGGGTCGATGTCTGCCTCAAGCGCCGGCGCCCTGCGGGCAGGGGGCACGCGACTGCAGAGCAGCGCTTCATCGACTTGAGGCAAGTTTGCTCAAGCCTCATTCAGCTTCACCGTAGCGGCATCGCTCACCAAGACGTGAAGCCTTCTAATGTGATGGTTGATCCAGTCGGCGTGCTGAAGATGACCGACTATGGTGTAAGCACCTGCTCAGACTTGGCCCCACCGCCTAGCGATTCGGAAATGGTTCCCGGGGACGTGAATTTCGCGCCGTTCGAGAGCCTCTATGCGCAGCGGACTGGTAGCTGGAGGCGGCAGCGACTTGGTGGGGACATGTTCATGCTTGGCAACCTCTGCTTCTACAGCTTTTCGGGCCTGCCCATCGCCCAGGTGGCACTGTCGATGTTGCCGCCCGAACTGCAACCCGCAAGCGCGACTGTCGACTACTCTGACATTGTCCCTCACATCATAAAAAGCATGAGTGAGCTTGTGGAGTCGGTATTGGAAGGCGCGGGTCTACAAGATGAGATTCGCGACGAAGTGGTTCGGCTCGTACTTGAGCTTTGCCACCCAGATCCGAGATTTCGCGGAGATGCGCGTGACAGAGCTAGGAACGCGACGTATGAACTGCAACGGTACGAGAGTGCGTTCGAGAGACTTCGCTTGAAATCACGCCGATTCCAGCACCAATGAGCGACGAAGCAAAGGCTCCGCTGGCGCGCGATCAGCCGAGGCGCGCAATCCCAAGATGGTTACCTCCGGCACAAGCACCTGAGGTTGCAAGCTCCAGTCGTGGTGGGCAGTCGGAAAGAATAGCCAAATTTGCAGAGAGTCGAATCCGGACCGCAGCTAGGCGCTACGAGGTCTCTCGTGATGCTGACCATGCAGTATCAGCATTGCTTGCCGCTCGAGCGTTCGGGGTGGATGACCATGAGCTTCCACCCCATCTACTGAACGCAGCCAGCGCCGTTGCAGGTCAGCTCGAGCAGATAGGAACCGCAAAGGCCGCGCCTCCCGATGGCTCGGCAAGCCTCGGGTCTAGACAAACATCGGCCCTGGCAATTCGTGGCTTGCGGCGACAACTCCGCACGGCGCCGAACAACCCGATTGCCCTGGCAGAAGTGGCGCGTCACCACATCGTCCTTGGGAACGATGAAAAAGCGATCACGGCAATGGAGCGAGCGCGTGCCTGTGCGAGTCAGAACGTCTATTTGGCGCGCGCCCAGAACAGGCTGTTCCATCACCTCGGAGACAGGAAAGCTGCGCGAGATTCGATTGTCAGAACCGAAAACTGGCGTGCGAACCCGTGGTTGACCGCTGCCGAAATTGCAACGTGTACTTCAATGGGGAAGCCCTCAGATCAACTCAAGCGCAGCGCCTCCTTGATTGGCGTGAACCAGTGGAGCCCGATCTCACTGAGCGAACTTGAGGCTGCAATCGCAACCGAGGAAATGGCCGCCGGAAGGCGCAAGAAAGCCGAAGTGCTCTTGCAGTCCGCGTTGAGAGATCCGACGGGAAACGCACTGGCTCAGGCATGCTTCGTAACTCGTGACAACCCACAATTCGATTCACAATCCCAGTCGTGGACAGAGCGACGCGATAGCGAGGCGGAGGTGCTCTACTCGCGCGCCAGAATGAACTGGGAAACTGTCTCTAGCGCAGCTGGCATTTGGTCTGAAGCCGAGCCCTATTCGTCAAGACCGTGCCACCTTGGGTGGGGCGCTGCGAACATGGCTGGCGACCACCTGCGTGCACTTGAGTTTGCTCGGCTCGGCGACGAGCGCACGGATGATTTCGCCCACTGGAAGAATCTTGCAGCGTTGAGTTTGGCTTATTCGGGCGATCTACGTGAGTCAATTCGATCACTTGAAGGGGCTGTTGTTCATGGTGTGAAGGGTAAGCACTTTCTACTGGCTACAGTTGGCCTAGTGGCCTATCGCTTAGGGGCAGCAGGTTTTGGTGACCAGTGCTATTTCGCGGCGACGATGGCTTACAAGGAAGATGGAGACCCTGTGAGCGTCGCATCCGCTCTGCTCTACTGGGGACACGAGTGGTTGAGTCACAGTAATGGAAGAAAAGCACCTGAGATTGCGGCAATCGTGGAGAAAGTCAGACCGCCGCTGATACGCCATTGCCCTGAGTTGCTCGCCATGCGCCAGATGTTGGAGTCTGGAACCATTCAGAATCCAACGATCACAGCAGCTTTCAGCGAAGTCGAGCTCTTGCTTAGATTGCGGGGACTGGCCGATAAGTTTGAGATCTTCCATCGGTTTGCAGACGGCGAAAAGACGCAAGCCCGGCAGGGCTTGCGCTCGCAGAGCATCACCATTGATTGACGCAAAACACAGGGTCAGGTCTTGTTTTGTGCACGAGAAATCACTCTGCTGACCACTGAGTAATGCAAGCCGAAGTGCTCACCCACCTCCCGCATGCTGAATCCCCCAGCCCGAATCGCGTCATCCCGCTGCGTGTGCTTCTGAGCGTACTAAGCCACCGCCTGGCGCTGCCCGCCCGCTGGCGGCGCGGCACTTCACGCAAGTCTTGGCTTGGCTCGATCTGGGCAATGGCTCTGCCAATAAAGGCTTACGGGTGGACCAGTGCCAGCGGAATCTATGCACGGAACAAGACCTGACCCCGCTGTTCCTCGCACATACCGCGTGGTATGTTGCACCGCAAACGACCCGTGAGCGACCCCATGACCTGGATGCGCCTGGCCGGCACGGCCGCCACCTTCAAGCTGCGCGAGCATGCCGACGTCCTCGACACCACCACGCTGCGCGGCGTAGTCCTGCCCTCGGATCTCGATTTCAACCTGCACGTGAACAACGGCCGCTATCTCACGCTGGCCGATCTCGGGCGCATCGACTGGTTCCTGCGCACGGGGATGCTGCAGTCCGGCATCAAGCATCGTTGGCGCCCAATCATCGCCACCGCCGCGGTGCGCTTCTCGCGCTCGCTCAAGCCGTGGCAGCGCTACGAGTTGCGAACCAACCTGCTGTGCTGGGGCGACAAGTGGGCATTCATGGAGCACCGCTTCTTCGCCCGCAATCGTCAGGGCATCGAGAAGCTGTTCGCGACCGTCGCCATCAAGGGCGCGTTCCAGGGCCGCGAGGGCGTGGTAACTCCGACGCAGATGATGCGGGCGCTGGGGGCGGACGTCGCCTCGCCACCCCAGCCGCAGTGGATCACCGACTGGCAGCGCGGCGAGGACCAGTGGCGCGACGACACCCGCACCGAGCTCGACGCCGTCGCCGCGTGACCACCTGAACATGGGGTCAGGTTGAGCCGTACTGACTTTCCCGGACACGAAAACCGACCGACTCCCCCCAGATGCATAGGCTGCTCGAATCGCATCGTTCCGCTGAGATGAGATCAATATGACGCGGTTATCGTGCTACCTACGACAGCAGCACCGGCAGATTGCGTTGAGCTTTGGACATCGAGTGGACTCCCTGGTCGATCACGGGTTGCCTGTGCTCAAACACGGGGTCAGGTCTTGTTTCGTGCACGAGAAATCACCCTGCTGACCACTGGGTAATGCAAGCCGAAGTGCTCACCCACCTCCCGCATGCTGAATCCCCCAGGTGCATAATCCCGCTGCGTGTGCTTCTGAGCGTACCAAGCCACCGGCCTGGCGCTGCCCGCCCGCTGGCGGCGCGGCACTTCACGCAAGTCTTGGCTTGGCTCGATCTGCGCAATGGCTCTGTCAATAGAGGCTTACGGGTGGACCAGTCTCAGCGGAATCTATGCACGGAACAAGACCTGACCCTGTTGCCCTGTGTGACCCTGTTGCCCTGTGACCCTGTTGCCCTGTGACCCTGTTGCCCTGTGACCCTGTTGCCCTGTGACCCTGTTGCCCTTGCACGCAAAACCGATCCGAAGCCGTAGGAGTGGTAATAAAATATGAAATTCGTTTGGATGGTTTGCGTTAGATCCTTGCTTGGAATTGTTTTCTTTCAGGCTTTCTTCGTTGTTCCGTTCTTTGTGCTAAGGGTTGATCTTCCAATGCATTGGAAATCAATCATATTTTTTATTTTGTTTGTTGTGTCTAGCACATTATATGTGCTACTTAAATTCTTGCTTCATGCGCTCCATTTGCGTAACGAAGACTACAGGGAGAGGTACACTAAATCGTCGCGTGCTGAGCGGGCGCGGATGGTTGCTGAGGGCATGAAAAGAGTGTACTGAGGAGACTCTGCAAAAGCCCTCACACCGAACACACCAAATACAGGGTCAGCTTGAACCGTACTGACTTCCCCAGACACGAAAACCAACCGACTCCACCCAGATGCATAGGCTGCTCGAATCGCATCGTTCCGCTGAGATGAGATCAATATGACGCGGTTATCGTGCTACCAACGACAGCAGCACCGGCAGATAGCGTTGAGCTTTGGACATCGAGTGGACTCCCTGGTCGGTCACGGATTGCCTGCTCTGCTCAGGAACGGGCAAGGCGGCTGGATTTCCCCTCATCCAACGCCTGCGGATCGTCGTATCGCACGTCAGTCACTTCGAATTCAGCAGGCCCGGCGGGCAGCTGAACCACGGTGACATCGCCGCTGGCCTTGCCACGCACCGCCCGGGCCATCGGGGAGTCCACGCTGATCCAGCGCCGGTCGGAATCGACCTCGTCGGTCCCCACTATGCGATACCCGTGCTCGTCACCGGCTTCGTCGGCGACCGTGAACCAGGCCCCGAAGAACACGCGGCTGCGGTCGTCTGGCAGACGGTCGACCATCTTGAGTTCATCCAGGCGCTTGGTCAGGTAGCGCACGCGCCGATCGATCTCGCGCAGTTCCTTCTTGCGATAGATGTATTCGGCGTTCTCGGAGCGGTCACCCTCGGCCGCGGCCGCGGACAAGGCGCGGACGACCTCGGGCCGGCGACGGCGCCAGAGGTGGTCGAGCTCGTCACGCAGCCGCGCGTGACCCTGGGGGGTGATGTAGGGACTGGCCAAGGCAGCGGGAGTCTTAGTGGCCCAGCTTGCCGCCCATCGTGCCCGGCAAGGAGCCGGGCGGCGGCGGCAGATCGTCCGGCACGAAGAAATCAGGCGCGAGCTCGGTTTCGTCGGGGTTCACCTGGTACTGGCTGAAATCGCGGACACCGGCGTCGTAGAGCACGATGTCGTCCATGCAATGCTGGCCGGTGAACTCGCGCGACGGCTTGGTCAGGATGACATGAGCGGCATCCGCCATGATCTCCGGCGTGCGGCTCTTCGCCACCAGCATGTCGCCGCCCAGCAGGTTTGCCACGGCAGCCGTTGCGATCGCGGTACGCGGCCAAAGCGTGTTGAACGCGATGCCGTCGCGCTTGAACTCCTCCGCCATTGCCATGGCGTAGATGCTCATCGTGTACTTCGCCAGCGAATACGCGGGATGCGGCGCAAACCATTTCGGGTCCATGTCCAGCGGCGGCGACAGATTCAGCACATGCGGATTGGCCGCTTTTTTCAGATGCGGGATGCAGCAGCGGCTCACCAGGTAGGTGCCGCGACCGTTGATCTGGTGCATCAGGTCGTAGCGCTTCATCGGCGTATCCAGCGTGCCGGTCAGCATGATGGCGCTGGCGTTGTTCACACAGATGTCGATGCCGCCGAACGTCTCGACCGTCTGGTCCACGGCGGCCTGTACGGCATCTTCATCGCGGATATCGCAGACCACCGGCAGCGCCTTGCCGCCTGCCGCCTCGATCTCTTCAGCAGCCGTGTGAATCGTGCCGGGCAGCTTTGGATGCGGCTTGTCGGTCTTCGCCGCAATAGCGACGTTGGCGCCGTCTTTCGCCGCCCGCAGTGCAATCGCCAGCCCGATGCCACGCGATGCGCCGGATACGAATAAAGTCTTCCCTGCCAGGGAACCGGATGTCTCGGCCATGAGGTCTCCTACACCAACTCTTGAGTGAATGCGGCTAGAGTAACGCGGCCGGTCGGTGAGGCACATACCCGGGGCCGGTCGCTCGATGCGGCAGGCGCGGAACTTTCCGGCGGCTTGAAAATCCACAACACAGCCCCCAACAGCGCGACATCGTGATTCGGGCGCGAAACCCGACGCGACGGCTTGTTGCTGCCACGCGCAGACAAGCGGGGCCACTTTCAACACCAAGAAGAGTGAGACAGGGATGCTGAATGTTCAGTCACTGAGCCGGCGCTTCGGGGCGCTGGTGGCGGTCGATCAGCTGTCGTTCGAGGTCGGACCGGGCGAAGTGCTCGGGTTTCTCGGCCCCAACGGCGCGGGCAAATCGACCACGATGAAAATGATCACCGGGTTTTTAACCCCTTCCTCCGGAACCGCGAGCATCTGCGGTCACGACATTCAAACCGATACCGTCGCCGCCAAGCGCGCGCTGGGTTATCTGCCCGAGGGCGCTCCCGCCTACGGCGACATGACCGTGACCCAGTTCCTGCGGTTTATCGCCAGGATTCGCGAGATCCCCGCGGCGCAGATCAGCCAGCGGATCGACGCCGTGATCGACACGATCCAGTTGCAGGCGGTGGTCGACCGGCCGATCGACGCCTTGTCCAAGGGCTACAAGCGACGTGTCGGACTCGCTCAGGCGATTCTTCACGACCCGCAGGTGCTGATTCTCGACGAACCCACCGATGGCCTGGACCCCAATCAGAAGCACGAGGTTCGCAAGCTGATTCAGAGCATGGCGAAGGACAAGGTCATCGTCGTGTCGACACACATCCTGGAGGAAGTGCCGGCCGTTTGTACCCGCGCGATGCTGATCGCCAAGGGGCGGGCGCTATTCGATGGCACGCCGGAGGAGCTGAGCGCCCGGTCGCGCTACCACCAGGCGGTGACCGTACACCTGGACGCTGTCGATGAAGCCGCCAGCGCGCTGCAGTCGCTGGACGGCGTCGATACGGTCGAGAAGACCACGCGCGGCGTCACCGTGTTCCCGCAATCCGGGGTTAGCCTGATCGCACCGGTCAACCAGATGGCTCGCGAAAAAGGCTGGCAGACCCACTCGATCTTTCAGGAGCCGGGCCGTCTGGACGACGTGTTCCGCACGCTCACGGAGGCCGCGTAATGAACCACGTCAAGACCTTGTTCCAACGTGAACTCGCCGCTTATTTCGCGACGCCACTGGCCGTCGTGTTCATTGTGATCTACCTCGCGCTAACCGGCGTGTTCACGTTCTATCTGGGTAATTTCTACGAGCGCGGCCAGGCCGACCTGCAACCGTTTTTCACGTTCCATCCATGGCTTTACCTGCTGCTGGTGCCGGCGATTGCGATGCGCCTCTGGGCGGAGGAACGCAAGTCCGGAACCATCGAGCTGTTGCTGACCTTGCCGGTGACCATGTGGCAGGCGGTGCTGGGCAAGTTCCTGGCCGCCTGGGTCTTTCTCGGCATCGCCCTGGCCCTGACGTTCCCGATGTGGCTGACGGTCGCCTATCTCGGTGCACCCGACCACGGCGTCATCGTCGCCAGCTACATCGGCAGCTGGCTGATGGCGGGGGCCTATCTGTCGGTGGGCGCCTGCATCTCCGCGCTGACCAAGAACCAGGTCATCGCCTTCGTCGCGACGCTGGTCGTCTGCCTGCTGTTCACGCTGGCCGGCTTTCCGCTGGTGCTCGATGCCTTCTCCGGCTGGGCGCCCGCGTGGACCTCACGAAAAACAATCTCTACACCCTGTCCGACGGCGCGAAGAACATTCTTCGCGACCTGGATGAACCGATTAACCTGTACTTCTTCTACTCGCGCGAGGCGGCCAGCGATGTGCCGACGATCAGCACCTACGCGGCGCGGGTGCGGGAGATGCTGCGGGCGATGGAAGACATCGGCGGCGATCAGGTTCGTCTGACCGAAATCGACCCGGAGCCGTTCTCCGAATCCGAAGACCGCGCCGCGGAATTCGGCTTGCAGGGCGTGCCGCTGGATGCTGGCGAGACGCTCTACTTTGGGCTGGCCGGAACGAATTCCGTCGATGAGGTGCAGACGATCCCGTTCTTCCAGCTCAACCAGGAATCGCTGCTGGAATACGATCTGGCCAAGCTGATCTACCAGCTGTCGCAGCAGTTCAAGCCGACGCTAGGCCTGATCAGCGGCCTGGACATGGGCGGAGGGTTTGACCCGCAGACCATGCAACCTGGCCGGGAGTGGATGATCCTGGATCAACTGCGGCAGTTCTTTGATCTGCGCGATATCGAGCCGGACGCCGAGTCGATTCCCGAGGATGTGGAATCGCTGATGATCGTCCACCCGGCCGGCTTGTCCGAAGCGTTGCTCTACGCCATCGACCAGTTCGTGCTGGATGGGGGCGGTACGCTGGTCTTCGTTGATCCCTTCGCCGAAACCGCCGCCCAGGGGTCGATGGGCATGGCCGACGATCCCAAGCCGACGAGTTCAGACCTCGCCAGTCTGCTCGGCGCCTGGGGCGTGACCATGGATGCGCAGCAGATTGTGGTCGACGGCGCGAACGCGCTGGCCGTGCAATCGCGCGGCGGCGCGCCGTCTTACCACCTGGGCCTGATCGGCCTGGGTGGCGACATGCTGAGTCAGGACGACGTGATCACCCAGGGGCTGGACGCGGTGAACTTCGGCTATGCCGGCGCACTGACCACGGCGCCGGACGCATCGCTGGAGATCACCCCGATCATCCAGTCCAGCGCCCAGTCCGCCTTGATTCCGGCATTCCGAATCCAGCCGGGTATGGACCCGAACAATCTCCGGCGCGGGTTCTCGCCGACCGGCGATCGCTATGCCCTCGCGGTACGCCTGCGGGGCAATGCGCCGTCTGCCTACGGCGAAACACCACCCGAGGCGATGGAAAACCCGGATCACCTAAGCGAATCTGCCGAGCCGATCAACCTGGTCGTGGTGGCCGATACCGACCTGTTGCGAGACAACCTCTGGGTGCAGGTGCAAAGCTTCTTCGGCCAGACGATGGCAACGCCCTTTGCCAGCAATGGCGATCTGGCGATCAATGCCGTGGACAATCTGCTGGGGTCGTCCGACCTGATCGGCATCCGCGCCCGCGCCAGTTTTTCGCGCCCCTTCGAGGTCGTCGAACAACTCAAGCGCCAGGCAGAAGGCCGCTACCTGGATACCGAGCAGGAACTGCAGGCCGCGTTACGTGAGACCGAACGCAAGATCACCGAACTGCAAAGCCAGGGGACCGAAGGCGATGCCTTCATTCTCACGCCCGAGCAACAGGACGCGATCGAGCAGTTCCGCGAGGAGAAGCTGCGGATTCGCCGGCAGCTCCGTGATGTCCAGCACGAGCTGAACAAGGACATCGAACGCCTCGGCACGACCCTGAAATTCATCAACATCGGCCTGGTGCCGTTGTTGCTCGCCCTCGGCGCGCTGGTCATCGGCTGGCGTCGCGCCCATCGGAGAGCCTCATGAAATCGCAAACGTTTTTTGCCGGATTGGCGCTGGCCGCCATATTGGTCCTCGCCGCCGTCGCCCTCGGCGACCGCCACCCCGGCGAGGTCAACGACGGCCAACCGCTGCTGCCGACGCTGGCCGAGCAGCTGAACGATGTCAGCCGAATCCGCATCCAGGGTGATGCCGATCAGACCGTCACGCTAGTGCGAGAACAGGAACGCTGGCGCGTCGGCGAACGTGACTATCCCGCGGACATCGGCAATATCCGTGAGCTGCTAATCAGCTTGTCCGAAGCCTCGACACTGGAGGAAAAGACCAGCAACCCGACGCTCTACGAACGACTCGGCGTGCAGGATCACGGCACCGGCGAGACCGCCAACAAGCAGATCCTGATCTGGGCCGGCGACCAGCAACTGGCCGGCATCCTGCTCGGCAAGAACGCCAGCCAGCCGCGCGGCACTTATGTACGGCTGGTGGGCGGCGACACCAGCGCCCTGGCCGATCGCGTACTGGTCGCCAGCGCCGACATCACGCAATGGCTGGACAAGAGCCTGATCAACGTGGCGCCGGGGGATATCGAAGCCGTGCAGGCCACGCCGGCGGATGGAACGCCATACTCGCTACGGCGCGATGGCGAGGACCTGGGCCTGGAAGGCCTGACAGACGACGAAGCGGAAAAAGCGGCAACAGTGGCGCGTGTCGGCCGCGTGTTGCAGAACCTGCGGCTGGAAGACGTGCTCGCAAATGATGCTGAGGAGAATGCCCAGGTACCGGCCGATGGCTGGTCGCAACAGGTGTTTACGCTCGGTGACGGCAGCACGGTCACCGTGCAAACGGCCGAGGCCGGCGACGACAGGTTGCTGCGTCTGGATATCGCAGCCGCCGACGAGGCAGACTCCGCACTGACCCGTGCGGCGCAGCCCACGTCTGGCCGGCTCCTCACGATCCAGGGCTCCCAGCCCCACCACACGCCCTTGCCCCTCCACCATCAGCCGGCCGCCACCCGCGACGACGCCAGCTAACTGGCTCGAACGCACATCACAGCGCCAACACCGCTCCCCCCTGGTCACTTCGCCCTCACTACCAGCCCGCACCGATGCTGCCTGTGCTTAC
>OOGU01000154.1_pt1 | contig 16577 bp, 14 predicted proteins | sample 1670261 | NCBI WGS metagenome assembly OOGU01 (sample SAMEA98137168, study PRJEB22522) | marine metagenome | biome: marine biome; feature: marine water body; material: sea ice | place: Arctic Ocean | collected 04-Sep-2015 | depth 1.3 m
AAAGAGTAGTTATGATTACTTGGATTATTGCAGGTATTTTAGCAACAATAGGTGGCGCTTTATACGGATTAGACAAAAGTTTTAAGCCATTTACCTACTTTAATAACATGCTGCCAATTTTTGCTGCCGCAATTGTTGGAGGTATTGGAAACCCTTTTGGAGCATTTTTAGGAGGATATGTCATAGCATTTTCAGAAATATTCCTAACTTATGCTTATAAAAAATTTTTTATGTATGTTTTGCCAGCAAGTATGGAGCCAGAAACTTTAGTTCAGCTATTATCAACAGATTATAAATTTGCTGTCTCATTTTCTATACTGGTGATTGTCTTACTTTATAGACCTAATGGAATATTTAAAGGGAAGGTACTGTGAGAAAGCACTTAAATGTAATTATAGCTTACACAATAATGTTGGGGCTTATTATTTTAGTTGGAATATTTCAATCTTGGAATGTAGCTCTATCAATTTTTAACATGTGTTTGATTTCTGCAGTAATGACTATGGGTGCAAATATCCAATGGGGGTATGCAGGTTTAATTAATTTTGGTCTAATGGGTTATGCGGCATTAGGTGGATTAGCTGCAGTTTTAATATCTGTTGAACCTGTACAAGAGGCATGGGTTGCAGGAGGTTTTAGTATTTTAATGTCTTTGTGGTTAATAGTCGTGATGGTCTTTGCAATACGTTTTGTATTAAAAAATTTTGAAAAATCTAAAATTAGAACTTATGGTATTGCTGCAATTATCATTGCTGGAATTATCATTATAAGAGTTACATCAGAGACAAGTATTGAGGCTATTGAAAATGTTAACCCGGCAACAACAGGGTTTCTTGGTGGATTAGGATTGCCAATAATGTTCTCCTGGATCGTAGGAGCTTTTTTTGCAGCAGGTCTAGCATTTATAGTTGGTAAAGTTGCGTTAGGTTTGCGAGCAGACTACTTAGCCATTGCTACATTATTAATATCAGAAATAGTTATAGCTATTATTAAACATGAAGATTGGTTAACAAGAGGTGTTAAAAATGTAATTGGATTGGATCGACCAGTACCTTATGAAATTGAACTTCAAACTAAAGAATGGTTTATAAATTTAGTTGCAAAGTTTAATTCTGGGAAGTTAGATATAATCTCAAGTATTACAGATAAGCAAGCAGCTCTTAATCAATTAGTAATTGAGGGATCATCAGTTTTTGTAAAACTTTGTTATTCAGGTTTATTTTTAATTGTTGTTATAGCCTTGTTAATAGTAACTCAAAAAGCCCTTTACTCTCCATGGGGAAGAATGATGCGTGCGATAAGAGATAATGAAGAGGCTGCTAATGCAATGGGAAAAAATGTTGTCAAACAGCACTTATTAATTTTTATTTTAGGCTCAGCTATAGTTGGAATTGCTGGTGCCATGTTAGTTACTCAAGATGGTTTATTTACACCAGGTAGTTACCAACCCATGAGATATACTTTTTTGATCTGGGTTATGGTCATTGTTGGTGGAAGTGGAAATAATTTTGGAGCAATTTTAGGTGGTTTTGCGGTATGGTTTTTGTGGATTGAGGCAGCACCAATTGCATTATTCTTAATTAATCTATTTACAGCGGGTTTAGCAGACACACATTCACTAAAAATTCATTTAATTGAAAGTGTTCCATACTTTAGATATTTAATGATGGGTATGGGTCTTTTACTGATCATGAGGTATCGACCTAAAGGTATACTTCCTGAGAAAATCGAAATAAAATAAATTTATTATGAAATATATTATACTCGGAGCTGCAGTAGCATGGGCTATGTACATCGGTGATAAATATTTTTTTTAATGAATAAAAATTTATGGCTGCTAATTTTAAGTCAGATTTTTGCTTTTACAGCAGCACCAGTGACAGTTTTTTTAAGTGGAATAATTGGTTCCCAGTTTAGTCCAGTAAAATCTTTAGCAACTCTACCGATGGCTTTATCAATTGTGGGTATAGCAATTTTTGCAATCTTTGCAGCAAAGGTTATGAGTATAATTGGTCGAAGAGCAGGCTTTATATTTGCATCAATCATTAGTTCATTGTCATCATTACTTGCTGCTTATTCAATAATTATTGAAAGTTTTATATTATTTAATCTTGCTTGTTTTTTACTTGGGGCTGGAGTTGCGTTTAGTCATCAATATCGTTTTGCAGCCGTTGAAACAGTAAAAAAGGATATGGCACCAAAAGCTATTTCAATAATATTATTAGCAGGAATAGGTTCGGCTTTTATAGGACCAAACGTTGCTAATATAACAAAAGATATTATTGCTGAGCATTTATATGCAGGTTCTTACATTGCACTTGCAGTTTTAACACTGACCTCAATAATTTTCTTATTATTTTATAAAGATGGACATAAACCAAATCGTATTAATAAAAAAACTTCACGTAGCTATCTAGAGTTAATTTCTCAACCAAGATTTCTACAGGCTTTAGTAGCATCTGCGTTTGCATATGCGGTAATGTCATTTTTAATGACAGCTACACCAATAAGCATGCATGTAATGGAAAAAATAAGCTTAACCAAAACAGGGCTGGTAATTCAACTGCATATTGCAGCTATGTTTTTACCTTCACTGGTTACGGGTAATTTGATTAGAAAATTTGGACATAGTAAAATCATGTATGCTGGCGTCTTCTTATTTTTAATAACAGTTTTAACTAGTTTCTTTGAGCAAAATTTTACTAATTATTTAATTGCATTAATATTTTTAGGATTTGGTTGGAACTTTTTATTTATATCTGGAACAAGTCTATTAGTTTTATCTTATAGGGAAAACGAAAAATTTAAGGCACAAGGATTTAATGATCTAATAGTTTATTCAATTCAAGCAACTGCAAGTTTATCTGCAGGAGTTTTCTTAACCTTAACAAGTTGGAAAACAATGAATTTAGTTTGCATAATATTTTTAACAATAATTGTTTTGTCAACATTGAGGGCAGATTTTAAAGAAAGAAAGTAAGATGGATTTACTAGCTTATTTTCAACTCAGTTTAGTCGAAATTTATTTTGTAATATTTACCGTATTTATTGCATCTATTATAAGAGGATTTAATGGCTTTGGCTTTTCAGCAACATGCATCTCAGGTTTTTCTTTTATTCTTCCAGCGATAGAAATAGTTCCAATTATTCTAATACTTGAGGTCATTATTAGTATTTTTATGGTTCCATATATATGGAACAAAATAGATTGGAATTTTGTTGTAAAACTATTATTTGGAATAATTATTGGCTCTCCTGTTGGTATTTATCTATTAAAATATTTAACCCCTGACGTCACACATCTATCTGTTTGTGTACTAATCATATTTTTTTCATTTTTATTAATGAGAGGCTACACAAATCAAAAGATTAATAACAATTATGGAAAATTCTTTACAGGAATAATTTCTGGAACATTAAATGGATTAACTACTTTAGGAGGAATGCCTGTTGCATTATTCTTATTAGTTACAAGCATTCAACCTGCAATAATCAGAGGTTCATTAGCAGCATTATTTTTCTTAACAGATATTTATGCTTTTGCTCTTAGTTTTTTTGCTGGAATTGTAGATGTCACAACTATTTATAGGACCGTTCCACTGATTATTATTTTACCAATAGGTGTTTATATTGGTGATAAATTTTTTGTTAAAAGTAAAGAGAAGACTTATAGAAAAGTTGTTTTTTACTTTCTTATATTCATTTCGATATTTGGGTTTTTTAGGATTGTCAGCAATCTTTAGATAAAAAAAACCCCCAGCAATTTTCACTGCTGAGGGTTTTAAAACTAAAATTTTAATTATCTTTGTTTTTTATTTTTAAATTTTCCACCTTTGATTTCTTTTTCTAAGAAAGAACCTTCAGCTTCACCAACGCTAGTAAAAGAAACTCCAGTTGCACCTTCGTAGTCAACTTTTTTACCTTTAGCTAATAAATCTAAACCTTTTTTAAGTTCACCTGGATAAATTTTAGTTCCAGGACCGTTAGCAACATCCATTACATTCTTAGCAATAGAAGCTCTATCAGCTGATCCACCTGCTTGCATCGCAAGAACGATTAAAGCTGCTGCATCATAAGATTCACCAGTATAAGGTCCAGATGAGTCGATACCGGCTGCTTTAGCAACGGATGCAAAAGTACCTGCTGTTTTTTCATTCATTGAACCAGGCATTGAACCAAAAGATTTATTTAAATCTTTTCCAAAAGCATCAGTTAACGAGTCACCAATCATACCATCAGATAAAATAAATTTATCAAATGCACCAGAGTCTAAAGAACCTTGAATAATTCCTTTTCCACCTTGGTCTAGGTAACCAATTACTGCTACTGCATCACCACCTGCTGACGCTAAAGTAGCTACTTCAGATGAGTAATCAGCTTTTCCATCTTCATGAGCAGATACAATTGTTACTTTAATACCATGAGCTTTTACAGCTGCTGCATAAACATCAGCTAAACCTTTTCCATAGTCATTGTTAGTGTAAGTAATTGCTACACTTTTGATTCTTCTGTCTTTAGTAATATCAGCTAAAATCTGACCACCTCTAGCATCAGATGGGGCTGTTCTAAAAAAGAAACCCTTATCATCTAAAGCTGTAAGCCCTGGCGAAGTTGCCGATGGTGAAATCATTACTACACCATTTGGTACAGCAACATTAGATGCGATAGCACCAGTTACACCTGAACAGTCAGCACCCATAATTGCTGCAACACCTTGTGCGATAACACCTTCTGCTGCTGCTGTTGCTGCTGCTGAATCAACACAAGTTGAGTCTGCTCTTACTACTGAAATAGTTTCTCCACCTAATAGTGAACCTGAATCAGAAGCTTCTTTAAATGCAAGCTCTGCAGATGCAGCCATAGCTGGTGTTAGAGATTCAATAGGACCAGTAAATCCTAGGATGATTCCCATCTTAACTTCTGCGAATGTATTCGTTGTAAAAGTAGAAACGAATATAAATGCAGCAATAAATAGTTTTTTCATTATTTTCCTCTTTGATTGTTAACAATTTATAAAAATCAAATTAAAGACTATTTAAATGAATTTTCAATAGGAGAATTATCTAATTTTTTGAAGCCGATAGACTGAAATAATCACAATAGCCCCACCAATAGCACTTAATATCGTTGGAATTTCTCCAAAAATTAAGAAAGTTAGAATTAAACCAAATATAGGAAATAGAGAATAGAAGGGCATAACTTTATTAACTGAATAAAATTTATAGAGATAAAATAAAGAAGTATGAGCAATAACGGAGACAGTTACTCCATTATGAAGCAAAAGAAACCACGTGTTTATATCAATATCTTTTAAATGATTAATTGTATTTCCTTCAGTAAAAATTGAAAATATTAAGATGGTAATAAAGCCTGTAAGTCCCATGATCATATTTGAAAACTTTACATCAACTTCTTTGATGTACCTTGATAGCACATTTGCAATCCCATAAAAAAAAGCAGAAATACCACATAAAAAAAGAGCATAAATTTCTCCTTTTAAATTTGGGTCATAACCAATTAGAAAAATTCCAAAAAAAGTAATAAGGATTAGTATCCACTGTTTTGTACTAACTTTTTCACCGAGAAAAATTGAGCTTATAAGAATAGCAAAGGGTATTGCTAGTTGAGCTCCAATAATAATAGGAGCAACTAAAGTTGCTTTACCTAATGATAAATTTAAAAAAAATATAACTCCAAAGCCCATAGTTAATGAAAAACCTATTAAAGGAAAAAAATATTTTTTATCTGGGATTTTAAATTTACAAAATGGAATGAGAAAAATAAAAAGTATAAACATTCTTAAGGATCCTGCTAACATGGGTGGTAAGGATGTATTTAAAGCAAGCTTGTTTACTGGATACGAACTTCCAAAAATAAACATAATAAATAAAACTAAAAAATAATGTCGAGTAGTCAAAAATTTAACCCATTGTGAATGGATCTGTCATCGGCTTTTCCGAAGAATTATACCATGTTGTCTTTATTCTTGTATATTCTTTGATAGATTCAATTCCAGCTTCCTTACCATAGCCACTATCTTTAATTCCTCCAAAGGGAGCCATGGGTGAAATTAATCTATATGTATTTACAAATACTATTCCAGCTCTCACTGCCTTTGAAACTCTCATACCTCTCCCAAGGTTTGATGAATAAACCCCAGAAGATAATCCATATTTATTATCATTCATTAATTTAATAGCCTCTTCCTCTGTATCAAATTTCATAGCAGATAATACTGGACCAAATAATTCATTTTCAGCAGTAGGTAGGTTGTGATTTTTACATTCAATTATTGTAGCTGGAAAATAATAGCCTTTATTAGATATATCAGATCTTTTTCCTCCGCATCTAATTTTTCCACCTTGTTCAATGGTAGCTTTAATATTTCTTTCAATATTTTCTAATTGTTTGAAACTATTTAAAGGACCCATTTGAGTATCTTTATCCATCGGGGCGCCTAGTTTTATCTTTTCAGCTTTTGTGACTAACTTATCTAAAAATTCATCATAAATTTTTGATTGAATATAAAGTCTTGATCCAGCAATGCAGCTTTGACCACTTGCACCAAAGATGCCAGCAGTAATTCCATTAAGTGCATTCTCTTGTTCAGCATCATTAAATACTACAACAGGACTTTTTCCACCTAGTTCTAAGCTTACTTGTGATAAATTTTCAGCTGAATTTTTTACAATATGTTTGGCAGTTTCTGGACCACCTGTGAATGCAATTCTCTCCACAAGGTTATGTGTAGTTAGAGCTTTACCACAAGGTTCACCTAAACCAGTGATTATGTTAACCACTCCTTTTGGTATTCCTGATTTTTCAACTAATTTTGCAAATTCCAATAAAGTTACAGGTGCAAGTTCGGATGCTTTTATTACAACGGTATTTCCCATGGCTAATGCGGGGGCAAGTTTAACAGCTGTTAATAACATTTGGGAGTTCCATGGAATGATTGCAGCAACCACACCAATAGGTATCCGAGTAGTTGTTACTTGCATGTCCGGTTTATCAATTGGTACGACTGTTCCTTCAACTTTATCAGCAAGACCTGCAAAGTAATCATAGTATTCAGCAATATAATTAGCTTGTGTTTTAGTTTCTCTAAAAATTTTTCCTGTATCAATAGTTTCTATAGTTCCAAGATGTTCAGCATTCTCTCTCAGTAAGTTTGCTAGAGACCTTAAATATTTAGCTCTATCTCTTGGATGTAAATTAGACCAGGAGTTATCAAAAGCTTTTTGTGCAGCCTTAACTGCTTTGTCTACATCTTTTGCATCTGCTTCAGGTACAGTTGCCCAAACTTCATTATTCTCTGGGTTTAAAGTTTCAATAGTTTTACCAGACTCAGACTCAACCCATTGACCGTCTATGTACATTTTAAAGTTTTGAATTTTTGTCATTTAATTATTAATAAAATTTTTAAGATTTATATTAACATCATCTGCACACTCTATACTACAAAGATGTTTCCCATTATTTATTTCAGTAAAACTTGAATTTATTAAATCATTAGATAAGGATTTTGACATCTCAACTGTTGAACCTAAATCATCTGACCCTGTCATCACTAGAGTTTTAGTTTTTATATTTTTAATCATACCAATATCATCTTGATGATAAGCAAATAGTTTATAGGCTTTTAAAAAATTTAAATGATCTTCATCTTTTTTTGTTAAGATCTTTATAAATTGATCATAAATTTCTGGATGGTCTTTTAAGTATTGATCTGTGAACCATCTTTTTAGTGCTTGTTTTGAAATAGGTTTATTTAACTTAGCTTGCTCAAACCTTTCTATGACTAAACTTCTTTGCTCTAAAGTTCTTCCATATGTAGTTCCAAGCAATGTTAAGGTTTTTAATTTATCCTGAAATTTTGAAGAAAAGTCTAATGCAATCAATGAACCTAGAGAGAATCCAATTAGATTAATCTTATCTATTTTCAAAAATTGTAATAAATCATCTAATTGGTTTGAAAAATTATTCAAAGTAACTTCCTCTTTACCATAAGGAGTTCTTCCATGACCTAACAAGTCATAAGCAATTATTGAATGATTATTTAAAGATTTAATTTGAGGCCCCCACATTCTATGATCTAGACCAACACCATGAATGAATACTAATGGATCTGTATTATTATCAATAAATGAATAATAATTTTGGATTGGGTCAAAATTTTGAGACATCCAATTACTTAGGGTCTAGTCCCATTTCTTTCATATCTTGATAACGATCTCCTGTTCTTGCATGAGCTCTACCACTCGAGGCTCCACCGATAGCAATAACGATTTCATCATTAAAAGGAGCGTCATGTATAGTAAACTCATGAGTTAAATAGTAAGGCCTTAGACCAGAATCTGTTTTATGCATCATCGGAATTGACATTTTAGAACCAGCGGGACTTCTTGTGTTCGTGAAACTTAAATAAGATGTTCCACCAACAGCATCTCTAAATTTATTTCCAAATCTTAAAGTGTGAATAAATGCTGATGCATGCTCAATTTCACCGTCAAGTCCGACTGTACCAGCCTTACCATAAGCTAAAATTTTTTCAGGAGAGCCCATTTCTTTTATTAATTCAGAGACTAGAATAGTACCTAATTTGGGAGCTAAATCTAAAATGATTGGTTTTAAGTCTTCAACAAAACCTTTTCCATGCCATGGATTTTTAAATACAGCAGCAACCGAAACTAGTAAAACAGGTTCTTTAGCTTCTTTACCACCTTCAATAAAAGTTTTATCAACAAATTTTGCAAGTTTTCTTAATTCAAGTTTCATTAGCTAGCCTTTTCTATATTTGAATTATCTAAATTAATTTTTGGTATTACTTCATCATTAAACAGTTTTATACTTCTCATGCAAGCATCATGCTCTATACCAGGAAAGTTAGACCATACTTGCAAGTTTTGTAAATTTAATTCAGATTTTAATTCATTTATTTTATTAACCACATATTCAGGTGTTCCAAATAATAAATTTCTTTTATGTAAAAAATCATAATTAAGTAAATCTAATTTATGTTTTGTTTCTGGTAACTCCTCATCTGGATTCATATGATTTCCCAATCCTCTCCAATGACAAACCCATTTCATATAATTAATAATATGTTCACCAGCCATTTTTTCTGCTTCTTCCATAGTTTCTGCTACAAACATATCTCTAACTAAAGATACACCTTCTCCCAATGGCACATCTCTATTTTCTGCTTTAGATTTTGCATCTCTATAAATCTCAAATCTTTTCTTTAAAGCTTTAACAGTAGGTATCCACATTATAGTGTTCAATCCATTTTGTGCTGCCCATTCAATTGATCTTGCTCCATCAACCACTTGCCATATAGGAGGGTGTGGTTGTTGCATTGGTTTTGGAACAACGCTAATTTTTTTTATTTCACTTGTTTTTGTATCTAAAAATTTATCACTAGGTGGACTCATATCATGTTGCCAAGTAAAACCAGGAGTAGGGTAGGTATAAAACTCACCTTGATGACTAAAAAATTCTTCAGTCCATGCTTTTTTCATCACTGTTAAAGTTTCATCAAATAATCTAAAATTTTTTGCTTGATCTTTTAAGTCAGCCTCTTTGTTCATGTTGATAGCTTCTCTGCCATATATTCCTCTTCCAATACCAACGTCAACTCTCCCACCTGATAGTTGATCCAATAAAGCTATGTCTTCTGCAAGACGTATGGGGTTATGAAAAGTAATTACATTACAGGCTTGACCTATTCTAATTTGTTTAGTTCTTGCAGCAGCGTCTACTCCCATCATTAAAGGGTTAGTACAAGATTCCATTCCTTCGTGATTGAAGTGATGTTCTGTATACCAAATTGAGTCCCAATTATTTTCATCACAGTAAGTAGTGATTTCTTTGGTCTCATCTAGTAATTGATTGTATGGTTTATGATCCCAGTTAGTAGTGTTACAAAAATATCCAAACTTCATTCAAACCTCCTTAAATAATTAAATTTAAAGACGACTGATCCCACTTTCGTATTCTTTAGTACCGTTTAAACCTTAAGTAACGACGAGTTATGTACGCTTTTGTTAAACTCTATTTTAACTAGACTCCTTATTCAATATATATTTAATCCAGATAATAAAGGTAAGTTATGAAATTAAACAAGGTTGAGCCAAAATACATTTCAAAATCCAACCCAAGAATCGGTCTTATAACGCTAGGTAGTGATTTTAGAATTGAAAAGGATTTTAATAATGTGATCTATGGAAGAGACATTGATCTCTATGTAAATAGAATTCATTGCTACAATCCATTAACCAATGAAACGTTAGCTAAAATGTCAGATGACATTACCGATGTTACAAAAGATATTTTGCCAGATCAAAAAATAGATTGTGTAGCGTATGGTTGTACGTCTGGAACAGTTGCAGCTGGGTATGATGTGATAAAAGAAAAAGTAAATTTAGCTAAACCAGAAGCAAAGGTAACAACACCAATAACTGCAGCTATTAAAGCATTAAATAAATTAGGCATTAATAAGATATCTATTTTTACACCTTATACAAAAACAATAAATGATTCTGTGGTTGGTTATTTTGAAAAAGAAAACATTAAGGTTAATTCTTTAACTTATTTTGATATTGATTCTGATTTAGATATTGGAAAAGTTGATGAGGATCATTTATTTGACGTCTTGTCAAAAATAGATCTTGCAGATAGTGAGGCTTTGTTTGTTTCGTGTACGGCTTTACCAGTATTATCTATAATTGATAAGCTAGAAGAAAAATTAAATAAAGTTGTTCTATCAAGTAATCAAACTTTAATTTGGGATTCTCTTAATGCAATTAATTATAAAGAAAAGATTGACGGTTTTGGAAAATTATTTAATAGTTAATCTATATGAATTTTAGCAAAGAAGAATACAAAGCAAGGTTAACAAAAGTTCAGAGTTTAATGCAAGAAAAAGGCATAGAACTATTAATCTCTAGTGATACAGCCAATATGAACTATTTAACTGGCTATGATGCTTGGTCATTTTATTATGCTCAAGCTGTAATTGTTCATGTGAATGCTGATGAACCATTATGCTGGGTTAGAAAGCAAGACTCAGGTGGAGCTTATATAAAAACTTATTTAAAAAATGAAAATATTTTAGTTTATGATGAAAAATACATTCATACATGGCCAGTTCATCCATATGATAATTTGGTAGAAATTATAAAAGAGAGAAAATGGGATAAACTTACAATAGGTTTGGAAATGGATAGTCATTATTTTACAGCTTATTGTTATGAAAAAATGAAACAGGGGTTACCAAATGTTAAGCTAAAAGATTCTGAAAGATTAGTTAATTGGGCTCGAGTTGTTAAATCTAATGCTGAAATAGAACTTATGAAAGTTGCAGCGCTTATTTCTCAAAAGGGAATGCAAACAGCAATTGATGTAATAAATCCAGGTGTCAGGCAGTGTGATGCCGTAGGTGAAATTCAAAAAGCATTATTTTATGGAACTCCAGAATTTGGAGGGGAATACTCCAGTATTGCAACGCTACTTCCAACAGGAAAAGGTACTTCAGCATCACATTTAACAGCAACACAAGATAAGTTTGTTGAGGGTGAGGCTACAATTATTGAACTTTCAGGTGCTTATCAAAGGTACCATTGTCCAATGGCTAGAACAGTTTTACTTGGAAAACCTGACCAAATGAAAATTGACACTATGAATAAAACAAATGAGGCATTGCAGGCTGGAATAGATGCTGCAAAACCTGGACAAACTGCAGATGATGTTGCGCAAGCTTTTTGGAAAATTTTAGATAAATATGGAATAGAAAAAACCTCTAGAACTGGTTATTCAATAGGAATTGGTTACCCACCTGATTGGGGTGAGCATACTTTAAATATATCAAAAGGTGATATGACAATTTTAGAGCCAAATGTTACATTTCATATGATTGCAGTAATGCAATTTGGTGAATGGGGTGTCGAAGCTTCTGAAGCAATTCGAATAACCGACAAAGGATGTGAGTTATTTTGTAATTTTTCAAAAGATCTGCACATTAAATAATTGAAATAAAAAAACTTGATAAATAAGTCCACAAATGTTTTAAATTCACTTTAAAAATATGACAAAAAATAAAGAATTCGTAAAATTTGACAATGTAGATAAAAGCTATGACGGCAAAATATTAGTCGTTAAAGGATTGAATCTAGATATTGAAGAAGGTGAGTTTGTAACTATGTTGGGACCCTCAGGTTCTGGTAAAACAACTTGTCTTATGATGTTGGCAGGATTTGAAACTCCAACTAATGGAGAAATTTATCTAGATGGTAAGGTTATCTCAAATATTCCTCCTCACAAAAGAGGAATTGGAATGGTGTTTCAGAACTACGCATTATTCCCCCACATGACTGTTTATGAAAACTTAGCTTTTCCATTAAGAGTTAGAAAAATTCCAAAAGATGAAGCTGATAAAAAAATTGATAAAGCTTTATCAATGGTTTCACTTCACGGTTTTGAAGCAAGAATGCCTATGCAATTATCTGGTGGACAACAACAACGTGTTGCTGTGGCAAGATCATTAGTGTTTGATCCTCAAGTAGTGTTGATGGATGAACCACTTGGAGCGTTAGATAAAAATTTAAGAGAGAGTATGCAATATGAAATTAAACACATTCATGAAAGCATTGGTGTAACAGTTGTTTATGTAACTCATGATCAAACTGAAGCGTTAACAATGTCAAATAGAATTGCAGTTTTTAACGATGGTAAAGTTCAGCAGTTATCAAGTCCTGATGAATTGTATGAAAAACCAGTTAATTCTTTTGTTGCCGAGTTCATTGGAGAAAATAATAAGTTTTTAGGTCAAGTTTCAGATATTTCAGGGGATAAATGTAAAGTTAAATTAGAAGATGGTACAGAAATTTTAGCAAATCCAGTTGCTGTAAAAGCAAAAGGTGATAAAACTAAAGTTTCACTAAGACCTGAAAGAGCAATTATAGATCCTACAGATAAAATGGACAATAATCATAAAGGTAAAATTGAAGAAATAATTTATCATGGTGATCACACAAGACTTAGAGTTGATTTACTCGGCAATAAAGATTTTATCCTTAAAGTACCAAATAGCACTGCAAGACTAGATCTTAAAAAGGGTAATATGCTTAATATAGGCTGGAACAGTGTTGACTGTAGAGCTTTAGACCCAAAATAAGCTTTAAAAATTTCCTAAATAAATAAAGGCAAATTAGACATAATTGGCTGTTGACTAAACGTACCTATATTGTTTTACTTTCACTTTATAAAATAACAAACGTTAACGTTAAATAGGAGAGAAAATGAAAAAATTAAGTAAACTATTACTTGCTCTATCTTTTGTACTTTCTATCACAACTTCAGCATTTGCAGTTACTGTAGTGTCTTGGGGTGGTGCTTATACTGAAAGTCAAAAACTAGGGTACGGCGATCCAACTGCTGCTAAATTAGGAATACCTGTTAATTGGGTAGACTACACTGGTGGATTATCAGAAATTAAAGCTCAAAAAGAAGCTGGAAAAATCACTTGGGATATCATTGATGTGTACGCAAAAGACACTATCATTGGATGTGACGAAGGTATTTTTGTTGAATTTGACTTCGACAAAGACTTCTCACCTGCTCCAGATGGAACACCAGCAAGTGAAGACTTCTTTACAAGCATGCCTTCTAAATGTGCTGTAGGAAATATTCTTTACTCTTGGAACTATGCTTACAATGACTCAACAATTGGTGACAAAAAGCCATCAACATTGAAAGACTTTTTCAACACAGCAAAATTTCCTGGTAAAAGAGCAATTTACAAAGGTGCAATGTCTAACTTAGAGATTGCTATAACTGCAGCCGGTGTAAACCCTGGTAAAGGTTCTGACTTAACTTACAGAAAGCTTGAAGCTGACGGTGGAGTTGACAGAGCAATGAAGATGATTACAGATCTTTGTACTGATCCAAATGGTGGATGTGTATTCTGGAATGCTGGAGCTCAGCCGCCTGAATTACTTGCTAATGGTGAAGTAGTAATGGCAACTGGTTGGAATGGTAGATTCTTTAATGCGCAAATGGAAGGAACTCCTCTTGTACAAGTATGGGATGGACAAATTCTTGACTATGAGTATTTTGCTCTAGTTAACGGCGGACCTAACCAAGCAGACGCTATGAAAGTACTTAGAGAAATGACAAGTACTGAAGGTTTAGCTGGAAGTGCTAAGTATATTGCTTACGCTCCTTGGAGAAAGTCTTCAATTGCTATTATAGATGCTGGAGAGCCATGGTTTAAAGATGGTAAAACAAGCATGGTACAACACATGCCTACAGCACCTCAAAACACAAAAAAATATATCCTTATGAATCCTGATTTCTGGGCAGATAACCAAGATGAAATCAACGAGAAATGGGAAGCAATGAAAGCTGGACTATAATTTAGTTTTATAGATTAAGTTTTTAGTATATTATTAGGGAGGTTAAAAATAACCGCCCTTTTTTTTGAATTATGAGTACAGAACAAATTTTATCATCAGACGGTATACCTCTAGAAACTAGCCTAAAGAAGGCTGAAAGAAAAAATAAGATTAAAGCAATGATGCTTGTGGCACCTTTGTTTTTATTTATTTTGATTACTTATCTAATGCCTATTGGTGACATGTTATTTAGAAGTGTTGATGACCGTATGATCACAAAAATGCTTCCAAAAACTTTTATTGCCTTAGAAAAATGGGACGGTAAAGAGCTGCCAGACGAAGCAGCATATGAGGCTTTTTATAATGACTTCTATCCGTTAGCGATAGCAAAAGAATCGGGAAAATTATATCAAAGATTGAATTATGAAAAATCTGGTTTTAGTAGTGGATTAAAAAAAACAAATAGAAAAATAAAAAATTTTGAAAAGAGTAATTATAAAGAACAGTTTATGGCAACTCATAAAATATGGAGAAATGTAGACTATTGGATAGCATTAAAAAATACTGCACCAAAATGGTCTTACGTTAAATACTTAAAAGGTGTTGATTTAAAGCTAGATCAAGAAAGAAATATAGTTCAACAAGATGAAGACAGAAAAGTTTACAAAACTTTATGGTTAAGAACTTTAAAAGTAGCTTTTTGGGTAACTATATTTTGTTTTTTGCTTGCTTATCCAATTTCACATTTATTAGCAACACTACCAATGAAATACAGTAACTTATTAATGATATGCGTGTTACTTCCTTTCTGGACATCATTATTAGTTAGAACTTCCAGTTGGATGGTTTTACTGCAACAGCAAGGTCCGATTAATGATTTAATTGTTTGGCTTGGACTTGCAGCAAACGATTCACGACCGGAGCTTATGTATAATGTGGTCGGTACTTTTGTAGCAATGACTCAAATTTTACTACCATTTATGGTTTTGCCACTTTATAGTGTGATGAAAACAATATCACCAAGCTTGATGAGAGCAGGAAAGTCTTTAGGTGGAACACCATTTACTGCATTTAGACAAATTTATTTCCCATTAACAATTCCAGGTATTGGTGCTGGATGTTTGTTAGTTTTTATTTTAGCGATAGGTTATTACATTACTCCTGCATTAGTTGGTGGAGCTAGTGGATCATTAATTAGTAACACAATTGCTTATCATATGAAGAGTTCTTTAGATTGGTCATTTGCAGCAGCACTGGGTACGATGTTGTTGGTAGGTGTCTTAACCATTTACTGGATTTATAATAAATTAGTAGGAATAGATAATATTAAACTAGGATAAATTATGTCATTACCAACTTACACATCATGGAATTATAGAATTTGGCACTACACATATTTAACTATTTGTGGATTGGTTTTTTTCTTTTTAATTGCTCCATTATTTATAATCCTACCACTTTCATTTAATGCTGAACAATACATCCACTTTTCAGCAAAAATGTTAGCACTTGATCCAGATGGTTTTTCTTTAAGATGGTATGAAGATATGATTTATGGAACTAAAAATCCATGGGGATTAGCAGCTAAAAATAGTATTATCATTGCTTTCTTTGCAACTATTGGCTCAACAATTCTTGGAACAGTTGCGGCATTAGGTTTGAGTAGTAGACACATGCCTTACAAAGCAGCATTCATGGCTTTATTAATTTCACCAATGATTGTTCCATTAATTATTTCAGGTACAGCGATTTTTTTCTTTATGGCAAAAGTAGGTTTGGCTGCAACGCATACAGGGATAGTTTTAGCACATATTATTTTAGGAACACCGTTTGTTGTTATTACAGTTACTGCAACATTAACTGGTTTTGATCATAGTGTTACGAGAGCTGCAGCTAGCTTAGGTAGTAATCCAGTTAATACTTTTATGAAAATAACATTGCCTTTAATTTTACCGGGAGTTATTTCTGGGGCACTATTTGCTTTTGTAACTTCATTTGATGAAGTTGTGGTTGTATTATTTCTAGCAGGACTTGAAACCACTACTATTCCAATTCAAATGTGGGTTGGGCTAAGGGAACAATTAAGTCCGACAATCATGGCCGTAGCAACGTGCTTAATTATAATGTCTACATTAATTCTAGTTAGTGCAGAACTTTTAAGAAGAAGGTCTGAAAGACTAAGAG
>OOGU01000156.1_pt1 | contig 16529 bp, 18 predicted proteins | sample 1670261 | NCBI WGS metagenome assembly OOGU01 (sample SAMEA98137168, study PRJEB22522) | marine metagenome | biome: marine biome; feature: marine water body; material: sea ice | place: Arctic Ocean | collected 04-Sep-2015 | depth 1.3 m
GGGAGGGGCGGGGCGAGGCGGGTGGGGGAGTCGGGTGGACCGTTGTCGGCCGGCGGTGGTTGCAGGCGTACGGGCAGCGGCAGCATTGTGGACATGGATTGGCTGGAAATCGAAGTCGATGTCAACGAGAACTTCATCAATCGCGTCAGCGCCGATCAACGAGCCTCGGCAAAGCTGAACGCCTACCCGGACTGGACGATTCCGGCCCGTGTCATTGCCATCATTCCGACGGCCGACCGCAGCAAGGCCACGATCAAGGTCCGGGTGGCGATCCTGGAAAGCGATCCGCGTGTGCTGCCGGAGATGGGTGTACGCGTCGCCTTTCTGGGCGACGAAGCGCCCGAGCAGGATTCGCTGGACGGCGTGTTCATTCCGCGTACGGCGGTCACCGATGACGCGGGCGCCGCCATCGTCTACCTGGTTCGGGGCAACGCGGTGGAACGGCGCGCCGTGACCACAGGCTTGACGCGCGGCGACCGGGTGCAGATCGTGGCGGGACTGGCCCCGGGGGATCAGGTGGCGACGAGCCCGCTGGACGAACTCGCGGACGGCGTCACCGTCCAGACAGGCGAATAGGGAGCAAACGCATGAGCGAAACCTTGGTCAGCCTGCGTGGCGTGACAAAGTCATACACACGCGGCAAGGAAACCGTCCAGGTTCTGGAGGCGTTGGATCTGGAGATCGCGGCCGGCGACTTCCTGGCATTGATGGGGCCGAGCGGCTCCGGCAAGACAACCCTGCTCAATCTGATCGGCGGGCTCGACCAGCCCAGTGGCGGCGAGATCGCGGTCAATGGCGAGCGAATCGACCGGCTGTCCTCCGGCAAGCTGGCCAAGTGGCGCGCTGATCACGTCGGGTTCGTATTCCAGTTCTACAACCTGCTGCCGGTGCTCTCGGCGCAGCGCAATGTGGAGCTACCCCTGCTGCTGACCAAGTTGTCCGCAAGCAAGCGCAAGGAACACGCGCAAATCGCCCTGGACATTGTCGGGCTCAAGGACCGCGCGAAGCACAAGCCGAACGAGTTGTCCGGCGGACAGGCTCAGCGCGTCGCAATCGCCCGCGCCCTGGTTGGTGACCCGGCGCTGCTGGTTTGCGACGAACCCACGGGCGATCTGGACCGCAAGACAGCCGACGAAATCCTCACCCTGCTGCAGGAGCTGAATCGCAGCCACGGCAAGACCATCATCATGGTCACACATGATCCCAAGGCCGCCGAGTACGCAACCCATACGCTACATCTGGACAAGGGGCGTCTGGTCGAATCCGCAGAGACCGCGGGATGAAGTTCTTCCCGCTGATCTGGGCATCGTTGTGGCGCAAGAAGGCTCGCACGCTGCTGACGCTGCTGTCCATCGTGGTCGCATTCCTGCTGTTCGGCATGCTGCAGGGCGTGAACAGCGCCATCAATCGCGGCGTGGAGCTCGCGAATGTTGATCGGCTGATCACGATCAACAAGCTATCGCTCACCGAGCCGCTGCCGATCTCCTACCTAAACCAGATCAACGCCGTGTCCGGCGTGGAAGGCGTCGCCTATGCGACCTGGTTCGGCTCGTACTACCAGGAGCCGCAGCAGTTCGTGTTCGGTTCACCCGTTGACCCGGAGCTCTACCTGCCGCTGGTACCGGAGCTGCAGATCGCCGACGAGTCCGTGCGCAAGCTGACACAAACCCGCACCGGCGCGGTCGTCGGCCAGGCGCTAATGGCCAAATACGACTGGTCGGTTGGCGATCGCATCCCGATTCAGTCCTCGATCTGGACCAAGGCCGCTGACGGTACATCAAACTGGGAATTCGACATCGTCGGCACCTACACCGTGCCCAGCGATGCCAATCAGGAGCAGGGCTTCCTGTTCAACCATAGCTATTTCGACGAAGCCCGCGCCTTCGGCAACGGCACGGTGGGCTGGTATCTGATCAAGGTCAGCGACCCGGGCCGCGCCGCCGAAGTCGCACGAGCCGTGGACGCGCTATTCGCCAACTCGTCGGCCGAGACCAAGACGCAGAGCGAAAAGGAATTCTCCCAGTCGTTCATCAAACAGTTCGGCGACATCAATTTCATCGTCACGGCGATTCTCGGCGCAGTGTTTTTCACCCTGCTGTTCCTGACCGGGAACACGATGATGCAGTCCGTGCGGGAGCGCGTACCGGAACTCGCCGTACTCAAGACCCTGGGTTTCTCGGACACCACGGTCACGGTGTTTGTCGTCATCGAATCATTGCTGCTTTGCCTGTTTGCGGCGGTGCTCGGCCTGGGCCTGTCCTCGCTAATGTTTCCGGCCATGAAGGGCGTGATCGGTCAGGCGACCCTACCGGCGGATGTCGTGCTGTCAGGCTTGATCGCCGCAGTGCTGCTGGCCCTGGTGATCGCGCTCATCCCCGCGCTGCGCACGATGCGGCTGTCCATTGTCGACGCGCTGGCCGGACGGTAGAGGAACCAATCCATGCTCAAGCAAACCCTGGCCGTCACCGGCATGAACCTGAAGGCCCTGCCCCAGCGGCTGGGCACCTCGTCCGTCATCATCGTCGGCATCGCGGGCGTGGTCGCGGTGTTGGTTTCGGTGCTGGCAATGGTCGTCGGCTTTCGCGCCACCATGGAGAACACCGGCCGCGACGACCGTGCGCTGGTGTTACGCGGCGGCTCTCAGGCCGAGATCAACAGCAGCCTGTCCCGCGAGGACGCGCAGACCATCCTCGACACCGCCGGCCTGCGGCGCGATGCGCAGGGCGAGGCGATTGCCTGCCCGGAGGTCGTCGTCATCATCAGCATGAAAACGCTGGCCGATGCCTCTGACGCCAATGTCACGCTGCGAGGCACCTGCGACAAGCTGGCGGCGCTGCGCCCCGAATTCAAACTGGTCGCCGGTCGCATGTACGCGCCTGCGGTACGTGAGCTCATCGTCGGACAATCCGCCGCCCAACAGTTCGACAATCTGGCGATTGGCGATGAAATCGAATTCCGTGATTCGTCCTGGACCGTGGTCGGGCACTTCTCCACAGGCGGCGACAACCATGAATCGGAACTGCTGGCCGACAACGAAACCGTGCTGTCCGCCTACCGGCGCAACGGCTATCAATCGCTCACCGCGATGCTGGAATCCCCTGCGCAGTTCACCGCGTTCAAGGATGCGTTGACGACCAATCCGACACTCAAGGTCGATGCGCGCACCGAACCACAGTACTACGCGCAACAATCCGAGCAGCTCACCAAGGTTCTGAACTTTCTCGCCTATTTCGTTGGCGGCATCATGGCCATCGGCGCGATGTTCGGGGCGCTCAACACCATGTACACAGCAGTATCGTCACGGTCGGTGGAGATCGCGACCCTACGCGCGCTGGGCTTTTCCAGCATGCCGGTGGTGATGTCGGTCATCGTCGAAGCGGTGGTATTGGCCCTCATCGGCGGCCTGATCGGCTCGGCCCTGGCCTGGCTGTTCTTCAACGGCAACGCCGTATCAACGCTAGGCGGCAATTTCAGTCAGGTCGTGTTCCGGCTCACCGTGAGCGGCGGCCTGATCGTCACCGGCATCACCTGGGCCTGCGCCATCGGCCTGATCGGCGGCCTGTTTCCCGCCATCCGCGCAGCGCGCCTGCCCATCGCGGAGGCGCTGAGGGCACACTGATCACGGAATCAGTCCGTTAGCCATCGGTATCGATGTTGGACGTAAAATCTGCCTGTGCGCTGGCATCCTCGTTCGCGAGCATAAACTGGGGTCAAAACTCAGGCCGGCTCAACACCGACCGGGGCAGCACCTACTCATCCCAGCGCTATCGCGATCTGCTACAAGCCAACGGTATGCAATCAAGCATGAGCCGCAAGAAGGATTGCTGGGATAACGCGGTCGCTGAGAGCTTCTTCAGCACCGTGAAAAACGAGCTAGTGTGGGGCAACAACTACGCTGATCGGCAACAGGCCAGATCAGCCATATTCGAATTCATCGAGGTCTTTTACAATCGCCAACGGCTGCACGAAACGCTCGGCTATCGGACACCGCTCCAAGTCGACCAAGCCGCAGCAGTCAGAGTCGGTTAGTTTTCGTGTCCGGGAAAGTCAGTACGGTTCAGACCACGATTTCTAGAACAAACCCTCATTTCAGTCTAGTCCCGGCTTCCGATGACGGCCCGATTCCCCAAGCCCAACGCGCTAACCTCGCGGCAACAAGTCAAACCGTATCTGAACTCGCCACATCGCCCCCGATGGAAGCAGCCGAACGATTCGCAATCCCAAACGGCACATGTACGGACGGCAAGACCCCGGACGTTGCGAGCAGGTGCGATCGCTGATCGTCAAAGAAAATATGCGGCTTGATCACTTCGAGTGATCGGCGCTTTTCCACCCCGCCGAGGAACAGCGCCTCGTTCACGGTGATGCCCCAACTGCGCATGGTGTTGATCACACGTTGATGAGCCGGCGCGCCACGGGCCGTGGCTATCGCGATGCGGAGTTTAGGCACGTAGCTAGGGTCGGCGGCCGCACGCGCCTCTTCGAGCCGCTGCACTTCAGACAGCTTATCCAGAAAGACTTTTAACGGGCCGGGCTTGTGCGGCACATCGATTCGCTCACTTTCATGGGCGTTGAACTGCTTTAAGTCTCCGGTTTCCTGGTAGACAGATTCGGATTCGTCATCCGCCAGCACGCCATCGAAGTCGAAGGCAATACGCAGTTCATGGTCATCTGCGTCGTCGACATGATCCGAGTGCATGACCTGGCCCGCCGCATACCCCTCGGCAATCGCCTGGTTCACGTCCTCGGCATTGGCCGACAGAAACAGGTTGACCGAAAACGCCGGAATGAACTTGTGCGGGTTGCGGCCCTGCAGAAACGCGGCGCGGGTGATGTTCAGCCCGTAGTGCTCGATGGAGTGCATGACCCGCATGCCGGTATCCGGATCATTGCGCGACAGCAGCACGACCTCGACCGGTGGATCCTCGGGCCGGATGTCGTTTAGCGACAGCAGTCGTTTGATGAACGGAAAGGCCACGCCGGGCTTCAAGGGGGCATGTTCATGCTCGCGCTGGAACTCGCGGTATTTCAGCTCGCCCTGCTCGCGAAACACGCGATCCGGGTCGGTCAGGTCGAAGAGCGCGCTGGACGCGAGCCCGACGACCAGGCGTTGGTCGAGTTCGTAGGCCACAGGCGGCCCTAGCCGATCAGTCGCCGCGAGGCTTCGCGGTATTTTTCGACGGTGTTGGCAATAACCGTGGCGGGTATCGACGGCCCCGGCGCCGTCTTGTCCCAATCCAGCGTGTCCAGATAATCGCGCACGTACTGCTTGTCGAAGCTTGGCGGGCTGATGCCGACCTGGTATTGATCGACCGGCCAGAAGCGGGAGGAATCCGGCGTGAGCAGCTCGTCGATGATGTACAGCTCACCGGCGGCATCCAGGCCGAACTCCATCTTGGTATCGGCGATGATGATGCCGCGCTTGCGGGCGTACTCGGCCGCGCGCTGATAGACATCCAGCGTCACGTTGCGCACGCGCTCCGCCAGAGGCTGGCCGATGGCCTGGATCACGGCATCGAAGCTGACATTCTCGTCGTGGTCGCCAACCTGGGCCTTGGTACTCGGGGTGAAAATCGGCTCTGGCAGCACCTCGCCCTGGCGCAGACCCTCGGGCAGCTCGATGCCGCAGATCTGCCCGGTCTTCTGGTAGTCACGCCAGCCCGAGCCGATGATGTAACCGCGGACGATGGCCTCGACGGGCAGCGGCTTGAGACGCCGCGTGAGCACGGCGCGTGCGTGAAAGCCCTCCGGCAGTCCTTCGGGCAGCGGTTCGTCCAGTAGATGGTGCCTGTGGTCGCCGGCAATCGTCCGGAACCAGAAGTTGGAGATGGCCGTGAGCATTTCGCCCTTGCGCGGGATCGGGTCCGGCAGGATGACGTCGTAGGCGGAGAGCCGATCGGTCGCGACAATGAGCAGGCGCTGGTTGTCAACGGCGTAGACATCCCTGACCTTGCCGCGGTGAACCAGCTCGAATTGCTCCAGCGTCGGCGTGTGCAAGCCTTCCATTGATGGCGGTGTCCGGTAGCGAGTGAACCCGACGCCGTTGCCGGCGCCACAGCCGCGAACTTTATGCAGCCGTCACGAGCCGGTAAAGTTCGCGCCCGTTTCAGGCGTTTTAATGATGAGCCAGTCTCCGCTGATTGCACCGTCCATTCTGTCCGCCGACCTGGCCCGCCTGGGCGACGATGTCCAGGCCGTACTGGATGCCGGCGCGGACGTCGTGCATTTCGACGTCATGGACAATCACTACGTGCCCAACCTGACCTTCGGCGCGCCGATTTGCGCGGCGCTGCGCAGCTACGGCATCACCGCGCCCATTGATGTGCACCTGATGTGCACGCCGGTGGATGCGCTGATCGCCGATTTCGCCAAGGCCGGCGCCACGTGGATCAGCTTTCATCCGGAAGCCAGCCAGCACGTCGACCGCTCGCTGCAGCTGATCCGCGGCCACGGCTGCAAGGCCGGGCTGGTGCTGAACCCGGCGACACCCACCCAGGTGCTGGACTACGTGATGGATCGGCTCGACTTCGTGCTGATCATGTCGGTGAATCCCGGCTTTGGCGGGCAGAGCTTCATCGATACGGCGCTGGATAAACTGCGCGATGTACGGGCACGCATCGATGCCTCGGGCCGCGACATCCGCCTGGAGATCGACGGTGGAGTGAAGGTGGACAACATCCGCAAGATCGCCGAGGCCGGTGCCGATACCTTCGTGGCCGGCTCCGCGATCTTCGGTGCGGGCGACTACGCCAAGACCATTAGCGCCATGCGTGACGAGCTGGCTGCCGCAGGGTCATGACCGCGACCCGGCTGGCCCCGCGCCAGCGCCAGCCCGTGGTTCGCGAGATTCTCGCGGATCTGGATACGCCGCTGTCCGCCTATCTCAAGCTGGCCGATGCGCCGTGGACCTTTCTGCTCGAATCGGTGCAGGGCGGCGAGCGCTGGGGCCGCTATTCCATCATCGGCTTGCCCTGCGAGGAAACGCTGGAAGTGCGCGGCCATACGATTGTTCAGCGCCGCGGACAAACCGAGCTTGCGCGTTTCGATGCTGATGATCCGCTGGACTGGGTGCAGAGGTTTGCCGATGCCTATCAAGTGCCGGACCTGCCGGGGCTGCCGCGGCTGACCAGCGGCCTGGTCGGCTACTTCGGCTACGACATCGTCCGCCTGATCGAGCCGCGGCTCGCCGGTGTCGACAAGCCTGATCCGATCGACAATCCGGACATTCTGCTGATGGTGGCCGAACGCCTGGCGGTGTTCGACAATCTGGCCGGAAAACTCTACCTGATCGACCATTTCGATCCGGCAGATACAACCGGTGAAGCAGACGCCCGCGCACGGCTGGATGTACTGGTGCAGACGCTGCGCCAGCCACTGGCGATGCCGGAAATGGACGCCCCGACCGTCGGCGAGATCGACGAATCCTCGTTCGTGTCGGGGCTGACCCAGGCCGGGTACGAGCAGGCCGTGGAGCGGATCAAGGACTACACCCGCTCGGGCGATGTGATGCAGGTCGTCCCCAGCCAGCGGCTGTCCACCGCCTTCGATGCCGAGCCGCTGGATGTGTACCGGGCGCTGCGCAGCCTGAATCCATCGCCGTATCTCTATTTCATGCGTTTCGGCGATCACCATGTGGTCGGCTCCTCGCCGGAGATTCTGGTTCGTGTCGAGGATGACCAGGTCGTGGTGCGCCCTATTGCAGGCACGCGCCCCCGCGGCGCCACGCCCGATGAGGATCTAGCGCTGGAGCAAGACCTGCTCAGCGATCCCAAGGAGATCGCCGAACACCTGATGCTGATCGACCTGGGGCGCAACGATGTGGGTCGCGTCGCCGAAACCGGCAGCGTGCAGCTTGATGACAAGATGATCATCGAACGCTACTCCCACGTGATGCACATCGTCTCCAACGTGACCGCCACGCTGCGCAAGGGCCTGACCGCAATGGATGCGCTCAAGGCGACCTTCCCCGCCGGCACGTTATCCGGTGCGCCCAAGGTTCGGGCGATGGAAATCATCGACGAACTGGAACCGGTCAAGCGTGGCGTTTACGGCGGCGCTGTGGGCTACCTGGCCTTCTCGGGCGACATGGACGTGGCCATCGCGATCCGAACTGCGGTGATCAAGAATGGTCAGATGCACATCCAGGCCGGCGGCGGCATCGTCGCCGACTCCGTGCCGCAAACCGAATGGGATGAAACGATGAACAAGGCCCGCGCCGTACTCCGGGCCGCACAGCAGGCCAGTCGAGGCCATATCTAGGGAAACTCTGATTCGCTGTGCGCGCGCTGTTTCGATTGCTGTCGCTGTTCCCGCTGCCGGTGCTGCACGCCGTGGGTGGCCTGCTGGGCTGGCTGCTCTGGATCATCCCCAACGACCGTCGCAAGGTCGCGCTGATCAACATCCGCCGCTGCTTCCCGGCACTGAGCGACACCGAGGTGCGGCGACGCGCCCGGCGCGCGCTGGGTCACGAGATGAAAACCATCGCCGAGCTGCCGCTGCTGTGGATGGGTCCCGCGCATCGGGTCGAACGCTTGGTCCGCCGCATCGACAGACCCGAACTGGTCGACCAGGCGCTGGCCAAGGGCAAGGGCCTGATCCTGCTCACGCTGCACCAGGGCTCCGTCGAGGCGCCGGCCATTGTCTACTCCCGCCAGCATGTGATGACCGGGCTCTACAAGCGACAGAAAGGCGTGTTCGAGGATTTGTCCCTGCAGGGACGAACCCGTTTCGGCGGCCGGATGATTCCTGCTGAAGGCAGCGTGGTGCTGCGCGCGCTGCTACCGCTGCTGCGCGGCAACCACATCGCCTACATCCTGCCTGACCAGGATCCGCCACCAGGACGCGGCATCTACTCGCCGCTGTTCGGCATACCCGCTCACACCCCGACATTGATCGCCAAGCTGGCGAAATCGACGGGTGCGCAGGTGCTGTTCTTCATCGGCGAGCGCCTGCCCCGCAGCCGGGGCTACGTGATGCGATTTGTCGAGGCGCCGGACGGCATCCACGATCCTGACCTGCAAACCGCTACCGACGCGATGAACCAGGGCGTCGAGCAATGCATCCGCGCCCTGCCGGACCAGTACTGGTGGGGTTACAAGCGATTTCGCCGGCGCCCGGACGGCAGCAGCGACTTTTACGACTGATCCCAGGCCCGACTCTACTGCGGCGGATGGACAACGCGGTGGTAAGCCACGTACGGCACCGTCAGCGGCAGCAACAGCGTGTCGGCGAAGACGCTGGCGGTGAAGTCCATCTGCGACTGCTGCCGCTCGTTCGGGTTGATCACCGGAATCAGCGGCCACGGATAGTCCGGGGGGAAAATTCCGTATGCGGCGAGCTCGCGCAGCGTCTGCTCGTCCTCGCGCAACACGGCCAGATTCAAGCGGGTGCCGGCGTAAACCTTGGGCGTAGCCGGCGCGCCATGGCGTAGCGTGTTGTAAGTCGCACACCCGCTGAACGCCGTCGGCATGAGTCCGCCCACCAACGCCAGCAGCAACAGTCGCGCGATCATGGCTGCGCAGCCTGGCCGCTTTCGGCGAACGCCTTGAAGTCCGCCAGGTAGGCCCGTGTCTGTTTGCGAAAAGCGCCGGGCATCAACCAGCCCATCAGCTTCATCGGCAACGTCGCGAACCGGAACTCGCAATCCGACTCCCAGCGCGTGATCTGCGGCGAGACGGCAATCAGACGATTCTCCTGTCGATTCCAGACACCGCTCGCCTCGTAGGTCGCGATCCAGCTCTCCGGCCATTGAGTGGCGATCAGGGTCTCGGTCATGGTGATGCTGCGCTTGCCAAAGGCGTAATCCAACCGGGCGGTCGACCCGGCCTCGCCTGGCGGCCCCGCCAATGCTTCGATCGAGACGAAGCCTTTCTGCCACTTTGGCAGGCAGGCCGGGTCCTGCAACAGCGCCGCCACCTGATCACGCGGCTTGTTCACGTCCACGGATTCGGAATATTTCATCGCCCGCCCTCAACTGTCGTCGCTCTAGATTGCCGCCGGATGCGTGCATCGAAAAGTACAGCAGACGTGCTGGATCGGGCATGCTGCCGGGATGTCGATGGCTCACTCCCGCTGGCCCCTGCTCGGTCTCGTGCTCGGCGCGCTTTGCATCGGCCTGGCGCCGATCTTTGTACGGCTGACCGAGGTCGGCCCCACGGCCGCGGCTTTCTGGCGGCTGGCGCTGGCCTGCCCGCTGCTGTTGCTGGCCTGGTCCCAGCGGCCGGAACGCCCTGCATGGAGCCTGCTCTGGCCGGGGCTGCTGTTCGCCGGTGATCTCGCCGTGTGGCATCAGTCCATCCACATCACCACCGTGGCGAACGCGACCCTGCTCGCGAATCTGCAACCGGCCATCGTCGCCGCCATCTCCGTGTTGTTTCTCGGCGTTCGGCTCACGCGGGGATTCGTCCTGGGGCTTGGCCTGGCCATGTCGGGCGCCGTGATCCTGATGGCGGACAGCCTGTCGGTGTCCATGGATCAGCTCTCGGGTGATCTGCTCGGTGTGCTCACCGCCTGTTTCTACGCCGGCTACATCCTGACGGTTGCGGCCGCCCGGCGCGGCCATCATGTGGTGAGCGTGATGGCGGCCGCGACGCTGGTGGGCGCCACCGTGCTCGCGCCCATCGCCTGGGCCAGCGGCGAGACATTCTGGCCGGTGTCGGCGCGGGACTGGCTCATCCTCGCCGGTCTGGCCGGGATCAGCCATATTCTCGGTCAGGGTCTGATCGCCTGGTCGCTACGGCATCTGAGCACCCAGTTCTCGTCGGTGAGCCTGCTGATTCAGCCGGTCGCCGCGGCGGGCTTCGCGTGGCTGCTACTCGCCGAACCCTTCGGGCCGTGGCAGGCCGCAGGCGGCGCTGTCGTGCTCGCCGGCATTCTGATCTGCCGGCAATCGACCCCGAGCCGCGATGCGGACTTAAACCCTACGACCGCTTCAGCGCGAGGCGCACCTTGACGTCGACCTGCAGGCCAACGGTCTTGCCCTTGGCCCAGTCGCCTTCACCAACCTTGAAATCCGTTCGGTTGAGCGTCACGTCGCCCTGCATCGTGGCCTGATCACCGTCGATGATCCATGCGAAGGGCAGCACGATCTGCCGGCCGATGCCCTTGATGGTCAGGTCGCCAACCGTCTCGTAGCGGTCCCCGCCTAGCGCGCGAAATTCCGTGGTCACGAACCTGGCCTCGGGGAAACGTTTGAACCAGAACCATTCCTTGCCGGCCACGGTGGAGTCGCGGTCGCTGCTACTGGAATCGAAGGAGGTCACATCCACCGTGACATCAAACAGCGCCTGATCCAGATTCTCCGGATCAAAGCGCATGACCGCGGAAAACTCCTCGAACTCGCCGTCAAACGCAGCCCCGGACTGCGTGGCCTCAAAACCCAGCCGGCTGCCGGCATGGTCGATGGTCCACTCCGTCGCCTGCGACAAACCTGGCGCCGCCAGCAGGCAGGCCGCCAGCGCGATGAGCCATCGGTAAGACATGGTCACTCCGAATTCGCCTTGCCGCCCAGGCGTGCAAACGGAAGCATGCGTCGCAGCACATCGTCCTTGAGCAGGAAATGATGTTTTAGCGCCGCCGCGACATGCAGCGCGACGACGGCGATGATGCTCCACGCCAGCACCCAGTGCACCGTGGATGCCAGCTCCTTGAGATCGTCATCCGGTGGTGCGATGGCGGGCACATCGAACCAGCCGAACACGGTGAGCGGGAAGTTCGCCGCAGAATTGATCACCCAGCCGGAAACCGGCATCGCCAGCAACAACAGGTACAGGCCGTAATGCGTCAGGTGAGCCGCGGCGCGTTCCCAGGCTTTCAGATCGGTCGGCAACGGCGGCGCCGGATTGACCAGGCGCCAACCCAGGCGCAACACCATGGTGATGAGCACCAGTATGCCCAGCGACTTGTGCACCCAAAACACATCCACCTTGAGGGCGCTGTAGGGCAGGCTGTGCGGCCACCAGCCCAAGGCCAACAGGGCCGCGACCGCCAGGGCGATAATACAATGAAACCCCTTGGCGATCACGCGCCAGCGGGTGTAGCTGTTTCTTAGCTGCATGCCGCTATCCCGACCACGATGGCGACGCTTACTTGGCCGGCTTGTGCAGTTCGGTGGTGATGCTCAGCGTGATCTCGTCGCTGACCGCGGGCACGTACTTGTCGATGCCCCAGGTGCTGCGCTTGAGCGTACCGGAGGCGTCAAAACCCATGACGTAGACATCGGCGAAGGGGTGCTTGCCCTGCTTGTTCAGCGTGGCATCCAGCGTCACCGGATGCGTCTGACCATGCAGGGTCAGGTCCCCGACAATCTTGAAGCTATCGTCGCCGGTCTTGGTGATCGAAGTGGATGCGAAGCTGCCGGTTGGGTACTGCTTGGCGTCAAAGAAGTCGGCGCTCATCAGGTGCTTGAAGAACTCGCCGTGGCCGGGGTCGATGTCCACGACACGAAAGTCGAGTTGGATCACGGATTGCGTCAGATCGGACTCGTCAATCGCCACGCCACCGGTGAAATCGGACAGGATCGCGGTCGGATTCGAGAAACCAAGGTGGTTCCAGCCAAAGCTGACCACCGTATGTGACTGGTCGAAGCTATACTTGGTGGGTGCGGCCAATGCCGTGCCCAAGAACAACAGGCCTGCTACTGCCAGCGTCGTCTTGCGGATCATGGGGTGCTCCAGATGCGAATGATCCCCGCAAGTTAGCGAAGGCCACACCGGAAGAAAAGCGAAGCTTTCAGCGTGTTCACTTCAAATTCGATGAACAGTCCCCGTCACTGCGGGGTATGACCTGATGCCAGACAAGCCAACCCGCGTGCCCCCAGTGCTGGACGACGACAGTCATTTCCAGCCGTTGCCGCCTCGCGCGCGCGATCGACTCGTAGAGCCCGACCTGCCTGTACAAACAGACGACGAGGGCCTGCGCGCGCCCCGCCCTGCCGATCCGGCAGTCCACGCGGCCCAGGTCGCAGAACCGGAACAGGTCTCCGCTCCGCGGCGGGTGTCCCCGCCGCCCACGCGCGCGATCTACAAGGTCAAGCGAACACTACCGGCGCCCCTACGCTGGCTGGCCTGGACCGCGCTCGCCGTCGTACTCGTAAGCGTGGCGCTGGTTGCACCCTGGATGTTCATCGACCCGCCGACGTCGTCGTTCATGGTGCAGGACGCACTCCGTAATGACCGCCCCGTGACGCAGACCTGGGTGGACTGGGAGGCCATTGCCGACACCGCACCAGCGGCCGTGATCGCCGCCGAGGACCAACGCTTCTACCAGCACTTCGGCTTCGACGTTGAATCAATGCGCAAGGCCTGGGAGGCGCACCAGCGCGGCGAAGACCTCCGCGGCGCCAGCACGATCACACAACAGACGGTGAAGAACCTGCTGCTCAGTCCCCACCGCAGCCTGCTCAGAAAAGGTGTCGAGGCCTGGCTTACGGCGGTCGCCGAGGTGGTCTGGACCAAACAGCGTACGCTGACGCTTTACCTGAACCTGGCGCAGTTCGGCGATGGTTTATACGGCGTCGAGGCCGCTTCACAACACTATTTCGGCAAGCCCGCCGCGAAGCTTTCACGCAGCGAAGCCGCCTGGCTTGCGGTGCTGCTCCCGGCACCCACGCGGTATCGGATCAATCCGCCCACGGAGTACACGCGTCAGCAGCACGCCTGGATTCTGAGCCAGATGGCCCCCACGGTAGGCCGCTAGGGAAACACTGATCTATTCACACCACCAAGACGGAGTCGGTTTTCCCGCAAGCCCAGGCGGAGCGAGCGCGGTTTGGTCATTCCAAATGAGCGAACGACCACGCAGGCTTGCGGGAAAACCGGCCCGTTCCGTACGGATTGCGCCTGAAAACAGGCCATGCGGCGTTACTCGTCGCTTATTTGGAATGACCAAACTTCACTTCTCGCGCCTTGCCTGGCCTGTTTTCAGGCGGCAACTTGGCGGCGGGAATAGATCAGTGTTTCCCTAGGCCCACCAAACGATTCTTACGATGGAGTTCGAACCTCGACGCATCGAAGGCGATGCGAAGGCGATCCGCAACCGCTGGCTCAAACAAGCCTGGGGATTGATCCGCCGCAAGCTGGCCATGATGCTGGCGGCCTGCGCGGTATACGCCGGCGCCATCGAACTGATCGATCATCACGGCAATCCATCGTTTTCAGACCCCTGGGGCCTGCTGACCTGGTTGGCGATGGTGCTGGCGATTTGCGCCACGGCACCGTGGTTCATGGCGGCCGTCATGTCCACCGCCTACGCAGCAGACCACAGCCGCAGCGCCTATGCATTGTGGCGCGACCTGTTCGCCGGGCCGTCGCGCCGGGTGATCGCCCCCGTGAGCTGGCGCGCAATGAGCCTGTATGGAGGAATACTCTGCGGCGCGCAGGTCGCCCTGGTTGCATTGGCCGAGTTTGCGCTGGTGCCAGCCGAACCCGCGGCAGAAATGCCACCACCGGTGGAACCCAAGGGCATCCTGGCCTGGCTGTTTCTCGGGCTGGCCGAGCACGTGTGGTACGCGGTGCTGGCGTCGCCGCTCGCCATCGCGCTCGCGGAGCTGTTCACCATCCCGATTCTGATGCGGGCCGAGACCGATCGCGACCACGCCACCCGAATGTCGGCCTTGGGCGTGCAACGTAATCTGGGGCCGATCCGGCGCTGCTACGTGGGCTTGCCGCTCATGTTGATGGCCGCCCTGCTCCCGGCGCCGATCACCATTCTCGGGTTCGGATTCGCATCGGTAGTTGTCTACGTGGCGTACCGCGACATATTCGAAGCGCGGGCCGAAAGCCTGCCGCAACGCGCAGCGGCGACCCAACTCGCGGCGAGTTCCTCACCCGGCTGACAACACCATCGCCTGCGCAGGCGCCTGCGTCAGCGCACGGTCCAGATCAGCATGAACGTGGGATCCGCGAGTTCGCCGTCCCCCCCGCTGCGATGCTCGCGCAGGTCGGCCACCAGTTCCAGGGACGGTTCCGCATTGGGCGGCAGATAGGGCGCCCACTGGGTCGGTGTCCAGCGCAGGCGGCCGTTGGCATGCGATTCGGAGATCGGCGCTGCCGCCCAGGCGTAGCTTCTGTAGGCGCGATCAATGCCGAACTCGACGAATACGTTCTGCCACAACGTGTCGGCGATAGCCTGGAAGCCGGCGTGCACGGCGGCATCATGACCGGATTCGAGATCGAAGTTGGACGCGGTCGTCCAGGCCCGAAGCCGGGTGGAGGCCAACCGCGTTTCGGCCGCAAGGTTGAGTATGCCGGCCTGGGTTCCGCTCATTTCATGCCCGCGCAGCGTCGTCTGGCGGAAAATCTCGGAATTGAGCGTCAACAGCACCCGGCCAATCTGGCGACCCAAACCCATCCGCAGCCGGGCCTCCGACTGGGCATCAAACCAATGCTGATTACCGCCGGGTGTGCGCTCCAGATGCTCGAACTCGACACGGAAGGTCCCGCCCGACCGGTTCAAGCCATGCCAGCCCACCCAGCGCCGCTGGACCTTGAGCCGATGCGGCTTGGACCGGTTCCGCTCCTGCTCGGCAAACCCGGCCATGAGCTGGCCACCGGCCCACGGCCGTTCGAAACGCAGGGCGCGGCGCTCGCGGTCGCCGGCGAACCAGATATCCGTAGGTAACGCGTAGTCCTCGCCGAACTCCTGCCAGTCCAGCGAGATGCGGGTCTTGCCGAAGCGGTGTTGCAGCGATGTCTGCACACTGGACCCATCGCGTTCGCCGCCATTGAAGGCCGCCCGCGGTGCCAGTGATTGATAGTCGAATCGGGTGATGACGCTGAAATCGTCGTCGCGCCAGGCGAAATCACCGGCAAGCGTCACATCGGATTCGGCGGTGGCGCCGGGCTCCAGCCAGACACGGTCGGGCTCTCGAGCCTGCGATTGCAAACCGGCCTCCCAGCCTTCCGCCTTCAGCCGGAGCGCCGAGCCATTGACCTGCTGAATCCATTGCACGCCAATCGGCGGTTCACCAGCCGCCCACCCCGGAACAAGCGCCAGGGTCAGGACAATGCCGAGCATCCACCTGCGGCGTGCAGACACCGATCGGTGCAACACTACGCAATCCCGCCCCGCCGATACGAGGCCGTTGTGGCCCGATTGGGCCTCGAAAATTGAGGGGTCCAACAATGCTCAACGCCCCATCGTTCAGCGCCTGTCGAACGTTGACTAGGGTAAGGGATAGCCGGTCAATATTTCGAGAACCTGGTCGCATGCGACGCCGCATATCGCAGCCGTCCATCCCATTCATTTGACCGCCTGTCGATCACCGGTCCGCGCGATAAAAATCGGCCGCGGTCACAGCGCTCGTTCAGTCCCGCGCGGGCAAAAAAAACCGGCGCGGCCCTCCGTCCACCGCCTCTTCTCTTCTAGAGCGTCCTCCTTTCCGACCCCGCTGTCGGCGGCCACCTCGCGTCGCTCGGCTCCGCGCTCTCGGCTGGCCGGCCCGGCTGGTCGTGAGTGGTGCCCTCGCTCACCCTCTAGTCGCGCCTCTGCGGACGAGTGCGCCGGCTCGTCGGTCGCTGGGTCACGGCGTG